>WNGO01007090.1_pt1 | contig 11609 bp, 13 predicted proteins | sample 5400511 | NCBI WGS metagenome assembly WNGO01 (sample SAMN13153380, study PRJNA577476) | soil metagenome | isolation source: 20 cm soil or saprolite under Garry oak tree replicate 2 | place: USA:California | collected 2016-06-15
CAGGAGCTTGCCGACGATGATCGAGCCGTCGGTGCCGGAGTTCTCGGCGATCTGCCGAGCCGGCCACTGGAGGGCCTTGCGGACGATGTCGATACCGACCTTCTGGTCCGGATTGGCCGGGGTCAGCTTGTCGAGCGCCCTGATCGCATAGAGCAGCGCGACTCCGCCGCCCGGGACGATGCCTTCCTCGACCGCCGCGCGGGTCGCATGCATCGCATCGTCGACGCGGTCCTTGCGCTCCTTGACCTCGACCTCGGTCGAACCGCCGACCCGGATCACCGCAACCCCGCCGGCGAGCTTCGCCAGCCGTTCCTGCAGCTTTTCGCGGTCATAGTCGGAGGTGGTTTCCTCGACCTGCTGCCGGATCTGGGTGCAGCGGCCCTCGATGTCGGCCTTCTTGCCGCCACCGTCGATGATCGTCGTGTTCTCCTTCTCGACGCGGACCTTCTTGGCCTGGCCGAGCATGTCGAGCGTGACGTTCTCGAGCTTGATGCCGAGATCCTCGCTGATGACCTGACCACCCGTCAGGATCGCGATGTCTTCGAGCATCGCCTTGCGGCGATCACCAAAGCCAGGCGCCTTGACCGCGGCCACCTTGAGGCCGCCGCGCAGCTTGTTGACGACGAGCGTGGCAAGCGCCTCGCCCTCGACATCCTCCGCCACGATCAGCAGCGGCCGGCCACTCTGCACGACCGACTCGAGCACCGGCAGCATCGCCTGCAGCCCCGAGAGCTTCTTCTCGTGGATCAGGATGTACGGGTTCTCGAGCTCGGCTGCCTTCGACGACGTCGAGCTCGGTTTCGAGGCTCTTGGCCTCCTCGACCGTGATGACGCCCTCATTGCCGACCTTCTGCATCGCGCGGGCGATCATCTCGCCGATGTCGCGCTCGCCATTGGCCGAGATCGTACCGACCTGGGCGATCTCCTCGTTGGTCGCGATCTTTTTCGAGCGCGACTTGACGTCGGCGACGACCGCTTCGACCGCGAGGTCGATGCCGCGCTTCAGGTCCATCGGGTTGAGGCCGGCGGCCACCGCCTTGTGGCCCTCGCGCACGATCGCCTGCGCCAGCACGGTCGCGGTGGTGGTGCCGTCGCCGGCCTGGTCGCTGGTCTTTGAGGCGACCTCCTTGACCATCTGCGCGCCCATGTTTTCGAACTTGTCGGCGAGCTCGATCTCCTTGGCGACGGTGACGCCATCCTTGGTGATGCGCGGTGCGCCAAACGACTTATCGAGGACGACGTTGCGGCCCTTCGGACCCAGCGTCACCTTGACCGCATTGGCGAGAATGTCGACGCCGCGCAGCATCCGCTCGCGGGCATCGCTGTGAAACTTGACTTCTTTGGCAGCCATGGTTCGTCTACTCCCTTAAGCAGCCTTCCGAGCCGCGGCGCCGGGCTCGATAATGCCCATGATGTCGGACTCTTTCATGATGATGAGGTCTTCGCTGTCCAGCTTGACCTCGGTGCCTGACCACTTGCCGAACAGCACGCGGTCGCCGCTCTTGACGTCCAGCGGCTGAATCTTGCCATCTTCTCCCCGGGCTCCGGGGCCGACCGCGACCACCTCGCCCTCCACTCTTCCGCTTCGACGCGCCGTACCACGACGCGGTCATGCAACGGACGGAATCCCATGTTTAACCTCCTCACACGCTCTGACAATTTGAATTAGCACTCTCGGCCTGAGAGTGCTGCTGATTTAGTCGGAGACGGGAACCTTGTCAAGCGATCGGCGTTCCGGACGGCGCGCTGGGGACGCTCAGGCCCTGGGGGTCTTGTCTGCCCCCAAGCTTTTTGACAAGCGCAGGGTAGCGGCGCACTGTCGCCGCGTTATCATAAGAAATTAACACGGACGAGCCGCGACGATGGCGCGAACGATCGAGTGGGAAATACCGGCCGAACTTCAGCCAAAGCCGGAAGATTACGCCTTTGACCTGGACCGGGCGCTCGGGTCCGTGCTGGGGCTTCATGCCACTGTCCCGGAGGACGCTTTTACGGCCGGGACATTGGGTACTGAGCGGGCCGGCAGCGGCGTCTTGATCCGCAAGGACGGCCTGGTCTTGACGATCGGTTATCTGATCACCGAGGCCGAGTCGATCTGGCTCACATCGAGCATTGGCGGGGCTGTCCCGGGGCATGTGCTGGCCTATGACCAAGAGACCGGATTCGGTCTGGTCCAAGCGCTCGGGCGACTTTCTGTGTCGCCGACGGAGCTTGGCACCGAAACGCGGGTCGGGGCCGGCGACCGCGTCGTCATGGCGGCCGAGGGCGGGCGGCGTCACGCGATAGCAGCGACGGTCGTTGCCCGTCAGGAATTCGCCGGTCACTGGGAATATGTGCTCGATCACGCGATCTTCACCGCGCCGGCCCACCCGTTCTGGGGCGGCGCCGCGCTGATCGCCGGGGATGGCAGCCTGATCGGCATCGGGTCGCTGCACGTTCAGCACTCCAACGGCCGCGAACTGCGCCGCGACGTCAACATGATCGTGCCGATCGATTTGCTACCGCCGATCCTCGAGGATCTCCTGACGTTTGGCCGGCCCAACCGGCCGCCGCGGCCCTGGCTCGGGCTCTATGCGACCGAAGTGGACGATGCGATCGTCGTCGCCGGGCTGTCGGAACGAGGCCCTGCAGGCAAGACCGGGCTGCGCCCGGGCGACCGGATCCTGGCGGTGCGCGACGAGCCCGTATCGAGCCTTGCCTCGTTCTGGCGCAGGGTTTGGGCGAGCGGCCCGGCCGGCAGCGAGGTCGTGCTGCAGGTGGTGCGCGACAACGACACGATGCGGGTGCGTATCCCCTCGGCGGATCGCTCGCGTCTGCTAAAGGCGCCGCTCCTCCATTGAGCTGCCCCGGCGCCTCGCCGGGGACCCAAGGAACGGTCGAGCCCGGCTACGGTCCGCGCGCCAGCGCCGCGCAGGCGGGGGGCATTTCCGACACCAGGGGGCCGATCGCCGGTTCACGCGGCGTCAGGTTTTTGGTGTCGTGGGTGAGCCACCAGTCGAGATCGGCGCCGCAACCGTCGCCCGGCGGCGGGGGCGCCTGGTTGCGGCATTCGGGCTCGCCCCTCGGGCAGGCCAGCCGCACATGGAAATGATAATTATGCCCCCACCACGGACGGATGCGCTCGAGCCACGCACGATCTGCGCCGGCCTCGCGGCATAAGGCGCGCTTGATCGCCGGGTTAACGAAGATGCGCTCGACCTCGGGCGAGCGCGCGAAGGCTTCGAGCAGCCGTCGATGCTCCGGCCGCCATATCCGCGGGTCGATATTACTGCCGTTGCTGTTGACGAGGTCGGTCGCGGACATGTTGTCGCGCTCGGCCGGCGTCAGGCGGCGGTCGGGCATGGGCGTCAGCCAGATGTCTGCATCGAGCCCAACCTGATGCGACGTGTGGCCGGTCAGCATCGGCCCACCGCGCGGCTGCCCGATATCGCCGACCAAGAGCCCCGGCCAATTCGCTACTGAGGGCAGTGTCGCGGCGAGCCGTGGCAAAAACCCGACCAATATCGGATGACCCCAAGCACGGTTCCGTGACGGCCGCATGACCTGCCAGTTTGGGCCGTCGGCCGGCAGCTGAACCGCGCCGGCGACACAGCCTTTTGTATAGTCTCCGATCGGCCGCGCGGGGCCAGGCGCCGGGCTTGTCGCCAGGCCGAAGACGCGTTTGGCGGCATCGGCCGGCAGGCGTGCGAGGATGGCCTGCCGACGCGAGCTTTCCTGAGCGAGGGTGTCCTGGGCAAAGGCCGACGGGGTCAATCCCGCCGCGCTGAAAAGGGCTGCCGCCAAGCAAAGGAACGGAGCGCGCATGTTCTTGCCTCCTCTTTACCGCCCGTCAACCGGCTGGCCTGACGATTGGGCGGCAACGCCCGGACCTGTCAGATTTTCGAAATTGGCATAAATTTCGATAAAATTCGCCGGTTCGGCTATCATTCGTTTATTCGAAACCGCCACGTAAAGGCAGCAGGCGAAGAACGTTATTGATGTCATCCAATGAGCCCCAGAGGTCCGCCCCAAAACGGATCCTGATCGTCGAAGACAATGAGCTGAACATGAAGCTCTTGAACGACGTTCTGGAAGCCTACGGGTACGACATCATCAAGACCGCCAGCGGCGCGGCGGTCCTCGAACTCGCGCGCCAGCATGGGCCCGACCTGATCCTGATCGACATCCAGCTTCCGGACATCTCTGGGCTAGAGGCCGTGCGGCAGCTCAAAGGGCACGCGCAAACCAAAGCCATTCCGGTCATTGCCGTCACTGCATTTGCGATGGCCGGCGACGAGCGCCGCGCGCTCGACAGCGGTTGCGACGGCTATATCGCCAAACCGATTATGCTGCGCGAGTTTCTCCTGACCGTCGAAGACTTCCTTGGCCGCGGGCCGGCAAAAGAGACTTCCTTGGCCGCGGGCCGGCAAAAGGCTGACAAGGGCCCCCTCGCGACAGCGGCGGGCCGGGGCCGATCCTGCGAATCGCGCGGCAGGACCGCAGAGCGGGACCGCACCAGACGCACCAAAGCCGGAAACCGGCCCGAGATCCTTCCGCCGTCAGGTTGTGTAGTTTCGAGTGACGGAACGGCGTCGGGCGGCGATAATATCGCGTTCAGCGGGAGGTACTCATGCCCTTTGATGCGACACCGATCGGCCAGGCAGAGACGATCTCCACCTTCAATCGGGCGGCGTTCGACCTCACGGCTCGGTTCGACATTACCGATAATCCAAGGCTCAGGCCGATACCGCCTTGGCATTCGAGCCTCCATCCGGAACGCATCGGCGGCACGCTTCGGGTGTTGATGCGGGCCCGCGAACTGCTGACCGACGAACAGCGCTGGTGCCGGCGAACCTACGCCCGCGGCTGGCGCGGCATCCCGGTTCCGGTGCAATCGGCCGGAGCCCACCGCTTCTGCGCCCTTGGCGCGATCATGCGGGCCGGCGGCGAGCTCGAGCTCCCGATCGACGACGCCCACAGCGTCCTCGAATGGCAGACGGTGCGTCCGGTCCAGGACTGGAACGATGATCCGGTGCAGAGCCATCGCGATGTACTCGCGGCCTTCGATGCTTGCATTATCTCGATAGGGCGGAGCAGCGCTTCCCGTGACGGCACTGTCGGAGTAGCTTCACGCCGCTGACTGGGCTTCGGGCGGCGGGGGGCGCCATGAAACTCTACGGGTATTTTCGCTCGTCCGCGGCGTTTCGCGTCCGTATTGCGCTTAATCTCAAAAACCTAAATTACGAGACCGCCTTTATCCATTTGCGGCGCGGCGATCAGCGGCAGCCCGGGTTTCTCGATATCAATCCACAGGGTCTCGTACCGGCGCTGGAGGTCGATGACACGCTCCTGATCCAATCGCTGCCGATCATCGAGTATCTCGATGAGACATATCCCGAGCCGCCACTCTTGCCGTCCGATGCAAAGGGCCGCGCCCGGGTGCGGGCATTGGCGGCAATGGTCGCTTGCGACATTCATCCGATCAACAATCTCCGGGTGCTCCGCTACCTGCTTAGGCCGCTTGGGCAGGACGAAGCGGCCGTCGAGACATGGTACAATCATTGGATCGCCGAGGGGTTCGGCGCTCTGGAACGGCTGTTGGCGGAGGGCGGCCGAACAGGCCGGTTCTGTCACGGCGACACGCCCGGACTGGCCGATATCGTGCTCGTGCCACAGGTGTTCAATGCAAACCGGTATCAGAGCCTGGACCTGACGCCCTATCCGACAATCGTCAGGATCTATCAAACCTGCCTAGGCATCGACGCGTTCGCGGCCGCGCATCCCGATCGCCAGCCCGACCGCGAACCGTGAGCGCGCAACGAGGACCGATGAACATTCCCGCGGTGGTTCGCGCTCTTTCGGGCGCGCTGGTACTCGGCATGGGCGGGTGCAGTTCGCTGGCAGCCGGCTCATCGGCCGGCGATCTCGGCCTTGTTCAGGACGCGATGCGGCAGGTCGAGAGCAGCTACGTCGTCCCGGTGGGGCCGGACAAGCTCGTCAACGGCGCCCTCAAGGGGATGCTGAGCAAGCTCGATCCGCATTCCGATTACATGACCGAGACCGAGTATCGTGAGCTGATGGCCACGACGAGCGGCCAGTTTGGCGGCATCGGCATCGAGGTTTCGGTCGAAGAGGGCGTGCCGCAGGTCGTCTCCGCAATCGAGGGAACCCCCGCCGGGGCGGCGGGGATCGAGCCCGGCGACCGCATCGTCAAGGCGGATGGGGTTGCGATTGTCGGTATGGATATCGGTGAGGTTGTGCGCCGCTTGCGCGGCCCTCCCGGCAGCCGGGTCGTGCTCACGATCGCGCGCACCAATCGCGCGCCATTTGACGTCCCGCTCACGCGCGCGATCATTCGCGTCCAATCGGTAAAGTCGATGCTGAAGCCGGGTCGTATCGGGTATGTCCGGATCAGCACCTTTGATGAAACCACGCCGACCGAGCTGCGCCGCGCCATTGCACGGATGCGGCAGCAGGCCGGCGGCGCCTTCGCCGGCTTTGTGCTCGATCTGCGCAACGATGCCGGTGGGCTGCTCGATGCGGCGGTGGATGTCGCCAGCGAATTTCTCGATTCCGGCACCGTCGTGACGACGCGCGGCCGCGACAGTAGCGAAAATCGGATCTATGACGCGCCGCCCAACGGCGATCTGATCCGCGGCACACCGATGGTCGTGCTGGTCAACGGCGCCTCGGCCTCCGCCGCGGAAATCGTTGCCGGCGCATTGCAGGACGATCGCCGCGCGACGGTTCTCGGCACCCACAGCTTCGGCAAGGGCTCCGTGCAGAGCATCATTCCGCTCGACGGCCGCGGCGCTCTGCGGCTGACCACGGCGCTCTATTACACGCCGTCCGGGCAGTCGATTCAGGGGCATGGGATTACGCCCGATCAGATCGTAGCGGTGCCCAAGGAGCAGCAGGTCGCCAACGCGGTCGTGACCTATGAAAGCGACCTGTTCGGCTCCCTGAAGGCGACCGGCGCCCTGGCGCCGCGCGCCCGTCCGTCAACGAGCCCGAACGCGGCCGGCGGTGTCACGGGCGAGGCTGACCATCCGATCAACCCGAAGGTCATCGGCACGCCACAGGATGCTCAGCTCAACGCGGCGGTCGCCTGGCTGGGCAGCCACCGCACCGCCGCGCGCTAGCTGCTGCCAATGATCCTCGATCCGCTCCTCTTGTCGCGCCTGCAATTCGCCTGGGTGGTCGCGTTCCACATCCTGCTGCCGGCGTTCACGATCGGGCTGGCAAGCTATATCGCATTGCTGGAGGCGCTCAATTTCGCGACCGGCCGCGACGTCTATTTCCGGCTGTCGACCTTCTGGACCCGCATCTTCGCGATCTCGTTCGGCATGGGTGTCGTATCCGGCATCGTCATGCCGTTCCAGTTCGGCACGAATTGGAGCCGCTTTTCCGACGCGACGTCCAACGTGCTGTCGCCGCTGCTCGCCTATGAAGGGCTCACCGCCTTTTTTCTCGAAGCCGCCTTTCTCGGCGTGCTGCTGTTCGGGCGCCGGCTGGTGCCGCGCTGGGCACATCTCGTGGCGGCACTGATGGTGGCGGCAGGAACCTTGTTCTCGGCCTTCTGGATCCTCTCCGCCAATAGTTGGATGCAGACGCCGGTTGGGTACGAGGTCATCGACGGCCGCTTTTTTCCGCAGGACTGGCTGAAGATCATTTTCAACCCGTCCTTTCCGTATCGCCTGATGCATACCGTGGTCGCGTTCTACATCACGACCGGCTTTGTCGTGATCGGCGTCGCCGCTTTTTATCTGCGTCGCGGCCGCTTTGTTGAAGAAGCTCGCAGCATGCTGTCCATGACGTTGTGGCTGCTGACGATTGCGGTCCCGCTGCAGATCTTCCTCGGCGACCGCCACGGGCTCAACAGCCTTCAGTATCAGCCCGCCAAGGTCGCCGCGATCGAAGCCCGCTGGGACAGTGTCGGTGCCGCACCGCTGACCCTGTTTGCGGTTCCCGATGAGGCGAAGGAGAGCAATCGCTACGCGGTCGACATCCCGTATCTCGGCAGCCTGATCCTGACGCATGACGTGCACGGCAATGTGCGGGGGCTGAAGGAGTGGGCGCCCGAAGAGCGTCCACCCGTCGCGATCACGTTCTTCGCGTTCCGAGTGATGGTGGGGATCGGTCTGCTGATGCTGGCCCTTGTCATTGTCAGCTGGTGGATGCGGGCCGGGCGGCGCCTCTACGATTCGGTGTGGTTTCTACGCTGTTGCCAGGCGGCGACGCCGCTCGGCTTTATCGCGGTGCTCGCCGGCTGGACCACGACCGAAGTCGGCCGGCAGCCCTGGACGGTGTACGGTATCATGCGCACCGCCGACTCAGTGTCGCCGTCCCTGACCGGTCAGGACGTGCTGATCTCCCTAATCGGCTACGCCATCGTTTATCTGATCATCTTCCCGTTCGGTCTCGTGCTGATGGGGCGGCTTGTGCGCATTGGTCCGCTCGGGATCGGGCTGCAGCCGGAGCCGGTCGAGAGCGGCCGGCCGGACCTGCCCGTCAGGGCCTTGCCGTCAGCCGAGCCGGAGCTGCTGCCATGAGCGTGCCGATGCTCGATTTCGTGCCGATCTGGACCGCCATTCTCGGGGTCGGCGTGTTCCTGTACGTGCTGTTGGACGGCTTCGATCTCGGTGTCGGCATTCTTTACGGGTTCACCGTCAACCGGGTTTGGCGGAACCTGATCATGAATTCGATCGCACCGATCTGGGACGGCAACGAGACCTGGCTGGTGCTTGGCGGCGTTGGTCTCTTCGCCGCATTCCCACTGGCCTTCGCGATCATTATGCCGGCGGTCTATTTCCCTCTGCTCGGGATGCTGCTGGCGCTCGCCTTCCGCGGCGTTGCGTTCGAGTTCCGCTACCGCGACTCGCCGCACCGGACATTCTGGGACTATGCCTTCTCGATCGGCTCGGCGATCGCCACTTTCGCTCAGGGGGTCGTGCTCGGCGCGTTCATCCAGGGCTTTGAGGTGTCAGGGCGCAATTTCGCGGGCGGCTCTCTGGATTGCTTTACGCCGTTTTCGATCTGGACCGGCATCTCGCTGATGTTCGGGTACGCGCTACTCGGCGCCGGGTGGCTCATCTTGAAGACACAGGGCGAATTGCAGGAGTGGGTGCGGCGGCTCGGGCGTTGGTGCTTTGCCGGCGTGCTTCTGGCGATCATCGTTGTCAGCGCCTTGACACCGCTATTGGAGCTGGACATCGCCTTTCGCTGGTTCCACTGGCCCAACATCCTCTATCTGTCGCCGATCCCGATCCTGACCTTGCTCGTGGCGATCTGGGAATGGCGGTCCTTGAACAACCGTTCGGAAGTCGCCCCCTTTGCTTGGGCGATCGTGCTGTTCCTGCTGTGCTATCTCGGCATCGCGATCAGCGTGTGGCCGATGATCGTGCCGTACAAATTCACCTTGTGGGAGGCGGCGGCCTCCCCCAATACGCAGGCGTTCATGCTAATCGGCGCGCTGTTCCTGATCCCCGTGATCCTGATGTACACGGGCTGGTCCTACTGGGTGTTCCGCGGCAAGGTTCGCGCCGATATCGGCTATCACTGAGCCCTCAGCTCCGATCAGCCGAGGCCAGCAACCAACGGCGCCAGGAACTCGCGCAACACCGGCGACCATTTGGCGTGCTCGGCGCCACTCGATGAATGGCCCATATCGCTGTCGATCTCGAAATAACCCGCCTCGACACCGGCTTCTTTCAGCGCCGCTATCACGGCTGGCGCAATCTTCGGCGGAAACAGCGCGTCGCTGCGACACAGGATGTACAGCACCTTGGCTTTGATCTTTGCGAAATCGGGCCGCGTGTCGAAACCGAGCAGCGCGCGTCGCAGGATGATCAGCGAATGCGCATCCCAGTTCCGGGCCCAATTGGCAGCCTGCTGACGGATCGCCGCCTCGCGCTCGGCCGGATCGGGATAGCGCGATGCCAGATTGGCCTCGATGCCATAGCGCTTCAGCGTCTCGATCCGGATCTCGGTCAGCACCGTCTTGCAGCCGGCCTGTCCGTGATAGCGCCCGCCACGCCATTCCGGGTCTGCTGCGAGGCGCGCCTCGAGCTCGGCGAGCTGCTTGTCGGTATTGACCGAAGCCCAAGGCGCGGTATTGACCGGCACGATCGCGTCCATGAAATCGGGGTAGGCAACGGCCCACTGAAACGCCTGATATCCGCCATAAGAGGGGCCAGCGACCGCGACGAGATGCTTGACCCCGAGCGAGTCGAGCAGCGCCTTCTGCGCGGTGACGATGTCGCGGATGCCGATCGCCGGAAAATCCGGACCGTACGGTTTGCCGGTTGGCGGGTTGAGGCTCGCCGCATTTGTCGAGCCAAAGGACGAGCCCAGCATATTCGACGCGACGACGAACAGTTTATCGGTATCGATCGGCTTGCCGGGACCGATCAGCCCGTCCCACGAGCCCGGCTGGTTGCCATTGGCCGGATTGCGGCCGGCGGCATGATGACTCCCGGTATAGCCATGCGTAACCAGAACGGCGTTGCGCCCGCCGTTTGGTCCATCAGGGGGCGCGAGACGGCCATAGGTTTCGTAGACGATTGTCGCCTCGGGCATGACCGTGCCGTCCGCGACAGGGAAATCGCGCAACGTGAAAAACTGGTCGTGAACCGTGCCGATATCCTGGGTCCGCAGCGCCGCCGCGTCGTTCATCGCGCCCTCCCGTCTCCGTCTCCGGCAATTGTGCACGCCCGCCGCACGCGCGTCATCCCCGAGCTGCTAGCCCTTTCGCCGCCCGTTGGTTCGCGCTACACCGGCCGGGATAGCTGTCGCGAGGAAATGCGATGCGCCGCGTCATGCTGCTTCCTTCCGCGCTCCTCGCGCTTTCTGCCTGCACGCCAGGAGGCGGCGCGCCGCCACCGCTGGCGGCGCCTTTCGAGCTTCAGGTCGGCTTTTCGCCGGGCGGGCTCGCCGACACGATCTCGATCACCGCCTTAGATCGGCTGCCGCTGCACGCGGCCGAGCTGATCGCGCCCGACGGGGCTGTCGCGCCCGCCAATTGGATCGACCTGAATGCCCGGCCGCGCGCCGCGACGGGGCAATGGGTCGCCAACAGTCCCTGGGAAACCGGGCTGGCCGGAACGGGCGCGGCAGCGCTGACCAGCCCGAACGCGGAGGCGAACGCTGCCTTGCGCGGTCAGGTGCAGGTGCTGGCGGTATTGTCGCAGGCGGAAATCCCGCTGCCCGATCCGGTCGCCTACCGCCGCGACTGGGCGACTTACCGCGTGCGACTGACCTTCGGCACGCCGCCGAGCGAACTCGAAAGCCGCGAGCTCGCCGCGCCCGCGCCGCCGCCGCAACCCGCAGCGCCACCGCCCATCCCGGCCCCGCCGCCCGGCTGACCGGCCAGGCCGTCGACTCATAACGGCCGCTTAGGCCGGCGAGCGGACCAATAGCGGTCGCTCGCCGCGATCATCAACTGTCCGCTCAGACCTCGGTGCACGCCGACCCAGCGGCGGATCATCAAGCGCTGGGAGAATGAGGACGTGCTCGACACGATGCAGGCCCGGCTCGACCGCATGCCCGAGGCCATGGGCGTGCGACGACAGACCGTCGAACACCCGTTCGGGACCCTCAAGGCCTGGATGGGCGCCACCCACTTCCTGACC
>WNGO01003924.1_pt1 | contig 11608 bp, 14 predicted proteins | sample 5400511 | NCBI WGS metagenome assembly WNGO01 (sample SAMN13153380, study PRJNA577476) | soil metagenome | isolation source: 20 cm soil or saprolite under Garry oak tree replicate 2 | place: USA:California | collected 2016-06-15
CCGTTGGTAACGTTCATCACAATCTCCCGCCCAGCGCGCTCTACGAGCACGCGATTCGTTACGAGAAAGATGCGAGCATAGCCGAGAATGGTGCGCTGGTCGCCTACTCCGGCGTCAAGACGGGACGTTCGCCAAAGGATAAGCGTGTACTCAAACATCCCGATTCTGAAAAGGATGTTTGGTGGGGTCCGGTGAACATTCCGTGCGACGAGCGCACGTTCCAAATCAATCGTCAGCGTGCGCTCGACTATCTCAACACGCGCGAATGGCTCTATTGCTTCGACGGGTTCGCCGGCTGGGACCCGAAGCATCGCATCAAGGTTCGCGTGATCTGCTCGCGGCCGTATCACGCGCTCTTCATGCACACGATGCTCATTCGTCCAACGAAGGAGGAACTCGCCAGCTTTGGCACACCCGATTTCGTCATCTACAACGCGGGCGCGTTCCCGGCAAATCGCCTCACGACCGGCATGGGCTCGACCACGAGCATCGACCTCAGCCTCGAGGATAAGGAGCTTGTTATCCTCGGCACCGAATACGCCGGCGAGATGAAGAAAGGCGTGTTTACCGTGGCCAATTACTTTGCTCCAAAGCGCGGGTTGCTCTCGATGCATTGCTCGGCCACAGCGGATAAAAAGACCGGCGCGTCGTCGCTGCTGTTCGGTCTCAGCGGCACGGGGAAAACCACGCTGTCGGCAGATCCGAAACGTCATCTCATCGGCGACGACGAACATGTTTGGAGCGACGACGGTATCTTCAACATCGAAGGTGGCTGTTACGCAAAGGCGATCAACCTCACGCCGGAAAACGAGCCGGATATTTTTCAGGCATTGCGCTTCGGCGCCGTCCTCGAGAACGTCGTCCTCGATGAAGATCGAGACGTCGATTACACCGACACGAGCATCACGGAAAACACTCGTGGCGCGTATCCGATTGAGTTTATTCAGAACGCGAAAATTCCCTGTATCGCGGGTCATCCGACCGATGTGATTTTTCTCACGTGCGATGCGTTTGGTGTGCTGCCGCCGGTGAGCGCGCTCTCGCCGGCGCACGCGATGTATCATTTCATCAGCGGCTACACCGCGAAAGTCGCCGGTACCGAAATAGGCGTCACCGAGCCGCAGGCGACGTTTTCACCCTGCTTCGGCGGACCATTTCTCGTCTGGCATCCGAGCAAATACGCCGAGCTGCTTGCCGAGAAGATGCGCAACCACAAGGCGCGCGTTTGGCTCGTCAACACCGGTTGGGCCGGCGGCGCTTATGGCACCGGCAAACGCATCAGCCTCAAAAACACGCGCGCCATCATTGACGCCATTCACAGCGGCGCGCTCGCCACCGCAAAAACTGAGCGCGATCCAATATTCGGTTTCGACATTGTTATCGAGTGCCCCGGCGTGCCTGCGGAAATCCTGCGTCCGCGCGAAAGCTGGGCTGACAAATCTGCTTACGATGCAACCACGAAGAAACTCGCCGCTCTGTTCAAAAAGAATTTCGAGACGTACGCCGCAGGCGCGAGCGCCGAGGTGAAAGCCGCGGCGCCTGTGGCTTGAGGCATGACTTGGGTCTTCGAACTCCACAAGACACGGCCGATCGCACACGCGATCTCTGCGCAAGTGCTGGCAATCGTTCTTTTCCGATGAACATACCTACGCTTGGCGAAGCGCGCTTCCCCTACAAACTGAGTCATACTATCAGTGATGATGTTCGAATTCCTGAGCGAATTGAAATCGGCGCTGATTCGGGACTTCAATTTGAGTTGGCCGGCCCGCGCGCGAAGCTTTTCTTCGATCCGAGACAGACGCGCGCCGGCATCGATCTCAGCGGTATGCTCGCCGGCAGCATGACGAATCCTCCGGCGCTCGCTTTCGCCACAAACATCGGGTGTTCCGACGCGCCGAATGTCGCCTATGCCACGGTCTATCCGCTGACTACGCTTCTGCGCATCCTCTCTGCGCAAGTGCTGGCAATCGTTCTTTTCCGATGAACATACCTACGCTTGGCGAAGCGCGCTTCCCCTGCAAACTGAGTCATACTATCAGTGATGATGTTCGAATTCCTGAGCGAATTGAAATCGGCGCTGATTCGGGACTTCAATTTGAGTTGGCCGGCCCGCGCGCGAAGCTTTTCTTCGATCCGAGACAGACGCGCGCCGGCATCGTCATTCGCTCACTGTTTCTCGAACTGCATTACGGCTACGGCGTCGCTGAGGTAGTCGGCTTTCGCGACGGCTACCAAGGACTAGATCCTGACCGTGGCATGGAACCGGTGAAAATCACGCCCGAGTTTGTGGAAGGCATTCATCGAAAGGGCGGCACCATCCTGGGCACGTCGCGCGGCCCGGTGGATATTGGCAAAGCCGTCAACAATCTCATCACACGCAATGTAAACATCCTCTTTACCGTCGGGGGCGATGGCACGCAGCGAGGCGCCAACGATCTTTACCAGGAGGCTCGCCGCCGCGGTCATGCTCTCTCGGTCGTGGGTATACCGAAGACTATCGACAACGACGTCGGTTTTGTTTCACGAACCTTCGGATTTCTGACAGCCGTGGAGGAAGCGGTGCGCGTGCTCGATTGTGCGCACACCGAGGCGTTCAGCGTACCGGGTGGAATCAGCGTAGTGAAACTCATGGGGCGCCATGCCGGCTTCATCACCGCGGGTGCAGTGGTCGCCAGTCAGGACGTAAACTTCGCGCTGATTCCTGAGGTCCCATTTGATCTCGAAACATTCCTTTCCGCACTAAAGAAGCGAATGCTCAACAAGTCGCACACTGTAATTGCAGTTGCGGAAGGCGCAGGCCAGGATTTGCTAAGAGCGGACGCGGGTAAGCGCGATGCCTCCGGTAACATAAAGCTCAAGGACATCGGTCCGTTCCTGTCTGAGAAAATAAAGTTATATTTCCAAAACGAAGGCATCCCGGTCGTTATTCGTTATTTCGACCCTAGCTACGAGATCCGAAGCAGGGCCGCGAACACCGAAGACGCGTTGCTATGCGATTTGTTTGCGCGGCACGCTGTCCATGCTGCAATGGCTGGTAAGACCGGCTTGGTCATCGGCTTCATCCACGAGCGTTTTATTCATGTTCCTATCGAACTCCTTGCCACGCACACAAAGCGTCTCGACCCGACCAGCGGCTGGTGGCGCTCAGTCCTTGCTACCACAGGTCAGCCAGCAGAATTCGGTTGCGCTGATAAACCTGTGACATGACACAAATTGAGTCCTTGATGCGCCGACCACCCCTGGCGTTCTGAGTAGGATCAAGTAGATAAAGAGGCGACCATGCCAGTGGAAATGAAGTTTACGGCATTGGCGGATTCATTGAACGTTGCACATCAAGAAGCGCCTGTATTGAGCGACTGGACGAATAGGCCGGCCACAATGGAATTGGGATTTTTCTGTCCGACAGTCTCCGCTTCCGCCCACAGTTGCTGTTGAATGTTCTCTGACTGGCGTATTCCTTCGGCAGCATTACCTGGCCGAACGGCGTTTAAACGAACGCCCACTTAGTCTCGGAGGAGTGCTCGGATTTTCTCGCCCTGCTCGGGAAGCATGATGCCTGCACGCACGTAGGTCGTCCCAATCGCGTTGGCCTCATCAAGCAGAACTTGCCTCCGCGTGTCGAATCGTGCGGCTGCCAACCCAAAAGTGAACGCAAGAATGAACGCGAGCAAACCAAGCATGGCGCCGACCATGGTGCCGAGCGGAGCTTCCTTCTCCTCCTCGTGTCGGCTACGCCGATATTTTCCTAACCGGTAGTCACACTCGACCGAGAGCAGCACGACGATCAAAATAGAAACGAAAAGGGCCCAGAGAGGCAGAACATCGATCGGCGCATCAGTCTTCATTACTATTCCATGTTCACATGTCTGACTCGCCACTGTGGATATCCTTGCAGGCCAGCGCCATCAAATACTTTGAGTGCAGTGGCTCGTCAGCATCCGTCTTTTCGCAAACGAGCTCCTTACCGACGTCTTCGCTTACTTTCGGTATTGCATAGACAGTCAGCTTGTTGTTGAAATGTGCCATGACCATTCTCCATAGAACGGGTCGATGCATTTTCGTTCTTTCCGTTCTCATTTTGACAGTGCCTGTTGTAACAGGACAAAACAAAAAGGCCGGTGTAACAGTTTCGTACGAGAGTTCTGGCAGCTCCCGAATCGCCCGCTTTACAAACTCGAATTCGTATCCGGTCCGAGTGGAGTTCTCATATCAGGGGACACGAGCCCGTGGTTCAGGCGATGCGTCTGCTGAAGATGCAGTTTTTGTAGCAGGCAATTTTTCCGCAACGTATGGTCGCCCTGGGATTTCCATCACGTCGGTCCGAATCAAGGGGGTTATGCGGTCGGACTAACACTTCCACCGACGTCATCCAGCTATGGTAGTGTTCGCTGAGAAATGCGAACAGAAATCGCTACCGCTCATTTCGCGAAAGAAAATACGATGCCGGAATTCCAGCAAGAACCACCACGAGCGCGAGGAAGGAAATCTCAGGCGCATGCCTGATGAGAAAGAAAGGCACATTAGCCGCGGCAATGAGTGAATGAGTCTTTTGCAAAACAGTATCGAGATCCGTCGCTGCCAATCTCAATGGAGGCAGATCTCGGTCCTGTGAAATCCCCGGGCCTTGGCAGAGAGCGGGGTGGCTGCGAGCAAAGCGTACGCTGATAGAAAGAGGTAAACGCATGGCCGCATGGTTGGTTCCAACGTATGGCGCCTAAGGAGGCGTTACCTTACGCTGTCCTTCGCCTGAGGATCGCCACGGCTGCTCCGGCAATAGCCAGAACGACCAGTATAATCACTGGCTGCGGCAGGGTGTGCTTAGCTGGCTGAGGTTTGGGGCGGTTCGCAAACTCGATTGGAATCTTGAGTTGCGGTACAGCCACTGTTCTGGGGTCGAAACGCCACTGTGAATACGCTTGCAGCGCAGCGCCATCAAGTTGTTGATTTCCTGTACTTGTCAGCATCCGCGCACCGGTGACGTTGCCTGTCTGCTTGTCGATATTGACCAAAACAACGCCTTTCCCCGTGAGTCGCTGTTTTGCCCACTCGGCACGGTAGACGGGCTGGGGCGTGTAGATCGCTCTAGGCGGAAGCGGTTGTTTTATCGGACCTGGCGACTGGGCGTCTAGCGATGAAACAGAGACAAGCGTAATAACGAGGAGGAAAAGCACCTCGCGCAGTAGTGATCGCCATTTCCGCACCCATGGGGCTGCGGTTGTGATCTCAATTACCGCAGCGGGTGAGGAACGCTCGTCCATTCGAGCAATTGCGGCGCGCGCGGTCAAATGACGGCGCGCGCAAATTCATTTGTCAGGCAACGCGCCTCATCTCTGGAGTTGCATATCAACGCCGCCACCAGTGGCGGTGACGTCAACGCCTTTTTGCGCGGAGGAAAGCGCTACAATCACACCAGCTTGATTTGTCATCGTGGTGCTTGTTCGTCCACCGCCAGCAGTGACGCCGCGCATCCCCTTGGCACCTACGTCATAATGACCGTTGAAATCTTGAAGATGCTTCAGATTATAAACCTTGCCGAAAGCGGAAGCTTTAGTAATCCCTACCTTGCCTACAGACAGTCCTTTTACCTTAACTGGATAGCTTTTGCCTTTGTAGGTGAGCGTCCCCGACCCCCAGCTAAATCCGATCCCGGCTGCGAAGGATCCTCCGCTAAACCGCAGAGTTGCGTCGGATTTTCCTTCGTGGCTGGCGGCAATGGCGAATCCCGTCATCGCGCTCAGGATCAACAGAAGAATTACAATTTTCTTAACATTATTCATGGTGGTTATCTCCTTCGATTTTTGTGTTTGGCTGCAAACTAGCGCCTCTCTCCAACGGCTCTCCATTGGACGAAAGTCCTAGTTTCAGATCACCGGTATCCCACAACGCTTGTCGTAATACAAGCTTTCTGTCTATCTCGATGATGTGACTAACGCGCAACAATTGAAATCTTTGCGCGTCTCGCGAGATCGACAATCGCATCGCGCTCGAGCAGCAAAGTCTTTCCAGCTTCGACCGCGATCACGCGCACTCGTGCTTCGGTAGCGATGCGGATTGTTTCGACTCCAATCACTGGTACATCGAAACGCATGTCCTGGTTTGGTTTGGCGACTTTGACAATGATGGCACCCTCCCGTGCCAGCCCGCCGCCGCGCTTTATGGCCTCGTTTGTTCCTTCCAAAGCTTCAACCGCAAGGACGGTTCCATTCTTGACCACGATCGTCTGCCCAATGTCGAGCCGGGCAATTTCCTTGCCGATTTTCCAGCCGAAGTCGACATCGTCCTCTTCCTGCCGTGATAACTTTGGACCAGCAATTAATCCTGGAGGCGCCAGAAAATTCTCGAGAAAGGTTGTCGCCGGCAAAAGGTGCACATCCACGTTGGCCAGTTCGTCCGCGATTGCCGCAAAGATGGATTCGGCGTTGCGTTCTTTAAGTTTGCCCAGCAACATCAAGGCTTTCCAATCCGGACGCAGATCGAAAAGATTTGTCGGAGCGATTTGTCCGGCCATGATTGCGTGATGAACATCTTGCGCGCGAAAAAATTTCAGGAACCGGTTCAGTTGTCCGACGCGCATCCATTCGAGCAGATCAACATGCTGCTCCAGAGCTGGATCAGTCTCGCCGGTGAATGCCGCCGCAATTATTTTTTTCACACCCGCTTTTCGCGCACCTGCAGCGAGCAGCCGTGGATAGACCCCATTGCCGGCAATGATTCCTAAAGCGTGTAGCGGTGGCTGGGGCAAGCTTCTAATCTAATATATGCAGGCCGTCGCCGCGGCGACCGCCTCTACAATTGTTAACCTTAGTGCCGCCGGCGCTTGACGTGTAACTGGGCAAGCGCTTTCTGCAACGATGCTTGAATGGCGGCCACTTGTTCCGGGGTTTGATCTTCTTTCATCGCTGCTTTCGCACGTTCGACTGCTGCCTCGGCCGCACTGATGTCGATCTTCTCGGATTCGAGTGCCATGTCGGTCAAAACCGAAACCGCGTCCGCTCTAATTTCTACAAAGCCCTCACCGATGGCCATCGCAGTTTCGCGACCGTTTTTCAAAACGCGCAGCTCCCCTGGCGTCAATGTAGTGAGCAGCGGGACATGTTTGGGATACACGCCGAGTTCACCCTCAGAGCCGGGAAGGGTAACCATCTCCACGTCTTCGGAGTAGATTTTCTCTTCAGGCGTAACGATCTCGAGTCGAAGCGTCGCCATAACTAGCCCTCTTTAATCATCTCGATTCCGCCCTTCATGTAGAAATTCTGTTCAGGCACGTCGTCATGTTTGCCTTCGAGAATCTCTTTGAACCCACGGACTGTTTCCGCGACCGGCACGTATTGGCCTTTGCTACCGGTGAAAACTTCTGCTACGTGGAACGGCTGGCTTAGGAACCGTTGAATCTTCCGTGCACGATGAACAGTCAATTTGTCCTCCGGGCTTAATTCATCCATTCCGAGAATCGCTATGATGTCCTGCAAATCCTTGTATCGCTGCAACACTCGCTGCACGCCGCGCGCGACGTTGTAATGCTCTTCGCCCACAATCTCCGGCGCGAGTGATTTCGATGTCGATGCCAAAGGATCGACCGCCGGATAAATTCCGAGCTCCGCGATTGCGCGCTCGAGTACGATGGTCGAGTCCAGGTGCGCGAAAGTGTTTGCCGGCGCGGGATCGGTGAGATCGTCCGCAGGAACATAAACCGCCTGGAACGAAGTAATCGATCCCTTATTTGTCGATGTAATTCGCTCCTGCAAATCACCCATCTCAGCAGCAAGGGTCGGCTGATAACCAACTGCGCTGGGCGTTCGACCCAGCAACGCTGACACTTCCGAGCCCGCTTGCGAGAATCGAAAGATGTTGTCGATAAAAAGAAGCACGTCCTGATTGCGCTCGTCGCGAAAATATTCAGTCATCGCGAGCGCGGAAAGACCGACGCGCAAACGCGCGCCAGGTGGTTCGTTCATCTGACCGAAAACCATCCCCACTTTCGACTTCGACAAGTCTTTTTGATCGATCACGCCCGCCTCGCTCATTTCCTTGTAGAGATCGTTGCCTTCCCGGCTCCGTTCACCTACTCCGGCAAATATCGAAACCCCGCCGTGTTTCATGGCGATGTTGTTGATTAACTCCTGGATGACAACAGTCTTGCCGACGCCCGCGCCGCCAAATGCGCCCACTTTGCCGCCTTTTGAAAATGGGCAAATGAGATCGATGACCTTGATTCCCGTTTCCAGGATCTTCGCACTTGTGTCTTGCTCGATAAGCGTCGGAGCGGGGCGATGGATTGGGTAACGCTTCTCGAATTTCACCGGACCACGGTTATCAATAGGATCGCCAGTGACGTTAAAGAGCCGGCCAAGCACGCCCTCGCCTACTGGCACGGTGATCGGACCGCCAGTATCGGTTACGCTCATTCCGCGCTTCAAGCCCTCCGTGGAAGACATTGCGATGGAGCGCACCCAGCTTTCGCCAAGATGGAGTTGCACTTCGAGCGTCAGCTTTGTTGGGCTGCCATTCACTTCGTACTCAATTTCGAGGGCGTTGTAGATTTTCGGCAGCGCCTTTTCATCCGGAAATTCCACGTCCACCACGGGACCGATTACTTGAACTATGTTTCCTTTATTCATAAATCTTGCCTAGCCGCCGAGTGCCATTTGCGCCGTGGAGATCTCGAGCAACTCGGTGGTGATGCTGGCTTGACGCATCTTATTGTATTCCAATGTCAGATCCTTGATGAATTGATTCGCGTTATCGGTGGCGTTCTTCATCGCTACCATGCGCGCGCTATGCTCGGATGCCCGCGCATCGAGAATCATCTGAAAAACCTGATAGGAAACATAATACGGCAGCATTGAATCAAGGACGCCCTCGGCGTTAGGCTCGAATACGTAGCCTATCATCGGATCGACACCTTCACCTTTGGTGGCTTCGCCTTTCGGCAAATCAAAACTACTGATCGGTAGAAGCGTCTGTACGGTCGCGAGTTGGTTGATTGTATTGATAAAATGCGTGTAGAGCACGGAGACTTTGTCGACCTCGTGCCGCAGGAATTTTTCCATACAGAACTTCGCGATCGGCTTGGTCTCAACGAAGCTCGGTGAGTCTTTGCATTCAAAATCAGCCAATAATTCGCGCTTCGTTCGACCGATGAATTGTCGCGCCTTCTTTCCTGTCACCACGAAGACTGTTTTAGCCGAATCAAACTTGGCGGCCTCCCGAAACAGGTTTGTGTTCAATGCTCCGCAGAGTCCCTTGTCTGTGCTGATAACTAAGACCAACTCTTTGTTGACTGGGCGGATGGCGAGAAGCGGATGAAATCTTGGATCTGTCCGTTTTTGCAACGAAACGAGAACCTTGTTCATCAAAGCAGCGTAAGGCCGTCCGGCGAGTGCATGCTGCTGCGCTTTGCGCATCTTGGAGGCAGCCACCATTTGCATTGCCTTGGTGATCTGCGCGGTGTTGCGGATCGATTTGATCCGGCGCCGTATGTCCTGCGTATTCGCCATCTATTTGATGTTCGATGTTCGATGTTCGATGTTCGATTTCCAAGAAACAACGCGCCATTTGCTGCGGGATTTTGAGGTCACAGACTGTGACCTCAAGTTTGTGAAACGCTTGTAGACCAAAATCATCGCCAACCCGTCTTGAATTCATCGAGCGCGGCTTTCAATTGCGACTCGAGATCTTTGTCGAGTTCCTTTTTCTCGCGAATCGCTCGAAGTAATCCTTCTTTCCGCGTTTGCAGCCAATCCTGGAGTTTTAGTTGGTATTCCTTGACGCGTTCGACTGGAACAGGATCGAGGTATCCATTTTGCATCGCCCAGATCACCGCAACCTGTTCTTCCACCGGGATTGGGTTATACAGTTTTTGTTTAAAAAGCTCCACAATGCGTTGACCGCGATCAAGTCGCGCTCTCGTAGCCGCATCCAGATCGGAACCGAATTGCGCAAATGCAGCCAGCTCGCGAAACTGTGCGAGATCGAGCTTCACTTTGCCGGCGACCTGCTTGATCGCCTTGATCTGAGCAGCCGATCCGACACGGCTGACAGAGAGCCCCACGGAAATTGCCGGCCGCACACCTTGATAAAACAAATCAGTCTCGAGATAGATTTGCCCATCAGTAATCGAGATCACGTTTGTCGGAATGTAGGCGGAAACGTCGCCGGCCTGGGTCTCGATGATCGGTAACGCGGTCAACGAGCCGCCGCCGAATTCATCGCTCATGCGGGCGGAGCGTTCCAATAATCGCGAGTGCAAATAAAATACATCGCCCGGATAAGCCTCACGACCGGACGGCCGCTTTAGCACGAGGCAAACCTGCCGATAAGCCACTGCGTGCTTTGATAAATCGTCATAGATAATGAGCGCATCCATTTTATTATCCATGAACCACTCGCCCATCGCGGCACCAGCGAATGGCGCCAGATACTGATTAGTCGCCGTGTCGGACGCGGGCGCAGAGATAATTGTCGTGTAAGGCATAGCGCCCTCTTTCTCGAGAACGTTGAGCACCCGCGCCACGTTGGAATTTTTTTGGCCAACGGCGACGTAAATGCAGTAGAGCGGCCGGTAATTGCTGTCCTTCGCATCTTCCGCAGCTTTGTTCAGGCGAGCCTGGCTGATGATGGTATCAATGGCGATGGTGGTTTTGCCAGTTGCGCGATCACCGATGATCAACTCGCGCTGGCCACGGCCAATTGGAATCATCGCATCGATGGCCATGATGCCGGTTTGCACCGGTTGATTCACGCTGCGCCGCTTGATCACGCCCGGTGCAATTTTCTCAAGCGGATAAAATGTTTCGGTTTTGATCGGTCCCTTGCCATCGAGCGGCTGGCCAAGTGTATTGACAACGCGCCCCAGAAGGGCTTTGCCAACGGGAACGGAAAGGAGTCGGCCTGTCGTTTTAGCTTCATCGCCTTCGGAAACCTTCGTCGTTTCGCCCATCAGAATAGCGCCGACTTCGGTTTCTTCGAGGTTTAGCGCGAGACCGAATACTCCGCTTGGAAACTCGATCATCTCGTTGAGCATCACGTCGCTCAAACCTTCGATACGTGCGACTCCATCCCCCGTTTCACGCACCACGCCGACGTTGCTTTTGGTTGTCGACGTTTTTAGCCCTTCAATTTTCGTTTCAATTTCTTCAAGTATGCTGCTCATGATTTTGCCTTGATTAAAGTTCCTGTTGAAGACGTTCGAGCCGGTTGCGCACGGTTCCGTCCCAAACATCGCTTCCGACACGAATGCGCATTCCGCCGAGAAGCTCCGGATTAACCACGAACTCGGCTGTCAGGTCGCTACCGTATTTCTTTTTTAGATTAGTAACGAGCTCCGAACTCGTAGTGGAATCCACTTCATTCGCTGTCTCAATCTTGGCCCGGCGCTTTTCCACTTCGAGGCGAAGCAGACGTCGGTAATTCTTTAGGACGTCAATGTAATGACGCGGTTTTTTCGCGATGACCGAATCGACCAGAGACGAAATCTTTCCAGAGTCGAGTTGGCCGTCCGTGAAGCTTGCTCGAAGCATTTCACGCGAAAGTTGGCGGATTTCCTTGTTGATCTTCATCAGGCCACCTCACGAGCTGCTTCTTCCTGCAAGCGGCGTTGATCTTCCGG
>WNGO01005018.1_pt1 | contig 11608 bp, 9 predicted proteins | sample 5400511 | NCBI WGS metagenome assembly WNGO01 (sample SAMN13153380, study PRJNA577476) | soil metagenome | isolation source: 20 cm soil or saprolite under Garry oak tree replicate 2 | place: USA:California | collected 2016-06-15
GCCCGTAGGACCTTGAGCTTCTCTTCTTGGCCGTGCCACTTTTCGATGAATTCGTTCTTTAGAAGCCGCCCAGTGTATCCTTCCGGCCACGCCCTTTGCCTTACGATATCGTACACGCTGGTTCGTATCGTCTCGTCGCCCGAAGCTGCCACCACCTTGGCCTTTGCGTTGGGATGGATAAGTGCCTCCTGTGTCGCCCAAAAACGGCTGCCCATCAGGACCCCCTCGGCGCCCAGCATGAGAGCTGCAGCAAGACCGCGCCCATCCGCGATACCGCCGGCAGCAACTACAATGACATCGGGGGCATGTTTGCTCAGAGCGTCCACCACTGTCGGCACGAACGGCAACGTCGACCGGGCTGTTTGGCCGTGGCCGCCCGCTTCCGTGCCTTGAGCAACGACAACGTCGGCCCCGACATCGGCTGCTCGTCGGGCTTGGTCGATGGTATGGACCTGGCAGATGAGAGGCACGTGGGCCTGCTTGATGCGCGGCGCGAAAGGCGCAGGATCAGCAAAGGACAACATAATTGCCCGCGGATGACGCTCGATTGCGAAGTCGAGCAAGTCCGGTTGTTGTGCGACAGACCAAGTGATGAAACCACACCCCACGTCGTTGCGCGTGATCTTCGCTGACTCTGTCTCGAACCAGGAACGATCGCCGTATCCGCCGCCAAGCAGGCCGAGACCCCCAGCAGCCGCAACCGCGGCGGCCAAATCCGCGCCCGCAGCGGGCGTCATGGGTGCAAGAATGATTGGATGTTCGATGTCAAAGAACTTTGTCAGCCGCGTACTGATCATCACAATCCCTCTCTGGTTTGCGGCCATTCAACTCCCCCTTTTTCGCTACAACGTAGCCGACGCCGCATGATGCCCCGTGAGGCGGTTGAATGCCGCGTTGTTGCCTCGCGGCGTCGCTTGCAAGGCGAGAAAAATGCGCCTTGAGGCGAGGCACGGCAAAATCCACGAATGCGCGTACCTTCGGAACCGCAAGCCGACCTTGTGGGGAAATGAGGTGCAGGGGCACCGCGGAGTGCTCGTCGTGCGCGAGAAGGATTTGCAGCTTGCCTTCCGAAAGTTGCCCAGCGATGTGATAGGAGAAAAGTCGGGTGATGCCGCGTCCTTCTACGGCTGAGGCAATGGCGCCACGAACGCTATTCACCACGAAGCGTGGCGAGAATTGAACCGAGCGGGGGATCGATGATCCCTTCACCGGCGGAAAGCTCCAGGAATCGACTCCAAAGTGAGTCATCGCAATGATCTTGTGTTTTGCAAGATCAGTAGGCTCCTCGATTTTTGGATGCGTGGACAAATAGCGAGGCGATGCCGCTACGACACGTCGAACCTCGCCCAACCGGATCGCCACGTGTGTGGAATCCGTCAAATGGGCAATTCGCAAAGCAATATCGATGCCCTCATCGATAAGGCTGACCGGCCTATCCAGCAAAAGCAATTTAACCGAAACGGTCGGATAGGCGTCCATAAAGGCGTCCAAAACCGAACGCAAGACGTCTTCACCTGCCGCAACTGGAGCCGTTATTGTCAGCGTGCCGCGCGGAGCCGATCGCTCACCCGCCGCAACAAGGTCAGCTTCTTCGAGATCTGAAATGACGCGGCGGCATACAATCGCGTACCGTTCGCCCGCTTCGCTTAACTTGAACGAACGTGTCGTCCGATGAAGGAGGGTAACGCCAACATGTGCTTCAAGAAAAGCGAGCGCTCGGCTTATCGCAGCAGGAGATCGCCCCAGCTTACGCCCCGCTTTCCTCAAGCCACCCTCGTCGAGGGCCGCAATGAAGACTTTCATAGCGTCGATTCGGTCCACTTCCCTACCACTTGCAATTTGGTCTCAAAACAACGTAGGTGATCGCTTTTACCTGTCGTGAGAAGTTTCCGATGTGCCTGTAAGGATCAAGCATTTGACGATTCCACATATTGAGCGACGGCAGGTTGGGCAAGCCGCCAATCCTCCTCGGGTTCAGCCCTGGCGATTGATACCAGCCAGCAGACAAACAGCGTGAGGGGCACCGTGAACAGTGCCGGCGAGTCGTACGGAAAGATCGCAGGACCAAGACCCAGTACCTTCGACCAGATAGTTGGCCCCATTGCCGTCAAAACAACCGATGAGATAAGGCCGAAGGTGCCGCCAACGACCGCACCACGCGTCGTCAAGCCGTCCCAGTAAATTGCCAAGAGCAGCAGTGGAAAGTTGGCGCTGGCTGCGATCGCTGTGGCAAGTGCAAGGAGGTAGGCGACATTCTGCCCCTCACACGCCAGTCCAAGCAGGATCCCAAGCACTCCCAGCGCCATCGCAGCGACCCGTGATATCCGGAGCCGCATGCGCTCATCGAGCTGCTGACCGGACAGGCCAACAACGAGATCGTTAGCGGCCGAGGAGGCACCTGCTATGAGCAATCCGGAAACCACGGCCAGGATCGTCGCGAACGCAACCGCTGAAATGAAACCCGCCAAAATGCTTCCACCAACGGCCCTCGCCAAGTGGATGGGAGCTAGATTGTTTCCGCCAAACAGCGCGCCGCTGGCGTTAGCATAGGTGGCATCGCTACGGAGGAGCGCGATACTGCCATATCCAATGATAAACAGCATCGCAAAGAACAGGCCAATCAAGCACGTCGCGTAGAAAACTGATACACGCGCTGCTCGCTCGTCACTAACCGTAAAGAAGCGCATTAGGATATGAGGCAGCCCCGCCGTACCAAACAGCACTCCGAAGCCGAGAGACAGGGTTGCGACCGCGTCTTGAGCGAAGCCGCGAATATCCATGATCTTGTTACCGTTTGGATGATTGCTCGCCGCCGTCTTGAATAGGTCCGATACATTGAATCCGAACCTGACCAGCACCAACGTCGCGATCATGGCGCTTCCGCCAATCATCAAAATAGCCTTGATGATCTGAACCCATGTGGCAGCACGCATGCCACCGAGCGTCGAAAACACAATCATAAGGAGGCCGACCATGATGACGGCCGGCCCGTAGCCAATTCCGAACAGCAATGAAATGAGCTCGCCGGCGCCGACCATTTGCGCGACGAGGTAGAAGCTGACGATGACGATGGTGGAAACGCCTGCCAGGATGCGAATAGGCCGCTCTTTCAATCTATAAGTTAGCACGTCTGCGAACGAATACTTCCCCAGGCGACGGAGCGGTTCCGCGACAAGAAACAGAACGATAGGCCAGCTGGCCAGATAGCTCGCGGCAAGGAACATTCCATCCAAACCGGATGCATAGATCGCTCCTGAAAGGCCAAGGAAGGCGCCGGCCGACATATAGTCGCCCGCAATGGCGTATCGGGCTGCGCAGAGTACGCCGATCCGCAAACGCCGAAAGTAGATGCAGTCGCAAGAAGAAGCAGCATGCGGTTCCGTGGAATGCGCATCTTTCAATCCCCATGCCGCACGAACACGAACAAGCCTGTCAAAACCACGCTGAAGGCCATGCAGCTCGCCAACGCGATCATCGCTGGGCTGAAGTCAGCTGCAACAACGGCAGTTTGCGTCGCGTGCCGCGCGCGGTGGATCAAAAAGGCCATCATCGCCAAGTATGAAACGATCGTCGCGAGCACCAACCGGAATCGGAGGACTCCCGATCTGTTGGCGGTAACGCGCAACGCAACAACTTCAGTTGCTTTGTACAAATTCGCATCCCTGCATTAGCGTATCTGCCTCGCACGTTTGCGATCGAGCCGTTTCACGCTAGGCAGTGACTGGTGTCGTCATCAAACGCTTTTTCGAGATAGCCATATCTTCTCCGGAGATTGGCGGACTGTTTACTCCGCGTTCGCAGGTTCTGCTGATTGCGTAGCATGGCCACACCGGATCGATTCAGCGCCGCTGATTGACGGTGGCAGAGCTTGGTTCCTGGTCTTATCGTCGCGACAGATAAGGGGTTCAGTTCAAATCGCTTCGCTTGGGAACATCAAATTCATAAGCTCGATTTGAAAGTCGAACTGAATGAAACCGTCGTGAACCAGTTGCACTCGACTCAATTATTGAAAAGCAGTCATCCGGTCATGCTTGCTGCTTTGGATGTCGGCGCGCGCGTTGCGCGCGTCGCTATTCCAGACAACCAAGGGGTACGCCAGTGAATCGCTTCGAAAAATCAACCACGGCCCGACAAATCCGGCTTGAGCGGCGCTTGCCATCTTATTGGCGCGTTACGTTCGATCATCCGCCGCTTAATATCTTCGGACCCGAAACGATCCCGCAGCTCAATGAGACCATCGTGGCGCTCGAAACCGATGAGCATGTGAAGGTCGTTGTCTTCGATAGCGCCGTCGAAGGCTTCTTCCTCACGCACTATAACTTCCTCGCGCCGCTCGAGGACTCGACAAGCCTGCCTCCCGGACCCACGGGCTTGCAGGCTCTTCCCGACATGCTGGTACGCCTCAGCCGGGCTCCCGTCGTATCCATTGTCTCGATCCGCGGCCGTGCGACCGGGGTCGGAAGCGAGCTTGCGCTGGCCAGCGACATGCGTTTTGCGAGCAGCGAGAAAGCCATTCTGTCGCAATGGGAAGTTGGTGCCGGCCTGGTGCCTGGCGGCGGACCGATGGCTCGGCTGCCTCGCCTGATCGGCCGAGGGCGTGCGCTCGAAGTGCTGCTCGGTGCTGACGATATTCGCGGCGAACTCGCCGAGCGTTACGGTTACGTCAATCGATCCCTGCCGGACTCCGAACTCGATGCGTTTGTCGATGCGCTGGCAAGACGGATCGCATCGTTCGACAAGGGGGCGATCGCTGACACCAAGCGTTTGGTTGACGTAGCAAGCCTGCCGTCCGACGCGGAAATCTCACTTGAATGGGACGCTTTCCTCGCCTCGCTGGACCGCCCCGCCAGCCAGCTCAGAATCAAGGCGCTGATGGAGCGCGGCTTCCATCGCCCCGGCGATGTCGAAGATCGGCTCGGATATCATGTCGGCCAGCTAGGCGGCTGAGAAGATCCCGCCGGTCGCTTCCAAACGAACGGCGCACGTCGCGCGTGCGCGCCGCCTCTCGCAACAAGGAGACATTATGACTGAACGACCCCAGAAGGAAGGCGGCCGACCATCGGCGCCACCGGAAGGCTTTTCCAGGCGCGACGCCCTTTCGCTTGCCACAGCGACTCTTGCCGCGCCGCTGCTGCCAGCATTCGTAAACGCGGCACAGGGGGCAGAGACCTCAAGCATCGGCCACGACAATAACAATAGGAGTAAGCCCATGAGTTTCGTCAAGGTTGGAGACGAAAATTCCACGCCCATCGAGATCTACTACGAGGATCATGGTTCGGGCCCGCCGGTCGTCCTCATTCACGGTTGGCCTTTGAACGGCGACGCGTGGGAAAAGCAGGTCAGCGCGTTGTTGGCCGCCGGCCATCGGGTCATCACATACGATCGACGCGGCTTTGGCCGGTCAAGCAAGCCAGGCATCGGATACAACTACGATACCTTCGCGTCCGACCTCAACATCTTGTTGAACACACTGAATCTCACCGATGTCTCGCTGGTCGGACACTCCATGGGGACGGGCGAGATTACCCGCTACATCGGCAAGTATGGCACGAAGCGGCTGCGGAAGACCGTGCTGATCGGTACGCTTGGGCCCTACCTGTTAAAGGCGGCGGACAATCCGGACGGCGTGCCAGCAAGTGTATTCGATGAGGTCCGTGCCGGGATCAAAGCCGACCGGCCCGCCGCAGTAATGGAGTTCCTAAAGAATTTCTACAGCGTTGGCGGCCCGGACGGAAAGCTAGTCAGCGAACGCGTGATTGAGGCGAATTGGACGGTCGCAATGGGCGCGTCACCCATCGGCACGTTGGCTTGCGTCGACTCTTGGGTTGAGGACTTTCGGAAGGACATCGCACGCAACGACGTGCCGACAATGATCATACACGGCGATAATGATCGCATTCTACCGGCTGATGCAACGTCTCGGCGGCAAGCGAAGCTCATTAAGAACGTCAAGTACGTGGAAATCAAAGGCGGATCGCACGGCATAACGTGGACGCGCGCGGAGGAAATCAATGCCGCGCTCGTGGGATTCCTCGCATAGCAAGCGGTCTTTTCACATCGTTCGAAAGGTGATCATGAGTTTTGCAATCAAAGTCAACGATAATACCCACAGTGTCGACGTCGACGGCGACACGCCGCTGCTATGGGTGCTGCGAGACGTACTCGGTATGACCGGCACCAAATTCGGGTGCGGCATCGCGCAGTGCGGCGCGTGCACCGTACATATTGATGGCATCGCGACGCGTTCCTGCGTCACCAGCATCGAAAGTCTCGGCAAATCGCAGATCACGACAATCGAGGCGATCGGCAACACGACGGCAGGCGCCAAGATCCAGAAAGCCTGGCTTGACCATGAGGTCGTCCAGTGCGGCTACTGCCAGTCGGGACAGATCATGTCGGCTTCGGCGCTTCTGGCAAGCAATCCACATCCGAGCAATGCCGACATCGATGACGCCATGAGCGGCAACATCTGCCGCTGCGGAACCTATGTGCGTATCCGCGAAGCGATCAACCTCGCCGCGCAGACGAATGAAAAACGAGGCTGACCATGATCCCTGATCGCATTGCTTTTTGCGCTTCTGACACTAACCTGTCGCGGCGCAGCTTTCTGGGCACCAGCGCAGCCATTGGCGGCGGCCTGATGCTGAGCCTGACCCTGCCTCTCGGCCGAAGCGAAGCTGCCAGTTCCGATAGTTTTGCACCGAACGCCTTTATTCGTATCGGCAGCGACAGCCAGGTCGTCCTGACCATGCCCTATGTCGAAATGGGGCAAGGCACTTACACATCGATCCCGATGCTGATCGCCGAAGAGCTCGATGTGAGCCTGAAACAGGTGTGGCTCGAGCACGCACCACCGAACGAGAAGCTCTATGCCAACCCGCTGCTCGGCGTTCAGGCGACCGGCAATTCAAACGCGATGCGCGGCGCGTGGAAGCCGTTGCGCGAAGCGGGCGCCACCGCAAGGATAATGCTGGTCGCGGCGGCTACCAAGCGTTGGGGCGTCGATGCAAAATCATGCCGCACAGAGGACGGCGAGGTGATCCACGTGCCGACCGGTCGCCGCCTGAAATACGGTGAGGTTGTCGCTGACGCAGCAAACATGCCCGTTCCTGGAAACGTCACGCTGAAGTCCCCGGGAGATTTCAAACTCATCGGCACGCGGGCCAAGCGGCTCGATGCACCGGAGAAGGTCAACGGGACCGCGCTCTACGGTATCGACGCGCGCCCGGCCGGCGTGAAGATCGCGACGCTGGCGCAATCGCCCGTTTTTGGCGGGCGCGTAAAAAGTGTCGACGACACGGCTGCAAAGGCGGTGAAGGGCGTGCGCCAGATCGTTCGGCTTGACGATGCTGTTGCGGTCGTGGCCGATCACATGGGAGCTGCGAAAAAAGGTCTGGCAGCGCTCAAGATCGAATGGGACGACGGTCAGCACGCAAAACTGGCCACCGAAGAGATCGCGCGCAAGCTCGAACAGGCGACGCTCGGTTCAGGCGCTGTCGCGCAGAATATCGGTGATGCCGACAAGGCCATGGCGAGTGCCGCCACCAAGGTTGAGGCAAGCTATCAGGTACCCTTCCTCGCGCACGCAACGATGGAGCCGATGAATTGCACGGTGCACTTTCGCAAGGATGAGTGCGAGATCTGGATCGGCAACCAGGCCGTGGCACGCGTCCAGGCGATGGCCGCGAAGGAAGCGGGCCTGTCGCCAGATAAAGTCATCATCCGCAATCATCTGATTGGCGGCGGCTTCGGTCGCCGGCTGGAAGCCGACGGCGCAGTCCGGGCTGTTCAGATCGCCAAGCATGTCGACGGCCCCGTCAAGGTCGTATGGACGCGTGAGGAAGACATCCAGCACGATATGTATCGGCCGTATTGGTTTGATCGCATTTCCGCCGGACTGGACAAGCAGGGCAAGCCGGTGGCCTGGAAAAATCGCTTCGCTGGCTCTTCGGTGATTGCGCGATGGCTGCCGCCGGCCTTCAAGGACGGACTTGATCCCGACTCGACGGAAGGCGCGATCGATCTCGTTTACGATCTGCCGAATTTTCACGTCGAATATGTCCGCGCGGAGCCTCCGGGCATTCCGACGGCATTCTGGCGCAGTGTCGGCCCCTCGCACAATGTCTTCGTCACCGAAAGCTTCATCGACGAGTTGGCGGCAGCCGCCAAGCAGGACGCGGTCGCCTATCGCAGGGCGCTGCTCGGCAAGTCGCCGCGCGCCAAAGCGGTCCTCGATCTTGCCGCGGAAAAGGCCGGCTGGGGACAGCCATTGCCCAAGGGAACCGGCCGCGGTGTCTCACTGCAATTCGCCTTCGGCAGTTGGCTCGCGCTGGTAGCCGAGGTCGAAGTCTCGAAAGCGGGCACCGTCCGCGTCCAGCGTGTGGTGTGTGCGATCGATTGCGGTACCGTCATCAACCCCGACACGGTGCAGGCGCAGATCCAGAGCGGAATCATCTTTGGCGCCACCGCTGCTCTCTACGGCGAGATCACGCTGAAGGACGGCCGTGTCGAGCAGACCAACTTCGATACCTATGAGATGTTGCGCATGAACGAGACGCCCACCATTGAGGTCCACGTCGTGGAAAGCACGGAGCCGCCGGGTGGTATGGGCGAGACCGGGACATCAGCGATCGTGCCGGCAATCGCCAACGCCGTCTTTGCGGCCGCCGGCAGGCGCCTGCGCAAGATGCCGGTCGATGCCAGCCTGCTGAAGCGGGCGTGAGCGAGTACGTCTTTCAAGGAGGGTTTTCGCGATGATTTATGAACTTCGGGTGTATCAGGCTGTTCCGGGCCAAATGGCAAAGTTGCAGACTCGGTTTAGGGACCAGCTTCCTCCCATCTGGAAAAAGCACGGCATCCATGCGATCGGCTTTTGGACGACCCTTGTCGGGGAATCCAGCAACCATCTGACTTACATCCTTCAGTGGGAGTCGTTGGCCGATCTCGAGGCGACGTGGGCGGCGTTCATGAACGACCCCGCTTGGCACAAGGTGCGCGACGAGGGCGAGCGCGATGGGCCGATTGTTGCCAGCATCAGCAATCAAATCCTGACGTCCACGGCCTTCTCCGCGTTGAAATAGACCGGCGTCCATGATCCCGGCACTGTCATGACCACGGCTACGTCTCCCTTTCACGCCGGCGAGCAAACGATCCAACATCTCGCTGGCGTACGTGATCGCGTCGAACGCAAGGGGCGCGCAGTTATTCGAGACTATATGCCGGACCAACATCGGGAGTTCTTCGCTGCACTAATGTTCATGGTCGTGGGAATGGCGGACCAGAACGGCCATCCTTGGGCCACCACCCTGTCTGGCCCCTCAGGCTTCATGAATTCGGCGGAGGCGAATCTGCTCACTATCAAAGCGTGGCTCGATCCGGACGATCCTTTGCATTCGTGCATTCGGGATGGTGCCCCGATCGGTGGACTGGGAATTGACTTTTCAACGCGTCGTCGAAACCGGATCAACGGTCGCATCGAAAACTGCGTCATCGGAGAAGGTTTCTCGATAAGGGTTCAGCAGAGCTTTGGAAACTGCCCGAAATACATTCAGGCACGTAACGAGCGGCCACGGCTCCGTTCCAAGCCCGTGCCTGAATCCCGAATGGCTTCTCATCTAGGCGACAGCGAGGCCAGCTTTGTTGCCGAAGCGGACACGTTCTTTATTGCATCACGGTCAGCGCAACTCGACCAGGAGGAGTCCTCGCAAGGCCTCGACGTCTCCCACCGTGGCGGACGTGCCGGCTTCGTGCGGGTGGTTTCACCAACCGAGCTTTGCTTTCCGGATTTCAGCGGCAACCTGCTCTTCAACACTCTCGGCAATCTGGAAGTAGACGCGCGCGCCGGTCTTCTCTTCATCGACTTTCGAAGCGGCGGGATGCTGCACATCATTGGCAGAACCAAGATCTGCTGGGACGTTCCGGAAACGACGCGGTCCGCTGGAGTCGAAAGACTCATCTTTCTTGACATCCAGTGCGTCTTGAACCGCGAGCACGCACTTGTACGACTTTGTCAGCTACTCACCGCACCTGGGGGCGGAGGGATAGGATCCCAAAAATTCCCCATAAGTGGTTTGCGAACGGCTGACACGAACCGCCGGCCTCGACCGGCGCACCGCAATTGTCCGTCTCGCAGACAAAGCAAGGAGATAGCGATGTTAAATCTGAGCCGCCGTAACGCCCTGTTGACGGCAGCATGTGCAGGAGCAGCGTTCAGCCTGCCCAGGCCCGTTTCGTTCATCGAGGCGGCGCTCGCCCAGAAGGGACCGGAAGCCGGCAAGGGCTTCAGGCCATTCAAGTTCGGTAACGTCAACGGGTTCATCCTGAACGATGGCGTTTGGGAGAAACCTCACGATCCGGCGTTTATCGCGAACGTGTCGGTTGAGGAAACCAAGGCCGCACTGGCTGCGGCGGCGATCTCGAATGAAGTCGTGCCCATTCCTTTCAACATAACTCTGATCAAGTTCGGCAACGAAACGGTTCTCTTCGACGCCGGCACGGGCGGCCAGTTTCAGCCTACGGCCGGAGCGATGATCGCCAATATGGCTGCAGCCGGCATCAAGCCGGAGCAGATCACAAGGGTGATCGTCTCGCATTTCCATCCGGACCATGTCTTTGGGCTCATGAGCAAGGCCCCTGACAACACACCGGTATTTGCCAACGCCGCGATCTACGTGCCAAGCACCGAGTTCAAGTTCTGGATGGACCCGGCCATTTTCACCAAGCTCCCCGAGCGCCAGCATGGCCTGCCCAAGAGACTTCAAGCGATGTTTCCACTCCTGAAAGACAGGGTGAAGCAGTACGAGTGGGATACCGAGGTTATTCCGGGCATCCACTCAATCGCGGCACCAGGCCATACCCCGGGCCACACTGCATTCGTCGTCGCGTCGGGCAAGGAGCAGTTGATGGTGCTGAGCGACACGACGAACATGCCTGCCCTATTCGCGAAGCACCCAAACTGGCACGGCGTAATCGATGCTGACCCGGTGCTTGCGGAGACGACTCGGCGCAGATTGTTCGACCGTGCCGTGTCCGACAAGGCGCTCGTTACTGGCTACCACTTCCCGTTTCCCGCAGTTGGCACGATCGTGCCGGACGGCACGGGTTATACCTTCGTACCTTCCGCATAACTAAGGATGACGTATACAGGAACCGGCCACCGACTGCTCACATCGGTGGCCGTTTTCGACGCACTACTTCGGTCGGTCAAGATTGTGAACAGCCTCCGAGCCTGATTCCGAAGTGATAGCTTCTCTACTTATTGCTTAGTCATGCGGTGCTGTTCGCGTACGAACGACCGCTTTGCGCCAAAAGGGGTCATTACAAGTTTACGATGGCGTCGCCGTAACAAGACTCACATTGCGCATCGGGTCGACAGGGCAGTCGCCGGCCCAGATGCGCTGTTTGCGACATCTCTGTTTAAAGCGCACATCCCCCGAAGTCAGGTGGCAGGCTGCCTGCGTCGTTGTGAAAAATGGCCGTTGGCCTGTGAACGGCTGCACCATCTTCCCCTCCAATGGGGATCGTCATGCTGCTGGTTCGAACATCGCTCGGATGCGGACCCTAGATGGTGTCGAGCAGCTCCGGCGCATCGTCAAGATCAACTTCCTCA
>WNGO01017508.1_pt1 | contig 11604 bp, 6 predicted proteins | sample 5400511 | NCBI WGS metagenome assembly WNGO01 (sample SAMN13153380, study PRJNA577476) | soil metagenome | isolation source: 20 cm soil or saprolite under Garry oak tree replicate 2 | place: USA:California | collected 2016-06-15
CGCCGTTCGGGTCAAACATGACCTCTTCCAGCGCGGGGTCATTGGTCACGATGGAAATGACCATGTCGCTGTGAGCGGCGGCTGCTTCGGGAGTCTCGGCAACGGTAGCACCTGCGATGGCCTGCGCTTTCTCCCTGGTGCGATCATAGACGGTAAGATGATACCCGGCACTTATCAGCCGAGGGGCCATGTGACTCCCCATATGGCCCATGCCGATGATGCCAATGGTTGGTTTAGATTGTTCTTGCATGGTCATGATATTGCTCTCCTTTCAGAAAAAGCCCGCATGAAAAGAGGCACCTCTCCTTATTAGCAAGTAAAGGTAAAGCAGAGAGCCTCTGTCTGCCGGGCATAACCTACATGCCCTCTGGGGCAGGTCCTCCAATGGGAATAGCCTCGCGCATGATGCGCTCGATCTCGTGCAGTGTTGCTTGCGTGAGATGAATCTCGCCTGCCTGGGCGGTTTGTTCGAGCTGTTCAGAGTTGCGTGCTCCGACAATGGCCACATCAATCGCTGGCTGGGCTAGCACCCACGCAATAGCCAGTTGCGCCACGGTCATTTCGTCTTGCTCCGCCAGGTACTTCAATTGCTCCACGACCGCGAGATTGCGTTGAAAGATCTCGCCGTGGAAGATCTCGCTCTTGCTCCGCCAGTCATCCGCTGCGAAGGTCGTCTGTGGCGTGAACGTTCCGGCGAGCAATCCATGCGCTAACGGCCCATACACGAGCACCCCGATGCTATGCTCCCTGGTATAGGGCAGGATCTCTTGCTCGATATCGCGCCGGAAGAGACTATAGGGGGGCTGTAAGGCATCCAACTTTCTGGTCTGTTCGAACGCTCGCATCTGCTCCACGTTGTAGTTCGAGACACCCACATAGCGAATTTTCCCTTCGCGTACCAATTGATCAAGGGTACTGGCAGTTTCTTCGAAGGGCGTGTTAGGATCAGGCCAATGGATCTGGTACAGATCAATGTAGTCGACACCAAGATTGCGCAAGCTCTGCTCAACTCCCTGGCGTATCCAAAGGGCACTCGCGTCGCGTAGGAGTTTCTCTCCTTCCATGCGCAATCCACCCTTCGTCGCAAGAACAATATCTTCTCGCAGACCCTTGAGGTACGGCTGTAGGGCCTCACCGAGCAAGCGCTCGGCCAGACCAAAGCCGTAGGCTTGCGCTGTATCGAAGAAATTGATACCCAGTTCGAGCGCTTTCTGCACGGTCGCTTTGCCTGCATCCCATTGCGAACGCTCTACGCGGCCCCAGTCACCTCCGAACTGCCAGGTCCCGTAGCTGATCTTTGAGACACGTAGGGATGTTCGACCAAACTGCGTGTATTCCATCGTGTTTCCTCCTTTTTGTATCTGCTCACGCATTACATTTACTTTTTCTTCCTATGAGGCAGTATAGCCTTCAGCACGAGAGATGTCATGACACGGAGGTGGGATTGTGCGGTGTTTCACTTGTCCCACTTTCGTGGGATGGATGTGCAGACTTTCTCTTGCCAGGCTATCCCACTTTCATAGGATGACAGTGCTCATCCTGAACTCCACACTGATTCCTATGAAGAGAAGAAAAGGTGCCCACTTATGATTTATCGGAGAGCAAGCCTAGAGCACGGGCCCGTGCCACCGCTTGGACGCGGTTATGCACCCCCAGTTTCTCGAAGATATGAGTCACATGGCGTTTGACAGTATCCAGGGCAATTACTAACACCTCAGCAATCTCCTGGTTCGAGTTGCCTTGTGCAAGCAGATGGAGCACTTCTAGTTCGCGTTCGCTTAAGGGTTCCACGAGTTGTTGCTCCATTGGGCGGCCTCTAGACTGGTCCAACACCCTGGGAGGCTTGTGTGTTGTGCTCCAAGGCGAGAAAGCCGCTAGCAGCGTATCGAGGTATGGTGTTGGTCCTTTCCTCCGTTCCTGTTCTCGCAGCCGGGAGAGCAGATTTGTCATAGCGGTGTCTTCGTCCACAAAGATGCGGATAAAGCCCTCCGGTTCAGCTAGATGCACCGCCTGGGCAAGGACGGCTAAAGCTTCTTGAACTTCGTTGCGTTTAGAGTGAGCCAGAGCTTGCAAGACCTTCATCTCGATGACATGGCTCCAGCGCTCTTGCTTCTCCGCATTGACCTGGAGAGGTTCCAGGAGTGAGAGGACCTCAGTAGGCATCTTCTGGACAAGCAAAATGCGCGCCCGTGCCACATCCTGGCGTTCATGCGCCAATGGGGAATGTTCATGTGTCAGTGAGGAATGCTTGCTGGAATGCTGTTCGATTTCCTGAACCCAGTTTATGGCACGTTCTAACTCTCCACTTGTCAACCAGTACTGTACCCAATTCACGATAAGGTAGGCATCGCGCCGGTATGGGCTGTAGGTTTTCTTCAGAGCTTCTTCTGCTTGTTGGAAAGCAAAGCGCGCTGCATCCATCTCTCCTCGTGCCAGGTATATACGCATCAGGATGGTATAGCCTAAATATAACGCAACGATGGTTTCTGTCTGCTCACTCAGCCGGACTCCCTGTAATGCCAGATCCAGGGCCTTATCAAGTCGGTTCCACTGTCGCAACGCGTCCGCGTGGAAGATAGACGCCCAGCACACCATTGCATGCGGCAGTCCAGCCGGTGTGGTTCCCAGGAGAGCGGCCTGCTGGGCAATCTGTACCACCTCATGAAGCTTTCCATGCAATAACAAGGAATACGCCGTTCTACACATATAGAGAATGGTTGAGGAAGTGTCTCCCGCGGCTTGCGCGAACGCAGTCGCCTCCTTCGTGCTCTGGATGGCCGCCACAATGTCACCGAAGGAATGGTAGGCCAGGGACTGCGCGTAGGCGACTTCTGCTCGCGCTAATAGATTCTGTTCTGACAGGTGGGCAAGGGCTTCCTTGCAGAAAGTAAGAACGGAATGTCCTTGACCGAGATAGTAGCCGATAATGATGGCACGATAGGAGGCTATTTCTCCGAAAAGGTTATCCCGCTCGTGTTGTTCGGATGGTGGAGGTACCCCGGTTTCGGCAGTCTCGTTGGTTGGAGCTGGTGAAGTGCCTCGCAAAGCGGTTTCTGCATCTTGCAGCCAGCGTTCCATCGTCGTATAAGGGGCGACCATAAACAGCGTCTTGGCGTATGCCAGGCACAGGCGAGGCCGCGAGCGCATCACCTCGGCAGGGAGCTTCTCAAGCCAGCGTCTCAACATCGCGTGTTCACTGTTTCCCCAGATGAGTGCATAGACTTGCTCGATCAGGTCAGCGGCCCACTGCCACTCCTGGGCTGTGATGGCATGAGCTATCGCCTCGTTCAGTCGTCCGTGCCGGGCATACCACTGGCTGGCGCGGTAATGCAAGATAGGTACGAGTGCGGGCTGCGTTTGCTCCAACCGGTGACGCAATGCTTCCGCAAAGAGCGCATGATAGCGATACCAGCGGCGCTGTGTATCCAGGGACACAATAAATAAATTGGCTCGTTCCAGTTGCTCTAACATCTGCTGACTCCCGTTCTGTTCCAGGATAGCGTCACATAAGGAAGCGGAGAGCCGTTTCAGGATCGAAGTATGCAGCAGGAACGTTTGCACGGATGCGCTCTGACTCTGGAACACCTCCTCGATCAGATAATCGAAGACGTAGCGTTGACTTCCACTCACCTCCTCCAGAAAATCGCCCGGATCGACATGTCCTTGCAGCGAGAGGCTAAGCAATTGCAAACCCACCAGCCAGCCTTCTGTCCGAGCAGCTACTTCCTCGACCATATCTTGATGGAGCTGTCTTCTTACCGTTTTTTTAAGGAAGGCCATAACCTCCTCTGGACTACAGCGTAACTCGTCGGTGCGCACCTCTAGAAGGTACCCGCGTGCTCGCAGTAGCGAAAGTGGCAAGGGAGGGTCTGCACGTGTCGCCAGGATAAGATGGAGTTGAGGAGGAAGATGCTCCACCAGGTAGGTGAGGGAGGTGTGAATCGCCTGCTCGGTGATCAGGTGATAGTCGTCCAGGATCAGGAGGAACTGCTCAGATTGCTCCGCAAGACGATTGATGACAGAGCCCAGGTTGCTGACTGTCCAGTGCTGTGAGCACATACATCCAGAACTGCACAGGTTCATTGTCTCCCTCATCCAGGGAAACCCAGGCTATCCGCGGATGCTCTGGTGGGAGCGACTGTACCCAGGTCGAAAGCAGAGTGGTTTTACCGAAGCCAGCAGGTGCCGAAATCAGCGTAAGTGGGCACGCTAAGCTCATATTGAGCAACTCAATCAAGCGTGGACGGGGGATCAGCGTATGTGAGGAAGATGGGATAAAAAACTTCGTTGCCAGAAGTTGGTCGTTGAACAACGGTGACTCGTCCATGATAGTGTCCCTCGCATTAGTTGCTATATTGCCTACGTTCCTCCATCCTCATCTTTCTCTCCTATTTTAGGATATACCGACCCTTTTAGGCAATTGAGTCCTATTTTTGCAGTCAATCACTCTGCGAAGAAAATAAAGAAAGCATCTTTCCTGGTACTCAAGACAACCAGGCTTCCCTGGCTCGTTGCTCCAAGGATCGTAAACAGTGTTCTCTGGCCGCCACCTCATGGAAGTGGCGGGCCAGCATCAGGACTTGGGAGCGCTAATGTATCGCGGTACTCTGTCGCTATAGTAGCACAATCGGGCTCGTCGGGCTGCCACCACCACAGACGTTGAAACACACTTTTTTCTTCCGGCGTCCAATCAAAGCCAATTTCGCCGATATTGGCGTACCCAACGATATGCGCACCGGCTTTCCACTTGCTTAACCACTCCTCACGATGAAAGAGCGCCTCCGCCAGAATATTCTTGCGCCTGTCCAGTCTGCGCTCTAATCGTTCTGCTCCTTTGATTGAGCCTCGAACGATATGGTGCGTTCCTCGAGGCAGCTTTTCAGGTGCCTGTTGAGCAGCCAGCGTCCTTCTCACGAGCTTGCGCCTGGTTTTTCCTAGTTTTTTTTCCGCAAAGGTAATGCTTCTTAAAGCCATGCGCTTCAGCCAGAACCCGCTCCTGGCAACTGGCCTGGGCTCCTCAAGGGCATCATCAGGAGCAGCGAGGCCGTGCGATGTGTCGCGAAGATAGTGTAGGCGATAGCTTCTCGTCGGTGGCGTATCCTTGAAAGCCCCTTTCGGCCATCCTTGTGCTGGAAGTACTATCTCATAGGGCGACCTCATTGCATCTATCAACCGTGGCACCGACCACCAGAACTGATAGATTCTTGATCGTATGAGTTTGAGTACTTTTCGCAGGATGTGGCGGTTGCTAGCAACTATATCCCAGGCAAAGAAATCCACCGTCGGCATCTCAGTCCGTCCTAGTAGATGAAAGAGGCTTGGGTACCCTACAGCGAGCATGGCCATCTGAGAGTTTGACCCTTCATTCCTCAAGGGACTGGATGTGTAATCGATGAGCTTGGCGGTCGTGTGCCGCGCATGGTCCCAGTACTCTAAACTCGAACCAAAGGCATAATGCACATCCCCTGAGAGAAACACCACCCGTTTCATGGCGCTCACGGCGCTGAGAAATTTTTGAAAGGTTCCCCACTCTAAGTTCCATGCCTCACAGTCGTAGGCATAATTATTTTTGATGCGCCATCTGCCCCAGTATTGTATGGCCTCGATAAACCCCACTCCGAGTACGGGGGTAGCCGATATAATCAAAGTAACATCCGCGTCCTTATGCTCGGCAGCGACGATTTGTCGCTTGATGGCGTCGGGAGCCAACAATCCCGGAAAATCGCTGGGAGAGCGATAGAGGCGCTGTGTACGAGTATCCATCACAATCACCTGGTGATGCGAGCCAGGAACCGTATAGTTCCAGCGCAGTGCTTGATCTGAACGCGTGAGCTCGCCTCTTCCCTCGAACGAATCGGGCAAGCCGATGATCCTGCTGATAGTATCCTTCTGCGAAGCCAACTCACCCCAACGCCAGGTATCAATCGCATCGAGCAGAGCGGCACCATTGGGCTCAGCAAATTGGTCGGGCGTATTGCCCCACGCCTGGAAGAGCGCATACGCCAGGAGTGCGTTGCGCACGACGCCTCGTCCCAGCGGGCTAGCCAGGACCCGCTGGCACCACGCCCCGTCCAGGTACCAGTCATCGGTCACATCATGGTCGTCACAGATCATGTACGTAGCGATGTTCGCTAGCGCTCGGCGCACTTGTGGCAAGGTAGACCGAAACGCGCGCAGTTTATCTACATGATCTGTATATGTGGCTTCTTCTCTCTGCTGTAACGCGGGCTGAGGTCGCGCCTCCGGATACGTGTTCCATATATCTTCAGCATCGGGCAAGTCCTCTGGCCAGAGTGTATCCGACCAGGCAAAGAGGTACATGGCAGCGTATTCAGCAAAGGAGAGCAGCTGGCTTTGCGGGGTGGTGGTGGTAAACATAGCCTTGTTGCGCACCACCTCGCTGCGTTCCCCAGGTGCAAGCAGAGAGGCAGGTACCTGTACCAGCGGCAACACTTCTTCCCTGTTTCCCTCCAGTAAAAATTTGCCCGCATCTATCAGCGTAAATAGGAGGGATGCCGCCACGTCATCGCCATAGATCTGATCACCGGTCATAAAAAGCTGTTGCGGGCGTCTGGTTGGCTCATTGGCAGCATCTTCGAGCATGGCGTCTGCCACTGATAGCATTTCCCTGCCGACTCCATGCGGCTTGCGACAAGAACCATGCAATATCCTGAGCTGGTTCAAATCTTCGGGCGGCAGGACGAAGCTGGGAAGTGGATGCCCCGGATACACCAAACGATGGAGCAGGTCAGCCGATGCAGGATTGTTGGTGAGGATGCCTGGTGTGTCGAGATGCGCAGGTGTCTCCGGCCCGCGCCATTCAGGTGTGCTGTCGGGCCGAAAGAAAAGATTATAGTAGTAGAGCTCGCCCCAGGCCAATCGTTCATGCTCGTTGATGGCACGTGCGGTGATGGCCACCATGTGCAGTTGATCACCCAGGCGAACGGTATGGCGCGTTCCCTCCAACTGCTGAACGAGCGTTCCCGCTCCATTTCTGTTGTAAATACGTAGCGTGACCACCTGGGGCGTCTTCATGCAGTTCTCGTACCCATTCCTCTGGCATGTCAGACACCTTGATGACCCCAGCTAGTGGATCGTCCAGATCCCACAGCACCAGTGCGGTAGTGACGACTAAGAAGCCAACCCCGAACTGGATCTCGCTGGAAACCAGGAGGCTCTCGATGTGAAACAGGTGGAACGAGAGGACCACGAGTGTCGAGATGAGCAAATAAAGGACGCGGATACTAGGAGCAATGCGCTTGGGAACCTCTACCAGGAAGGTCTCACGATCTGCTTTGTGAACGGCCTCCTCCACCTTCTTCAATTCTTCGTCGGCTCTGGCCAGGAACCAGGCCGAGAAAAAGACCCAACCAACGAAGAAATCCACTACGTAGGTATTCACCGCTATTTCATCCGCCTTGCCTCCAGTGGTCAGAGGGTTCATCACAAACGTGAAGAGCAAGACGTTGAGGACTCCCGCAGCGATGCCGATGAGGAGCATGATGGCAAGACCTCGCCAGGCATCTTTCAGTTTCATGCGACAACCTCCTTGTTGGATATACGCGTCTCCGTTTGCTGATAGTATACGAAAAGTGGGGATTTATCGCAATGTGTGCACTTCGTTTATGAACCTTGTTGACTCCCGTTCTAAAGCTGCTCTACCCTCGGGAAAAAAGAAAGTACGAGCTGAGGCCCAATATTGCTGAGTGAGTATGCAGAGGAGGAATCAGCCAAGCATCACTCGAGAGCGTGTTTGAGAACGCAGAGACAAAATAGGAGCCTGGGAAGGAGACTTCGATGCGAGAGAACAGGTGTTCTATTATTACTAGAAAGGTGAATAAATAACCTCAGCGGAACCGACGGGCGTCGGCACTTCTGTCACCAATTTTCTCCCTTTTCCTTACCCCGTCTGGCACATTATATCTCAAAGTGCAACACCTTCTGGCAGTAGATGAACTCTTGCAGGGAAGCAACTCTCCTCATCAAAAATCGACGACCAAGTCCAATCACCCAAAATACGGCATTCCCGCTGATCAGTGGCCAGCAATAGTACATCCTTCGCGTTGGATTCTTTGTTGGTTAGAGTTTATAGCGATACTAGGAACGATTGAGCCGATCTCAAAAGTCGAACAGCAGGTTTCAAGATTGTGATGTTTCTGTGATGCCATATAATCTAAATTAGACAGGTTCATCAAAGCAATGCGGTATCTTTTAGTAGAAATAGAGCAATGTGACCCCAGTGGTGATGCAAGTCACTGCCCCTCTGACTCAAGAATTTTGCACACCGCTGTTTACTAGTTGAGTAGAAGGAAGGTATAGCTTCCTGTGAGAAAGGAGAGGTGCAACATGAAGGATTTCCAAGGGAAAGTGGCCGTTGTCACCGGAGCGGCCAGCGGCATCGGACGTGCGCTGGCCGGAAAGAGTGCGCAAGAGGGGATGAAGGTCGTGCTGGCCGATGTCGAGGAGCGCACCCTCAAGCAAGCTGAGGAAGAACTACAGGCTAGCGGTGCCCAGGTATTGGCCGTGCGTACCGATGTATCCCAAGCCGACGAGGTCGAGGCATTGGCGAAGATCACATTCGAAACCTATGGTGCCGTGCATCTGCTGTTCAATAACGCCGGGGTCGGTGCCGGCACGACCGTCTGGGAGAGCAGCCTGGCTGACTGGGAGTGGGTGTTGGGGGTCAAACTGGGGGGAGTTATTCATGGCATTCACTTTTTTGTTCCCCGTATGCTGGCCCAAGACAGCGAGGGTCATATTGTCAACACGGCCTCCTCCGCTGGCCTGGTATCGAGTTCAGGCCTGGGCATCTACAAGGTGAGTAAGCATGGGGTCGTCACGCTCTCCGAGACGTTGGCCCTCGAACTGGCAGCGCGCGGAGCCAGGCTCAAGGCCTCGGTACTGTGCCCTGAATGGGTGAACACGCGCATCATGGATGCGGAGCGGAATCGTCCGCAGGCCTTAGCGAATTCGCCCCAGGAGCAGCGCACGAGTCCTGAGACGGCAGCTATGGCAGAGATGGTGATACAGGTTATGCGCCAGTTGGCACAGGCGGGACTCCCACCCTCCCAGGTAGCGGAGATGGTCTTCGATGCCATCCGCCAGGAAAAGTTCTATATCCTCACGCATCCGACGACCAAACAGGCTGTGCAATTGCGTATGGAAGCTATTCTCCAGGAGCGGATGCCCACGGATATTTTTCAGCCAGCGAAACCGCCATCCCAATAGAGCGATGGCTGGCTCTGGCGCGCGGCTTCGAAGGGATTTAGATCGCAGATGCCACTCGCGAGAGCAGGTGATACAGACATGCCACCTGGATCGCAAAAAGGGTTAAACGAAGTTATAGAATACTATAGCAAATTTATACCCTTACTGAACATCGGGTAATGATGTTGGAACTTCAGCAGGGGTTGTCTCCAAAATCATGTGCATCCCATATTTGGGGCGCAAAGTCACACGTGGTTGAGGAACAACCTTGAAGCCTGGCACAAGGCGTGGCGTGTAATGCTGGAGGATGGTAGCGAGCAGCAGGCGGGTCTCGAGTTCCGCAAATGGCATGCCGATGCAGATAAGCGGACCACCGCCAAAGGGGAAGTACGCCCATTGTGGCACCTGCTGCCCTCTGGCCGGGTCCCAACGCTCGGGACGGAACACACCTGGATCACCCCAGATATCTGGGAGGTGGTGAAGAACCCATTGACTCAAAACAGCAATAGTGCCAGCCGGGAAGTGATAACCATCCAGATCAAAGGCGTCAACAGCCCTGCGTATGAGTGTCCACGCGGGAGGATAGACGCGCCATGATTCATTGATTACCCAATCGAGGTAGGGCAAATGTGGCAGATCGTCCACACTGGGAGAACGGCCTTGCAGGACGGTATGTAACTCAGCAAGCAGCTTTTCAAGCACGTGTGGATGCTGCGAAAGCAAATAAAACGTCCAGCTCATGGTATTGCGGGCAGTTTCATGCCCGGCTGCAATAAAGGTAAACACCTGGTCATGAATCTGCTTATCGGTCATAGTGTTTCCCTCGTCTTGCGCTTGAAGGAGCATCGAGAGCACGTCGCCCACATCTCGTCCATCCGCACGGCGTTGCTTAATCAGGTTATACACGAAGGTGTCCAGCTCGCGCTTGCCCGCCATCATCCTACCATAGCGTGTAAAAGGAAGATCGAGGCGGAGCCTTCTGACAGAGCCAAAGTTCCTGATAGAATTGGTAATCACAGTTGTAATTGCCCGCCCTAAGCTGGCACTTTGAGTTGGGGAATCTAGGTTGAACAGGGCTTTCAGGATAATACGCAGGGTTAACTGTTGCATTTCCCGCGATATATCGACCTCTGAACCGGGTTGCCATTGCTCAAGCATCTCCTCAGTCAGATGTACCATCGTATCGGCATAGCCTTCGACACGATGTTTATGAAATGCAGGCTGTACAAGGCGGCGCTGCTGGCGATGGAAATCTCCATCGCTTGTAAGCAAGCCATCGCCAAGAAGAAAACGCAAATTTCCCAGGTCATACTTTACGAAGTTGCGGGGCTTCTCAACCAGCAAGTAGCGCACATGTTCAGGGCGCAAGAACATCACGACCTGTTGCTTGCCAAATTGTACTGTCGCCATACGACCATGCGTTTGCTGGATCTCGCGCATAAAACTCAGGGGATCGCGTCTCAATTGGAATATATTGCCCACGATTGGTAACCCCTTTGGGCCAGGTGGAAGTGAAGCCTTATTTGACATGTGTGTGTACGTGTTTCCTGGTTATCTCTTGAGTAAGGAATGGGCGTGCAAGTCCAGATATAATCTTAATATATTTCATGTACGAATCACAAGTCGCCGATATGCTCGTCAAGGAGCCATGGCCGCTGCTGTGGATGCCAAGGCGCCAGTGCCCGTTAATACAAACAATATTCCTATAAGTTTTTTCATAGTGTTTCCTTATATTAAGAGGCAGTGCAGCGGGGCTGTACTGGCTACTTGGTACATCGGATGAAAAAAGTACTTTGAGAAGCGATTGATCAAGGAGAAAAGGAGAGCGAACATCGAGCTGGGAAGAGAGTGTCTTTTGGACGAGAGATGCTATGTTGAGGTGCTCTCGCGCTCCAGAGCTTGTCTACAAGGTTCTCGAGAGTGAAATAGCGAGTGAGAAAGGCGGAACCGACGGGTGTCGGCTCCTCTGTCACCAATCTTCTCCCTCTTCCTTGCTCCCTCGAGTAAACTGTATCTCAAGGTCCAAGACGTGATCGCTCACGACGAAGCACCTGACGCCAGCCCTCCTCCTGTTGTGCTGTAATTTGTATTTTAAGAGTAACAGAATCAGCTTATGGCCCTCCAACAAAGGAAAGGTTTGCCCACCGTAATGCGGCAAGCTCTCTTGCAATGATCTTGGGCGCTTAGGCTCTCTCCTCTGTGCGCTGCTAATCCCATCGGCACACAACAAGTGTAGCAAAGCAGGTCCGTACGACCACTTTAATATTGATCCTGCTCAGGAGAATGGATCGCTCATATAGAAGATTGTGAGCAGCTTGCTGGTTGTTACGCTGGTCCCGTTTGCCGTGGCTAACTACGAGTGGCGCGGGGCTCGACTCACCGGCAAGCTGCCAGGAG
>WNGO01004514.1_pt1 | contig 11603 bp, 9 predicted proteins | sample 5400511 | NCBI WGS metagenome assembly WNGO01 (sample SAMN13153380, study PRJNA577476) | soil metagenome | isolation source: 20 cm soil or saprolite under Garry oak tree replicate 2 | place: USA:California | collected 2016-06-15
CTGTAACGCTCGGCGTAATCAAGCCCGTAACCGACCACAAATTCGTTGGGAATGGAAAATCCAACGTAGTCGGCGCGTACCGCGGCGATCCGCCGTTCCGGCTTGTCCAGTAGGACGGCCACGCGCAGATGCCTAGGCTTGCGCTGCTGGAACAACCGCAGCAGGTACCGCAACGTCATTCCCGTATCCAGAATGTCCTCGACAACGATGACCGTTTTTCCTTCAATGCTGGAGTCCAGGTCCCGGGTCAGCCGGACTTGGCCCGACGAGTGCGTTTTTTGCCCGTAGCTCGACACGGCAATGAAGTCAAAAGAAACCTCCCCCGGAATGCTTCTTGCCAGGTCGGTCAGAAAGAAAACCCCGCCCTTTAAAACACTGATCAGATGCAATGGCTCGCCGGGAAAATCTTTCCGGATTTCTCGAGCCAGAGCCTGAATGCGCTTTTGAATCCGGGCACCTGTAATTAAAACTCTGACCCGCTCCCGCGGCGTCCGGGTATCTTGCGGCCTGGCTTTTTTGGATACTGGCATCACATTCCTCGAACATGGCACCGAGACTGTAACGCACGCGCGTGCGGCGCGGCAAGACACACTTGTAACGCGCCAATCTAGGCTTAGGGCGTTTATACCTCCCGATGCTCCGCCTTCATCTCCAGCCCCAAAAGTTGCTGGAAGAGTTTCAGGCCAATCGGTTCAACATTTGGACGCTGTGTTTTCGCACAGCCTACTGCTCCCTTCGTTCGCGCTGCAAGCACGCGCCCCACGTTGCGCTTCGTTCTCCCTTCGCGCAATGTGAGAGAATGCAGTCAACAGGAGGTATGATGCAACCTGACGACCTTGATCTCCAAGCCCTTGTCGAACGCATAGGGAAACTCGAAGCCCAAAATTGTCGCCTCAAGAAGACAGGAATCGCCGTCACAGTCTTGATCTCGGCCGTATTGTTCATGGGTCAGGAGCAAACGAACCGAGTAGTCGAGGCTAACGCGTTTCATTTAATGGATGCATCCGGGAAAATCCGTGCGCAGCTTTCAATGGAAATGTCCGGGCCAATACTCTCTCTGTTGGACGCTAGGGGTTCTCCGGTCGTGTCGCTCGTGGGCGGTGACAAGCCCGTCCTTGTCTTGAACAGACTGGGAACCACCGAACAAGTTCAGCTCGGAACAAACAAGACACATTTTGGCTTAGGGCTCTACGACAAGGAGATCAGGGCAGGCCTTTCAATCCAAAACGGCACATCGGCAATAGACCTTTTCGACGAAAGCGGAACGGCCCAGGCGACCTTGGTAGCCCGTTCAACAGGGTCGTTCTTACGTCTGAGAAACCCGGCGGGCAAAGAAGTCTCAACGTTGTGGGTGGATTCCTCGGCTGGCGGTTCCAGCTTCAACATGAATGGCTCGGCAGGAAGCCTCAGTGTGAATCTTGGCGAAGAAGCCGGCGGGCCAGGCTTGGAGATAACGGACAACGAAGGATTCTCGACCGTCCTCGGCAGACGTGAGGTGGTCGGTACCGGCCGAAAGGAACGAAAACCCGCTGCCGCCCTCCTACTCCTTGGCAAAGACAGAAGAGTGCTCTGGTCCGCACCCTAAGCGCCCATTTCATCCGTTCTTGCTCATCGGGCAAGAGTGACGCTTCCCCAGCTCTGCCAAAGTTTCCCTCCACGCGTGTCGTCCAGAACGTTTCGGCATTGCTTGGATTGTGCAGATGGATAAAACGAGCTTGCGCGCTTGATTGGGGTTGCCAGTGCGGTGCCAGTGGCCGTATTTTCGAAGCAGCCGGGGTATACGCAATTCTTGAAGCACTCCGGACTCGTCACTCGCCAACACATTCAAGCGCTTTGGTTTCAAACACTTCCACGCTCTTCTGCACTCTGTTACGCCCACGCAAAACTCAACTCTTTTTTCCAAGTGGCTCCCACACTCTTGCCAAAAACACTCGGTGGAGGAGAAAACGGCTACCTAGCAAGCCGTCCAATCGCAGCCCCGCAAATTTGACGACCGCCCCGCCCGCCGCAAAAACCACCCCATTTGCCCGGAAAAACTGCGCCTCCGCTATACTCTCCCCTCCGGAGGAGTCCCTTGCTCGAAGTCGCTAAGAGTACCCTGCTGATCCTCAGCGCCCTGTTTCCCATCGTGAATCCAATCGGCGGCAGCCCCGTCTTTCTCGCCTTGACGCGAGAGTATCCTCGTCCGGCGCGCCGCGTCTTGGCATACCAGGTCGCTCGGAACAGTTTTATCCTGCTGATTGCCTCGTTCCTCATCGGAACGCACATTCTGCATTTCTTTGGAATCTCCATTCCCGTTGTGCAGGTAGGCGGTGGTCTCATCGTGGTTTCCAACGGCTGGGCCATGCTGAAAAGCAAAGAGGGGATGGACCGGGGCCGGGAGGTTCAGAAGAAAGTGAACTTGGAGGACATCTCTCGCAGCGCGTTTTATCCCCTGACATTGCCGCTCACTGTCGGCCCTGGGTCGATCTCCATGGCCATCACCCTCGGGGCGAACGAGCCTCACCACCTGGGGCCGAACCTCCTCGCCATTCTCGCCGCGGTGATCGGGTCGGCGCTCACGGCACTGAGCATCTATCTTTGCTATGGCTTTGCCGATCGCCTCGCCGCGATCATCGGCGAGAACGGGATGGGCATCATCCTCAGGCTCTCCTCCTTCCTCCTCGTTTGTATCGGCGTCCAGATTCTTTGGAACGGCGCAAGCGCCTTGCTTCGTTCTCTGCTCGGAGTCGAGGCCTGAGACTGCCCCGTCGGGCTTGTTGTATCATGGAATTTCACCATCGAGATGAGACGCGAAGCCTTGAATTTCATTGTGTGCCCCAATTGGATTCTCCTCCCTGCAAACCTAGCCGGCGTCAAACTCCAGACGGCCTCGCGATTTGCGGAGGAATGGACACGCTGGAGCGATCTTCGCGACTATTATGAGCAGGAGTTTTTCGACTGGGTAGCCCCGCTGGCCGCCCGGGATTTCACGCACCGCGTTGTATTCGAGGGAGGATGCGGCAAGGGGCGCCATACCGCAATTGTGGCTTCGCACGGTGCAAGCGCGATTGTCTCTCTGGATTTGGGCGAGAGTGCATTCGTTGCCTTCGCACACACCCGGCAATTCCCAAACGCCCACGTTGTTATCGGCGACTTGTTGAACCCGCCCGTCCGCGCGGTCTTTGACTTGGCATTTTCCGTCGGTGTTCTACACCATTTGCCGGACCCGGCCGCCGGTTTTGCGAGTCTGGCTTCGCGCGTGAGGGAAGGCGGACGGGTGGCCTTTTGGGTTTACGGCCACGAAGGAAACGAATGGATTACCCGTTATGTGGATCCCCTGCGCAAAGCAATCACTTCGAGGTTGCCTGCGCCACTTCTGCGGATCGCGTCGATTCCGCCCGCCGCCGCCCTTTGGGCCGTCATAAAAATCTTCTACCGTCCGCGAGCTGATGGGAAAGGCCCGGCCAAACTTCCTTACAGCGATTATTTTGCCGCACTGTATCACTACCCATTCGACGAAATTCACGCTAACGTTTTCGATCAACTGGTGACTCCGGTGGCTTATTACTTGCGCGAGGATGAAGTCCGGCCCTGGTTGTCATCGGGCTTCCGGGATACCGCGCTCCGCTCCCATCGCGGATACAGTTGGACGGGGCTTGCGACTGTTTGTCGAACGAAAGCTGCCGTTGCGGAATAGCGTGCAAGAATTTAGATTTGCCGTGCCGTCAGCGTTGCGCCGCCGTGAGGGCTGCAGCTACAATCGAAGTGAAAGTACTTGCATCCTTCCGTTTGGCTTGGCTGGATCGCGGGCGGCCGGCCAGGTTTCGCCAGTTCGAATGGCGTAACGCTTTCCAGCCGTGCGTTGCTGGACGTGGCAGCGTACGGCGAAACGCGAGTTCCCCGAGGCCCATTACGATGACAGGAAGAGCGTCTTAACTCTCGAACGGCGCTCTGCGAGGTACAAAGAGTTGTGCGGAATCGTAGGATACACGCATAAAACCTGGACCCCTCCTCCCCGCCGAATTCAGGATGCGACGGCAACATTGATCCACCGGGGGCCCGACCAGCAAGGCGTATTTCAATCCGGCCTTTTCTCGGTGGGCGCGGCGCGCCTGAAAATCATCGACCTGGACTCTGGGAGCCAGCCGATCCTCTCCGAAGACGGCGATTTCGGAATCGCTTTCAACGGCGAGATCTACAATTACGTCGAAATCCGGGAAGAACTGGAAAAGCTCGGGCATCGCTTCGACTCGCATTCCGACACGGAAACCGTGCTTCGCGCGTTCATGCAATGGGATAAGAAATGCCTGGCGAAGTTGCGTGGAATGTTTGCGGTGGCATTTTGGAAAAAGTCGGCAAGACGACTTGTTCTGGCGCGCGACCGCATGGGAATCAAACCGCTTTACATCACGCGTCAAGGTGAAGATCTTTTTTTTGGCTCTGAGCTGAAAGCCATTTTTATCCATCCGGAAATCGAACGGCGGCTGAGCCTCCCTGGTCTCGATTGCTATCTCTCGCTGAACTATGTGCCGTGTCCCTGGACTCTCGTGGAGGGAATCGAAAAACTTCCGCCGGGCTACTGGCTGGAGTGGAACGACGGAAACATATCTTCGGATGCTTATTGGAAACTCCCTTTCACCCAAGCGTCCGATTACACATTAGAGACAGCAAAAGAGGAACTCGACGGCTTGCTGGCGCAATCGGTGCGCGAGCACATGATTTCGGATGTTCCGCTGGGGATCTGGCTGAGCGGCGGAATGGACTCGACGACCATCCTGCACTACGCGTCGAGAGCCACAGCTTCGCAATTGAAGACATTTTCGATTTCATTTCGTGGACGAAGTTTTGATGAGACGAAATTCATCGACCGGGCCGTGCGACAGTACGGAACGGATCATCAGGAACTGGATTTAACGCCAGCGCAGGACCTGTGCGGTGCGATCGAGGAGTTTGCCTATTATTCAGACGAACCGAGCGCGGATGCGGGCTCTCTGCCCGTCTGGTTTCTCTCGAAATTGTGCAAGTCCAAAACCACCGTGGCGTTGAGCGGCGAAGGCGCTGACGAGCTATTCGGGGGATACATCACCTGCCGTGCGGACCTGCTTGCCAAATGGGCCCGGCGGGTGCCGCGCCCGCTCCTCGAAGCAGCGCTGGCAGGAGTCCGCCATTGGCCCGTTTCGGATGAGAAAATCAGCTTCGAATACAAGTTGAAGCGATTTTTGGAGGGCAGTCTGCTTGAGCCGAGTCACGCCCACGTATACTGGAACGGAACTTTCTCGGACGTGGAAAAGCAATCGCTGCTCCGGCAACCCCTGCCCCCTGCTTTTCATCGTTTGTTGGCTGAAGTAGACGAGCTGCCGAAAACCCGCGATGCTCTGGCACACTTTCTGTGGTTCGATCAGAATTATTATCTGGCCGACGACATTCTGGTGAAAAGCGACCGCATGAGCATGGCTCATTCCGTCGAAGTGCGTCCACCGTTTCTCGATCATCGCATCGTGGAGTTCGCCGCAAAGCTGCCCGCGCATCTGAAGATTCGTGGATCCCAGCAGAAACTTGTTTTGAGTGAACTGCGTAAAGACAAGCTTCCAGCTTCCATTCTGGCCGGCAAGAAGACGGGTTTTGACATTCCGGCACATGCATGGCTCCGCGGTCCTCTGCGTTCGATGCTGGTCGATTCCTTGAGGGAGGGGATCGCGGAATACCGGCAACTCTTTCGAGCAGATGCCGTTGAAAACTTTTTGAACCGGCATCTGGAAAGAAAGGCCAACGTCGGATACCACCTCTGGGGTTTGATGATCCTTTTTCAATGGATGAAAAGATGGCGAATACAAGCGACGCCAAGCTTGACGGCGCAGACGTTCTTACAAGTCAAAGCTGGCTCGTATACCTGATCGTTGCCCTGATTGCCGGAGCGGTATATCTAGGTTGTAGCGCGTCGCCGCCGTCGCTGATGGACGACGTCGATGCGGCCGTGGCACAAATCTCAAGAAACATGGTTACCTCCGGGGATTGGGTGACCCCGCGGGTTGATGGCATCGTCTTTCTCGAGAAACCGGCTATGTTTTACTGGCCGATGGCTGTCTCCTTCAAGATTTTTGGGGTTCATGACTGGGCGGCACGCATCCCATTCGCACTTTCTGCAATCGGACTGGCCTGCCTGACGTGCGCCTTCGGCGTATGGGCGTTCGGGAGAAGAGCAGGTCTGTGTGCGGGTTTGTGTATCGCCACATGCGTCGGCCTGTTCCTATTCACGCGCATTGTTATCCCCGATGTGACACTGACGTTCACTATCGCTTTGGCAATGTGGGCCTTTCTGCGCGCCCTCGACGATGAGGAGCCGCACCTGCGGCTCTGGGCATTCGTCCTCGCTGTTAGCCTGGGGACCGGGGTCTTGCTTAAGAGTTTGATCGGCGCGGTTTTCCCAATCGCTACGGGGGTGCTCTATCTATTCCTGACCAAGCAATTATTTGTCGCTCGAACCTGGAAGCGGCTCCGTCCCATCAGCGGTTTTTTCATTGTCCTCCTTGTCGCTGCGCCCTGGCACGTTCTAGCCGCACTACGCAATCCGCCCTATTTCTCTCTCGCGCTTCACAGCGGCCCTGGTGAGTACCACGGCTTTCTGTGGTTCTATTTCATCAACGAACAGGTCCTTCGCTTTCTCAATCTGCGGTATCCTCGCGATTACAATACCGTCCCTCGCCTCTGGTTCTGGCTCCTCCATTTACTCTGGCTATTCCCCTGGAGCGTATACTTCCCCGCCATCGTCCGGCTTTCCTTCAAACCCGTTGACCGCGCAGGCCGCGCCCGTCTGCTGGCGATATGCTGGATCGGATTTATCCTGGTGTTCTTCACGTTTTCCACTACCCAGGAATACTATTCGATGCCTTGTTATCCCGCGCTGGCCTTGCTGCTCGGCTCGGCGATGGCTGCAAGCTGTGATTGGATTCGCCGCGGAACTCGCGTTCTCTCCCTGGTCGCCGGCTGCTCCGGTCTCGCCTGCATCACGATTTTCTTTCTGGTGCGAAACGTGCCCGCCCCGGGCGACATCTCTTCCGCGCTTGGCCATCATCCCAGCGCCTATACCCTTTCCCTGGGCCATATGCTGGACCTTACTTTCGATTCATTCGCCTATCTGCGCCTTCCCCTGGCTGTCGCAGCGATCTCTTTGCTGGCAGGTGCCCTGGCAACCTTCTGGTGGGTTGATGTGCGGCCTTTCCTGGCAGCCGCGCTGATGATGGTCCTGTTCTACCACGCCGCTCGCCTCGCACTGGTGGTGTTCGATCCATTTCTGTCGTCGCGGCCACTGGCGGAAGTGCTCCTCAAATCTCCTGATGGAAAGGTGATCGTGGACCATAATTACTGGGCTCTGTCTTCCATAACGTTTTATGTAGCGCGGGACGTCCTGATTTTGAATGGGCGTTACTTCAATTTGGAATACGGTTCTTATGCACCGGGCGCTCCGGACATCTTCATTGACGATACCCGATTTAAGAGCCTTTGGCTCGACTCGCCGCGCTACTATCTGGTGACCTACCAGCCAAACCTCCAGCAATTCAAAGATCTGGTTGGCCAGGATCATCTCGAAATCGTGGCTGCTGGGGGCGGCAAACTCATTCTCACTAACCATCCGTTGGAACACGCCCGTCTCCAGAGAGGGATACACCATTTAGCTTTCAAGAACCCGCTTGCAAAGACCTGGGTATACAGGTAAAAAAAGAAAGTCCAGGCCACAGCGGTCTTTGCTCGGCACCCCTGCTTGCCGGCTGCGCATCTAAGGAGAGTCGTTCGCGGTTCGGATTGCCGCAGAAACTTGTACAGAGATGGAGGGTACATGAAGATTGCCGTGCTCGGTGGGGACGGCTATTGCGGTTGGGCTACGGCCCTCTATTTGTCGCGGAGAGGTCATTCGGTTGCGATCGTTGACAACTTTTTGCGGCGCCTTTGGGACCACGAGCTTGGCGCGCAGACGCTGACTCCGATTCGCCCGTTGACGGATCGCGTCAGGATCTGGCAGGACGTGACCCGCAAGGCCATCGAACTGTTTGTCGGTGACGTTGCCGACTACGACTTTCTCGCTTCCACATTTAAGTCCTTCGAACCGGAAGCCGTGGTCCACTTCGCGGAGCAACGCTCTGCTCCCTACTCGATGATCGACCGCAAGCACGCCGTCTTCACTCAGGTGAACAACGTCGTCGGAACACTGAACGTTCTTTTCGCCATTCGCGAATTTCTGCCGGATTGTCATCTCATCAAGCTGGGCACCATGGGCGAGTACGGCACCCCCAACATTGACATCGAAGAGGGCTACATCACCGTCGAACACAACGGCCGCAAGGACGTACTTCCCTTCCCGAAGCAACCTGGCTCCTTCTATCACCTTTCGAAAGTGCACGACAGCCACAACATGATGTTCGCTTGCAAGATCTGGGGTCTTCGCGCTACCGACCTGAACCAGGGAGTCGTTTACGGAACGATGACCGACGAAACCGCGCTCGATGAGGTGCTGATCAATCGCTTCGACTACGATGATGTCTTTGGCACCGTCCTGAATCGCTTTTGTGTTCAGGCGGCCATCGGACAGCCGCTGACCGTTTACGGCAAGGGAGGACAGACGCGCGGTTTCCTCGACATTCGCGACACCGTGCGTTGCATCGAGATCGCCTGTCACAACCCGGCAGCCAGAGGCGAGTGCCGCATCTATAATCAATTCACGGAACAGTTTTCCGTCCTCGAACTGGCCCATCTCGTGGAGTCCGCCGCAAGAAAGCTCGACGTCGTCGTCGAAATCGATCACCTTCCCGACCCACGGGTGGAGGCCGAGCAACATTACTACAACGCAAAGCACTCAAAACTGATCGACCTAGGCTTGCAACCGCATCGTCTTTCGGATTCGCTGCTGGATTCGCTCATGAACATGGCCATGAAGTACCGAGATCGAGTGGACGTTTCTCTCATGCTGCCTCAGGTGAACTGGCGTGAGCCGAAGAACGATCGCCGTATCCAAATGAGCATGCCTTCGAAATCCGCTGCGCCCAAGCCGCGTGTGGATCTCGCGGCTTCTGCCGGTGCCAAGGCCAAGAGGGGGTAGGACTCCTCCCCGGCACGGTTCTCATGGCGAGGAGTTCTGCGCCGAACTGGAGGCCGCCGGCACGAGCGTGCCCTCTCGAATCCGGTAGTCCACGTCGCGCCAGCGTATGCTGTTGCGTCCAAACGTCAGCAGCCAGATCACGAAAGCGGTGGCATCCCACACGACGACGAGCGGCATCATCTTCCAGGGTCCTCTCTGCTGCAATCCCCAGACGGCGACCAGCCAGGTCATCGCCACGCGAAACCCCAGATAGGCGCCGAAATACGCGAGGCCAAATGCTACCGGATGAGTTAGCGCAACTGCCAAACACCACGGCAATCCCTGTGTAAACGCAAGCCCCACATGTCCCCAAGGACGCATGTGCCGCATCACCGTCATCCAACGGAGTCGCTTGCTGAAGAGCGCGCGCGGTGAATCATAATCTGGCACGGTCTGCACCGCATAGGGAAGGAGTTGGACTCTCAAACCTTGTTGCGCAATTAAACGGCCAACCAGAAGATCATCGGCGGGCTTATTTTCAATCGCTTCGTATCCGCCAAATCCAGCAAGGTGCGAACGGGTTGTAACAATGGTTGGTCCCAGAGTGAACTTAATTCCATCCAACTGCCGAGCGACCAGAATCCCAGGATAGAAGTCAGAATACATGCCGATGGATTGCAGATGCTGTGCGAACGTTTCATCGTGGATGGACACGTAGAAGCAGGTCACGCAACCCACTTTCGGGTCGCACAGCGGCGCGACGACCGTGCGCAAGTAGTCCGGCTGAACCCGAACGTCACTGTCGCTGATGACCAAAAACTCGTTATCCGCCTCCTGCACCATCCTCACCAGCTTGGCCACCTTGTCGTTGATGGCGCCGCGTCCGGAGCCAAAAAGCAAGCGGATTCGGCGTTCGGGGAAATCACGTATCAACTTTTCTAAAACCGGCACCGCAGGATCATTGCGGTCCCCGACGCAAAAAATCAGCTCATAGTCCGGATAGTCCTGCTGACAGAAACTCGCATAGTTTTCGTATGCCTCGGGGTCCAATCCCCGGATGGGCTTCAAACTGCTGATCGGCGGGACAAAATCCGAATTACCGGGCAGGCGGTCCTTCGAGCTCCGAAAAAAACGCCATGAGCAATAGAGAACCAGTAGGTAATAAATGAAAGGTGCGGTAGCTAAGGCAAGAAATAGGTAATCGGCGGCTTTCGAAATCATTGCACCTCGCGCACTAGAATTGTGCCACGCCGCTCCGTCGATGGTAAGGCTCGCCCTCAGCGACTGGTTCTATTGAAAAAGCATAGCAAAAAACGAACCAGTTCGCTGGCCGGGGCTTTGGTCCCGGTGAGACATCCTGTAAGATAATTTTTGAGTCATTTGTGGGTCATTAAGAGTATTTTGACATTCCTTACTCGCGGAGCATCCAGTCGAGAGCCCCGCGTACATGCACTCAACTGCAGGGGCACGTTCGAAACGTAACGCAAGGGGCGCAGCAGAAAGCCGTATGAACGATTCTCCAGGCCTGCACTTGAAAACGAACATTCTTATTTTGTTCATTGTTTTATTTGCTCCTCTCGGTAACGTCCTGCTCAGTAAGGGCATGAAGCGGATTGGTTCCGCCAAAAACTGGGTCCCGGGCGATATTTTTCATATTCTTCTCAAAATCGTCACTTCAGGCTACATCTGGCTCGGGATCGCCTGCTTGCTCATCTTCTTTGTCGCCTACATGCTCGTTCTCACTTGGGCGGACTACAGCTACGTTCAGCCGGCCTCCTCGTTTTCGTACGCCGCGGTCGCCCTGCTGGGTTATTTCCTTCTGGGAGAACCTGTACCTCCCATGCGCTGGATGGGCATATTGCTTATCTGCGTCGGCGTCTTTATTGTCGGCAACACGCATCCGCGGACAACGGGAAAGGCCTAAACGTGCTCGAGTTCTTATTCCTTCTCATCATTGTCGGCGCAGGCACCGGCGGTGAGCTGTGTGTTTCCCGAGCAATGAAGGTGGTCGGCGAAGTTCACGACTTTCGGCCGGCGGCGCTCGTTCGTTTTGTTCTTCGCGCGATGCGCGTGGGTTGGATGTGGCTTGGTATCGCGATGATGACGCTGGCCTTCTTTTCACTCTTGGCGATGCTCTCCATCGAAAACGTGAGTTTCGTCGTTCCCGTGACCGCCTTGAGCTACGCGGCAGGAGCCTTGGGCGCCATGTTGTTACTGCACGAACGCATCAGCACGCAGCGCTGGCTCGGCGTTCTGATTGTTTGTCTAGGGGTTACTCTTGTCTGGCTCAGCAGACGCTAAACCACCGATTCAGCTGCCCTGCTTTACGGCTTCTCCGGATCCACCTGGGTAGGCGTTCCGATCTTGATGGTTGAACCGAACCGCTTATAGTTCTGGTATCGAACCGACAACCGGATGTGCACGTCCTGACCCGACTTGAAGTGCAGGATGTCATCAGCACGCGTATAGGTTGGGAACCAGTAGTGGCCTTCGATATTTTCCCGAAAAGTCTCGAACGTTGGAAATGCCTGGTCTTCTTTTTTCTTCAGCA
>WNGO01002549.1_pt1 | contig 11597 bp, 9 predicted proteins | sample 5400511 | NCBI WGS metagenome assembly WNGO01 (sample SAMN13153380, study PRJNA577476) | soil metagenome | isolation source: 20 cm soil or saprolite under Garry oak tree replicate 2 | place: USA:California | collected 2016-06-15
GTTGCCGTTCATGCCTGAGATGCTGCAATACTGCGGAGGAACTTTTCGGGTGTTCCGTCGGGCGGACAAGGCCTGCGACACGGTCGGCGACTACACCTCGCGCCGGATGATGGACGCGGTGCATCTGGAGGGCTTGCGATGCGATGGTGGACATCACGGAGGGTGCCAAGCGGGGTGCTTGCTGTACTGGAAGGAAGCGTGGCTGAAGCCGCTGCGCCCTGCTCCGGCCGAAGCGGAATCGGACGTCCGTCATCCCACCCAGCGCCTGACTCGAATGGAACTGGAAGCGCTCACGACGCGACTTGACCCCGCGTGTGAATCCGAGCGCCTGTTCGTCTGCCAGGCGACTGAGCTTCCCAAGGCGACCACGCCGCTCCACTGGTGGGACCCCCGACAATACCTTCGTGAGCTTCGCTCCGGAAACGTGTCGCTGGGTACCTGGGTTCGAGGCCTTGTCCGGTCGTGGTACAACGCGGCGTATCGACGCATAGGTAATCATCCCAAGTACCCGTACGTCGGCGGTCCCCTGAAGAGCCAAACGCCATCCCTCCGGCTGGGGCTACGCCCGGGAGAACGCGTCCGCGTCCGCTCGCGCGAGGCGATCAGAGCCACCCTGAACGAGAATCGTAAGAATCGCGGCCTTGCCTTCGACGTGGAGATGACGCCGTATTGCGGTGGGGAGTACCGGGTGCTGCGGCGCGTGGAGCACATCATCAACGATCGTACCGGGAAGATGCTTCACCTGCCGGGGGACTGCATCATCCTCGACGGCGTGGTGTGCCAGGGATGCCTGAGCCGGAATCGGCTCTTCTGCCCGCGGAGCATCTATCCGTTTTGGCGAGAAATCTGGTTGGAGCGAGTCCCGTGACGCTACGGCTGCGGCCGGGCGGCCTCCGGGATCTCGTGAGCGGATGAGCACGTCACTGGCAGAACTGGCGGCCCGGCGGGATCTCCTCTACATGATCACGTGGCGCGGGATCCGGATCAAGTACAAGCAGTCGGTGATGGGAATGCTGTGGGCGATCTTGATGCCTGCAGTGATCGTCGCGGCTGGAGTGGTCGTCCGTTACGGATTCTCGTTGATGGCCGGCACCTCGCTCGCGCCTGCGGATGTGGCTTCGGTCAGCGTGCGCGCTGTTCCCTGGGCATTCTTTGTCTCATCCGTCCGGTTTGCGACCACCAGCTTGATAGCGAACACCGACCTGGTCACGAAGATCTACTTGCCTCGCGAGATCTTTCCAGTGGCGGCCATGCTATCACAGCTCGTGGATTTCGGAGTAGCGTCGCTCGTTCTTCTGGTCGTTCTCACCGCGCTAGGTGTCGGCGTGAGCGTGCAGCTGCTCTGGGTGCCAGTCATCGTGGTCATCCTCGTGGTGCTCACAACGGGCCTGGGTATTCTGCTCTCCGCCGCCAGCCTGTTCTTTCGCGACGTCAAGTACCTTGTTGAGGTCGTCCTCACGTTTGCGATCTTCTTCACACCGGTCTTCTACGACGCGCGTATGTTCGGTCGTTGGGCACCAGCCCTGATGCTGAATCCGGTCGCGCCGATCTTGGAAGGCTTCAGCAACGTTGTCGTGATGCACGCGGCTCCGCCGCTCCCCTGGCTCGGCTACAGCGCAATCGTCTCCCTGCTCACCTTCGTGACTGCGCTCTCCGTTTTTCACAAGCTCGAGCCCTACTTTGCCGAAAGCGTGTGACGCGTCATGACCGACATCGCGCTGAGACTCGACGGCGTCTACAAGAAGTTCCGCAAGGGAGAGTTGTACGATTCGCTGCGGGATCTCATTCCCGCCCTGGCCGGTCGCGTGTTGCGGGGGCGAAGACGCGAAGCCCTGGCTCCACGGGAATTCTGGGCGCTCCAGGACGTGACGTTCGGGGTGCGTCGGGGCGAGGCCTTCGGCATTATCGGTGCAAACGGCGCTGGCAAGAGCACGATCTTGAAGCTCCTGAGCGGCATCATGCGGCCCACACGGGGCACGCTTCAGGTGAACGGCCGTCTTTCCGCCCTCATCGAGGTCAGCGCCGGATTTCACCCCGACCTGACTGGTCGGGAGAACGTTTTCCTCAACGGCACCATCCTCGGGATGACGCGGGCGGAGATCAAGCAACGCTTCGACGCCATCGTAGCGTTTTCGGGACTTGAGGAGTTCATCGACACGCCCGTGAAGCGCTACTCGTCGGGGATGTTCGCCCGGCTGGGCTTTTCCGTCGCGGCCCACGTGGAGCCCGATCTCCTCGTCGTCGATGAAGTGTTGAGCGTAGGAGACTACCTGTTTCAGCAGAAGTGCCTCGAGCGGATGAACGAGATCATGGCGGGGGGCGCAACGGTCATTTTCGTGTCTCACAATCTCCGGGCGGTTTCGACCCTCTGCGCCCGAAGTCTGCTCCTCGAGCGCGGCTGCGTGGTCGAGCTCGGCCCTTCGAACCAAGTCATCAGGGCCTACGTGACGCGCGGGCGCGAGTCCCGGGCGCTGGAGCCGGACCGGCAGATCCGGATCACCGATGTCTCGCTTGGCCCGCAGGGATCCTCGCGCGTGCAATTCGAGACCGGAGAGTCCCTCGAGATTACCGTCGTCGCCGCTGCTCGGACACCGCACTCCGATATGAGCGTGGTGATCGCCATCGCTGACGATAATCAGTACTTGGTCTTCGATACCTGCACCCAACGACTCGGCGCAGGACCGCTCGCGCTGGATGCGGGCGAGACGCTGCGCTGCACCTTCAAGGTTCAGCTGCGGCTGGCCCAGGGCACGTACCACGTCAACGCCTACCTGCATCGATATGTGACGGACCAGCCCTACGAGCGCTGGCTTCACGCCGCGACGTTCTTCGTAGGGGGCACGCCGACCGTGCGTGGTGTCGCTCACCTTGCACCGTCGCTGGTTCACTGCGAGAAGCACTCGCTGGTCGGCCCGCTCACCGCCTCAGGCGCGGCCCCGTCGGCCGCCGCGGGAGGCCTCGTGGGCGAGGGCGTCCAAGAGCCGGCTCAGCGCGCTACGAACGGCATTGGAGAAGAGCATGTTGCAGACACGTAGGCGAATGGACCGACTGTTAAGGCGGCGCTGGTTCTGTCAAGCGATAAGTCATAGAGAAATTGATGACCTCTAGGCGGCCGCCCCTGGTCAGCGTAGTAACCCCCGTTTACAACGGGGAGGACTACCTTCGGGACTGTATCGAGAGCGTGCTGGCCCAGACGTACACGGACTGGGACTATACGATCGTCAACAATTGCAGCACTGACCGGACACTCGACATCGCTCGGGAGTACGCGGACAGGGATCCTCGGATCCGGATCCACAGCAACGAGACATTCGTCCGCCAGATTAACAACTACAATATCGCGTTTCGGCAGATCTCGCCCGAGAGTAAGTACTGTAAGGTGGTGGCCGCGGACGACTGGCTCGTTCCTGAGTGTCTTGAACGGATGGTCCGACTCGCCGAGGAGCATCCGAGCGTGGCGATCGTCGGATCCTATGGGATCACAGAGAAGAAGGTGGTCTCGATCCGCGTCCCGTATCCTACCACCGTCGTGTCTGGCCGTGAGGCGTGTCGGTTGAGGCTCCTCGAAGCCCACAATTTCTTCGGGACACCCACCGCGGTGCTGTTCCGGTCGGACCTTGTCCGTGCTCGCCACGCGTTCCAGAACGAGTCCAATCTCCACGCCGACTCGGAATCGTACCTCGAGCTTCTAGAGCATCGCGACTTTGGTTTTGTTCACCAAGTTCTCACGTTCCGGAGGGACGACGACGAGGGCTCTATGACCTCGTTCTCGCAGGACTTCAACACAATTTTGCCGAGCGATCTGTACGAGCTGGTGACGTACGGTCCAAAGTACCTCACCGAGGAGGAGCTGAAGCAACGTCTTCAGCAGAACCTCCGGGATTACTACCGGTACTTGGGGCGGCAGGTGTACAAGCGCCGCGGCCGGAAGTTCTGGACCTTTCACCGCGAGAAGCTCGCCGCGCTGGGGTACCAGCTCAGAACACCCCGGCTCGCTCTTGCCGCGATCTCGTACGCCCTGGATCTCGCGCTCAATCCCAAAAGCACGGCCGAAAGGGCCGTCCGTCGGCTGTGGCGGTCCGTAGGTGGCAATGGGAGCAGCCGTCGCGTTAGAGACTGATGCGCGTGCTCCTCGTTTCGCCACAGTTCCCGCGCGACTTCTCGCGGAGTGTGTACGGAGGGTTTCAGCGACTGCGAATGTGGCTCGAGGCCATTCAGTCGTTAGAAGCTGATGTCGAAATCCTGTTCTTCCCCAGCGCCGGCGTCGCCGTCGGATCGGAGGCTGCGGCCGCGGTGGCGCAGGGCCTGCTGGAAGCATGGGGTGTACGGGCCGAGGTGACGCTGTGCGAGCGGGAGCCGGAAGAGCAGCGACGCGGACGTCTGGCGAGGTATGTTGCCGCGTACGTGCGGCCGGCTCTGGGGCCGTCGCACCACACGCTCTTCCGCCCGTATCGCGGGAAGCGACAGCAGGAAGCTATGGCGCGCTGCCTGGCGCGATCCCCTGACATCGTTTTCTTCCATCAACTCCAGTCAGCCAGTCCGGCAATGTCATTGTCGCTGGATAGCGCGCGGGTCTTCCTGGACCTCGACGACGTCGAGCCGCGCCGGTTCGCCCGCGAAGTGGGGCAGCCCCCACACTGGCGACTCAAGCCCCTGTTGTACCTCCAAGTGCCGGCGTTGTGGTGGGGCGGGCGCGGAGCCATCGTGCGCACCGACCGGACCTTCGTTTGCTCCGAGGCCGATCGCCACTATTTGCGCCGCACGATGGCGGTCCGAAATGTCGTCGTCGTTCCCAACGCCGTTCCGCGGATTGCCGATCGCGCGCTGGCGACGAATCCCAACGTCCTCTTCCTCGGTGCCTATAGCCATCCACCCAATGTGGCGGCGGCAGAATTCCTGGTTCGGGAGGTATGGCCGCGCCTGGCGCGGATCTGTCCCCGGGCGCGGCTTCTCATCGCCGGTCCCCGCTCGGAAGCAATCCCCAGCTTCCAGGATCCGCCAAGGGGCGTCGAGTTTCTCGGTTTCGTCTCGGATCTCGCCAGACTCTATCGGACGACTCGCGTGGTCTGCTGCCCGATCCAGTCGGGCTCCGGAACGCGCATCAAGATCCTCGAAGCCGCGAGTTACGGTGTCCCGGTGGTGGCAACGCCGCTCGCCGCGGAAGGCATCGATCTCGTTCCGGAGCGGGAGATTCTCCTCAGACGCGACCCGGGCGCCCTGGCCCAAGCCTGTGCCGACCTCATTGTCGACGACGTGCGTGCGTCACGCGTCGGCACAGCGGCGCGGGAGCGTGTCCGTGATCTCTACACCCGTGACGCCGTAGTACAGCGCATGGCCGCCATCCTCGCCGACCGCACCGCCGTCCGGTCCGGAGCGGGCGTCCGATGAGATCGCTGCTGATCAGCAGCACCTATTTCCCCCCGCAGACAGGCGGTATCTCGCGCATGATGGAACAGATTTGTCTAGCACTGGGCCCGGAGCGCGTATCCTGCTTAACCGGTGTGCGGGGAACCCTGGCCGACCGGAGCCCTCTCGGTGCCATCAGAGTGTACCGCAGGCCGCAGGCGTTTCGGGGGAGCAAGTACCTGCGCGCACTCGGCTTGGCGCGTGCGTTTGCGGAAATCGCGCTCCGCGATCGCCCCCACGTTGTGCAGCTTGCTTCGTGTGACGATGGATATCTCGCGCTGTTATCTGAGCGGTGGTTGAAACGGCCCTTTGTCGTGTACGCTCACGGAAACGAGATCCTGGCTGCGATGCATTCGGTGTGGGACAAGCCCCGCCTCGCCTTGCGGCGTGCAAGCTGTGTGATTGCGAACAGCAGGTTCACGGCGAGGCTGGTAGAAGCAGCGGGAGTGCGCCCGGAAGCGATACGAATCATTCTTCCCGGGTGCGACACGGACAGGTTCCGGCCCCGAGCGGCGACCGACCGACTGCGGCGGAAAGTGCTGGCGCAGCGCGCCAATGGGCTCGTGATCCTGTCGGTGGGAAACCTGGTAGAGCGAAAGGGGAACGATTCAGTTATCCGAGCCCTGCCCGCGGTAGCGGGCGCGGTGCCCGGCGTTACCTACGTCATCGTGGGAGAGGGTCCTTACAAAAGGAACCTCGAGGAATTGGCGTCCGCGGTCGGTGTCCGAGACCACGTCATATTTGCCGGGAGAGTATCCGACGAAGAACTGCCCGAGTTCTACGCCCTCGGCGACGTTTTTGCGATGCCCAGCCGAGCGCGACCGGACGCACACGACATCGAAGGCTTTGGGATCGTCTTCTTGGAAGCGGGCGCTTCAGGGATACCAGCAGTGGCGGGGCGGTCCGGCGGCATTGGTGATGCTGTGCTTCATGGGACAACGGGGTTACTGGTCGACCCGTTCGATACGGAAGAGATCGGACAGACGTTGATACACCTCCTGACAAACCATGAACTTCGGGCACAACTTGGTCGTCAGAGTCGTGACCGGGTGGAAAAGAACTACACGTGGAGTGCGATGGCCACTCGCGTTACGGAGATTCTGGAGCGCGTAGGCACTAAGCGATCCTTGCCCTGAACCGACGATCTTCCTCCACCTTCGGCCTCACCAGGTTACCACCGCTTTTCTAGCGTAGAACGCCTCCGCGAGACCCTCTGGAGCACCGGATTCGACGCCCCGCAGCCGCAACAGGGCCAGGAAGGTGTCATCCGTGAACCAGGGCTTGCTCCGCTGTGAGGGGAATGCGGCCAAGAGATGCTCGGTCTTTCGGCGCGCAACGTCGCGCAGCAGGGGGACGTAGAGATTCGGTTGCCCCAGGTCGCCATCCCACTTGGGGATCTCGTACTCCAGAATCAGGTGATCGCGGAACGTCTGCCAGGCGACGTCCGAGACGATCCGGTGATCCTGGTGGCGGTCGTCGCGGCAATGGGCGAAAACCACGTCAGGCGTAAACGCTCGCTTGACCGCTTCGAGCACCTCCTTGATCTCGCTCAGGGCGGCGGGGAAGTGCCCGTCGCGGAATTGGTGGACGTCTACCCCGCGCGCTCCAGCCCCGGCCAGGAACTGGCTGGCGCTCTCCCGGGCCTCGCGCTCGCGGGGTCCTCCGGCACCGCTGAAGACGACCCAATGACAGTTCACGTTGCGCCGTGCCGCGAGGAGGGCGAGGATCGTGCCGCCACAGCCGATCTCGATGTCGTCGGCGTGGGCGCCGAGACAAAGGATCCGGAGAGGGCCCGGAGGCAGAGCGAGAGAAAGCATCGGGCGTTACCGGCCGTCGAGCGAGAAGGTCAGGAGCACCCGCCCCGCGACCACAGAGATCTGCTCCCGGCCATCGACCACATGGGCGATCGGAGCCGCGACGATCCGGCCGCCGGTGTTGAAGCCCCACAGCTCCCGCCCCGTCTCGGCGTCGAGGGCGTAGAACCGGGTATCGTTTCCGCCGAACACGAGATCGCCAGCAGTTGCGAGCAGGCCTCCCGGGTTGCCCCTTGGGGATGGCTGCACGTGTTCCCACCGGAGCGCGCCGGTCGTCGCCGAGAGCGCCCGCACGACCGAGACGGACTGGTGGCCCGGCACGTTTGCGGCGTCTCCCCCCATGTACTCCATACCCGACCGATATTTCGATGGAATCGCGTAGAACAGGCCAGGTCTCTCCACGGCCGCGACATAGAAGAGGTTGGTCCGCGGTGAGAAGGCTGGAGACCACCAGTTTGTCGCTCCACCGACATACGGGTAGAGCAACGTGCCCTCGCGCGACGGCATGGCACCGGGCGCCGGCACCGGACGCCCCGTCGAGTCGAGGCCCTGGGCCCACGTCACTCGAGCAAACGGACGGCCGGCCAGAAACTGCCCTGTAGCACGGTCGAGGACGTAGTAGAAACCGTTGCGGTTCGCCGTCACCAGGAGCCGGCGCTGGCGCCCTGCGACATCCGCGTCGACGAGGACCGGAATCTCGACGGCGTCGTAATCGAGCGCGTCGTGCGGCGTGAACTGGAAGTGCCAGCGCAGTTTGCCAGTGCGAGCCTCGAGGGCCAGGACGCTGTTCGTGTACAGATTGTCGCCGGGTCGGCCCGTAGCGTCGAACGTGGGCCCCGGATTTCCGGTGCCCCAATACAGCAAGCCGAGATCCGGATCGTAGGATCCGGTCATCCAGGTCGGTCCTCCGCCGGTGCGCCAGCCGTCACCCGTCCACGTCTCGTGTCCGGGTTCACCGGGTCCCGGAATCGTGTAGAACCGCCACACGCGCTTGCCGGTTGCCGCGTCATAGGCGTCGACGAAGCCGCGGATACCGTACTCTCCTCCCGCCACCCCTGTGATGACTAGCCCGTCCAGTGCCAACGGGGCGGCGGTGATGGTGTAGCCCTCACCGGGATCTGCCACCATCGTCTCCCACTTGATGTTCCCGGTTCCCGCGTCCAGCGCCACGAGTCGGGCGTCGAGGGTGGCGAGATACAGCATGTTGCCGAGGATTGCGACGCCGCGGTTCACCCTGCCGCAGCAGGTTGGCAGTTTGTCCGGCAGCTGGCGGTTGTACCGCCAGAGTAGCCCGCCCGTGCGGCTGTCGATCGCCACGACATCGTTTGGCGGGACCGTTAGATACAGCACGTTCGCCACAGCGAGGGGGGAGGCTTCGATGTTCTCCTCACTCTTCATGGGTAGCTGATACATCCAGCGCAGGCGTAGGCGACCCACGCTGCCACGATCAATCTTGCGCAAGCGACTGTAGCGCCGGCTGGTGTAGCTGCCCGAGTAGGTCCGCCAGTCGGCTGAGTCTCGCTCGGCGGCTACGAGGTCCGAGAACGTCACGGGTGCGGCTGTCGCGGACGGAGCCGAGCTGCTTGCGGCCATCGCCGGCCGCGACCGGTCCACCGACCTGACGTACTCCACGACCTGCCAGATGTCACTGGCGGGCCAGGCGTGCGGCGGCATGGCGGTACCCGGAATCCCGCGCTTGACGCTCCGATACACGGCCCAGTCGCTGGCCCCGTGTGCGAAGACGCCTTGATCGAACGCGGGCGCGCGGCCTCCGACCCCGCCGTCACCGTGACAGGACGCGCACTGCGTAGCGAACAGGCGCGCACCGGCCGCGACATCGACCGAATCCGTCCGGGGGTTCGTGATCACAGCATTGGGATTGGGCGTCTCCGCCAGAGGGGCGAGGTACACGCCGCTGCGGGAACGGAGCATGCCCGCGAGCTCCGTCCAGCTGATGTCGGGCAGGCTGCCCAGCCCTTTGAGCAGGACGACCTTCAACCGCCAGCGAAGACCTGGGACGGCGGTGGCGACAACGATCGCAAACAGGACCGGGAGCAGCAGTAAGATGCCCCGGCGAAAGCGGGGGGTCATCAACACCGCGCTACCGATCGATTCCCGCCGGCGCGGCCCGGGCGCCCCGGCGGACCTCGGGTCGCGGCTCGGTCCTGGGCTGGGCAGCGTCCTTGCGCCAGACCTCCCACGGCGGGTTGCCCGCGGCGTACAGATCCTCGATGCGCTTCTTGTCCTTGGCCGTGTCCATCGGGAGCCAGAAGCCGTCGTAGTCGTATGCTAGGAGCTGGTGGCCGTGCACCAGTCGCTGAAACGGCTCGAGCACCAGCTCGTCGCCGTCCTCGATGTAACCGAGGATGTCACGGCGGAAGATGAAGAAGCCGCCGTTCACCCGGAGCCCGGACTGCGCGATGTCGCGGAAGCTGCTGACACGGCCGTCATGTTCCGTGGTGACGAAGTGGTAGCTCAGGTTCGGCTTGACGCACAGGAAGCTCGCCACCGCGTCGTGCGCCTGGAAATGCGCGATCTGATCAGGCAGCGCGAGATCCGTTAGCCCGTCGCTATAGTTTGCGAGGAACATCTCCTCGGCCGCCAGATGTGGCGCCACGGCCTTGAGCCGCTGCCCGATGTTGGTATTCAAGCCGGTCTCGACGAACGTGATGCGCCAGTCGCTGATGTCGCTGCTCAACAACTCGCGCTTCGTTCCGCCGTCGGACAACACGAAGTCGTTCGAGACGCATTCCTCGTAATTGAGGAAGTAGTGCTTGATCATGTCGCCGCCGTAGCCGAGGCAGAGCACGAAGTCTTTGTGCCCAAAGTGGGCGTAGTACTTCATCAGGTGCCAGATGATCGGCCGGTACCCGATCGGCACCATCGGCTTGGGCACGTTTTCGGCGTATTCCCGCAGCCGCATGCCGAGACCGCCACAGAACAGGACGACTTTCATATCACGACCCCACTTTCGCTGGTTGCCAGACGGCGTCGGCAGCGGTGCGTTCCCCCGCGCCGTGTTGCCAGCGCAGCGCACTGTCCACCCGCCCCTCCCGCTGTAACTCCTGAATGTGCAGGACGCGAAGGAAGCGGGTCCCGCAGAAGTCCTCCCGCGTCAGGCCAAACGTGCGGTACGCTTCGCACAGCTGCGCGATGCCCTGCGGCACCGTCCACTGTGGACGGAACTCCGGCAGGGTCTCGGCCAGCTTGGAGCAATCGACGCGATAGCTCCGCGGGTCAGGACCCCCGCCCGGCGCATACGTGACTCGGCTTCCCTGGACCGCCCGCTGTACGAGATCGGCGAGTTCCCGCACCCGGTAGTTCTCCTCGGAGCGCCCCACGTTGAACGCGGCGTTGTGGATCAGGGGACGCGGGGCGTGCAGCACAGCCAGGAAGGCGCGACAGAAGTCTTCGACGTGCACGAGCGGCCGCCACGCCGTGCCGTCGCTCTGAATTGCGACCTCACCGGTGGTGTAGGCTGCGGCCACGAGGTTGTTGACCACGACGTCGGCGCGCAGGCGCGGCGACACGCCGTAGGCCGTCGCGTTGCGCAGAAACGTCGGGCTGAAGTGCTGGTCGGCCAAGGCGGCGACATCGTGCTCCACCAGCACCTTGGACCTGCCGTACGGCGTGATCGGGTTGAAGGAGGCTTGTTCGTCCAGCATCGCTTCCCCGGCTACCCCGTACAGGCTGCATGACGATGCGAACAGGAAGCGCGGGACGCCCGCCGTCTTGGCTGCACGCGCGAGGCGGACCGACGCCCGGTGGTTGATCTCGTACGTGGTGGCCGGGTCGAGGTCCCCCAGCGGATCGTTGCAGAGAGCCGCAAGGTGGATGATCGCGTCGAAGCCCTGGACGTGCGCTGGCTGCACGTCGCGGATGTCCACGCGCAGCGCGACCGGATCGGCGGACGGCGGGCCGAAGGTGCAGTCCGCGAAGAAGTAGGTATCCAGCCCGACCACCTCGTGTCCGGCGGCCTGGAGGCTGCGCACCATGACCGAGCCGATGTACCCGTTGTGGCCTGTCACCAACACCTTCATCGCGAAGTCTCCGTTCTCACCAGCGGACGTGGGGCGTCCCCGCGCGCGAGGAGCCCACATGCCAGCAAGGACTCGGCGGCGCGCCGGGTGACGTCGAAATCGATGCCCGCGCGTTCGGCGATGTCGAGCAGGCTGTGCGTCCCGTCCGAGAGATTGAGCACCCAGAGCAGGGCGAGCTCGAATCCCGGCAGCTGGCCCCCGCCGACGGCGGTGTAAAGACCGCGCTTGCCCAGTTGGGGCTCGCACATCGGCTTGAGGTTCACGTAGCGCGCATCGTGCTCGAGGATGTCGAGGATCTTGAGGCAGCGCGCGTACGAGTCGGCGAGGCTCTCGGGTG
>WNGO01004148.1_pt1 | contig 11596 bp, 10 predicted proteins | sample 5400511 | NCBI WGS metagenome assembly WNGO01 (sample SAMN13153380, study PRJNA577476) | soil metagenome | isolation source: 20 cm soil or saprolite under Garry oak tree replicate 2 | place: USA:California | collected 2016-06-15
GGCGACCGTGGGTTACTTGGCGCGTCTTCGACCCGGAGTTTCCCTCTCCCTTGGCTTCAACTACACGGCAAATCCTGCACAGGCATTTTACTTTGGTCCTTCGAAGGCAAACCCCTCGCAGCGCTTCGAAGGAAATGCATTAAACTTCCAGGCAACTCTTTTCACAACGTTCTAAGAGAAGATGGACGAGCACATCGACAAGACTTGGTGATCCAAAGCATGAATAATGATCCGATCCTGCTCAGAGCCGGACAAAGCTACCAGCAAACGACGTTCGCGCTCGGCGAGTGGTCTGTGCGGTTTCTGACTCGCGTGGAATTGCATGGCCCCGCGAAGGAACTTGATAAGCTAAAAGGACCTCTCGCCGGGCATTCCACTCTTGTTTGACTCCACGCACAAGGTCGAGATCGGACCAGATAATAAGCCGGGGAGAGGATCCTGTATTGCTCCACCAGTCGACAGCGCCATCGACGAAGTGGCTGTTTATGACTATGCCCTCACGGCTAATCAGATCTGGGTGCACCACTTCGCGGGGACGCGCCGTTCTCTGGGAGAAGATCGAAGCTCTAAGACCCCGACAGCACCTGATCCCATTACATCGACGACTCCGCTCGGCCGTAGCACCTTGAATGTTGCTCCTTTCGGCCCGCGCCGATCCTGAAATCCGGTGGCTTGCTGCTGCTCCGAGTTTGCTCGCATTGCCGACCTCCGTTATTCGCCAAACCCGGCGCGGCCAAACTAGTCGCTTTGCGATCACGCCTCTGGTACCGGCTGAAAGAGTCATGCGAAGTCTTTGCGGTTCGCTTCTGGCGGCATCCGCGGCGCAGTCAATCGGTGGTTGAAAACGTAGGTGTCACCTTTACGCCACGCTCCGTAGTCGATGACCGCTGGCAGGAGGGATTTTCCTCTCTGGTCCACACTTTTTTTGCAATTCCGAGTCCTTTTTTCTTTTGGAAGAAGTGAAGACAAATCCGCTCAGTTCTGGAAGAGGCAAACCTGCAAATCAAAACCCGATTTCGAGCAACATGAATGACGACGGCTTCACGGACCTAATCGCCCCGACGCACGAAATGGAAGCGTCGGTCCGGGCGTTTAAGACCAAAGAATACGATCCCCGTCCAAATCGCACCATTCAGAGCAGAATACATTTACTCGTCCAGGAAATGCCCTACCTAATCCACGGAACTTGCCTGTGCATGGCTGTTGCTGCCCTGCTCCTGGTTGGCGGCGCGGCGGTGCTGGCGGTGCAGATTGGAACAAAGATTGTGGAGAATTCTGCGGAAGTGCTGCCGAAGGGAACGTTTGAGGATTCTGAAACGATGGTGAACGGGGCATTGCTCGTCATCGACGCGCCGGAAGAAAAGGCGACGTCAGTCCCTAGCGTATGCTTGCTGGACGCGCAACTTAGCCAAGGGGAACTGCTATGAACGCACGCGAACGCCGCACCAATTATCCGACACTGACAACGCAAGAATTTCGGGGCCGCATGAGGCTTCTCTTAGGCGTCCCCGAAATGACAGGAGCGCCGCAAACTAGCAATCTGACGCTTGTCCGTAAACCTACGGACAACGGTTATTAGCCACCAACAAAACCAACAAGGAAAAGGCAGAATGACAACGATTAGCGACATAAACGGAACAAATCGCGCAGAGATCCGCGACAAGTGCAAGGATTGGCACGAACAGCAACAGCTGTGCGCCGAATGCGGTAGCGCAATCGGAACCGAAGCGTTCTATAAACAGACCGGAGACGGCGACGGATACCGCGCACACTTCCGGTGTTTCGTGAACGCGCAGCAGAAGAAGGAGGGAGCGCGATGAACCTCGCCATTGACACGATTATACTCGATCTGCCTTCTTTAATCCGCGCGGCGTTCTCGGCATTGTTCTTTGCTCGGTCGGTGTTCTCCTTGCGTTGGCTGCGTTTAGGAAGGTTTCCACTTCCGCGCAGAACTGGTTTGCAGTTAAACAAGCCGACCTGAACCAAAAAATGACAACTCCAGAGAACAATAATGCGACGCCTAATGCGACTTCAGTTACATACTCTTACTCTTCCTATTCGCGGTTGCTCGAAGAGGATGTGAACACCTTTTGCGATGTTAGCTCGCCTCGTTCGACTCTTTCGACACCCGAGCAGCCGTTGTTCCTGCGACGAGGTGACTATTGGGTTATTCGATATCAAGAGCAGGTTGCATTCCTCAAAGCCACCCGCGGACTGCACTGGCTCTCTCTCCTGCTACGCCATCCCGGCCGTGAGTTTCACGTGAGCGAGTTATTCGGGCAGGTCGCAGGGAGGTCTCCGATATCGAATAGGGGCTGGCCTGCCACTGGTCCCTGGCAGGTCGCATGTTTGCCCGATAGCGGCCCGATCTTGGATACGCAGGCCAAGAGCGAATACAAGCGTCGCCTCGACGATCTCCGGAGTGACTTGAACGAAGCCGAGCGATTTAATGATGTAGGTCGCGCGCAGCAAGCCCGAACTGAGATAAATGCCCTTGCCGAGCAACTCGCCTCGGCCGTCGGATTCGGCGGACGGAATCGAACGATCGGTTCAGCAGCGGAACGGGCACGTTGTGCAGTGACCAAGCGAATCAAAAGCTCAATCACGAGAATCGGTGAAGCCATTCCGTCGCTCGGTAGCCATCTGGCCGCCCGGGTCAAGACCGGATATTTCTGCTCATACAACCCGCCATCGGAGCGCCCGGTCGCGTGGAAATTTTGATTATTCTCACTTCTTTTGTGACACGAAAAGTCACACTGTGACCTAAGAAGTTACGCCTATATGATATGAACAAAACACATACATCGAATCAACTAACAACTGCAATAAATCCAACAGGCCGGTCGCCTTTGCGGCGCGGTCTCGTTCTCATAGTGCTCGCGCTCGCCTCTCTTGCGCTTTTGCCGGCGGCTCGGGCGCAGAGCAGCGAAATGGCATCGGACTCGTTCGGCCAGTGCTCCGCGGCCACCCTGAACGGTGCCTATATGTCCGAACAGAGGGGGGATCTGAACGGCTTGCCCTTAGTGCAAGTGAATCGGATCGTCGCCGACGGGCAAGGGGGGTTCACCGGTAGCGGGACGGTCGTCGTCAACGGCGTCGTCAGTACCGTTGCCATTATAGCAACGTATACCGTCAACTCGGATTGCACCGGGACGCTGACCTCAGTGCCCCCGGGCTTATCCCAAAACCTCGTCGTCAAGGAGGATGGGAGCCAAGTCTTCTTCATCGTGACAGCTCACCCGGCAGGGGCGGCCACGATCGCTGGAGAAGCGGTGAGATTATCGAAGAAATAACAGGCACCGGCCAGCACCGGCCCCGGAGACGAATGAGCTCGGGCGGCGGTGCAGGGAGAACCGAATGCGAAGCGGGCCTCAGAGGGGGCCTGCTTTCTCGTTCAGGGTCCGCAGAGGAGCCAGATATCTCGATTTTTCGAACTTGGCGATGCTACTCGACTCAAGAGCCCGACATCTCGGCCTTCCCTCGAGGGACTGAAACGGTCTCTATTGGCGGCAACGTCCCTCCGTGGCTCGCGGCACGAATGTCGCTCGGAGTTTGCATTCCCGCGGCATGAACTCACTTCCTCGTTGATCTCATTGAACGCGATGTTATTCAACGAGTTTTTCAAAGCGCACCGCAAGGTCGGGGAGCGAGGCGGTATAATTGCAGTGCAAGATCGTCGACTCGGAGAACTAGAAACGATAGGCACGCAAATGTGGTTAGTGGTTCGAGGCCAGGCAGCGCAAATCCGCAAAGCTGCACCGCGAATAGTCGTCAACGACCGGTAGTCGCGGAGACGAGGCAAACAGGCGCTCTTTACGATCAGCCGCCAGGTTTCGCTACGTAACCGGCTTTTTGCTTTGCTTCTTGCCGCCAATTTTAACAGGATTTGTCTTGATTAACATCGGAGCGAGCCGCCACTCTCGTAGCCGAGAGCAGCAATAAACATGAATTTTCTTCGCTCCGGCGGACTTTTTTGCAATTCGGGACACTTTTTTCTTTTGTAAGGAGTGAAGACAAATCCGTTCGCCCCGGAAGGAAGACAAACCGATCCGCACCAGCTGATGAACTCTGACTTTTATCCAGAAGTTAGCGCGCAACTTCAGCAACGGTATCGAGACCGCTATCCCTGCGTCCGAAGTGCGATAGATTGGCATTCTTTGTAAACAGAAGAGCTGTATGTCTCGAACTCGAAAAATTGAGCGCAGCGAAATTGACGATCTCATGATCATGCAGACCGCGCTCGGTTTATTAAATGAGCTGAACGAAGAACACGTTGACTGGATTTTTCGCACTGGCTTCGAACGCCAGGTCATTGCAAACACCGTGATTGTGCGTGAGGGCGAACCACTCGCTTATCTCTACATCGTTCTTGAGGGTTTGTTCGGGGTCGGGGTTGCTTCGGTTCCCGATGCGGAGATTGGCCGATTGGGCCCGGGGGAGATCATTGGCGAAATTTCATTCCTTGAAAACATGCTCCCCACCGCAACGGTGATCGCTATCGAAAGTTCGCTCTTGCTTGAGATTCCGAGCGCCTTGCTTGCCGAAAGACTAAAGGCCATTCCTTCGTTTGGGGCACAGTTCTACCGGGCGCTCGCCATTCTCAATTCGCGGCGCGTTAGAGAACGGGTCAGTTCATTGACAACGTCGTTCCTTGCCAAGCTGGACCCAACAAGTTTGAGCGGTGAAACGTCGAAAACTTTCTTTTCCGCCATCGAGCGGTTCAAATCCCTCCTCATTCAGGCCGATGGAGAGGCTCTCAAAGGTGGTGGCCAGGTCCCGGAAGCAACTGCTTTGACCGCGGAAAGGGCTTTTCTGGATTTCTGTCGGGTGATTCATGCCACGATTGGTGGTTCCTCGGCCGAGAGTTCGTCGCTTAAGACTGAATTGGGAGCAAGATTGCAGCGGGAGATGCTCCCTTTCATATTGCTGACGCAAACGACCGAGCGGTTCTATTCGAAACCCAGGGGATACGCCGGTGATTTTCAGACAATCAATATGATTTACGAGAATCGGTCGGCCGGCATGGGACGGATTGGACCATTAGTCGATCGATGCTTTTTGAATTCGCCGATAGCGAAGGCCATCCGCAATCGCCGTGTTTTACTTGGCAAGGAAATTAAGGGAATCGTCCAGGCAAAGGATGGCGCGGCTCATGTGACCAGCCTTGCCTGCGGTCCAGCTGAGGAAATCTTCGATGTGTTTCAAGAGCTTGACGACCGCCGCCGCTTGTACGCGTCTTTGGTCGATATCGATCTTCAGGCTCTGGCGCATGCGGCCGATCGACGCGACCACGCCGAGCTGCAGGATCGGATTAGTCTGATAAACGCAAACCTGGTTTACCTGGCGCTGGGCCGGCAGAAGCTGGCGCTTAACGACCAAGACTTGATTTACAGCATTGGACTAACCGACTACTTCAATGACAAATTTGTCATTAAGTTATTGAACTGGATCCATGGTCGATTGCGTTTGGGCGGGAGGGTGATACTATGTAACTTTCATCCGGATAACTATTGCAGAGAGCTGATGGATTACGTTCTGGAGTGGAGGCTAGTCCACAGATCCAAAGAAGACATGGATCGACTGTTTACCTACTCGGCTTTTGGCCGTTCGTGCACGCGAATCCAATTTGAAGGCGAAAAAATAAACCTAATTTCGGAATGCGTTAGGGACTAGCTTTGTTGATCCTTGCCATCAACGCCAGTGCGATTGATTCCTCGCGTTCCAACTGACACTCGCGCGCCATAGTTTGGGCTTGCTTCAGTGTCTCGACGGCCTCGGCTCGGTTGTCACATGCGAAGAGCGCTTCGCCCTTGGCCAGCAGGCCGCGCACGATTTCGAACCTAGCGCCAATGTTCTCACAGATTTCCAGGCTCTTTTTGATATGTGGTAGAGCTTCCGCCTGGTTTTCGCCGCTGGCCGCAATCGCGCGACCGATTGCTCGTTCGGCCAGGGCTTCCCCGATAACGCTTTCAGTCTCTTGCGAGAGCGCCAATGCTTCCTGTGCTCGGCGCAGCCCGGTTGCCGGATCAACAGCCTCAATCAGGGATTCGGCCTCCAAAGCGGCAAACCATTCACCGAGAAGAAGCCGTCCGCCGAAGGCCTTGACTGCTTGTCTGGCTGCCTCCCAGTAAGGCAACGATTCACGGGCCCTTCCCAACCCAAATGTGCCCCACGCGATGAAAGCATTGAGGGCGTAGCGGAAAAAGATATCGCCGCTTTTTTCCGCGACCACCAGGGATTCATGCGCACTGGCGATTCCGTCCGCATACTCTCCGGCCAATACATGAATAATTGTGAGACCGGTCCGCGCCATGACTTCGGCGTTTTGGTCTCGACTGGAGCACGCGATCTCCAGCGCCCGGTTGACATCAGAGAGGCCGGCAGGGTAGTGGCCAAGCCATGTCTGAGCCATCCCGCGATGGACGTAGGCAAAAAGCGTTTCGTGTTGGCTCTTTTCGCGTTCCAGAAGTGGTATCGCTTGACTGAGCATTTGCAAGGATTCCTTGAAGCGGCCTTGCATGAGCAGCACTCGGCCATAGACCGCTCCAGGCAAAGTTGTAAGTTGGGGATCCCCCAGTTGCTCGGCTAAAGCGAGAGCTTTTAGATAATAACCGGCGGCTTCCTTTAGCCTGCCCCCAATATAATGGACACGCCCAATCCATAACCGGACACGCGCGATTAGGACCGCATCGTTGAGTGATTCAGCAATTCTTTCCGCTTCGCCGAGCATGGCAAGGCTCTTTTCCGGTATCCCGGCGTGAAGCGAGGCGCCAACCAACTGAACAATTACCTCGACTTTCTGACGAAGATGCTCCCGGTCCGCTTCAAAATGTTTCAGGCATTCCAAAGCGCGACCATAATGGCCGCGCGCCTCAGGATAAGCGCAAACCCTGAAAGCAGCGTCTCCAGACCGGATGGAATACTCGAGCGCTTTCTGCCACGACTCGGCCGAGAAGAAATGATAGGCGAGCACGCCGGCGAACTCTTCGGCGCGATCTCGGAAGATCGATTCCAAGGCCTCACCCACTTTGCGATGTAACACCCTACGCGCAGGTGTAAGAAGAGTTTGGTAAGCAACTTCCTGGGTTAGAGCGTGCTTAAAGATGAATTCGAGCTCCGGTATCACGCAGCGTTCGCGCACCAGGCCTGATAACTCGAGAGTGGCGAGTTGCTCGCGCAGTGAATTATCCGCGCTCGCTATTCGCTCCAGTATTCGGTACTGAAATACCCGGCCAATCACCGCAGCTTTTTGCGTTAGTTGTTTTAGCTCTTCCGAAAGTCGATCCAGACGTGAAAGCAAGACTCCTTGCAGGGTATCGGGCACCTGCATAACGTCGCCGAATGTCGTTAGCGTCCATTTTCCACTATCAAAGGCCAGTCCGCCGCTTTCAACAAGAGAGCGCAGAACTTCCTCGAGAAAGAAAGGGTTACCTTCCGACTTATCGAGGATTTTCGCTACTAGTGGTTCATGTGAGTAATCCCCACCCAGTAGATTCTCCATTAAGGTTCGGCTTTCGTCGTTGGAAAGCGATTGCAGCGGTATTTCCACCAAATGCTCCCGACATTCCTCCAAGGCAGGGCCAAGTTTACTCCAAAGGCCGGTTGGCGTCTGGCGAGAACGAGTAACAGCCATGAAGGTTAGTTTGGTTCGTTTGAGTAGCGGCAAGATGGACGCTAACAAATCAATGCAACTTGCGTCCGCCCAGTGCAGGTCGTCGATCATCACAACGACAGGCTGTTGCTTAGCGAGCGAGAGCAGCCCCTGCTCCACGATAGCAAAGAAACGCGCCCGAAATTCTTCTCCCTTGAGTCCTTTTAGAAACTCCTGGTCCGCGTTGGTTAGTGACAGAGCAAGCAACTGCGCGAGCACCGCATACACCTGCACATCGGACGAAAAGTTAGTCTCAACGTAACGACGCAGCGTGGCTTGTTGCTCCTCGACCTTTTGTTGATCCGTGATGCCGATATGTCTTCGGAGAAGGTCGAGGATCGGGGCATAGCTCAGCGTTTGGGTAGAGGCGAAGCAGCGTCCTTCGAGCCAGGTAACGCCTTCGGATTCGCAAGATCGCATTTCCGCCAGGAGCCGGCTTTTTCCCACCCCGGCATCTCCGTAAACGAGAATAAGTGCGCTGCGGCCGAGCTTGGTCGCGGCGATAGCTGTTCTCATTACTTTGCGCTCCCACTCGCGGCCTACGAGCGGCGAAATAAGTCCCTCGAGGCCACGCTTCGCGTCGCGCTGTGTTTTTGGTTCGAGCAACTCGAAAACCGCGAGAGCATCCTTTTTTCCCTGCACGCGGACCGGTTCCAATGGGCGAAACTCGAAAATGCCATGGGTTAACCGATAAGTGCTCTGTGTAACCAAAATCTGACCACGAATAGCCACACCCTCGAGTCGAGACGCCACATTTACAGTGTCGCCCATCACGCTGTAACTCAACCTCACGTCAGTGCCGACATTACCTGTGATAACTGTGCCGGAGCTTATCCCTATGTGTAGGGCCAAAGGCTCCTCGAGCTTCTCGACCCAGCGTTCGTTAAAACCTTCCAAGCGCTTCCTCATTGCTAGCGCCGCACGTAAGGCGCGTTCTGCGTCATCCTCCAAAGCAATCGGCGCACCGAAAACGGCCATAACACAGTCACCGATAATCTGGTGCACCATGCCTTCGTATTGGTACACGGCTTCGATCAACTCCTTCATGCAATCGTTTACGACCGCAGTGACTTCTTCAGGATCGAGGCGTTCGGCCAGCGGGGTGAATCCAGAGAGATCAGCGAAGACCACGGTCACCTGACGCCGCTCGCCTTCGATATGTCCGCTGGCCCGAATCTTATCGGTCAGTTGTTTGGGCATATATCTTTGCAATTCAGCGAGCAAAGCTTGATCGCGCGGGGTCGATTCGCGCTCGGGAGGCAGGGATTCCTGCGCGAGCAGAGATTCGAGCAGGCTGCGGAGAGGTTTGAGGCTCAGTTCAATCGTCGCGTCGCCGAGCGTGGAGCGCATGCTTTCCTGCGCCGCGATCGCAGCGCGTAATTCAGCAATCTGTTCCTTCCGAGAGCTCACGAAGGCCGCTTCTACCAAATAGAGCGGATTGGAACAAGTCAAAATATGGATTGGTTTCACGAATGTCAACGGCGCCTTCTGCCTAGGCGCATCGGCGCATCTTCCACCCCCCCACGGTCGATGCGGTTCTGTTTTTGCGACCAGGTTTGCCTCGCGATATTTAAGATCGACAAGGCGGATCGAAGTCTATCTATTTCCGGCCAGAGGCGCCATCAGACTCCTCCGTGTCTTCCTCTTCATCAGTTTTGGCGCGAGTTATCCTCACGCCAACGCCGCCGAAGCCCGACCTTCCTACAAATTCCTCCGCTACGACGAAGACTACAGCTTTCTCTCGGGTTAAATACACCCCACTCGATGGCGCTGGATATCTCTCTTTCGGCGGCGAGGTGCGCGAACGTTTCGAGACTTATAAGAATGAAGAATTCAGCGCCAATCCGAATGCCGACAATGCCTACTTATTACAGCGTTACCTTTTCCACGCCGATTACCATCCGGCCGAGTGCCTGCGGGTTTTCGGGGAATTGCAAAGTTCACTCGAAGGCGGCAGGCCCGGCGGGCCACGGCCGCCGGATCGTGATGCCATAGACATTCACCAACTGTTTGCCGATTTGGTTGGAAAGGTAAGCCAGGACGGACAACTCACTCTCCGAGTCGGGCGGCAGGAGATGTCCTACGGCTGGGAGCGATTGATCGCCGCGCGCGAAGGCCCTAACAACCGTCGCGCCTTCGATGAGGTGCGGTTGTTATACAAACAAACGCGGTAAGCGTAGATGCGTGGCTCTCGAGTCCGGTGGAGGTGGACCAGGGACAGTTCGATGATCAAAATGTTCGCGAGGTGTGGTTCTGGGGGGTCTACGCGACTGTGCCGTGTCCGTCGCTGCTAGGAATTCAATTGGACCTCTACTATCTGGGCCTGAGTAACCCGCACGCCGTTTTCAATCAGGGAGCAGGCCATGAGGAGGCGCACACCGTCGGCACGCGCTTCTTTGGCACCCTCGGTCATTGGGATGTTAATGATGAAGCGATTTATCAGTTTGGACAATTCGGGTCTGGCGCTGTAAATGCATGGTCAGTGGCTATCGACCACGGCTTCACGCTAAAGAACTTGTGGAACCAGCCACGTCTCGGTTTAAGGGCTGCTATCGCAAGCGGCGATAGCAGCGCTAGCGATGCGGACCTACAGACCTTCAACCCGCTTTTCGTGCGCGGCAATTACTTTAGCGAAGCGGGGTTTCTAAGTCCGCAAAACTTTATTGATCTGTTTCCGTCTCTCCGGATCAACCCTGACCCAAAACTAACGGCCGAGTTGGGGCTCGACATTCATTGGCGAGAAAATCTTGGCGACGGAATCTACCAACCTGGCGGTTCAGTTATTTTTCGAGGGAATTCAAATTTCGCCCGTTTCGTCGGGACCGAGTTAGTTTTGGGCATGGCCTGGCAAGTCAACCGGCATATTAGGTTTTCCGGCGCCTATTCTCATTTCTTCGCCGGGCAATTTATTCACCAGAGCAAGGGAGAAGACGCTGACTTCGTGGCACTGTGGCTTACGTTCAAATTTTAGCAGCTAGTTGAACGTGCACCGAGCCAGCGCCATTATCGCGTCCGGTGGATCGCGAGACGCTAATTTTTCTTCACATTCCCAAAACAGCGGGGACGACCCTTAACCGGATTATCGAGTGGCAATACAGTCCTTTTGCGATTTTCACGATGGATCCCTATCGGATCAGGGCGACAGCGGAACGACTCAAACGACTTCCGGAGGGGCACCGTCGCCGGTTGCGGGTGGTGCGCGGACATTTGTTCTACGGTATTCATGAATTCCTACCGCAGGCCGCTACTTATATCACAATGCTCCGCGAACCGGTGGCCAGGGTTCTCTCCGCTTATTATTTTATTCTGCGCAGGCCGCTTCATCCGCTGCATCGGAAATTGAAAAGGGGGCGATTGGGAGTAGAAGATTGCCTCCGACTATTCTCGCATCGCCATAACTTGCAGTGCAGGTTAATTGCCGGAGTTGAGGATGCCGGAAGTCTTCTTCGATGCGGCGCTCAAAAAGCGCAGTCTTGATTCCTGCATGGAGTGCGGTCGCTGCGAAGACGCGTGTCCGGCGACCGCCACCGGCAAACCGCTTTCGCCGAAAGCCGTTGTGATCGATCTGCGAAATTTGATGTCGTTAGGCGGCGAGGATGTTCATCGAAAGATCCATGATGAAACGCTCTGGGCCTGCACGATGTGCCAGGCGTGCGTTCAGGAGTGCCCGGTCTTGATCGGGCATGTCGATTTGATTAGCGACATGCGGCGCGATCTGATCGGAGAAGGGAAACTTTCCGGGCCACCAGCGAAAGCGTTGCAACAGATCGGTAGCCAATCGAATCCCTACGGGCGGTCTAACTCCGAACGCCTGGCTTGGGCGGAGGGCCTCGAAGTGCCGACGGCCGAATCGAATCCGAGCTTTGAATATCTGTTCTGGGTAGGCTGCGCCGCGTCATTCGATCCGCGCGCGCAAAAGGTGGCGCGTGCGACGGTGCAGTTGCT
>WNGO01010510.1_pt1 | contig 11596 bp, 12 predicted proteins | sample 5400511 | NCBI WGS metagenome assembly WNGO01 (sample SAMN13153380, study PRJNA577476) | soil metagenome | isolation source: 20 cm soil or saprolite under Garry oak tree replicate 2 | place: USA:California | collected 2016-06-15
CATAGATGCTGCGCACGGTAAACCTGCTGCTGCAGGCGCCGGTCTGCTCAATCACTAGTCGCGCGCGATCGGTGGCGTTTTCAAGGATATTGCGAAGTCGCTCGGTTTGATGACTTGCTTTATCTTAAACGCCCCAAAGAGACGTGGCTAGAGCGCGCCATCAGATGGACGGTCATTCGAATGGCGCGAAAGAACGATTGCAGCAGGCGCGTTCGTGCTTAAGGTGCGCTCTCCAATTCTCGATATGCTGTGCATGATTCTGGCTCAGGCTCAAACGGGGTCGCCTCCATCCATCCCCGGCGGCGGCATCGGTTCGTTTTTCGTGCCGCTGATTTTCATTTTCATCATCATGTACTTTGTGATGATCCGACCGCAAAAAAAACGTCAGCAAGAGCAACAGAAATTGGTTGCCAGCCTGAAGAGTGGCGACCGGGTGGTGACCAGCGCCGGCATTCACGGCCTCATTGCGAACGTGAAGGAAAACACCGTGCTATTGAAAGTGGCCGATAACGTAAAAATCGAGATCGATAAATCAGCCGTTACCAACGTGATGAAAGAGGGTTAAATTAAGGCGTTGAATTCTTGAAGGGTTGAAGCGGCAATGGTTAAAGCGTTGAATCCTTAAATCGGAATGACCCCTGCACTGACATTTTTCATCGGGCTCGCCATAGTGGTCCTATTCGGCTGGTATTTCGCGACCGAGAGCAATCGGTTACGCCGCATTCTGGGGACAGTACTGACCATCACCGTGACGGCGCTTTGCCTTTGGTCCACGTACCCACCTTTCGACGAGAAGGGGCCGGACGGGAAAATAGTTCGTCGGGGGAAGATTCATCTCGGCCTCGATCTTCAGGGTGGCACTTCGTTTCTAATTCGACTGGAGCCGCCAGCAACCGCCGCCGGCGGAAAGCGACCAATTACAAAGTCGATGGTGGATCAGGCCATCGAAGCGATCCGCAAGCGTGTTGATCGATTCGGCGTTAGCGAGCCGATTATCACGCCCCAGGGCAACGATCGTATCCTGGTGCAAATCCCGGGCCTTGATGCTGCCAACATCCAAGAAGCGCGCGATCAACTGTCACGCGTAGCCAAGCTCGAGTTTCGGCTCGTCTATCCGGACAACGGCCAACGCTTGAATGCAATTGATGCTGGGAAGGAAGTAATCCCGCCAGAATACCGGATCGAAACTTACAAGCAGCAAACGGAGGGTGGAAAGCCAATCGAAGAACGCTTGCTGGTAAAAAAGAAAGCTGATCTAGGCGGCAACCATGTTTCGCAAGCCGCAGCGGGGTACGGTCAGGAAGGGTGGGAAGTCACACTCAGGTTCGATAGTGAAGGCGGTAAAACATTCGGCCAAATCACTGAAGCAAGTGTTGGCCACCGGTTTGCAATTGTCCTTGATGGCGTGATTCAATCCGCACCGGTTATCAAAACGGCGATCTATGGGGGTAACGCGGTGATCAGCGGCGGACGCATGGACGAAGCGGAGGCACGCAATCTCGCGAGTGTATTGGAAAATCCGCTGCAAACGCCGGTGAAAATTGAAGAAGAGCGCCAGGTCTCGGCGAGTCTCGGCAGCGACTCGATCAAAAGCGGCATCTATTCTGGAATTGCCGGCTTTGCGCTGGTCGTCGTGTTCATGATCATTTACTACCGATTGGTCGGTCTAATTGCAGACATCGCCCTGCTGATCAACTGCATCATGGTGGTGGGCGCACTGGGCATGTTTAACAGCGTCCTTACGCTCCCCGGTATTGCCGGTCTCATTCTCAGCTTGGGAATCGCTGTGGACGCGAATGTTCTGATCTACGAGCGGCTTCGGGATGAGATTAAACAGGGGAAATCGCTTCGTGTGGCGATTGATACTTCCTATCGAAAGGCTTTCAGCGCGATTTTCGACGCCCACGTCACCCAGTTTCTTACAGCAGCGATTCTTTTCTGGCTGGCGAGTGGCCCGGTAAAAGGGTTCGCTCTCACGCTGACGATCGGCATCGTGGCGTCGATGTTTTCGTCGCTGCTTGTCACGTACACCTGTTTTTCGTGGGCGTTCGCGCTCGGCTGGCTGAAGCGCGTATCCATGCTTCACCTCATTCGTTCAAAGGGGTTCGATTTTCTCGGAAACGCGTCCAAGTTCGTATCCATATCGGCCGTGGCCGCGCTTCTGTGCCTTGGCGTGCTATTCATGAAGGGCGAGCGCAATCTCGGTGCCGACTTTAGAGGAGGCGATTTGCTGGTTCTCTCTGCGGCTCACAAGCTAACACCAGATCAAGTTCGCGGCGCCCTGGCCCATACAGGATTTCAAAACAGCGCGATTCAATCGGAAAAGGTGGCCAATCGCGATCTCATTAGCATCCGGGCCGATGCCGGCGCTGCAGATAAGATCAAAGCACGGTTGAGCGAGGCATTGCCAACAGCTGGATTGAAATTCGAACAAACCGACCATGTCGGCGCGCTTGTTGGAAGAGAATTAGCAACAAAAAGCGCGTTAGCTCTCGCTCTTGGGCTGCTGGGAATTTTCGTCTATGTGAGTTTCCGGTTTGGAACTTCCTTTGCCGTTGGGTCACTCGCGGCTTTGGCCCACGACCTTGTTATAACGCTCGGCATCTTCTGTTTGAGCGGGCGTGAACTTTCCTTGATTATGGTCGCTGCTGTCCTAACGATCGCCGGTTACTCGATTAACGACAAGATTGTCGTGTTCGATCGCATTCGTAGTGGCTTGCGCGACCGATTGTCCGGGTCGGTGGCGGAAGTCATGAATACGTCAATCAATGAAACGCTCTCTCGGACCATCCTCACCGGAGGCACAGTTTTGCTGACTGTGCTGGCGCTTTACTTTTTCGGCGGGCCTGTTCTAAACGATTTCGCGTTCTCGTTTCTTATCGGTGTTATCGTTGGAACGTATTCGTCCATCTTCATCGCATCGCCCATTGTTCTGTGGTGGACGCGCGCGAGAGGTCGGGACACGAGTGCGCTTCGGCGCGAAGTGATTCAACAAACGACCACTGCGGGCCGACTGGCGCCCCGATCATAACTGCCAAGCCAGCTGCGCTCAGGGCGCGTGATGAACTTTCTCACGCGTTCGTCCCCCAAGGGGCGACGCTTGGGATGCGCCCTCGTTCTTTGGCTTGTGAGTTTTCTGGTCTCCACTTTTGCTCAAAATGATCAGCCGGTTCGTTCTCGCGACACGCCGGTGTTGATCTGGGACATCGATGTGAAGGTCGCCGACGCTCTTCGGCTAACGGCCCAAAAATCCTGAGTCACGGCTACGAGGTACTTCGACCTGATGAACCCGGAAATTGGAAGGCTCTTATGCGGTAGTGCGCGCAAAATTCATCCGTTCTTTTATGATTATGCTCGCACCTATGGAGCGTTTGGTCGAACTCCAACACGCCCTGACGGAGCGCCATTTTGTATTGCATCCTAGTAAAGAGAATAGTGGCGAGAATCGTCTTCTGAGAATAGCGCTGTTTGCGCTTGGGGAAATTAGAATAAGACTGGAGGCGAGGGGAGTTGAACCCCTGTCCTCGTCGCCGTCCGCGCAAACATCTACATGTTTATCCGACGATAAATTCTGAGGAGCCGAACTTTGCGTCGGCGCACTGCCGGCTCCCGAGCGTCCACGAAATCGATTCACAAACCGGCACGGTCGCTCCGCCGGTCCGCCAGCCTGCTGTCCACGTCTCCGCCGCTAGCAGGCGTCACTGCGAAAACGTCGCGGTCAATTAAGCCGCGAGAGCGAGACCTTCGTTGTCTGCGTTTATTTGTTTGGTCCGGTTTTTAACGAGGCCAACGAACCATCCTCGACATGCCGTCTGCGCTTCCAACGATGAGTCGAAGCCAGTACGCCCCCAAAATATTGTGCTTGAATAATTACCTCGGTTTGCAGTCTCATGCAAGCAGTCCGAGGGTGCTGCGAGCGAGCTGAATGGCGATCGAAATCACATCTGAATCTTTGGCGGGCGCACAGCCGGAAGCCGCAGGCGCTTACAAGGAAAGCCCGCTGTCAGCCGTGACTCAGTTTACCGGTAGCAGCCAGCGCAGTTCGCGGTCGCGATTTCTCCTAGCAAATCCGAGCTGGACACGACGCAACTTCAGCAGTCGCGCGCGGGAACTCTCGGGCGGTGAAGTCATCATTCTTTCCATCCCGAAGAGTGGCCGCACATGGCTTCGGGCATTTCTTTGCGCTTACTTCTGCCGACGCTTCGGCCTTGAGTTCACGTTGCGCCCGGGACGCTACGATTTACCCGGTTTTCCGCGCGTTGTGTTCTCTCATGACCTCTTTGAGCACCGGACAAAAGGCGATCGTTGGGACAGGGTTCGCGGCAAATATCTTGTACCCCGACGCGAGCTTAAACGGGCGAAGATTATTCTGCTGGCTCGAGATCCGCGTGATTGTTTTGTTTCTCTTTACTTGCAGCTGACAAGACGCGATCCAAACGCGCCGGCTAAGCTCAGACAAAAGTCCGTGAGTGAAATGTTGCGGGACGAAAATTTTGGCATGCGCGCCATCATCAGTACGATGAACGATTGGCTCAGCGAGTTCTCTAAGCGCAACAATTTTATCCTCGTCCGATACGAAGCACTGCGCGCCTCGCCGGCCGAGAATTTCCGTGATTTGCTTGCAGTGCTTGGTGAAGCATCGCCGGATGCGAATATCTTCCAGGAGGCGCTCGAGTTTTCCCGGTTCGAGAACATGCAAAAGCTCGAGGCGGCTGGCGCGTTTGATTCAAACATTCTGCATCCGGGCGATGTGCGTGATCCAGAATCGTTCAAGGTACGTCGCGGGAAGGTAGGCGGCTATAGCGAGTACCTTTCGGCCGAGGACCAACAATTTGCAGCAGACGCAATCAGGGAGCTCGACCGGCGGTTCGGCTATATTACCTGAAGACGTTGAACGTCTGTATCGTTCTGCAGCGGCAGTTTTGGACTCTTTAACTGCGACTGGCACCGGATAGCAACCGCATCTCTAAGCACGCAGTTCGAAAGAGGACGGACACAGCCTGGCACATCAGCGCTGCTGCCGTACCGCCAAAAACATTTCGCGATCCGATTTAAAAAAATACTTGACCTTTTATTTCCTACTGCCGTAGTATGGTATTCAAATCCTATTAGTTTAGTAGACATTAGCAAAAACGAGGAACCGCCATTATGAAACGGATAGCTGGATTAATATGCTTGGGCTCATTCTACGCGGGCGCACTTTGGATCGAATACCAAACAACAGTGCTCCTCGGGGCCGGATGCTCCCTTTTTGTTGCCGGGTCTGCGTTAACCTTTTTGGCTGTCGCACTCTATCGCGCTCCGGAAGGACACGAGCGACATGACGGTTTTTACGTACGGCCGCGAGATCGCCGGCCGAGCTTGGTTCGTCACAGCAGATTCTCGCAACCCGCACGTGCACGACAATGAGATGAGGTTGGCGATTCCGAGGCAATTCCACTGAGGTACTCACAAATGAAGCTTTCCAAACGAGGCGAATACGCATTGCGCGCGCTCATTGACCTGGGGATCGCATCCGAGCTCGGATGGCCCATGCTTCAGATCAGCGAGCTGGCCTCAAAGGAAAAACTGCCGATCAAGTTTCTTGAGCAGATTTTTACGCAACTTAAATCCGCTGGCTACGTGGCGAGCAGACGCGGAAAATTCGGCGGGTACTCTCTCGCGCGCCCGATGAGCCAGATCAAATTCGGAGCCGTCATTCGCCTCATCGATGGCCCGTTAGCGCCGATCCACTGCGTAAGCCAAACGTCTTACGCTCGCTGCTCATGCCCTGACGAGAATCACTGCGGACTACGAATGTTGATGTGCGACGTCCGAAACGCCATTAGCACAATCCTGGATCGTTATACTCTCGCAGACATCGTCGAGATCACGCTTCGCAAATATCGCCGCGACAAAGTAACCCCGCCTTTTCTGTCCCGATCGACTCCGCTTGCGGCGGTGTTCGCCGAAAAACCGGAGCCGCTTGGCAGCAAGCCAGGAGTTGCGGCACGCAGTCGCTTTTCAGGGTCGCGAGGGAGCGAAACCAACAACAATCCACCAAATCCTTCAGTGAATTAGGAGAAACTATGCCAGCCAATAAATACTCATCTCGAACTGTTTCTGTTATTTGCTGTCCCCGAGGGCAAGATGAAAACCAAAATCATCTCAGAAGGGAAAACGTATGTCGAAAAAGTCGTGGAGGAGAAATTGCCCGTTTACGTCCAGCAGCGTGGACCTGAATTGAAGCTGGTGCTGGGCGGATTCATTCAGATTAATTTTGAGGATGGCGACGTCTCTGCATTTGAAGGGCGGTTTGGTCAGACTGCAATAAAAGATCGGTTTCGACTGCGCCGCGCGCGCCTAAACCTGACCGGCGATTATGCGGAGCAATTCGACTTCAAATTAGAAGGCGACTTTGGTCAGAGCGACGGCACTTCAGGCAACCGAACCGCCTTTTCGGCAACAGACGTTTGGGTCAACTATCATGAGTTTCCAGCGGCACAAGTTAAAATCGGCCAATACAAAGCGCCATTTGGCCTGGAGCAGCTGACGCCTGATACATCCCTCCTAACGATCGAGCGCACGTTGCCAACGGGCGCAATCACGCCAGATCGGCAGATCGGCGCGGAACTCTGGGGCAAACCGTTCACCAGCATTTGGCCTGAGCAGAAGGATCTGCTGACGTATTATGCGGGAATTTTCAACGGCAACGGCCGCAACATCACGGTCAACGATAACAACAACTTTATGTTTGTCGGTCGCCTGGAGTTGCAGCCGTTCAAAGACGTTTTTGGAAAGGGATCCTTTCTTAAGTTCGGCGGCGACGTGCTCAACAGCCGAGATGAACAGGGGGTGAACATCTCGCAATCGAGCAATTTGCTCGTGAACAGCGACGGGTCTCTTTCTCCCTTTGTTCTGCCCAGCGCGGATGAAAGAACGGCGTGGAGCGTCGACGCCTGGCTCAGGATGGGGCCGTTTGATTTGATCGGTGAATACCTGCAGGAACACGTCGAAGGTCGCACCGTTAACGGCGTGCCTCCGGCGTTTTCTAACTTCACGACGGACGGATTTTATGTCACGGGGGCTTATTACTTCATTCCGAAGAAACTGCAGGCTGTTGTTCAATGGCAGTATCTAAACCCCGGCCAAAAGGGGAATGACGGTCTCTATTCGATCCTGGGCGGCCTCAACTACTACATTCACGGGGACGATCTCAAATTCATGGTCAACTACGTCCATACCTGGTCGGATTTTCGTCAGGCAAATCCCGAGTTTGGCGAAGACCAATTCGATGAAGTGATCGGACGTGTTCAACTAATGTTCTAGATCGAAGCAAACCAAATTAGAGCACACGAAAAATATGAAAGAAACATTCTGGAGTAAACTGCGCGAGTTATCGGCGATTCGCCGACGATGCCGGCAGATCCGCCTTCAACGACGAAGGAATCGACTTTCGCAATCAACTAAATTTTATACCGAAATGCAGCGACTTACTAAAATTCCATTGCTAAAAACACGGTAAGTCGGTACGGCTTTCATCGTTCAGTGAACTCGCACTGACCGGAGAAGGGGCCGCAGGGGCTTTTGGCCCCGATGGGCAATTATTCTATGAGGATATGAAAACAAGAGCATTGATAGCAGTTGTCGGAGCATTGGCGCTTTTCTTGCCACATGGCCGTGCGGAGGAAAAAACCGTAATTCGGTTTGGGCATTTCCCAAATATTACTCACGCGCAGGGCGTAATCGCGCACGCGCTTTCGCGGCAAGGCAAAGGCTGGTTTGAACAGCGCCTCGGATCAAATGTTGAAAGTCAGTGGTTTACTTACAATGCGGGCCCATCAGCAATGGAAGCCATCTTCGCCGGATCGCTAGATGTGACATACGTAGGTCCAGGCCCTGCCCTTAACGCGTATTTTAAATCCAATGGTGAGGAGATCCGTGTCATTTCCGGTGCCGCAAATGGCGGTGCGGCTTTATTAGTTAAGGCGGATTCGCCTATCAAGGCGCCGGCTGACTTTCGCGGGAAAAAGATTGCCACGCCTCAACTCGGCAACACGCAGGACATTTCCTGCCGGGCGTGGTTAAAAGCGCAAGGATTCAAAGTCACTCAAACCGGCGGCGACGTCATGGTGATTCCGACTGCCAATCCGGATCAACTCGCACTGTTTCAAAATGGCGGTGTTGACGCGGTATGGACGGTCGAGCCGTGGGTGACAAGGCTCGAACGTGATGCGAAGGCGCGAGTGTTTCTCGAAGACAAGGATACGATCACCACCTGGCTTGTATCCAGCGTGAAGTTCCTCCGGGGCCGACGCGAGTTGGCTAAGAAAATCGCAAACGCGAATGTCGAACTGACGAAATGGATACAGCAGAATCAAGCAGAAGCGCAAAAGTTACTGATCGAGGAACTCAAAGCTGAAACACGGGCTGATTTCGCGACGGATGCTGTCGCGCAGGCGTGGAATCGGATTCAGTTCACAAGCGACGTATCCCGCGATTTGATTGCCAAATCGGTGAAGGATGGAAGAGATGCGGGTTTCTTGAAAGGCTCGACGGACACATCGAAGCTGATGGAAACTCCGTAATGCATCTAGCCGGCCACCACCAGCATTCCTCAGCTGCCGAGGAGCTCCAAGTCGTCACGCCCTCGAAGCTCGCGATCGAGAACGTGTCGAAAAGCTTCAAAGGTGCATCTGGCTCAGTCCTCGCTTTGGACAACGTGAGTCTCAATGTTGCTGAGGGAGAATTCGTTTGCCTCGTTGGCGCGAGCGGCTGTGGCAAGACAACATTGCTCAACATCATTGCCGGGCTCGAAAAGCCCGACAGCGGCACGGTGCAGGCTGATGGCAAACCAATTACTGGGCCCGGCCGGGAGCGCCTCGTCATGTTTCAGGAACCGGCTTTGTTCCCATGGCTGAACGTGTTTGGGAATGTTCTATTCGGACTCAAGCTCAAACCCAATCTGACAAAGAAAGATCGCCACGACGTCGCGAAGTACTACCTCGAACTAGTCGGTCTCACTCGGTTCGAGCGCGCCAACATTCACGAGCTTTCTGGTGGAATGAAGCAGAGGGTCTCTCTTGCCCGCGCCCTGGCACCAAACCCGCGCATGCTACTGATGGATGAACCGTTTGCTGCTCTTGATGCGCTGACTCGTGAGCAACTCTATGGTGATCTTCAGCGAATCTGGAAAGCGCGGAAGAAGACGATAGTGTTCGTTACGCATAACGTCCGAGAGGCAGCTTGTCTGGGCGATCGCGTGATAGTTTTTTCACCGCGTCCCGGTCGCATTCGTGAAGAATTTGCTGTAGACCTGCCTCGGCCTCGCGACATCAACAGCGTCGATCTTGCGGTGCACGCCACTGAAATCACGAAAGCACTGAAGAATCATAGCCAACTGGAGATTGCAATCGCAGAATGAAACGATTTTTGTTAGCGGCACTTTTCTTTGCTGTCCTCCTCCTCATTTGGGAAGCGCTTTTTCGTGCAAAGATTTGGTCGCCTGTCCTTTTGCCCTCGCCGCGGCAAGTGGCAGTCTACCTGGAAGGCGCTGCGGTGGACGGAACTCTAGTGAAGGCTACGATCGTCACGATGCGTCGATTGCTCATAGGCTACATCATTGGTCTCATTGTAGGACTGCCGTTGGGATTATTGACCGCGCGTTGGAAGGTGTGGCAAGACACCATTGGAACGCTAGCCCTCGGTCTCCAGACATTGCCGAGTGTCTGCTGGGTCCCGCTTGCGTTGTTGTGGTTCGGACAAACGGAAGCCGCTATGCTTTTCGTGGTAGTAATGGGCACGCTCTGGTCGGTAGTGATCGCAACCGAAACTGGCGTGCGCAATGTGCCGCCAATCTACCGTCGCGCTGCTTTGACCATGGGCTCAAAGCGTCTGCACATGTGGTTCAAGGTTATCCTGCCCGCGACGCTTCCGTTTATCGTTAGCGGGATGAAACAAGGTGGGGCGTTTGCATGGCGTTCACTTATGGCTGCGGAGATTTTCGTGACGATCCTGACCGGTTTCGGGCTCGGACAGCTTCTACACTACGGCCGCGAATTAAGCGCCATGGAGCAGGTCATCGGTATCATGATTATCATCGTCGTCATTGGTTTACTGGCCGATAAAATTTTCTTCTCGCCGATTGAAAGATTTCTGCACCGACGTTGGGGTACCAGTCAGGCATGATGTTTAAGCGAAAGCGAGCGCCGGTGTCCGCGCTGCGCGAGGTGTGCATCGGCAACAAGCTGGGATTGCACGCGCGGCCTGCCGCTCACTTTGTAAAACACGTGAGGACTTTCCGGTCCGAAATATGGCTTGTCACCGCAAACGGCCGGTACTCGGCTTCAAGCTTGATCGAGGTTCTACGCGCCAACCTCGATTGCGGAGCTAATGCAACGCTCGAAGCACACGGTGTTGATGCTGAGGAGGCCGTGGAGCGCCTACAAAACTTGCTCGGCGAATTGGATCAGTTCGACGAATCCTAACGCAGAGGTCGTGCGACTAGAATTCCGCTATCGGAGCCATAGCGATAAAGGTATTTCGAGAGCTCGTCGTCTACGACTACTTTGCCGTAATTGCTGGGGGACGAAGCGTGCATGAAGTGTAAAACACCGTCACTCGCGCGCAGTGCAAGTCCCACATGTGCGGTCGAATGGAGTCCGTTTCGTTCGCGCGAAATCACGCCAATGACGTCGCCGCTGCGCAATTTCGGCTCGATCTTCGCGACTTGGCTTTTTGGAATTTCATAGAGCGGCCGCGACGACACGCTCGCCTCCATCCGCGCGAGCGGCCCGAGCAACGAGCGATTCGAAGCAAGATAACGATAATGCCGCCAGCCAACGCTCATCTCGCGAGCAGAATGCGGGACACTGCGCCCGCCAAAATCACGCGTCATATCTTCCACCAAACCGCGCCGATTATTATCGTAAAGCCAGTCTTCCAAGTAATGCAGCCGGGAAAGATAATCGCCTGTGCATTGCCCGCCGCGATATCGATCCGTTTCGATATAGAACAGCAAACGCTCCGGAGTCCAATTGGACTCCGGAGCGTTTAATATTCGCGCAAACCCAAGTGCCGTTTCGAAAAACGTCCAGCAATCCATTCCGTAGAAATTCACCGAAGGGGATTCGATCCGGTTATCGATTTCGAGAGTGAAATGTTTGTAACGGGTACCGACCAGCGCCTTTCCAACCGCCGCAGTCCGATCGCCAATCTGCAGCGATTTCCAATTCTCTGCTTTCGCCTTGGCAACCAGCCGGTCGAATTGGTCCTGTCCCTTGAACACCGTGCCGAACGGCAAGCGCGATTCGGACGCTATTCCGGCTGAACAAATCAAAAGCAATGTGAAGCAGACCTTCCAGCTCCGCATGTGAAGAGACTAACTGAACGCCGGATGCAGAAACTTACAAGGTCAAAAAGGCTTGAGGCTTACAACGTCAAACGCTCGCTGGATCGCCGCGTCCCAAGTTTGTAACGTTTTAACGCTTTCCACTTTGTAACTGTCTCATATCCTTCTAAGACTGTGCCAATCCGCTTTCCGAAAAAGAACCGGCGAAATATCGTTCGGCAGGCACCACACGACGATACTTCTGTTCCACTGCGGCATTCCACCCGC
>WNGO01004246.1_pt1 | contig 11591 bp, 14 predicted proteins | sample 5400511 | NCBI WGS metagenome assembly WNGO01 (sample SAMN13153380, study PRJNA577476) | soil metagenome | isolation source: 20 cm soil or saprolite under Garry oak tree replicate 2 | place: USA:California | collected 2016-06-15
CCGTCTCTGGCAGCAGTCTGGTGGGAGCCGGCGGATGATCAACCGCGGCGGCTGCTAATCGACCGGCGACAAGATCGGTCACCGAGCGCTTCGTTCGCTCAGATCAATAGCGAAATGGCCGAGGTTCTTCGCGGATATGTGATCGAGCGTGTGCTCGCCAATGAACCGGCATCAGTGATCGACGCGTATGCGGGCGCCGGTCACACCGCCATTGCGCTGAGCGGAGCCGGCACTACTGTGACCGCGATCGAGCTCGATACCGATGCATCCACCTGGTCGGCATCGCGGCTGCGCGACCCGTCGCGCGCGATACGCGCTCGCGTCGAAGAAGCACTGCCAGGCGTTCTGCCAGCGGACGTCGTTCTTCTCAACCCACCGCGTGCGGGCGTCGACGGGCGTGTAACAGAGACGCTGGAAAAGGAAGCCGGCCATCTCCGTTCATTGATTTACGTGAGCTGCAACCCGGCGACACTCGCTCGCGACCTTTCGCGATTGCCGAGCTACGGAATCGAGTCCGTTCGTGCCTTTGACATGTTTCCGCAAACGGCGCACGTGGAAACCGTGTGCGAGCTGAAGCCCGCTGTGCATTCGGCATGAAGTACATCGTCGCGCAACACGGAGCGAGAAAAACCGTCGCCATCGAACCAAGTGGCGTCGCATACGAGGCAGAAGCAGCCGTGCACGCCGAGCTATCGGATGTCGAGAACAGCCCGGTTCGGGTGGTCAAGCTCGGCACCCGGGTCTATCGCGTCGTGACCGAAAAAAAACAAGGTCGCGGCAGGTATACACTCTGGGTCGACGGATACCGATTCGATGTCGAAGCCCTCGACGAGCGGACGCGTGCGATTCGTGATCTCTCCGCTGCCAACGCTGCTCCTACTGGTCCAGCACCGGTTCTGGCGCCGATGCCGGGACTGATCGTTAGGGTGAACGTTGCACCTGGCGATGAGGTGGAAGCGGGTCAGGGAGTGGTTGTGATGGAAGCCATGAAGATGGAGAACGAGCTCCGTGCGACCTCATCGGGGAAGGTCAAAAGCGTGGAAGTCTCGCCGGGGACAGCGGTCGAGAAAGGCACTCTGCTGGTCGCCCTGGAGTAGATCGCGGCGAAGGTGGCAGCCACGGTCAACTGAGCCGGCGATGTTAGCTCGGCATCATGAAGCAATGTTGCGAGACGGATGTAATTTGAGGGCCGAGACAGACAGAGTAGCGAATCCTCGAAGGAGCCGGCCAGGGATGGAAAGACCTCGAGTTACACTGGTCGCGGGGCGTGCTCCAGTCACGGCGGCCTCGCTCGCTTGGTGGTGAGGTATCAGGGAACAGTCGTCAGGCGCGAGGCCACAGTAGCGAGCGTCGCGGAACGAAGAGCTGCCGCTGCCCGTGCCGCAGAGGTTCCGCAGCCATCCGTGCGGGCAGTCGAGCGCGCGAATGCGAACTCGGCAGTGCGCCGGTCGGTTGCCGCTAACAACACGAATCCCCGTGGGGCGATCGCGCTTTGCCAGGATGGTCTGTACTCGCATGCAGCCCGTCGACGCGATGCCTGCCTACACCACGATGGTGTTGCGAGATGGATGTAATTTGAGGGCCGAGACAGACAGGGTAGCGAATTCTCGAAGGAGCCGACCACGGTCGGCTCCTTCGATTTTCAGAGGGTGATCGCGGTTGACATGCTCACCAGTGGCAGATACCTTAAAAGGCTGTCGCAAAACCACTTAGTCGCAATTAACCGCTCGGAACCCACTCGAACGAAAGGGGGCCGGCACTACATATCGTTCCGCTACACATGAAGACATACTCCGCGACCCCGCGGGATATCGAGCACCAGTGGTACATCGTCGACGCCGAGGACGTGGTTCTCGGGCGTTTGGCGAGCGAGGTTGCCAAGATCATCCGTGGCAAGCACAAGCCGATGTTCACGCCCCACATGGATACGGGCGACAACGTCATCGTCATCAATGCCGCCAAGGTGCGCGTCACTGGTAAGAAAGCGGAACAGAAGCGGTACTTCAGACACACGGGCTACATGGGGCACGAGCGCTTTACGCCGTTCGAGACCATGCTTGCCAAGCACCCGGAGCGCGTGATCGAGAAAGCCGTCTACGGCATGCTGCCGAAGACTGCGCTCGGACGCCAGAAGCTTCGCGGCAAGCTCCGTGTCTTTGCCGACGCCAAGCACACGCACGCCGCGCAGCAGCCGAAAGTGCTCGACCTCAACAAGAAGAGTGAGAAGTAATGTCTGACACGACGCACACGATCGGGCGGCGCAAGGAAGCCGTCTGCCGTCTGTACATCAAGCCCGGCTCCGGCAAATGGTCGGTGAACGGACGCACGCTCGGAGATTACTTTCCGCGCCCTGCGCACGTCTCCGCCATCCAGCAGCCGTTCACGATCACCGATACGCTCGGCCGATTCGATGTGAAGGCGAAAGTCGAAGGCGGCGGGCTGACCGGACAGGCAGGTGCACTGCGCCTCGCCGTTGCCCGCGCGCTCGTCAAGTTGGATGAATCGCACCGCCGGAAGCTCCGCGACCTGCAGTTGTTGACGCGTGACGCGAGAGCGGTCGAGCGCAAGAAGCCCGGCCGTCCCAAGGCACGCAAGAAGTTCCAGTTCTCGAAGCGCTAAACCCGAAGGAATCACTATTTAATGGCTCAACCAAACCTGGAGCAGCTACTCGAAGCCGGCGTCCATTTCGGACACCAGACCCGTCGTTGGAACCCGAAGATGCGTCGTTTCATCTTCGCGGAGCGCAACGGCATTCACATCATCGACCTGCAGAAGACGCTGCGTCAGCTGGAGCTCGCGCAGAAGCTCGCCCGCGAAGTCATCCTTCGTGGCGACAACGTCCTCTTCGTCTGCACCAAGCGGCAGCTCGTCAACATCGTGAAGAGCGAAGCCGAGCGTTGCGGTGCGATGTACGTGACCGAGAGATGGCTGGGCGGCTTGCTCACCAACTTCCAGACGGTGAAGAAGCAGGTTCGGCGGCTCAAGGAGCTGGAGGCGGGCAGCGAGGCTGGTGGAGATTTCGAGAACTACACCAAGAAAGAGCAGCTGATGATGAGTCGTCAGCGCGACAAGCTTTCGAAGAACCTTGCTGGTATCAAGAACCTTACGCGTCTTCCCGGCCTCATGTTCGTGATCGACTCCAAGAAGGAGCGCATCGCGGTCAACGAGGCCAACAAGCTGAGCATCCCGCTGATCGCACTCGTCGACACCAACGCCGATCCGGATCTGATCACCGTGCCGATTGCCGGCAACGACGACGCGATCCGTTCCGTGGAGCTGATGACGAAGTCAATCGCCGACGCGATCGTCGAGGCTCGTCGCGAAGCGCCGGTGCGGGAGGAAGTCGAGGAGACGGAATCCTACACCTACAGCTCGGACCGCGGCGCGGAGCCGGAAGGCGAGGGCGACAAAAAGAGAAAGAGACGGCCACGCAGGCGACGGGCGAAGCCCGAAGCAATTGCCGCGCGGCTCAAGACAGGCGGCGAAGAAGGTGGCGGAGCAGAGGAAGCCACCGAGACCGAGCAGGAAGGTTAACTTTCACGCCGCCGGAAAAACTCCGGCGGCGTTTTAACGAGACAGGACGATGACTACAAAAGAGAAGTTCACAGCGAAAGATGTTCAGGCTCTGCGCCAGCGTACCGGCGCGGGCATGATGGAGTCCAAGAAGGCGCTCGAGGAGAACGACGGCGACATGGAGAAGGCCATCGAGTATCTCCGCACCAAGGGGATCGCCAAGGCCGAGAAGCGCGTCGGCAAGCAGACGAGCGAGGGAATGATCAGCAGCTACATCCACCACAACGGCAAGGTCGGCGTGCTGGTGGAAGTGAACTGCGAGACCGATTTCGTCGCGCGCACCGATGACTTCAAGCAGCTGGTGAAGTACATCGCCGAGCACATCGCGGCGGCGGCTCCAGTTGCGGTCGACAAGGACCAGGTTCCCGCCGACAATGTCGAGAAGGAGCGTCGCATCTTCACCGAGCAGGTGAAGGAGAGCGGCAAGCCGGCTCACCTGATCGAGAAGATCGTCGCCGGTAAGGTCGAGGCGTACTACAAGGACGTCGCCCTCGTACACCAGGCATGGGTCCGCGAGCCGAAAAAGACCATCGGCGATCTGATCAAGGAAGCGTCGGCGAAGGTCGGGGAGAACATTCAGGTTCGCCGCTTCGTCCGCTTCCAGATGGGTGAGGAGTAGAGACCAGCTTTGGCTGATCTCAAGTACAAGCGGGTACTGCTCAAGCTGTCCGGCGAGGCTCTCGCCGGACAGAAGGGCACCGGTTTCGATTTCGAGATTCTGCAGCGCCTGGCCACGGAAATCAGCGACATCGCCAAGATGGGAGCGAGCGTGGGTCTCGTCATCGGCGGCGGCAACATCGTTCGCGGCGTGCAGCTCTCCAAAATGGGCATGGAGCGCGCCGGCGCCGACTACATGGGAATGCTCGGCACCGTCATCAACGCGCTCGCGCTCCAGGACGTGCTCGAGAAGGCGGACCTCGAGACGCGTGTGATGACCGCTATCGCAATGGAGTCAATCGCCGAGCCTTTCATCAGGCGCCGCGCACTGCGCCACTTCGAGAAGGGGCGCGTGGTGATATTTGCCGCTGGTACCGGTAATCCATATTTCTCGACCGACACCGCCGCCGCTTTGCGCGCGATTCAGATCCACGCTGACGTCATCGTCAAGGCGACGAGCGTCGACGGAGTTTATACCGCTGACCCGAAGCGCGACCCAGATGCGAAGCGCTACGAGTCGATCACTTACCGCGATGTCATGGTCAACGAGCTCGGCGTGATGGATCAGACCGCCATCACGCTCTGCAAGGAAAACAAGGTGCCCATCATCGTGTTGAACATTCACCGTCACGGAGAGGTTGCGAAGGCGCTGCTGGGCGAGCGCGTCGGAACGATCGTACAATGACGACAATTCCTCAGATCGTGAAGGACTGCCGGACCGCGATGGAGAAATCGTTCGAGGCTTCGAAGCGTGAGCTGGCCTCGATCCGCACAGGCAAGGCGACGGTCAACCTGCTCGACACCATTCGCGTCGACGCGTATGGCCAGCAGATGCCGATCAACCAGGTGGCGAGCGTTTCAGCTCCGGAGCCGCGGCTTCTCACGGTTACACCGTGGGACAAGGGGCTCACGCACGCGATCGAAAAAGCTTTGCGTGAATCAGATCTCGGCCTGAACCCGCAAACCCAGTCCGGGGTTATTCGCGTTCCACTTCCGGCCCTCAACGAGCAGCGCCGCAAAGAGCTGGTCAAAGTCGTTCACAAGCTCGCCGAGGAGGCGCGGATCGGGATTCGCCATGCTAGAACGTCCGCCCGCGATCACCTCAAGCACCTGGAAAAGACGTCAGAGGACGAACAAAAGAGGGCCGAGAAGGAGCTACAGAAGCTTCACGACGACTACATTGGCAAGATCGATGAGTTGTTGAAGGGTAAAGAAGCAGAAATCATGGAAGTCTGATCCGTGTCGGAGCTGACACGGCGTATTCTCTTCGCGGTCATCGCTGCGCCCGCGAGCATCGCCATCGTCTATTTTGGCGACTGGGCGCTGGCAATTCTGCTCTCCGTTCTCGCCGCGCTTGCGGCATGGGAGCTGTTCAGAATCGCCCGCGAGACAGGCGCGTTCCCCCTCGACGTCGCGGGCATCGCGCTGGCGGCACTCATTCCGATCGCGGTCCATGCGCAGCGCCTCGGCCTGTACACGCTTTCGCTGACTGTAATCGTGGCGATAGTGCTCCTGCTTTTCGCCAGCACAATCTGGCTGAGGGGGCCTCAGGGCAAGCCGCTTTCGTCGGCTGCCATCACGGCCTTCGGCGTGATGTACGCAAGTCTCTTCTCCTACGTCTACGCGTTGCGCTACCATGATTATGCTGTGGGAGCGGCCGCGGGGACGGCACTGGTGGTCCTTCCTGTTATCCTTACCTGGGCGACCGATGTCGGGGCCTACATGTTTGGCAGGACCTTCGGCAGAAAGAAGCTGATTCCGTCGATCAGTCCCGGCAAAACCGTGGAAGGCGCGGTCGGCGGGCTCGGGTTCACCATCGTGATTTGCCTTTTGTACGTGAGGTTCATCCTCATGCCGTATGCTCAGCTCGGGCTCACCATCCAGGGTGCGGTTCTTTTCGCAATCGTCGTCAGCGTCGCCGCCCAGACCGGTGACTTGGCGGAGTCCCTGCTCAAGCGCGAAGCGGGAATCAAGGACAGCTCGAACATCATTCCCGGACACGGGGGAATTCTCGATCGGTTCGACAGCCTTCTCTTCGTGATGCCGATCGCATTTCTGTTGTTGGGCCGGCTGCTGCTGCCCATCGCACAATGACAGTCCTCGCCGCGCCCAAGGGGGTAGCGGTGTTGGGCTCAACGGGCTCGATAGGAACCACCGCGCTACGCGTGCTCGATCGCCAGCGTGAGCGTTTCCGCGTCACCGCGCTGACCGCCAACAGCAACGCAGCGCTGCTTCGAGAACAGGCAAAAAAATTCTCTCCCTCGTTCGTTGGGATGGTCGAATCGCAGAGCGACGGCGATGATGCGTGGAAGAGTGGCACCGAGGCGCTGGTCGCGGCCGCAACGCGTAACGATGTCGACATCGTTCTCAATGCGATCGTTGGCGCCGCCGGTCTCGACGCAACGCTCGCCGCGCTCAAGGGCGGGAAGCGTGTCGCGCTGGCAAACAAGGAGACACTCGTCATCGCCGGTGACCTGGTGCGACAGGCGTGCGCATCGGGAGCCGGCGAAGTCGTTCCAGTGGATAGTGAGCACAGCGCAATTCTTCAGTGCATTACAGGTCACCCGACAGCCCAAGTCCGACGCGTCGTTCTCACCGCCTCCGGAGGACCATTTCGTGATTGGAGCAAGGAGCGGCTGGCGTCGGCGACGGTAGAAGATGCGCTGCGCCATCCGACCTGGCGCATGGGACGCAAGATCACCATCGACAGCGCGACGCTGGCCAACAAAGCGCTCGAAGTAATCGAAGCCCATTTTCTCTTCGGACTTCCGTACGATCGAATCGATGTCGTCGTCCACCTGCAGAGCATCGTTCACTCCTTCGTGGAGTTCATCGACGGCAGTGTGCTGGCACAGATGAGCGTGCCCACTATGGAATTACCCGTCCTGTATGCGCTCACTCATCCCGAACGGGTCCCGGACGAGGGTGTGCCATCTTTCGATCCCGTTAAAGTTTCCCCGATGACCTACGAGCCCGTCAACCACGAGCGCTTCCCGGCGTTGCAGCTGGGTATTTCCGCCGGGAAGGCGGGTGGCGCCGCACCAGCGGTGTTCAACGCGGCGAACGAGTGCGCGGTGGCAGCGTTCCTCGCTGGAAGGATTCACTTTCCTGATATCGCGCGGGGCATCGGATCGGCACTGGACAAACTGAGCGGGATGCCTGCTGATACACGCGAGCAGCTTCTCGCCGCCGATGCCGCCGCCCGCCGTCACGTTCAGGAGATGTTCCGGTGCTGAGCTGGCTCGCGCCAATCATCGTCTTCGGGCTGGTGGTGTTCGTGCACGAGCTCGGACACTTCATCGCCGCCAAAATCACTGGCGTCTACGCGCCACGGTTCTCGATCGGGTTCGGTCCCTCGCTGCTCAAGAAGCGATTTGGCGAGACTGAATACATCCTCGCGGCCCTCCCGCTCGGCGGTTACGTGCGCATGGCGTCGCGCGAAGACGAGGCGACCGCGTTCCTGGAAGGCGGCAACGAGAATTCGGCAACGCGCGCGGCGAACCCGAAGGACGGTTACGATCCGAACGCGATGATTCCATTCGGGCCGAAACCCATCCCCGAATCGCGCTGGTTCGAATCGAAGCCGCTGATTGCGCGGCTGTTCATCATGCTGGCGGGCGTGACGATGAACGCGCTGCTCGCTTACGGCATTTACGCCGGGCTTCTTCTGCATTCCGGGATGCCAACCCCGATTCCTGTGGCCGCGGTTGTCACGCCCGGAAAGCCGGCGGCTGCCGCCGGAATCCAGCCGGGGGACAGCATCGCGACCCTCAACGGCCACCGACTCGACCGATGGGAGATGCTGCTCGACACTATCGGTGCGTCAGCCGGACGGACGCTCGATCTCGGCATCGTTCGCCAGGATAGGGCCGTCGAGGTTCGCGTGACGCCTGCTGCTGAGATGGTGCCTGATCCTCGGACGGGCGTGAAGAGGTCGGTTGGCAGGATCGGAATGGTGGCGACTGAAGGATTCACGCCGATATCTGTCGGACAGGCGTTCGGAGAGGCCTGGAATCTCACCGTTGACAACGGCAGCCGAATCTTTGCCGCGCTGGGAGCGCTGGTGCATGGCGTCGGCGTCTCGGACCTTGGGGGCCCGATCGCGATTGCTCAGGTCTCGGTGCAGGCGGCGCGCGGTGGAATCGAGACATTGCTGCTACTCATCGCGCTCATCAGCATCAACGTCGCCGTCTTCAATCTTCTACCGATCCCGATACTCGACGGCGGACAGATTCTATTGAACATCGCCGAGACCATCAAAGGCAGCGCGTTCAGCACTCAAACGAGGGAGCGCATCCTGAGAGGCGGGCTGCTCATCATCGGCTTGCTCTTTGTAACGGTGATGTTCAACGACATCAGCCGAAACATGCAAAACATCGTGCGACTGGTCGGCAGGCTGTTCGGTCGCACGACCTAAACTAAATCTGACGTTGACTCGCAGGGCGACCAGACCAACTTCCAGATGCAATGCCTGAATTCAGAGCCGAAGATCACCGCCTGACGAATCCCTCTTATGCACGGCCCGAGGGCGAAAGCAACGAGATCGTCCCCGAGTCGCGCGGTGTTACTGGAGTCGTTTCCTTTCTAAGCAACACGGAGCGGCAGGGACCGTGGGAGCTGCCCCGTCGCTTCCGCGCGCTGGCGGTGCTCGGAAATGTCGAGCTCGATCTGCGACGCGCCGAGGTGGGTTATGGGTTGTCCGTGATTGAAGCGGTCGCCGTGCTCGGCAACGTCGAGATTACCGTTCCACCCGAGATTGCAGTAGAGTGCGATGGTGATTCCTTTATGGGTACCTTCACGCTGAAGTACGAGAAGCGCGCGAGTCCGTCGATGGCGAACCGCGAGAAGATCGTACGAGTGACGGGAAGCGCATACGCCGGCGCTGTCACGGTTAGCGTGAAGGGTCCCGACGACCCCGGCATTCTTCAGCGATTAACGCGCAAAGAGTGGTGGATGGAAGAGTAGGATCGCTGCGCGAACGTCGACGGTGATTAATTGAACGACGCCACCTGCCCGGCTAAATTTGAGAGCTATGGCTTTTCCTGGCCTGGCTGAGCGCGTTGCCAATGTGCGGGCAAGAATCGATGCGGCGATCGCGCGAGGCGGGCACGGACAGCAAGTCACCATCGTCGCGGTAACCAAGACGCACGGACCCGAGGCAGCGCGAGCCGCGTACGAATCCGGCCTCCACGACGTTGGCGAGAACAAGGTTCAGGAAGCTTTGGAGAAGCTACGCCGGGTCGAGGTACCCGTTCGTTGGCACCTCATCGGACATCTTCAGCGCAATAAGGTGAAGTCGTTGGAGCATTTTGTTCTGCTTCACTCGCTGGACAGCGCCCGACTGGCAGACTCGGTGTGCGAGTTCGGCATCGAGCGAGGCCGCGCGGTCGATGTGCTGGTGGAGGTCAATCTTTCAGGTGAGGAAAGCAAGGGCGGATACACGATCAGCGAGCTGCTGCCCGAAGCGGAGCGGCTGGCAACGCTGTCGGGGATTCGCGTCCGCGGCGCGATGACAATGGCTAGCTTTACTGCCAAGGAGTCGGAGCTGCATCGAACTTTCGCCGAGGCGCGTGAAGCGCGCGACGTTCTCGTCGGAGCGGGTCACCCGGCCACGGAGCTGTCGATGGGAATGTCCAACGATTACGAGATCGCCGTAGAAGAAGGGGCGACAATGGTTCGGCTGGGAACAACCCTCTTCGGAGCGAGGGCTAAATGATCGACGAAGCGTTTCATCTTACACCGCTGGACGTACGCCGCTACGACTTCGGCCGCGCCATACGCGGCTACAATCCCGCGCGCGTCGACCAGTTCAGGGATCAGGTCGCCGAAGAGATGGAGCGGCTTACTCGGATCAATCAGGATCTCGACTCGAAGGCGCGCAGCTTTCACGAGCAGTTGAGGGCGTTTCGCGAGCGCGACAAGGCGCTCAACGATGCGCTGATCGCCGCGCAGCAGCTGCGCGACGATGTTCGTGAACAGGCGGAGCGCGAGGCGCAGCTGATCATTCGAGAGGCCGAACTCCTCCGGACCCACTAGAGAATGACAGCAGTCCGCCCGGTCTCGACACCGGCGGGCGGAACAAGCGACGAGAAGGGCAGACGCTTCCGTCTGCTGCCAACCGATCGCTCGCCCGACGATCTCGAGAAAGAGATTCTCGACCGCTGGAAGGAGGAGAAACTCTTCGAGCAAACCCTCGCTCGCGCGGAAGGGAAGCCCGAATTCGTCTTCTTCGAAGGTCCACCGACCGCGAATGGGCAGCCCGGGATCCATCACGTGTTCTCGCGGACGGTGAAGGATCTCTTCTGCCGGTATCGCGCGATGCGCGGCAACCACGTCGCGCGCAAAGCGGGATGGGACACGCATGGCCTGCCGGTCGAGATCGAGGTCGAGAAGCGGATCGAGACCGACTTCGGCATCCGAACCGCCAAGCAGCAGATCGAAAAGATCGGCGTCGAGCGCTTCAACGAGATGTGTCGCGAAAGCGTGTGGCGATACCGCGCCGACTGGGAATCGCTGAGCGAGCGCATCGGCTACTGGCTCGATTACAGCGACCCGTATGTCACGTACTCGAACGACTACATCGAGAGCGTCTGGTGGGCGCTGGCGACGTTGTTCCGGCGGGGTCGGTTGTATCGCGGGCACAAAGTGCTTCCGTACTGCGCACGTTGCGGAACGACGCTGTCGAGTCACGAAGTCGCCCAGGGCTACAAGGACGTGAAGGATCCGAGCGCCTTCGTGGCGCTGGACATCGTCGATGGAAAGTCTTCCGCGGCGCGTCAGCGGATACTCGTTTGGACCACCACGCCGTGGACGCTGGTGTCCAACGTTGCGCTGGCAGTGAGTCCCAAACTGGAGTACGTCGAGCTGCGCAAGAAGAAAGGCGAGTCCGACGAGACGATCATTCTGGCGCTCTCCCGAGCGGCAGCGGTCCTCGGCGATGATTACGAGAATCGCTGGGCGACGGTGAGGACCTTCAGCGGGTCCGAGCTCGTTGGTAAGAGCTACAAGCGACCGCTCGACTGGGTGAAGTACAAGGAGGGGAAGCACGAGCTGATCATCGGCGAAGACTTCGTCTCGGCGGAGGAGGGGACGGGAGTCGTGCACATGGCGCCCGCCTTTGGCGCCGACGACTACGCCGCGGGACAGCGAAACGGCCTCGCGTTTCTCCAGCCCGTCAATCTGCGGGGCGAGTTCCCCTCGGACATGCCGCTGGTCGGCGGGATGTTCGTGAAGGATGCAGATCCGATCATTCTCGACGAGCTCAAACGCCGCGGAGTCCTGTGGAAGTCCGCGTCGTTCGAGCATGCGTATCCGCATTGCTGGCGCTGCGAGACGCCGCTCCTCTACTACGCTCGCACGTC
>WNGO01009453.1_pt1 | contig 11588 bp, 7 predicted proteins | sample 5400511 | NCBI WGS metagenome assembly WNGO01 (sample SAMN13153380, study PRJNA577476) | soil metagenome | isolation source: 20 cm soil or saprolite under Garry oak tree replicate 2 | place: USA:California | collected 2016-06-15
TACGTGCACCCGTTCGACGCGAGGCCCGATCCGGCGGACACGACCGAACCGCTGACCGACGAGCTGCCGGTGGACGTGGCGCTCGGCAAGGTCGATTACATCGAAGTGATGGGATACTCCGATCATCTCATCACGTCGGAGATCTGGTACCGCCTGCTGAACTGCGGCTTTCGGTTGCCCGCCGGCGCCGGCACCGACGCCTTCCCCAACTTCGCGTCGCTGCGCGGGCCGCCCGGTCTGGTACGGGTGTTCGTGCAGGCGGGCGCCCGGCTCGACGCCCGAGCCTTTCTGGCGGGGCTCAAGGCGGGTCGCACGTTCGTGAGCAACGCGCCGCTGCTCGAGTTCACGCTCGACGGCCGGCCCATCGGAGACGAGATCCGGCTGCCGCGCGGCGGCGGGACGCTCACCGCGCGCGTGCGGCTGCGGTCGAGCGTCCCCGTCGATCACCTGGAGATCGTCGGCAATGGCCGGGTCGTGGCGGCGATTCCTCTCACCGGCGATCGCACGCAGGCGAGTGCCACGGTCCCGATCGCGGTCGCGGGCAGCGGCTGGTACGTGGTGCGAGCTTATGCCGACCGGGCTGAGCTGCCCGTGCTTGACCGCTACCCGTTCGGCTCGACCAGCCCGGTGTACGTGAGGGTGGGAAACGAGCCCGTGCGATCGCCCGAAGACGCGGAATTCTTCACGCGCTGGATCGATCGCATGGACGAAGCGGCACAGACGCACCAGGGGTGGAACACAGCGGCAGAGCGGGAGCACGTGCTGCGGCTGCTGGCGGAGGCACGAAGCGTGTACGCCGGGCGGCCCTAGGGTCGCTCGATCCGGATCTCGCGCCGCGCCGCGAGCGTCCTCCCCCCAGGTGGCGTGACGTCCACCTCGATCTGATAGCGTCCCGGCGCGAGTCCCGTGAGATCGATGGCGAGCGCCCGCGGGGCCACCGAGGAGTCCTGCGGCACGTCCTGCCACTCGAGCCGGACCTCGTGGCGCCGCCCCGCGAGTCCGAGCATGCGACGCAAGAACCCCGTGCCCTGGCGCGCCAGCGTCAGCGAAACCGCGACGGCGCCGCCTGCCGGATCGACGCCGTACACCTCCCAGAACACGCCGAGCTTCCGATCGGCCGCGACGCGCGTGGATCCGTATGCGCGCGTCAGGACGGCATCGAGCGTCGCCGGTAACGAATCGGGCGGGGGGTCGAACAGCAGCAGGTCCGAGATCGCCGGGTGCGCCAGCGTCCGGCGCCTGAGAGTCACGCCGTAGCGCGCGCGCGCGACGTGGCGGTCGCGGGGGGCGACGGCTTCGAGCGACAGCAGGAGCGGCCGGCAGCCGGTCGCGGCGACCACGGCGCGGGGAGCGGTCGCGACGCCCGAGTCCCGCGCGATCACGCTGGCGTGCTCGTCGGCGGCGAGCGCGAGGGCGACGCGGACGGCCCGCCCTGCGAAGAGCGTGTCGTCCGAGAGATCCGTGGCGGCGACAACCAGACAAGAGTCCCCGCGCCGGAACAGGGCTTCCTGATGCTCGAGATACGTAAACGAAGCCGTGTAGGGGGGGGCGTAGCGCTCGCGCGCCTGGGGCGTGTCGAGGCTCCAATCGTCGGGCTTCGCGTTGGCGGGATCGTCCAGCGCACGCGCCCCGGGAGTGAAGTGGAAGGCGGGCGAGGGGTCGTGTCCGGTGATGCGCGGCTCCGACTCGACCAGCGGGGACACGGAGGGATCGCGCGTCCACCACGTCGGCCAGCCGTAGCGCAGCATGACGTCGCGAAGGTCGTCCGCCCAGTACCCGAAGGGAGTGCGACGGCCTTCGTGGATCCGGGCCATCACGACCCGCGCGAAGTGCTCCGTGCGGCGGTCGTTGCCCGCACGCGAGTAAAGCGGCTGCGCGAGCCACCACCACCTCGCCTCGAACGCCGACCGGCCATCGCAGTCGAGCCGGCGATAGCGCTCCGCCAGCTCACCTTCGAGGAGGGGGGAGAGATCACTCCAACGGCAACGCTCGTCGGCAGGCATGTCGGCGAGCGCGCCGGCGAAGGTGCTGTCGGCGGCGGCGAAGTCGCCCGTGACGTGCCGCACGAGGCCCGTCAGTGCTTCGCACCACCAGGCCACGGCGCGGCACTGTTCGGCGACTCGGGCCGCCCGTCCGGGCTCGCTGTCCTCCAGCAGATAGCGCACGCGCTGACCCGCGATCCATTCGTCCCCGGGGAGCGCGGCGCCGGCCTCCTCGAGCGCCGCGAGCAGCCGCGCCCGCGCTTCGCGAATCCGGGTGGGTTCGGGGGGCGCGCTGTCGTTATCGTCGCCCTCATACCAGTAACAGATCCGGCCGATCCGCTGGCCGCAGATGCCGCTCCACCCCCCTGGGCGCTCCGGGAGGCTGAGCCGCCGGGTGGATTCGAACGCGGCTTGCGCCCGGCGGGCGGATTTGAGAACCGCGCCCGAGTCGGGCGCCGCCTGCGGGGAGCCACGGGCGAGTATCTGCAGCAGCACTGTGAGCAGGGCCATGATCGTCCTCCCGGCCAACATACCGCCGCCCCTGCCTGGCGCGCGAGCTTGACGGCGCGGCGCGCGGGGCTAACATCGCCGCGTGGAGATCCCCCGCGAATACAACGCCGCTACCTGGTTCGTGGACCGCCACGTCGCCGAAGGCCGGGGCGGCCGGCTGGCGGTGATCCACGAGGGCGGACGCCTGACGTACGGGGACGTGGCTGCAGGCGCGAACCGGCTCGGCAATGCCCTGCGGCGCCTGGGCGTGCAACGCGAGCAGCAGGTGATGCTGCTCCTGTACGACTCACCGGAGTTCGTGTGGAGTTTTTGGGGCGCGCTCAAAATCGGCGCCGTGCCCATTCCCACCAACACGCTACTCAAGCCGCACGACTACGAGTACATCCTGAGAGACGGCCGTGCCGGCGGGCCGGGCGTCCGGGGGGGGCGAGCTGGCGTACGACGACCTGGTGAGCGCCGAGAGCTCGGAGCTCGCTCCCGCCGAAACGACCAAGGACGACGTCGCCTTCTGGCTGTACACCTCCGGCACGACCGGGACTCCCAAGGCCGCCGTACACCTGCACCACGACATGCAGGTGTGCTGCGAGGCGTTCGGGCGGCACGTGCTCGAGATCGGCCCCGACGACCGGACGTTCTCGGTCGCGAAGCTGTTCTTCGCCTACGGCCTGGGCAACGCCCTGTACTTCCCGTTTCACGTCGGGGCCGCGACGGTGCTGCTGCCGGGCCGTCCCGAGCCCGCCCTGGTCTTCGACGTGATCGCGCGCGAGCGTCCCACGCTGTTCTATGCGGTCCCCACGGCGTACGCGGCCATGCTGCACGCACCGGACGCCGGCGGGAGTCACGACTTGGGGTCGGTGCGCCTGTGCATCTCCGCCGGAGAGCCCCTGCCGAAGGCGATCTACGAGCGCTGGCGCGAGCGGTTCGGCATCGAGATTCTCGACGGCATCGGGTCGACCGAGCTGTGTCATCAGTTCATTGCGAACCGCCCGGGCCGCGTGCGCCCCGGCTCGAGCGGGACGCTCGTGCCCGGCTACGACGCGAGGATCGTGGACGACCAGGGACGCGACCTGCCCGCGGGCGAGATCGGGAACCTGCTGGTGAGCGGCGACAGCGCCTGCGCGTGCTACTGGAACCAGCACGAGCGCACCAAGCAAACCATCCAGGGCGAGTGGGTCCGCACCGGCGACAAGTACACGCGCGACGCGGACGGCTACTTCTGGTATGCCGGCCGGGGCGACGACATGATCAAGGCGGGGGGGATGTGGGTCTCGCCGGCGGAGGTGGAGGGCGCGCTGGTGGAGCATCCGGCGGTGGTGGAAGCCGGCGTGGTCGGCGCCGCGGGCGAGGACGAGCTCGTCAAGCCGGTCGCGTTCGTCGTGCTCGCGCGGGGCCACGCTCCTGGCCCCGCGCTCGAGGCCGAGCTGCAGGCATTCGTAAAACAGCGGCTGGCCCACTACAAGTACCCGCGCTGGATCCGGTTCGTCGAGGAGCTGCCGAAGACGGCGACGGGGAAAATCCAGAGATACAAACTACGGGAAACAGCGAAAGGACCAGATAAGGAAAGGCAAGGCTAGACGCGTAGACGCACAGGGGTGAACAGATGGTGGGAGGCAGGTAGGCCTTCCTCTCCGCTGCATCCTGTTCTCCCCTGTGCGTCTGTGCGTCTAGTCGTTGCAGGTCCTGTGCGTCTGGTCTCTGTCTACTGTGTCACGAGAAGCAAGACATCGTACAGCGCGTGCGTCCACGCCGTGATCCCGAACCCGCGCGTAAGGTACAGCGCCGAGAAGAACAGCCCGGCCACCATGCGAAACACGAACGAGTAGACCTGCAGCCGGTCGCCGTACGGGCCGATATAGTGAAACGCCGAAAAAATCGCGGCACCGATCACGGTGGCCGCGACGCCCGCCGCGACGGAGCGCCAGCCGAGCAGGGCGCGCGCCGCCGCGGCGAGCGCGCCCACGAGCAGCACGCGGAACAGCAGCTCCTCGTAAATCCCGGCGCCCAAGGACAACATCAACCGGGTCCAGCGGTCGAGGTCGCCGCCCGCCGGGCGGGCCAGTATCTGCAACCCCCCGAGCACACCGCTCGTGACGCCGCCCACCAGGAACCCGAACAGCAGCGCCAGCAGCAGGGCTTCCCCGAGCATACCGCAGAAGACGCTCGCGCGTAGCCGCGCGCTCTTGCGGAGATCGCGCGCCACCAGCCACAGCCCGACGGCGATCAGGCACACCATGAACACGAGCGGGCCCCAGGAGCCCGCGACCGCGACGAACAGGCTCTGCAGGATGACGTCGGCGCCGTTCCGGACCGAGCGCGTGCCGTGCGCCAGCAGCACGGCGAGCACCTGGTAGAACAGCAGCAGTGGCAGCGCGAACGACAGGCTATAGCGCGGCGCCCGGCTCGCCTGCCAATAGGAGCTCGGGGCGGAGAACGGCGCGGTCATAGGGTCAACAAATCTATCGCAGATGGTGGCGCGGCTTGCGGCGCTCTCGGACGGCCGGTTATCCTAGCCCACCCTTACGGACCGGGCCGGATGAAAGTTCACGCGCTGCTCCTCGTGCTCATGGCCGCCACGCTCGCCGCGGCGCCGGTGCCGGCGCAGCGGCGCGAGCGCGCCCGCGACCTGGGGATCCCGCTCGAGGGGACGCCCGGCCCACTCGACGCCATCACCGACGTCGCCGGTGTCGAGGTCGGGCACCGCACGCTGATCGCGGGCACGGGCAAGCTGGTGGTGGGCAAGGGGCCCGTGCGCACCGGCGTGACCGCCGTCTTCCCGCGCGGCAAGGCCTCGGACGACCCGGTGTTCGCCGGTTGGTTCGCCATGAACGGCAACGGGGAGATGACCGGAACCACCTGGGTCGACGAATCGGGGTTCCTGTGGGGACCGGTGATGATCACCAACACCCATTCCGTGGGAGTGGTGCGCGACGCGGTGATCCAGTGGGTCGTACGTCAGGGCCGTATGGCGCACGACGAATGGTCGCTGCCGGTGGTGGCCGAGACGTGGGACGGGGGGTTGAACGACATCAACGGTTTCCACGTCACGAAGGAAGATGCGTGGGCGGCGATGGACAGCGCGCGCGGCGGTCCGGTCGTCGAGGGCAGCGTCGGGGGCGGGACGGGGATGGTGTGCAACCGCTTCAAGGGCGGTATCGGGACGGCGTCGCGGCGCGTGGCCGGCGACGGCTACACGGTCGGGGTGCTGGTGCAGTGCAACTACGGCGCCCGTACGCCGCTGCGTATCGCCGGCGTGCCGGTGGGCCGCGAGATCCCGGACCTGCTGCCGTGCCGCGCGCCGTGCGCCGCCGGGCGATCGGCGCGCGACGCGCGGCTCGCCGACGACGTGGGCTCGATCATCATCGTCGTGGCGACCGACGCCCCGTTGCTGCCGCACCAGCTCAAGCGCATCGCCAAACGCGCCGCCCTCGGCGTGGGTCGTATGGGGGGGCTCGCGGCCCACTCCTCGGGCGACATCTTCATCGCCTTTTCCACCGCGAATCCCCACGCCTCCCGCGACTCCGGCCTGGCGCAGATCGCGATGGCCCCCGACGAGCGCATCACGCCACTGTTCGAGGCGACGGTGCAGGCGACCGAGGAGGCGATCGTCAACGCGATGCTCGCCGCCGGGACGATGACCGGCGCCGACGACCTCACCGTATACGCGCTGCCGCACGACCGGCTGCGCGAGGTGCTGCGCAGGTACAACCGGCTCAATCCGTGACGTCGGCGCGTGCGCTGGTCCGAGCGGCCGATCTCCGGGTGCGTCCCCTGGCGCGCGCCGAGACGATTCCCTCGGCGTGGTATACCGACCCGCGCGTGCACCAGCTCGACCGCGACGCCGTGTTCGCCTCCACCTGGCAGTACGTGGCCGACGCGCACCAGCTGGCACGCCCCGGCGATCACATCGTGACGGACGTGGCGGAGCAGCCGATCATCGTGGTGCGCGGCGGGGACGGCGCGTTGCGGGCGTTCTATAACGTGTGCCGCCACCGCGGCGGCCCCCTCGCCATGAAAGACGGCAACGCCGACATGCTCATCTGCAAGTATCACGGCTGGACGTACCGGCTGGACGGGATGCTGCGCGGCGTACCGCATTTCAATCGTGTGGAGCTGTTCGACAAGCGGAACTACGGACTCACCCCCCTGCGCCTCGCCGAGTGGGAAGGGCTGGTGTTCGTGAGTCTGGCGGAGCGGCCCAGGCCGCTCGAGGGCTACCTCAAGGACATCCGCGAGCGCATCGCGCCGACGCGGCTCGCGGCCCTCCGGTTCGCGCGCCGGATCGATTACGAGGTGCGCGCCAACTGGAAGGTGTACGTGGACAACTATCTCGAGGGGTACCACGTCCCGTACGTCCACCCCGAGCTGTACACGCTGTACGACTTCGACGCCTACGTGACCGAGGTGCACGACTCGTATTCGGTCCAGGTCGGTCCGCTCACCGGCGACCGCAACGTGTACACCGCGGGCGGCGGCGAAGCGCTGTACTACCAGGTTTTCCCCAACCTGATGCTGAACGTGGTGCCGGGACGACTGCAGCTGAACGTCGTGATCCCGGTCGCGCCCGATCGCTGCAAGGTGATCTTCCGCTACTACTACGACGACGTGACGTCGCCCGCGGCACTGCGGCGCATCGAGGCGGACGTCGCCTTCTCGGACAAGGTGCAGCAGGAAGACGCCGAGATCTGCGAGCGGGTGCAGCGCGGGCTCACGTCGCGCGCGTACGACAAAGGTCGCTTCTCCGTACGGTTCGAGGAGGGCGTCTACCACTTCCAGAAGCTCCTGAAGACCGCGTACCGCGCCTGGCTCAAGCACTGATGCCCGAGCTCAAGCGCCAGCTCGGGCTGCTCGACTCGACGATGATCAATGTCGGGACGATCATCGCGTCGGCCATCTTCATCGTGCCGAGCGCCATCGCCGTCGAGCTGCACGCGTCGGTGCCCAGTATTCTCGTGTGGGTCGCGGGCGGCGGCGTCTCGCTGCTCGGCGCCCTGTCGGTGGCGGAGCTCGGCGCCGCGATGCCCAAGGCCGGCGGTATCTACGTGTACCTGCGCGAGGCCTACGGCCCCGTGTGGGGCTACCTGTATGGCTGGACCAGCGGTGTGGTGATCAACCCGGCGTCCATCGCGGCGATCGCGCTGGGCTTCGCGACGTACCTCGGGTTCTTCGTGCCGCTGGGCGACGGGGGCATCAAGGCCGTAGCCGTCACGTCGATCATCGGCCTCACGCTGCTCAACTCGCTGGGCGTCCGGCTCGGGGCCATCACGCAAAACGTGCTCACCCTGACCAAGATGGGCCTGCTCGCCGTGCTGATCGTCGTGGGATTCGTCCTGCCCGGGGGGAGCGCCGCGAACCTGGCACCGCTCTGGTCCGACGCCCCGCTGGGACAGCAGATCGCGTCGTTCGGGGTCGCGCTCGTGGCCGTGCTATGGGCTTACGACGGCTGGATCGAGGTCACCTACGTCGGCGGCGAGGTGAAAGACCCCGAGCGTAACGTGCCGCGCTCCATCGTCCTCTCGACGCTCATCGGTGCCGCGCTGTACTGCCTGGTCACGGCGTCGTTCGCCTACGTGCTGTCGCCCGCCAAGATGGCGGGCTCATCGCTCGTCGCCTCGGACGCGGCGCAGGTGACGCTGGGACGCGCGGGAGCGGGGCTGGTCGCGGCGGCGATCATGATCGCCACCATCGGCTCGAACAACGGGATCGTCCTGACGGCGGCGCGCGTGCCCTACGCGATGGCCCGCGACGGGTTGCTTCCGCGCTGGCTCGCGGGCGTGCACCCGCGGTTTCTCACCCCCGTCCCGTCGCTGGCCGTGCAGGGGGTCATCTCGATCGCGCTGACCCTGATCTCGACCGAGCCATCGTGGAAGGACTCCTACAACCGGCTGTTCACCTACGTGGTGCTGGCGGAGTTCGTCTTCTACGCCATGTCCTGCGGAGCGGTGATCCGCCTGCGGCGTACGGCACCGGACCTCCCGCGGCCGTACAAGACCTGGGGCTACCCGGTCACGCCCGTCGTCTTCATTCTGTTCTCGCTCTGGCTCGTGTTCAACACGGCCCGCGAGCAGCCCGCCGACGCCGCGATGAGCGCGGTGCTGATCCTGGCGGGGCTGCCGCTCTACTTCTTCTGGAGACGGCGCGGATGACGCGCGATCTCACTCCTTGTCAGTGTCGGGTTTCTCGAGCTCGTGCAGCGCCTCTTCCACGTCGTGCCTGGTGTCCGCGTGCTTGAGCCGGGCCGCCACCGCCTGAAGCCGGGCCACGGCCAGCTGACGCGGGAGCGTGTAGCGGAACGCCTCGACCACCCAGCGGCGCACGTACGGGCGGTCGTCGTCGAGGTGGACGCCGAGCAGGGTCAAGGCCCGCGCGCTGCCGCGGGCGGCGAGGGCCGCGAGCACGTGGGCGGGGAAGCGATCCGCACCGAGCAGCGTCTCGAGCTGCGCGATCGCGGCGGTGTCGCCCGACTGCGCGATGACGCGAAACGCCGCTTGCTGGACCACGTTCTGATAGGAGGCCGTGGCGAGCCCCCACCCCACCACGCTGTCGCGCGCGCTCGAATCGGCGGCGACGAGCGCGGTGAGAGCGGCGGCGCGCACCTCGTAGCTCGGGTCGCTCCGCCATGTCGCGCGCGCCAGCTCGGCCGCGCGCGCGCCGCCGATCGCGCCGAGCGCCGAGCGCCGCGACGGCCGCGCGCCGCACCGCGGCCGCGGTGTCTCGCAGGGCGCTGGCGAGCGGGGCCGCGGCGCCCGCCGCCGGGAAGCGTGACAGCGCTTCCGCCGCCTGCGCGCGGGTGAGGAAGTAGTCGGCGGAGGTGACCGCCCGCGCGAGCGCGGCGAGGGCCGCGGCATCGGCCGGCCGTTTGGCGAGCTCTTCGATCACCCATTCCCGGTTCCACAAGTCGGCGTCGCGCTCGAGCTGGGTCGCGAGCCAGGACGTGGGCTGGTCGAACGTGAGCTCCTTCAGGATCGTGTTGCCGTCGTCGAACACCACCATCGTGGGCGGGCCGGGGAGCGCCGGGACCGAGACCGTCTGCTCGCGCGCCGTGAGCTGTGCTTGGCTCACCACGTCTCCGCCGGGCGTTCCGACCCGGATGCGCAGCGGCATGTGGAACACCGCTGCCGTCTCGAAGCGCGGGCCGGTGCTGTCGTCCCCCCGCGCGGCGCTGTCGCGCTGCGTCTGCTTCACGCTCAGCGCGAGCGGCCGGGTCGCGGTGTCGTACGCCGCGGTGACGCTGAAGGCGGGATGCCCCGCGCCGTACACCCACTCGCTCCAGAACCCGTCGAGATTCTCTCCGGTCGCGTCCAGCACCGCCTGGCGCAGGTCGTCGCTGGTCGCGTTGCCGAGCGCGTGGCGCGTCAGGTAGAGGTGCAGCGCGGCCCAGAACCGCTCCGGACCCAGATAATCCCGCAGCATGCGGAGCACCAGCGCGCCCTTGGGATAGATGTTGTTCGATCCCATGGCCGCGAGCGGCATGCGGCGCCGGGCATCGATCTGGACGTACTGGCGGTACTCGTCGAGGTAGTAGTCGTCTTCCGCGTGGCGGCCGAGCTTGGTGCTCCAGTATTGCCCCGGCATGAACTCGGCGAACCCCTCGTTGAGCCACATGTTCGCCCAGTTCTCGGTGGTGACGTAGTCGCCGAACCACTGGTGGGCGAGCTCGTGCGGGATCAGGATCCACTGATACCAGGGCCGATCGAGGTAGGCCCGGTCGTCGGGAAGCCAATCGACCAGGGTCGTCGCGCTGACGTTTTCCATCCCGCCGAAAAAGTCCGCCACCGTGGTCTGAGCGTATTTGACCCACGGATACGGGAGGCCGGTCAGGCGAGCGTACGCGTCGATCATGTCCGGCGTCACTCCGAACAGCCGGCGGGCGCGATCGGAGTCGGCGTGATACACGTAGTAGTCGACGGGAATGCTGTGCCAGCGGTCCACCAGCTTCACGAGCGGCGCGACGATCAGGGACACGAGATAGGTCGAGCTCGGCAGGTCCTGCCGCCACGTGACCGCGTGGGAGCCGCCCGGGAGCTTCTGGTCCGCCACCAGCCGGCCGTTGGACACCACCGTGTACTGCTGCGGCACCGTAGCGACGAGCTCCCAGCTCATCTTGTCGTTGGGGAAATCGTAGGTCGGGAACCAGAAGTGATTGTTGTGGTCTTCTCCCTGGCTCCAGATCTGCTGGGGCCGATGGGCCTGGCCCTCGGACTGGATGAACGTCAGGCCCTGTCCGTTGTCGACTCGCGCATGGTAGTCGATCGAGAAGCGCAGCGTGTCGTGAAAGGCGATCGGGCGCGCGGGGTGCACCACCAGGGTGTCGCCGTGGCGCTCGCTCCGGAGCGTCGCTCCGCGGCCGTCCGCGATCCGGGCCATGATCAGCCGCGCGCCGGCGTCGAGGATCACCGAGTCGAGGCCCGGTCGCAGCGCGACCAGGGTCGTCGTCACCCGGCCGTCGAACGACGTGGAATCCCAGTCGAAGTTCCGCACCTCGATGCGCTGGTGCACGAGGTCGTAGTCGTGCGACCGGGTGTAGGCGTCGTTCGTGACCAGCTCGGCGTTCGACTGGGCGAGCGCGGGCAGGGCGAGGGCGCAGAGGATCGGGCAGACGAGGAGCAGGCGCATCCGTCTAATGTAGCCTGGACGCGGGGCCCTTTCCGGTGCAGAATTCTCCGGCCGCTACTACGCCCTTCACAGGAGATTCGAGGATGAGAGCCAGGCTCGGAACCACCCTGCTAGCCGTCTGTACAGTCCCGCTCACGGTCGTCGCCGTCGCACAGGCCCAGAACCCGGTCTCGAACGGCATCCGGGCCATGGCGCAGCGCCAGACGAAGAACATCGTTGACGCCGCGGAGGAGATGCCGGCCGACAAGTACGGCTACAAACCCACGCCCGCCCAGATGAGCTACGGGGACGTGGTCGCGCACCTGATCAAGGAAGGGAACAACTATCTCTGCAGCGCGGCGTCGGGCATGAAGCAGCCGGACGCGGACAAGTTTGCGGGGGCTGACGCCAAGGACAAGCTCGTCGCGGGCCTCAAGGCCTCGTTCAAGTTCTGCGAGACCGCGCTGGCCGGGATCCAGGACGCGCAACTGGGCGACAGCATCG
>WNGO01002551.1_pt1 | contig 11582 bp, 9 predicted proteins | sample 5400511 | NCBI WGS metagenome assembly WNGO01 (sample SAMN13153380, study PRJNA577476) | soil metagenome | isolation source: 20 cm soil or saprolite under Garry oak tree replicate 2 | place: USA:California | collected 2016-06-15
CCCCCCGTCCGACGTCGGCGCCAACGCCGGTGCGCTGAAGGCGGGATGCGCCTCGGGGACCGGGTAGGTGAACGAACGATTGAGCAGGGTCAGGACCAACCCCACAACGAGGGCCGAGCCGAGCGCCCCCACGAGGATGGCGATCTGCTGGCGCCGCGGCGTGGCGCCGACGAGGAAGCCGGTCTTCAGGTCCTGCGACGTGTTGCCGGCGTTCGCGGTCGCGACGGCGACCACCGCGGCGATCGAGATCGCCTGCACCCGGTGATCCACCCCGGTCCAGCCGATGGCAACGAAAATCAGGCACGTCCCGAGGAGTGCGGCGATGGTCATGCCGGAAATGGGGTTCGCCGAAGAGCCGATCTGCCCGCAGATGCGGGAGGACACGGTGGCGAAGAAGAACCCGAAGATCACGATCAGGACCGCCCCCAGCAGGTTGACGCCCACCTGCGGCAGCAGGGTGAGCACGATGGCGAGGGCGACCGAACCGCCGACGGTGAGGGAGATGGGGAGGTCGTCCTCTGTGCGCAGCCGGGTCACGGCCTGGCCCATGCGTGAGTCCCGCAGGTCTTTGAGGCTCGAGGCGAAGGAGCTCAAGATCGTCGGCAGCGAGCGAGCCAGCGCGATGATCCCGGCCGAGGCGACGGCGCCGGCGCCGATGTAGAAGATGAAACTGGAGCGAATCTCACCAGGACTCATGTCCCGAATCAGCTTGACCGCCGGGAACCCGAACGGCTCGGTGAGGCCAGACCCCACGAGCTTGATGGCCGGAGCGAGCACCAGGTAGGCCAGGCAGCCGCCGGCGAACAGGTAGCCGGCGATCCTCGGGCCGATGATGTAGCCCACCCCCATCAGCTCCGGCGATGTCTCGGTGAATACCGCGGCGCCGGGGTAGAAGCCGAGCGCCTTGCCCGGTACGTCCGGCCAGAACTTAAGCCCCGCCTGGAGGAACTTGTAGGCGAAGCCCACGCCGAACGCCTGGAACACGCGCTTGGCCTGCAGGCCGCGCTCCTCCCCCGCGATCAGCACCTCCGCACAGGCCGTGCCTTCCGGATACACCAGCGTGTCGTGCTCTTTCACGATCAGCGCCCGGCGGAGCGGGATCATCATCAGGATGCCCATCAATCCCCCCGCTGTCGCCAGCACGGCCACGCGACCGATCTCGAGGTCATAACCCATCAGAAGGATCGCCGGGATCGTGAACACGACGCCGGCGGCCACGGAATCGCTGGCCGACCCGGTCGTCTGAACGATGTTGTTTTCCAGGATCGACGTCCGGCCGAGCGCGCGGAAGATCGTGATGGACAAGACCGCGATCGGGATCGACGAGCTCACCGTGAGCCCGATCTTGAGCGCGAGGTAGACGCTCGACGCGCTGAAGATCAAGCCGAGCAGGACCCCCAGAATCAGGGCCCGGGCTGTGAGCTCGGGCGGCGACTGCGACGCCGGAACGTAGGGTTGGTGGTCGGGCATAGGCGGCAGAATTTGAAGCAGGGCGGTAGCGGGCGATAGAGGCTCACCTCCTCTATATCCTCTACCGTCTTCTACCGTCCTCTACATCCTCTCAGTACCATCCTTCCATGCCCGACCGGCCCGATCAACTCTTCCTCGACTTCCAGTCCGCGCTCGCGGGCCGCTACTCGCTCGAGCGGGAACTGGGCCGCGGCGGAATGGGCATTGTATACCTTGCGCGGGAAGTGCGGCTCGACCGACCGGTGGCGATCAAGCTACTGCCGCCCGGTCGGGCGCGTGACGGCCGCCTGCGCGAGCGATTCCTGCGCGAAGCACGCACCGCGGCGAAGCTCAGTCACCCGCACATCATCCCGATCTTCGCAGTGGACGAGGTGGACGCCTTCGTCTTCTTCGCCATGGCCTACATCGCCGGGGAGACGCTCACGGAGCGGGTCCGGGGCGCGGGCCGCTCCCACCTTCCGACGCGGGCCGCGTGCTGCGGGAGGTCGCGTGGGCGCTCGCCTACGCGCACTCGCAGGGGCTCGTGCACCGCGACGTGAAGCCGGACAACATCATGCTGGAAGACGGGAGCGGGCGGGCGCTGGTGGCGGATTTCGGGATCGCTGGTCTGGTGCGTGGCGCTGCCGGGCTCGACGGGGGCGAGGTGATCGGGACGCCCGAGTTCATGAGCCCCGAGCAGGCGCTGGGCGAGCACGTAGACGCCCGCAGTGACCTCTACGCACTCGGCGTGGTCGGCTACTACGCCCTGTCGGGGAAGCTGCCCTTCGAAGCCGAGAAGGCGACGGACGTGCTCGCCAAGCAGGTGGCCGAGCCCGCGCCGCCCCTTGCGGGCGTCGCCGGCGTGCCCCGGCGCCTCGCGGTGGCGATCGACCGCTGCCTCGCGAAGGATCCGGCGGAGCGGCCGCAGACCGGGGAGGCGCTCGCCGAGCACCTCGGCGTGGCCCTCGAGCAGCGCCGCGAGCTGCCGGTGGGGCTGCGGGTGTTCGTCAAGCGCAACGCCAGGCTGGGTGGCGTGGGTGGGCTGATCTATGTGTTCTCGATCCCGTTCATGATGACCTTTGTCGCGTCGTTCTTCCGTCCGAGTGGGGCGGCGGCGATGTGGACGTTCGCGGCAGCGGTCACGGTGGTGCCATTTGGAATTCTGGTCGGCCGCGCCAGGCGGTTCCTGGCCTCAGGGTTCGGGCCGGAGGAGCTGGGCGTCGCGTTCCGCGCCGAGTTCGAGCACGGGCGCGAGGAGCGGGTTTTCGAGTACGGCCGAGCCCCGTCGCTCTACGAACGTGTCCTGCGGTTGCTCACGGGCGGCGGCTTGGCGATCGCCACGCTGAGCGGATTCTTTCTGTTCGGCACCCCGTTCCTGTATCAATGGGACAGGACGTTGGCGCAGATATTCGGGTGGTCCCTCTCCGGCGCCCTCGTGACCGGTTTCATGGCGCTGGTGCGCCTGCAACGTCGTATCGACCTCGACACCCGCATCTGGTCTCGGCTGTGGCAGGGACCCGTCGGGCGACTGTTGTTCCGCATCGCGCGCTTATTCGTGGCCATGAAATCGCTGCCGCCGCCCGCCACCCACCGACCCACCGAGCTGGCGCTCGCGATGGCGGCGGAGCAGCTGTTCGAGGAACTGCCCCGCGACGCGCGCCATCAGCTCAAGGACCTGCCGGACGTGGTCCGGCGCCTGGAGCAGGACGCTCAACGAATGCGGCTGCGCCTCGAAGAGCTCCACGATGCGCTCGGGGGAACGGAGACGGCGCCCGGGACGCTCGCCAGCGACGCCGTGACGGCGAGGCACGATCGGATCGTGACCGACCTGATTACCGAACGGGACCGCGTACAGCAGCGCCTGGGCGATGCGGTGAAAGCGCTGGAGACGATCCGGCTGAACCTGCTGCGCCTGCGCGCCGGGTCTGGTAGCGTGCAGAGCCTCACCACCGACCTGGGCCTCGCGCGTGAAGTGGCGGGCGAGATAGATCTGCTGCTCGAAGGGCGGCGGGAAATCGAAGAGGAGCTGCGGTGACGACGCGCGATCGGATCGCGGCCGTGTTCCGGGGACCGAGTGGCATTCGGCCCGGCTGGCGGTTGCTCATCTTTTTCGTGCTCGCGTTCGGGATCATCGGTCTCGCGTTCGGCTTGATCGTCACCAAAGTCCTGCGGGTGCAGGAGCTCGAGGCGTGGACGCCCACGGCGTTCCTCCTCGCCGAGTCGGTGGGCGGGTTGGGCATCGTGGTGACGCTCTCGGCCGCGGCGATCATGTCCCGCATCGAACGCCGCCCCATTGGCGGCTATGGCCTGCCCTGGCGCGAGGCGTTCCGCGGGCCCTTCTGGGAGGGCGCGCTGTGGGGCCTCGGGGCGGTGATTGGGCTCATCGCCCTCATCGGAGCCGCGGGCGGCGTCTCACTCGGCGGCTGGGCGCTCTCGGGTGCGGCGTTGTGGCAGGCTACGCTCGGCTGGGCCGCCGCCATGACCCTATTGGGCCTGGCGGAGGAGTTCGCGTTCCGAGGGTATCCGCTGGTGACCCTCGCGGAAGGAATCGAATTCTGGCCTGCGGCGGGGGTCCTCTCCCTCGTGTTCGGCGGCCTCCACTATTTCTTCAAGCCCATGGAGACGCTCGCGGACGGCGTGAGCGTCACGCTGATCGGGCTGTTTCTCTGTCTCACGTTGCGGCGGCTGGGGAGCTTGTGGTTCGCAGTGGGTTTTCACGCGGCGTTCGATTATGCGGCCCTCGTCCTGTTCGCGTCGCCGAACACGGGGAACGGTGGGCGCAGCATCGACTCACACCTGCTGGCCGTGACCTATCATGGCCCGGCCTGGCTGACGGGAGGCCCGTGCGGGATCGAAGCCAGTGTCTTCGTGTTTCCCGTCATTGTGGCGCTCTTCGTGCTGTTCAATCGGAGGTACCGAACGGCGACCGCGGACTCCATCGCGGAATGAAACCGGGAAGTTCGTGCCCTCCGTCACCACCCCGCCGTTCGGGCGACGGTTTCGTCTGAGCAACTGAGCGAACCGCACAACCCGCGCGGAACCTCCGGTAGTGAGCCCGGGGTACTTGGGCCCGTGACTTCGGACCCGCTGCTTCCCGCGTTCCAGCGCGCCCTCGCCGGGCGGTACGTCGTCGAGCGGCCCCTCGGACACGGCGGGATGGGCCTCGTTTACCTCGCCCGCGAGCTGCGCCTGGAGCGGCGCGTGGCCATCAAGCTGCTGCCCCCCGACCGCGCGCTCCAGCCTGCCGCCCGGGAGCGATTCCTGCGCGAAGCGCGCACCGCGGCGCAGCTGTCGCATCCGGGCATCGTTCCTATTTTCAACGTCCACGAAGTGGCGGACTTCGTGTTTTTCGCGATGGCGTACGTGGAGGGAGGGACGCTGGGGCGGCGGGTGCGCCACTCGGGCCCGCTCACGAGCGACGCCGCGGCGCGGCTCCTCGAGGAAGTCGCGCGGGCGCTGGGGTACGCCCACGACCGCGGCGTCGTGCATCGCGATGTGAAGCCCGACAACATCCTGCTCGATCCGGCCACAGGGCGCGCCTTGGTATCGGATTTCGGCATCGCGCGGGTAGGCACCGCTACCTCCACGGGCCCGCACCGGGTGGTGGGATCGGCCGAATTCATCAGCCCCGAACAGGTCCTGGGTGAGCGCGTGGGTCCCCGCAGCGACCTCTACTCGCTCGGGATCGTCGGCTATTTCGCGCTCTCCGGCGGGCTGCCGTTCACCGGCCGCGACGACATGGCCGTGCTGGCGCGCCAGGTGAGCGATCCTGCGCCCCCCCTCGCCTCAGTCGCCCCCGGCGTGCCTCCCCGTCTGGCCGCCGTCATCGACCGCTGCCTCGCCAAGGATCCCGCGGCGCGCTATGCGAGCGGCGAGGAGCTCGCCGACGCGATCGCCGCTGCCGTCGACCGTCGGGCGGCCGTCGCCGTGCGCGCGTTCGTCACGGAGGGGCGTCAGCTCTCGACCACAGCGCTGATCTATGGCGCGTTCGCGGCCGTCGCGTTGCCCGTGCTGGCCCTGCAGCTGCTTGGCCCGGAGGACCTGCGCGCTCGTGCCGCCGCGCTTGCGGGGGGAATACTGATCGCGACTGCGCCGATTGCGGTCATGGTCGCCCGCGTGCGACGGCTGCTCAAAACGGGGTACGGACGTCAGGACCTCGTGGACGCCCTGCGCGCCGAACACGCGCACAGGGCCGAAGAGCTGGCGTTCCTGTACGGGGACGGGCCGTCCCGGCTCGAGCGAGCCCTGCGCCGGCTGTGCTACGTCTGTCTGGCCGCTGCCGCCGCCGTCGTAATGGGAATCGAGCGGACCCCGGAGCTTGCCGGCAGGGTGGGGATGCCCGGCCTGTTCGGCGCCGCGGCGGTCACCGCTTTGCTCGCGGCTGTAGTCGCCCGGGCCCGTACGGAGCATCGCACCGACCCAAAGGGCGAGCGGCGATTACGATTCTGGAGCGGGCTGCCCGGCGCCTGGCTCTTCGCCCTGGCGGGCCCGCGGGAGCCGCGGCGGCGGGATACGCCACCGGCCTCGGTTGTTTCACCCCTTGTGCTGTCGCCGGCGATTACGCCCGTACCGGACGTGCGGGATGCTTGACCTGCGCGAGCCGGCGCGCGGCTTCTCGTAACATCTCCTCCGTCTTGCAGAACGCGAACCGAACCAGCCCTCGCCCGAGCTCGGGTCGGCTGAAGAAACTCGACCCCGGCACGGGCGCCACGCCGATCTCCTTGGTCAACCAGTAGGCGAATTCGTCGTCCGGGAGGTCCGAGAGGGCGGAGTGGTCCGCCAGGACGTAGTACGCCCCTTGCGGCGGGGTACAGCGGAACCCGGCGTCGACGAGCGCCTTGCACAGGAGATCGCGACGGGCCTGGTAGTCGTGCTTCAGCCGCTGGTAGTAATCGTCTCCCAGGGTCTCGAGCCCGATGGCGACGGCTTCTTGGAGCGGTGCCGGGGCCCCCACGGTCAAGAAGTCGTGCACCTTGCGGATGGCATCGGTTGCGTCGGGCGGCGCTACGATCGTGCCGATCCGCCAGCCCGTCACACTGAACGTCTTCGACGCGCCGCTGATCGTTATCGTCCGTTCGCGCATGCCGTCGAGCGTGGCGAGCGGCACGTGCTCACCCTCGTAATAGATGTGCTCGTAGATCTCGTCCGTCACCGCGTAGGCGTCGTGGCGGCGGCACAACTCGGCGATCGCCTCCAGCTCGCGTCGCGACAGCACCCGGCCCGTTGGGTTGTTCGGCGTGCACACGATGATGGCGCGCGTCCGCGAGGAGAACGCGGCGGCCAAACGGTCCAGGTCGAGCTCCCGAGTGGTGTCCAGTGGCACGTACACCGGCTTGGCGTCGCAGAGAATGGCATCGGGCCCGTAGTTCTCGTAGAACGGCTCGAACACGACGACTTCGTCGCCGGGATCGACGATCGCGAGCAGGGCTGAGGCCATGGCTTCCGTGGCGCCGCAGGTGACGGTGACGTCGGTCTCGGAGTTCACCGTCATGCCGTACCACTCCGCGTACTTCCGGGCGAGGGCATCCCGCAGACGCTTGGCGCCCCAAGTAATGGCATACTGGTTCACGTCGCCGTGCACCGCGCGCGCCGCGGCTTCTTTCAGTGCGTCCGGGGCAGGGAAGTTCGGAAACCCTTGAGCCAGATTGATGGCGCCGTGCTCGCTTGCGAGCCGGGTCATGCCGCGAATCACCGATTCGGTGAACGAGTGGGTGCGTCGGGCGGTGTGCATAGACGCGGAACTTCGTCGGGGCGCTGCGCGCAGGTAAGCCTGGGGCGAACAGATGCCGAAGACCCCACTGCCGGTCGCTGCCGACAGTGGGGCCTTGGCTAAGACTCTTGTACTGCGGCTATGCTAGGGCAGATTCCCGAACCAAATGAAGCCCGCGCCAGAGCCGTCCGTCACGGGGATGCTGTACCCACCCGAGCCACACGCATACGACGCCGACGGGTAGTCGAGGGACCAAGTGTTCGCGACTACCTCACAGACGGTGTAGGTTCCCGCGGCGACACCCTTGAACGTGAAGTTGTCGTTGTCGCTGTCCAAGCTTGTGTCTGACGTTACCGCCATGGCCACGACCGCGCCGCTTGCGTCTAAGAGCTGGACGCACCAGCCACCGAGGAACGGCCAGGGATCCTGATCCTTGAACACCTGCCCGCCGATCGTGCCTGACCCCGTGCCCGGGCCAGAGGTCACGCAGCCGCCCGCTGACGTCGGTGGAGGAGGCTGGGGCTGGGGCAGGGGCGCGGGATCGACCGGACACTTTTTCATGTCCTTGTCGGGGTGCTTGGCAAAGCGCTTCGCGCAATGCGCAGCGTCTTGCCCCTTGCCTTTGCTGTCCTTAAGGACGGCCTGTTTGCCGGTCAAGGACTGACCCTGGGAGACCGCCGTCGCAAAGGACGCGACGGCCAGGGCGAAAACGACCATGAGGGCTCGCATACGTTCGTACGCTCCTAGCTCAGTTGGGGCTGAGGAGGGGCGGCCTCAGCGGATCGCCTTGGGCTGGGGAAGCCGGTGGGCGCACCCACCCGGCCCCCCCTGTCCCAGGGCGCCTCGAAGTTCGCGACAAATGCCCGCCGTGGCCGTGTGGCGCGTCACGGCAATCACAACATGCTGCTACTCATAAACTTACGCGTCATTGTTCAGTTTGTGACGCCCGCGTTGCGTGACCACGCGACCACCATAAGTGCACTGTCGCGTCATCATGGCATCACTCGTGAACCTCGGCAGTGGGGTCGCCTTCAGCCCTACGGCTGCTGGATGTTGCCAAACCAAATGAAGCCAGCACTGCCCCCATCGTCGAGCGGCACGCTGTACCCAGCGCCGCTAGCGCAGGACGCCCCCGACGTCGGAAAGGTCTGGGTCCAACCGCTCTGGCGGACCTCACACACCGTGTAGGAACCGGCCGGCAGACCTGACAAGCTGAAGTTGCCGAGCGGGTCGGTGACAGCGGTTGCGCTCACAGGCCCGCTCAGCTGTACGCACCAGCCGGCAAGACCAGGCCAAGGATCTGCGTCGATGAACACCTGCCCGTCGACCGACGCGGTGCCACTTCCGGCCGGCGACTGGACGCAGCCCGTCGGCGAGGGAGGGGGCGGGGGCTGGGGCGGTGGCTGGGGCGGAGGCGGCGGATCCTGCTGCGCGCACAGGCCCTGATGGGCATTGGCCGTCCCCTGCGGCGAGCGAGTGACGGTTCCCTTGCCGTTAACGCACGAACTCTTGCCCGGAAGACCCTGCGATACGCCGACTATCAGCGGCGTTGCCACCAGGGCACAAAGCACCATGAAGGCACGCATACGTAGCACTCTCCTCAATCGGTGGGCTGAGGAGAGGGCGCGGCGGCCTCAGCGCGGCTGCCACGGTGTTGGGATGGGGGCGGGCACAAACCCGACCACCCCCGGATCACCGGGCAGCTTCAACTTTGGCGTACCGCTATGGCGGCACCGTGCCGTGTATCACTGGGTGATAGTAAGATAATATGTTTCAATATCTTACGATGCAGGACGCCGCTGTCGCCGAGCCCGCTGCGTGGTCGACGCGATCAGAAAGCGTACTGTCGCGATATCATCTCGACATCGTCGGGTCGTCCTCGTCACAACTTCAGCCTCACATCGATGTCGACCAGCACCACGCTCGGCGTGCTGAGAAAGACCACCCGACCCTCCGTCCGGTGGATCACCATCTTCGCCGGCGGGCCCTTGCCCTTACCCTTCCCCTTGTTCCCCAGTCGATACCAGACGACGTAATCGTGCCCGCTGGTCTCGACGCGATCGACCTCATAGCCGTGCTTGCCGAGCGCTTCCTTTGACACGGCCAGGGCGTGATCGGTCGTGACCGCGTACTTCTTGGGCCCCTTCCCCTGCGCCACCGGCCTGGCGGTGCCGATCAGCAGCAATCCCGCGGCTGCCAAAACTCCCACTGCTCGCACGTCTTCCTCCCTTCTGTTCAATCCCGCTGTCCGACCGTCCGACCTCTCATTTTAGGATTTGCTTCGCGATCGTATTGAGCTGCATGTTGCTCGTGCCCTCATATATCGTCCCGATCTTCGCATCGCGATAGAACTTCTCGACCGGATACTCTTTCGTGTAGCCGTACCCGCCGAACAGCTCGACAGCGAGCGACGTGACCCGTTCCGCGACCTGTGATGCGAATAGCTTCGCCATCGCCGCCTGCGTGGTGTACGGCTCGCCGGCGGTCTCGAGCCGGGCGGCATTATACACCATCAGCCTGGCGGCCTCGAGCTCCGTCGCGGCCTGAGCCAGCTGGAACTGCACGGCCTGAAACTCGCCGATCGCCTTGCCGAACTGTTTCCGCTCCTTTGCGTACTTGAGGGCGGCGGTGAGGGCGCCCCGCGCCACACCGATCATCTGCGCCCCGATCCCGATCCGCCCCGTGTTCAGCGTTTCGATCGCCACCTTGTACCCGACGCCCACCGCTCCGACGACGTTCGCCGCGGGGACCTCGCAGCCGTCGAGGATGAGCTCGCACGTGCTCGACGCCCGGATGCCGAGCTTGTCCTCCTTCTTCCCGACACTGAACCCCTTGAACCCGCGCTCCACGGCGAACGCCGTAATGCCCTTGTAACCTTTGCTGAAGTCGGTGTTGGCGAACACCACGAACAGACCTGCCTCCGCGCCGTTCGTAATCCAGAGCTTCCGGCCCTCGAGGATCCACGCGTGTCCCTGTCGCGTGGCGCGCGTCTGCAGCCCGAAGGCGTCCGACCCCGATTCGGGCTCGGAGAGGGCGTAGGCACCGAGCAAGTCGGTGGCGAGGCGGGGCATGTAGCGTTGCTTGATGTCGTCACTCGCCCACTTGCGGAGCAGTGTATTGACCAGGGTGTTCTGGACGTCCACGAAGATCGCGACCGAGGCGTCGACCGCCGACAGCTCCTCGACGGCGAGGACGGTCATCAGCAGATTGCCGCTGGCACCGCCGTAGGTCTCGGGGATGTCGATGCCCATGAGCCCGAGCTCAAAGCACCGCGCGAGCAGCGCCGGATCGATGGCGGAGGCCCTTTCCATCGCGGCCACTCGCGGCCGGATGACTCGTTCAGCGAAGTCCCGCACGGTGTCGCGGAACAGCTCTTCTTCTTCGGAGAGCTTGGTGAGTGGGGGTGTGCGCGTGAGTTCCGCCATCGCGGTTTCCCAATCTAGCCGTTGTCATGTGGCACGACCAATGCATCGCGCTATTATGAGACCATGGTCCGTCGCGCCGCCGTCCGACCGACCCTCCTGATCGCGTGGTTGGGCTTGCTCCCGGCCGGTCGTGCGGTCGCGCAAGGCACTACGCTGCTGCGCGGCGTTGTCTACGACAGTCTGGTTACCGCGGCGCCACTCGAGGGCGCCGAGGTCTGGGTCGAGGGGACCAACCGCACGGCACGCACCGACGGCGCCGGGCGGTTCGAGCTGGCCGCTCTTGCCCCCGGCCGCTACCGGCTCACGTTCGATCACCCCGTCCTCGACTCGACCGGCCTGGCGGCGCCGCCCATGGTCGTGGACGTGGCCGCGGGCGGTACAACCGCCGTTACACTGGCGACGCCCGGTCCCGCTACGGCGCACCGTACCTTATGCCCTCACGATCCGTGGCAGAAGACGGGAGTGATTCTGGGTCTGGTGCGCGACGTGGTCGACGCCAAGCCGTTGGCCAACGTCGCGGTCACTGCCCACTGGGACATCTACATCCTCGGCGCAGGATCGGTCCGCGCCGAGCCGGGCACGGCCGCGGGGCGATCGGACGGCTCCGGCCGCGTGCTGCTGTGCAACGTCCCGACTGATGTTGCGATACTCATCCAGGGAAGGGCCGGGGACGGCCCGCCTGGCATGGTGCTAGTCGATCTGGCGGGGCGCGCGTTCGGCCGCGCCGCCCTCGATCTGGCTACGGCTGCCAGTGTGGGGACGGTCACTGGGTTCGTGCGGAAACAGAACGGAGCCGGCATTCCCGAAGCGGAAGTGGTAGCGATCGGCACTGACCGGCGCACACGGGCAGACGGGGGTGGGGGTTTCACGCTCCAAGACGTCTTGGCCGGTCCGCGGATCGTCGACGCCCACGCCATCGGCTATCCATCTGGCCGAACCCAGACGACGGTGCGGCCGGGCGTGACGCAACGCGTGGAAATCGTCATGGGTGATTCGAT
>WNGO01002552.1_pt1 | contig 11582 bp, 12 predicted proteins | sample 5400511 | NCBI WGS metagenome assembly WNGO01 (sample SAMN13153380, study PRJNA577476) | soil metagenome | isolation source: 20 cm soil or saprolite under Garry oak tree replicate 2 | place: USA:California | collected 2016-06-15
TCTTCCAGAGCTCCCAAATCAACCTCGCATTCTCCCAGACATGCTGGAGGCTTCCTGTAGTGAACATGCAATGATTCGTGCGTATCTCTCAGTCTCCTGCTGCCCCTATACAAATTTCAGACTTCTTCCGGAGCTCCCAAATCAACCTCGCATTCTCCCGGACATGCTGGAGGCTTCCTGTAGCGAACATGCAATGATTCGTGCGCATCTCTCACTCTCCTGCCGCCCCTATACAAATTTCAGACTTCTTCCGGAGCTCCCAAATCAACCTCGCGTTCTCCCAGACACGCTGGAGGCTTCCTGTAGCGAACATGCAATGATTCGTGCGCATCTCTCAGTCTCCTGCCGCCCCTATACAAATTTCAGACTTCTTCCGGAGCTCCCAAATCAACCTCGCATTCTCCCAGGCACGCTGGAGGCTTCCTGTAGCGAACAAGTAATGATTCGTGCGCCTCTCTTAGTCTCCTGCCGCCCCTATATAAATTTCAGACGTCTTCCGGAGCTCCGAAAGAAGCCTTTCCGCTTCCCGGACGCGCTGGAGGCTTTCTGCAGCCAATCTCGGTCTCCGGATGCCTATATAAGTTCAAGACATCTTCCGGAGCTCCCAAATCAACCTCGCGTTCTTCCGGACACACTGGATGCCTGTACCAAACATGGAATCATTCGTGCGCCTCTCTCAAGTCTCGCAATGTCCCTATACAATTTCCTAACATCTTCCGCAGCTCCCTAATCCACCATGCAGACTTCCTGGACATGCTGGAGGCTTGCTGCAGCATCCACAGAACCCATTTGTGCGCCTCTCCCAGTTTCCCGGTGCCCCTCTATATATATGAGATGCCTTGACATCTTCTGGAGCTCCCAAATCAACATTTTGTCTTCCCGGACATGGTGGATACAAGTAGCGAACATCTAATGATACTTCATGCGCCTCAGTCTCCCGACTCTATAATCCCGGCGGGGCACACTGGACTGGGACGGGACCATGGGGAAAATCCCTTCTAGAATACCGCCGATTTTACAGCAGCCTTTACTGGGTGTATGTTGCCAGACTCAGAACTATAATAAATACATCTATTTATTTTATTCATCCTCAACATCTTCTATGAAGTCAATCGCCTCTTTGTCTGTTTGCCCTCCCTTTCCGATAACTCTCCCAAGCCTTAGTTAGTCGTGCCGAGAATTGCAAAGCCAAACCAGAATTCAAAAACTCAGGATATCTGTCCATTATTGGGTCGCAATGATCAAAGGAATCAAGATCGGCTTGAGTATACGATGACTTAAGCAAATTTTTTGCCGTATTAAAAAATGGGTGCTGGGGATTTCCAGCCGAAAAGCCAGCTAAGGCCAGTTTTCCTGGGTCTGATATAACGGGTTATTTTTTAGTGCTGCATTTTTAAGTTAGGTAGTTGCACTTACTCGTACACTCTTGAGCTTCTCCCACAACCTCTTGGGCCCAAGGAGAGCAGGGAGATCGGCAAGAAAGTTGCGCAAAACAACCACAACGATGTCCTTAGTTACGAGATCGCGCACCACGATCGATTTGCCCTTAGGGACAACCAATCGCCATTTCGCATGGGCAGGACAGGTCAAGATATGTCTAGGTTAGAATTTCTCATGTCGCTTATCGGAGAGTTGCTTAGTCTTGAGATGATCTTCCCATCGCTTCGTGATGTGTTCTGCTGATACCCAAGTCCAGGGAGGAGGAAAAATGTCTGCCTTTTGCGCGCCAGCGAGTTTAACAGCTTGGCTTTCAAGCAAGCTCCAAGCATTAGCATTTGCAGCAGCAGTATTTTCCCCTCCCGATATTCCAATGCGGCGAAGAAGATCGGTGCGCCGTGTGCGATAGACATTTCGATCAATGGCGCGCGCATCCAATGCCTTGCGCAAAGCCGTGCAGACATGACCGGGAGCAGCACCGAGACCGGGAGCAGCACCGAGAACATCAAGAGAAGTGTCACCAGCAGCAGTATCAGCGGCAGCTGCATTAGCGACAGCAGCATCAGCAACAGCAGCACCGGCGGCAGGAGCAACTTGGGCAGCTGCCTGGCACTGGACGATGTGCGAAACGATCATTTGGTACTTTGTATCGGTCGATAACTTCAACTCGGCAGGGTCGGCACAGTCGGCAGCACTTGAGTTAACTGGAATCTCGAGTCCAAGATCATCTAGCTGCCGAAGAAAAACGGCTCTCCCAGCATAAGTGAAACTGCCAGCAAGACCGCACAATAGCTTCAAAGAGATAACACCGGAGGCCTCCTCTAACAAGCAATGCAATTGGATTTGCCTTGCCTTGGCATCTCGCCTCCGCTTGCCAGCCATTACTACTACTATTCTTTCAAACAACAAGCTATCAGCTTTGTACGAAGCGAGCACTCAACAACGCCGCAGAAGATAGCTTATTGATGCAGCAGTAGTAGCAATGGAGCAGAAGAACACGACGACAGTGGCAGCAGCGGTAGATCAGGAGAGCGCGCCCGGGGTGACAGCAGCGATGGATCGGGAGCGCGTAGGGGTGTGGCAGCAGTGACGGATCAGGAGAGCGCGATGGGGGTGGCAGCAGCTGCGGATCGAGAGAGCGCGACGGGGATGGCAGCAGCGGTGGATCGAGAGGGCACGCGGGAGGAATGCTGGTCAGGGACGCCCCCGAAGATAGCTTATTGATGATGGAGTAGCAGAAGTCGGATGCCTGTGGGTGATGTAGGCGTCAGCGATGTCCGTGAGAGAACGCGACGGTGGTGCGGCAGCGATGGATCATGTGAACGCGACGGGGGTGGCAGCAGCGGTAGATCGAGAGGGGGCACGCGGGCTGAACGCGGGTCAGGGACGCCGCAGAAAGATGGATTGATGCAGCAGAAGTTGAATGCCAATGATGCAGGCGGCAGCAGCAGCAATTGTCCGTGAGAGAACGTGACGGTGTTGGTGGCAGTGATGTGCGGAGAGAGAATGCGACGGTGGTGGCGGCAGCGATTGTCTGCGAGAGAACGTGATGGTGGTGATGTGATGTGCGGAGAGAGAACGCGACGGTGGTGGCAGCAGTAATGTGCGGAGACAGAGTGCGGAAAGAGAACGCGACGGGTGGTGGAAGCGATGGATCGAGAGAGCGCGACGGGGGTAGAGCCAACTAGATAATAATACATCCAAATACAATAGAAGTTTGAAGCTTAATATACATCCCAATACGTATCCAGATCCACTTGGTTGTTGATAATCCAGACCGAACCGCTACCTGTACTCATTCTACTCACCGGAAGCAAGTGGGCAGGACCTTCGATGCGATCCACAGCGAAAACATGCGGACCTGTTGCCTTGACAACTCTGATAAACCCGTCCACCTCCTCAGGATCCCCGAAACGGTGCTGGAAACTTGTGCCTACGGCAGCCGCCAGCTCAAGGGCGGATGGCCGGACAACCGACACCTTCCGTGATGGAATAAATTTGGGAAACACTTTCAAACTTCCTCCGCTCTTAAGAATCACATCTTGTATATCCAGCACCTTTAAAGGGGGTCTGAGTGAAAAGTAGAGAAGTGGAAAAGCCGGGCGTCGTCCTCGTAGTCCATCATCATTGTGGTTTGCGTCAAGGCGCTCCCATACAACCTGGGGCGACCTCTTGTAGAGGCAGCCTATGACATTCTGCACACTGCAATCGAGCAAACCGCGAGCAAAATCGAGCGGAGCGTGAAATCCGTTGGCGACAAACCGCACTTTGTTGTAGGGCAGGACCTCAATCTCATGTTTGAAATCGTCACCTGCGCCCCAGAGAAGACTTACTGCATCCTGTCCCCATATCTGATTTAAATGGTACCGAACCAGTGAGGGGAGTGTTGGGATATTGAAAGAGGTGGCAGCTTGGGCAAGGGACATGCATTTGAAAGTCTGCGACTGGGCACAGATTCTAGATGGTTGATAAGGCTGCGAAGGTGGTAGGTCAGGGACGAAAAAAGGCTCTGGATCCCCAGCAAGAATCCTTTTTTGCCGTGCCTGCCTAGTGGTCGATCTCCGTTTTTCTGCGGTGCTTATCAAGTTTAGGATCGCCGCACTGTCTTTGTCATACGAACCTTTCAGTGCTAGCCATCGAAGTGCCAGATGCATGTAATCCAAGGCGGTATGTCTATCGTTGTGTGCCAGAACCTGGTGCATGAAATTAACCCGGTTGGTGGATCGGTAGGCAACTTTTACGTTTGTAATGTGTAAAAGCTCTGATATATCGGTGGAGAAGTTGTCGGTCGTACCCATCCGGGTGATGAACTCTCGATAGTGGCTGAGGAGATGCATTTTGGGCTTTCCAAAGTGAAAGTTTTCAGATTCAAGCTTCCTTCGCAGGGCCGGTCCTTTCCTCGCCTCCCAGTCCAGGTCGTACTGCTCCTGCTTCAGGTTTATTGCCAACCTGAAGGCAGCCTGGGCATCCCCATCAACGCCGAAAATCTCAACTTCGACTCGACCGCGTACCTGCTTGTGTCGTTCATCCGTAACGTCTGTTGCCTGTCTCTCAAGCGCTGAAAGCTGCTCTTCGTATTCCTTTGTGGCTGCTGCTGTGACCCGTGATCGTCCATAAACTGCTATCTTGATGGCTGAACACTCTTTGGTGAGATCTCTAGCAAATTTACTTTTCGGTCCGCGGCTTGCACCTGCTCGAAGCCGAGACTCTAACCGCTCAAGCGCTTCTTGAAACAGCTCTTCAAACTGCCTCCTTTTGATCACAGTTGCACCAAAGATGGACCTGTCAAGTTCCCGCTCAGCTAAGGCCTTCTGTGGCGCACTCCAAATACTCAGCACTTCTAGCTCTTCTTTCAAGTGCGCCCGAAAAGTTCGGCGCTGTGCAACGGTTACCCCGTAGATCTCGCTCTGTAGTGAGGCCTCAAACCTTTCCGTTGCCGCTTCCTTTGCCTCGGTCGCCTGGGTGCTGTAATCTCTCTCGAGGCGGGCTTTGCGAGCAGCTGAAGCCCTTTGCGGTGAAAACACCACTTTGCACCTATAAAAGCGCTCCAGAGCTTCCTGAAGATACCTTAGTGAGATCGCTGAATGAGCTCGCTGGCGCGACAACAAAGAAAATTCGACCAGCGCCCGGATAGTCTTCATAACTTCCACATCTGATGCTCTTTCTGTGGGTGTCTTTTCCGGCGTATCACTTGATAACAATGGGGCGCACACAGCACCCAGGCTTCTTAACATCTCGCGGATTTCTTTGCCTTGCCAGGTGCCATTCTTGAGCGCATCGAACGGCTTACTGAAACGCAACATTTTCGGGTAGTGTGGAACAGATGTAAAGCGTGCATCAAACTCTGCTTTCATGCCCCGGATCCTCATGTATTCAGTTACCCATTCAAACAGATCCTTCACTATGCCTAGGTAAAGCTGGTGAAGGGTATCTGGTTGCCAAAGTCGATAGACATCGCACAGTGGGTAATCCCAGAACAGGTTCGGAATAGGTTGCAGGTGCACTTGTTTCAACTCATCCGGGTAGTCTTCCAGGTGCTCCTGATATTCGACCGCACTTCGAAGCTTGAATTTCCTTGCCTGCTTGTCGTGTCCCATTGCTTTTCCCTTCGGTATCTCACACACTGGGCAGGCGCCCCCAACAATTCGGGTTAATGTCGTGATCTCAGGGTAGTCTCCAATCCACGCTGCAATGATGGGATAGCAGTTTCGACGGAAACCATCTGCGCAGTCCCACTGGTATCCGGGACCCCTAATTTCAACTTTTTTGAGTGCACCTAGGATCGTGTCGATGGCATGGTGCCATGCAACACTCGAGTCTAATGCACCTTTGTGTGGAACTGGAATGAATCCAATGAGGATCCAGGCGCGCCTGGACGCTGTTCGTCGGACATCTTTGCGAATGTTTCCAATGCTCATGTAAAGCGGCCAGGCACTCTTGTCTCCCGAGAAGTTGGTCAAGTGCGTTTTGTCGGAGGCAAGTATGACCGGGATGATTGACGCCCCACTTGGTAAGTGCTCCTGGGTTTCCCACCACCACACCCCGCTATTCATCTCAGTGTAGATCCGATTGTCTGCAGAATCGAACAATTGCACAGGCGCAAAATCAAGATCCTCCGCGAACGATAGGTGGCCAAGGAGGAACTCGATGCACTCGAAAATATCCCTACAATAGATTGTACCATGGTGTCCTGCAGCTTCATACCAGCTATTGGCTCCCAAACCAAAGTCAAGACCTCTCAATAGCTCCCACAGCTCAGATGCAGACTGGAAGGATGTGGTTCGGAAGCAATCTAGGCCTGCTCGAAGGTAGTCATCTATCCATGTTTTTTTTTGCGCACTAAGGGCTCGCGCCTGCTGGTAGTCGAATGCATTTGCAAATGGGTGCCATGGGTTCCAATCCGAGCCATACTTCCGATGCTTGTCGTAGAGGCTTTCTGCAATTCCCAGCACCCCACCAGCCTCTGCGCCTTCAAACTCTGCATTGTAGTTGACGATTCTCGCCGGAACAAATGAGACGTCGTGCTTTGATGGCGGCTCTGGAGCAGCGGCAGGGTGGGACGGTTCAGCTGGAATAAATCCTAGCACTCTCTGTTAGTCGCACAAAGGTATCTCCAGCTTTGTTCAGATGATAATCCTTACTTGATCTTATAGTTGCATCTGCTCCCAGTCGCTCAATAATATCGCCGGATTCAGAGTCCCCCCCCCTGAATGCAGCTGGGTGATAGCTTCGATAATGGGCTTCTAAACTTGCACTGTGATATACCCGCTTCCCGCATAGCGTACATATTACGCGGCAGTATGGGACTGGTCGTGGTGCCATGTTTTTCCGGTTGTGATCACGTCCTCGTATCAGAGGTATGCGGGTGCGATGTGCGTGGGTTATCCCTTCGGATTGATCAAGGCGTAACACACGCAATTGATGGCGCAGCTCTCAAAGAAGCGAGGCGGGAGCGGCAGCGTTGACGGAGGCGACGTATGCGAGCAACGGGGCGCAGACCGACAGACACCGTACAAGAGGAGAAGAGAGAGAGAAGCGACTGGGGTAGTCGTGCACGTACGATCATACAAGCAAGACACACAGCCCATCAGAAAAGAGACGAAATGGTTCTGTCCTTGAGACGGCAGGTTGCGGAAGAGGGATCTTTTTGTTCATTAGGGTCAACTCAGCACATACCGTGAGTGACCGTACGTCCAACCCTGGCCTAGGGCTTTACATATGATTCATGATGCTTAGTCAAAGCATCCAAATATTCGGTTAGGTCTGCACGCTAATGCATGGCTCCAATTTTCCAAGGTTTGCACCGACAAGGGGATATTCGTAGTGTCCATACCCCCAGGTGTCGACCGTTAAGTAGGGAGCTCCTGGGACCGGGGTCCGTGTCCTCCAGTCGGTGCCAGAGTGCTATAGTGGAAATCACCATAAAGGGGGTTGGATGAAAAGGCCACACCTCTCCTCAACCACAACCAAAAAAGAATTTAATCGGATTCCGCGGAGTCCTTCCCTCTGCAGAACGCTTTTTTCATTTTAGAGCGTTGTGGAAGATCCCGATTGAAGTTTGTGTGGACGAGCAAAGTTGGCAACTATCCCTGTAACCCAATCCCTGTGCTTTGGCATATACAGGGTATTAAATGTATTACTAAGCAACCTTCATTGGTTGACTTGACTGACTAATTAAAAAAAATTTCCGCTCGACGAATTTGCAGGGGTGGAGCTGGCACGCTATGCTCGCTTTTGCTCTGTGCTCGACAGACTGCGATGAAAATCTCTTCACAATCACACCCTCCCCAAATATATCCAATCTCGCGACAGTGCACGACTCGAATTCTATCTCCAATATGGCTCGCAATCTAGCAGCTTTCGCCCTCTTCACAGCATACTCTCACACGGTCGCATTCTTGAAGCTTTCGTACACAGTCTTCATTCTTGCACACGGCCGCATTCTGGTAGCTTTCGCTCGCTTTCTGCATTCTAGCACATGGTCCAGTCTGACAGCTTTTGCGCGCTCTCTGCATTCTCGCACACGGTCGCATTCTGGCTCGCTCACAGCATTCCGGCAGCTTTCGCTCGACCTCGGCAGTCTCGCGCACGGTCGCATTCTGGTATTCTTTCGCTCGCTCAGACCTTTGACAAAAGAGGTATGTGGCCAAAGGCCGTACTAGTACAAAAGAGATATGGCCAAAGGCCGTACGGCCTTTGGCCATACCTCTTTTGGCTAGTATTGCCCAAGGTTTGAATCTCACGCATGGTCAAAGTCTTACCTCTTTCGCGCGCTCTCTGCATTCTCTCGCACGATCGCATTCTGGCTCGCTCTCAGACTCGCACGCGATTGCATTCCGGCAGCTCGACCGAGCGCATATTTTACCGATTTGGTTTGTGGCGCTCGACGAGCTCGACGCGCTCGCCGAGCTCGTCGAGCCGAAATAATTTTTTCCTGATGCCGCCGTCACCTGTACTTAGAGTGATGGTGGTGTGTGTGTGTAATCTTGTATTCGTCAACCGCTACATGCGGCCCGAAGGGCCATGGCAGCGGCTCCGCCGCTGCCTTAGCAACGGCGGACAACTATTATCCTAATCCTGTCCCATCCCAGACCAGTAACACCGGTCATAGTAGGGCCCCCTATCTCCTTTACCCCAAGAGTGATGGTGGTTGGTGAGATCCCCGGTGTGGAGAAGTCGTAGTCAATGGGGTCTCCTGTACAGAGAGGTCGTGGTGGATGCTTTGTGCCGGCGCGCCTGCACATCGCGCGGTCGATGACCACAGGGTCGCCTGTGGGGAGAGTGGGCCGCTCCGTAATCGCGCTGAGGCTTGGCCGAGTGATGATTGTGACCACTACCGATTGGGGTGTAACAAACCCCGCTTGTAATCATGTGAATGTCTGCACCCTAACACAGCAGCACTTGTGGAGATCTGCGCGTGTCATCATCGTCGCTCTGGTATCCGGCGCTCCTGCCGAAAGCGTTGGCTTCCGGGTGACTGGCGGTGATGAAGTGCCAAATATAGCACTTGGATGTTTTGCCAAGAGGAATAGCGTCTTGGCTTTCGACAACCCCGCCCTCAGCTCCGAGTCTTGGCGCGCCCAACCCCGCTCCTCAACTCCTGGCGCGCCCTCAACTGTTTGTGCCTAGAACCAATAACCTTAACTCCTTGTGAAAACTTCCACGACCTCTTGCCGCCCCCAACCTCAACTCCTGGTGCAAACTTTCTACGACCTCTTGCTGCCCCCCCAACACCCAAGCGCAACACCCCACCATGTTCACATTCTCGGCCGCCAGTACGGTCTTTGGGCAGGACGATGTTATACCCAAGGAACAACTAGAGATCCACATAACCAGTGTGCACAATTTGCTAAAGCAGTTCGAACTTCATGGCTGACGTTTAAAGCGTTTAAATTGGTCCATAAAGACAATCCCAATTTAGCCATTGCCAATCTCATTGCAATGGTAATACCATCCGAAACTTTTGGAAGTGTATCTTGCTTATCATAACCGTTAGATACACTCGAAATACTCAGAGCATTGCTCAAAAATGGAACTGGCCTTGGCAAATCGCTTTTCTCAAAAGGAACAAGCCTTTCATCAAAAGGAACTGGCTTTGATGGAAGAGATTCATCAAAAGGAACTGGCTCTTAAAGAGCGAAAGCTTGTCCTAGAGCATAAAGAATCAGAAGTCGCCAACCTGAAAGCTCATGCGCACACACTGCAAAAGAAGGCAGAGATCCTCCAGCAGCAGCTGAATGATTTCAAAATGCTGGAGCCTGACTTTGGTTTGGCATACTACATGGCATCGCAATTGTGCTAGTCACCAGCTAATATAGCCTACAGGGACGAAGACGAAAGCGGAGTTCTACAAAGGCCAACTGTCAAGAGGCAACTGCATGCGCTCTGTTCCTATCAGAGAAGTTCCCACGGATCCTACATCGCAGGTAGCTATATTTGCCAATCGTCAATTCCCTAAGGAGGAAGCGATGTACTCCGAGATCCAAGAGCTTTTGGCTACCAAGTTTTCAGACTTCAATGTTTCCGATACCCATCGGAATCCATATTTGGACTCACGTGCACCCGACATCACAATTTCCAGGGCTGGTGCTCCAACCATCCATCCAATTTATATCCACACGTTGGTTGAGTTGAAACGACCTGAAGGCCAGATTGATCATAGCACTTTGGGCCAAGGTCTCGACCAACTATATCGCTTAGCGAAGCATCAACCATGGCGCCACTCCTTTACCATGCTCGTCACCAATCTGACAAAGAACCACTTCTTGCAGATCCGGCGCGCGAGATCTGGTAGCATGCAGTTCACTGAGTTTGTGCCTGTCGGCTTTGAAACGGCCATCGACTACCTTGGCCAAGTACTGTTCAATAGAGATGAGCAACCAGAATTGCCTAGCTTTTCTACGGAGCTAGGCACAGTGGAACGTGTGCTTGGCTCAACCAAACACTCAATTGTGGCGGAATTCGAAATCCAAGCCATTCCGCACGTTGCGCTAAGAAAAATGCCGCAGGAGGGAAGGTTGACAATCGCCGTCAAATGCTCTCGCAATCCTGGCTGCCTATCGACAATCGCTGAGGAGATTGAGCTTCTCCGACAGCTCAATGAAACCGGAGGCCATCAGAATGTTGCGAAGATTGTTTACTTCCACCCAATGAAGCAGGAATTTGGGATGGAGCCTGTCGGAGAGCCAGCTCTGCCGTCGGTATTCAACAGTAATCAAAGCCTTGCTCGAGACGTGTGTCGAGAAATTCTTTCCGCGATTATCTGGCTTCACGAGCGAAATATTGTACATCGAGATATTCGTTGGGACAATATTGTACTCCATGAGGATTCCGCGGTGTTGATTGATTTCGGCACGGCTATCGACATTGGTAAGATAACCTGCGATGTGCAGTACGAAGGAGGATATATATGCTGCCCACCCAGGCTCCTCTGCAACCTCAATGCACTGTACAGACCACAGAAAAGCGACGATTACCACGCATATCTTTTGCTCCTGAATTCGGTACTCTTCCCCAAATCCATGGTCGGATTCCATTCAGCCCGGATTCAAGTGCCCACATCCAACGAATCCAAGAGGCTTCTAGACCTCTGGGCAGAGTTGACGAAATCGCTGTTTTGGCAGACCTACGTCCAGGCCGCCGTTGATGGCGATATCGCTGTTCTCAAAAGGCTCCCTGAGATGATTGTCATGCTCAGGCGTGAGACTACGTTCATACATGGAGCAAGTGTAGGGTCTGAAATCTCTGGGATCGAGCAGCAGCTGGGCAGTCTCGGTTTGGGTGTGGAGAGTAGTGGCAGCAGCATTTGTGGAGCTGCTGAGGTGGGGCGAGGTTAACAACGATCATATACGCGCAACCACCACGAAGCGTTGCCCTTCCGTTTTTTTTTGCAGCTTTCACTTGGACAAGACATTTTTCTCCTGGCATACTCTCCCCTTTTTTCTTTTCTTTTTCTTTTCTTTTTCTTTTCTTTTTCCTTTCCTTCTTCACCCCAGCTCTTTGGCCACACCCATCACCCTCGGGGACCGGGCGAATTTTCTGTCCTTTTTCCATTTTTTTTTTTCCCTTTGTGTGTGTCTTCAGGGGGGGGGACAGCAGCACTGGCAGCAGCACTTGTAGGACTGCTGAGGCGGGGCGAGGTTGAC
>WNGO01008292.1_pt1 | contig 11581 bp, 10 predicted proteins | sample 5400511 | NCBI WGS metagenome assembly WNGO01 (sample SAMN13153380, study PRJNA577476) | soil metagenome | isolation source: 20 cm soil or saprolite under Garry oak tree replicate 2 | place: USA:California | collected 2016-06-15
TAAAAGGGTGAGGCGGGTTGCTGCGAACGGCTCAAGGTAATGAAATGCGTAACCTCAAGCAAGCATGAAGCTTGACGCCCCTGATTCGCTCGGCTAGCCTTTCGCCCATGCGTCGCGTGATGCCGGACACAATTGCCGTCGTGGACCTCGCGGTGTGCGACCGTTGCGGCCTTTGCCTGCCACTTTGCCCGCCCGAGGCGATCCATTTGGAACTGAATAACCTCACCGTCGACGAGGCGACCTGCACGGGTTGCGAGAAATGCATCGCGCCCTGCCCCGTCGGCGCCCTGGCAATGGTGGCGTATGCCTGACGTCGACGTCCTGGTCGTCGGCGCCGGCCCGGCTGGAGCGGTCGCGGCCTGGCAGGCAAAGCAGGCAGCGCCCGAGCTGGACGTCGTGTTGCTGGAGCGCGACCGCGCCGTCGGGGCACCGGTGCGTTGCGCTGAGGGCGTCGGCGATGCCGGCTTGAGGGAGTTCGCGAATCCCGATGGTGCCGACTGGGTCTCGCGCCGGATCACGGACGTCATCCTCGAAGCGCCCGACGACACGCAGCTCGTGTTGGCCAATTCTGGTGTCGGCTGGATCCTCGACCGCACCCGGTTCGACGCATTCCTCGCGGCGCAGGCAGCCGCCGAGGGAGCGGCGGTCCTGGTCGGTGCCGAGGCCACGGCGATGGCGCGCAATGGCGGTGACCGTTGGCACGTGCGCGTGAAGCAGCGCGGGACGGAGGAGGTCTACCGAGCGCGTGTCGTCATCGGCGCCGACGGCGTCGAAACCATGGTCGGCCGTTGGGCCGGCCTCGACACGCGCGTTCCCGCGCGCGACATGGAGTCGTGCGCGCAGTACGTGCTCCAGGGCATCGACTTCAATCCCGACGCCATCTACCTGCAGTTCAGTACCGCGATCGCGCCGGGAGGATACGCCTGGATTTTCCCGAAGGGCGTCGGCGTGGCGAACGTCGGGTTGGGGCTCGTCGCGTTAAAGACCGATGGACGCAACGCGCGCGAGTACCTGGATGCCTGGGTCGCGCGACGGTTCCCCACTGGCGCCCGGACCGGTTACACGGTGGGCGGCGTCATCGTGCACACGACGATCAAGAAGACCTACACCGATGGTGTCCTGATCGCGGGCGATGCGGCGCACATGATCAACCCCCTCTCGGGTGGCGGCATCAACAACGCGATGAAAGCGGGACGGCTGGCCGGTTGTACTGCCGCTGCGGCGATTCGCGAGGGTGACACCAGCGAGCGCCGGCTTGCAGCGTATCACAAAGCGTGGATGGATCTACTCGGCGAGGATCACCTCAAGTATTACCGGCTCAAGCAAGGGCTCGAGCACATGGACGATGCGTTCTTGAATTCCCTGGCGCGCAGCGTCAACAAGGTCGCACCCCACAAGCGGACCCTGGGGCGCGTGCTCACACACGCGATGATCAGGCATCCGCAGCTGATTCCGGTAGTGGCGAGATTCTTTGTGTAGCGGCTAACATCACACTCGTGCCTACCGCGCATCGGTTGGCCACGTGGGCCACGACCCGGCCCGCTCGGCCGAGGCTGTCAGTGCGCAGCCCGAACGGCGTGTCGCCCAGGTCCCAGACGTAGACGGGCACACGCGCCAGTCGGAGCACATCGCCGGTTCCGTTGACCCCTTCAAATCCCAGCTCGTAGCCGACGGCACGGGCACGCGTCGCAATCCGCGTATCTACCGCGCCGAACGGGTATGCAATCGCGCGGCCGGCCTCCATGCCGAGGCGCGCTGTGAGCAACGTGCGCGAGGTTGCCAGCTCGGTTTCCATTGCCGCGTCATTGAGCCAGGTGAGTCGTCGATGGGAGGCCCCGTGAGAGGCAAACGCGAAGCCGCGGGCCTGCCACTGCTCGACTTCGGACCAGGTCAAATGCGGCAAGCGATTCCAGGTGTAGTGAACGTCCCAGGTGTTGGTTTTTCCGACGTAGTCAGTGATCAAGAAGGTCGTTGCGGTGAAGCCGAGCTCGGCCAGCACCGGGTAGGCGTGTTCGGCGAGGGAAGCGTAGCCGTCGTCGAAGGTCAACAAAAAGGTGCGTGGTGCGTGGCGCGTGGTGCGCGGGTTGGCGAACTCAGCGAGTGATAGCGTCCGCCAGCCGGTACGGGCGAGAGCCGTCATTTGCCGTGCAAAGACCGACCGGCCCACCCGAGTCACGCCAAGCTCGAGCGGGCCGCCGATGCGGTGATAACAGAGGACGGGGGGGTGGTTCACTTCGGCCAGAGCCAGCCCAGCACAGCGCAGGTTACCGCCGCGTAGATGACGCCGTCAAAGGTCGATTTAAGCGTCATGCTCCACGCCCGGCGGTACCAGATCGACATCTGCCACAACGCAAAGGTGTAGCCCATCAATGCCGCCGTGCCCGCGAACCGGCAGATCTGCGTGAACGCCGCACCGTGCGGCAGGGCCGCGCCGGCGACATAGGCGGCGAACAGATTGACGACGAGGCAGTAGACGAACCACTGGGAGAGATTCCCCACCATGGAGCCGCTCCATGGCGGCATGACGGTCATCATCACGGCGGGCCCGCGCTTCAGTTTTTCCTTGAACTCGGGTGAGCGCATTTCCGCCGAGTTCGCCGGGCGCGGCATCATGTAGTCGCCGGGCGGGACCCCGATGGGCCGCAACGCGTCGAGGACGCGGTCCTCGTTCGGCAGGCGAGGATAATCCGTCTTGTGCCACAACGGCGTCATGTGAATGATCGAGCTGGCGATGAACACCGCCACCGTCGACAACAGAATTGGCAGCCACAGCGCGGACAACGCCGTCATGTAAGGCTCCCGAGGGGAAGGGGGAGGCCTCAATCGTTCCCCGCGCTCGGTTCCGCGTCAAGCCCGCTCCCGCCGTGACTCGCCGAGAACGCACCTAGCGCAGCACTTCGTCGCCATCGCGGGCGTGTGACTCCATCTGGCGGCGCACCATGTCGTGATACAGCCCCCGCGCCCGCATCAGCTCTTCGTGTGTTCCGCGTTCCACGACGGCGCCATTCTCCATCAGCAGGATCAGGTCGGCCCGGTGAATGGTCGACAGGCGGTGGGCAATGACGAAGGTGGTCCGGTTGGCGAGCAGGTCGGCCATGGACGCCTGGATCAGCTGCTCGCTTTCGGTGTCGAGATTGCTGGTCGCTTCATCGAGAATCAGAATCTGCGGTGACGCCAGGATCGCCCGGGCGATCGCCAGGCGCTGCTGCTGGCCGCCCGACAGCTTGACGCCCCGCTCGCCGATGAACGTGTCGTAGCCGTTCGGCAGGCGGGCGATGAACTCGTGCGCATTCGCCCGCCGCGCGGCGTCTGCCACACTCGCGTCCGTGGCATCGTGGCGGCCGTAGGCGATGTTGTCGCGCACCGAGCCATCGAACAGGAACACCTCCTGCTGCACGATCGCCAACAGGTCGCGGTAACTCCGCAGCTTGAGATCGCGAATGTCGTTGCCGTTGAGCAGCAGCCGGCCCCGAGTGGGATCGTGGAACCGGGCCACGAGATCGGTCACCGTCGTTTTTCCGGCGCCGCTGCGACCCACGAGCGCGATGACGGAGCCACCGGGCACCGTCACGCTGAAATCGCGCACCACCGGCTGGCCTTCGCGATACTCGAACGCCACGTCGTCGAACCGCAGCTCCCGCACCACGGCCGGCGCTTCCCCGGCACCGGGCCTGTCCGGCTTGTCATCCTCCATGGCCAGTACTTCGAAGACCCGCTCCATGGCCGCGAGCGAGCGCTGCATTTCAGAAAACGAGTTGACGATGTTCCACACGGGATTGAGCAGCAGGAACATGTACCACTGAAAGGCCATGATATCGCCGACGGACGCTCGGCCCACGATGTTCAGATAGCCGCCGAACCAGACGATCACGACGCTGATCCCTGCCTCGAGCAATCCCCACGACGTCCACAGTAGCAATTCGCGGCGGTGCGCAAACAGTTCTTTGCGCAGCACCGTGTGCCGGCCCAGCATGAAGCTGATCAGCTCCTGAATCTCCTGGCGGAACGCACGAACCACGCGAATGCCGGAGAATGTTTCGCCGACCCGCCCGTCCACGATCTCAACATCCTTGCGGACCGTCGCAAGAGCAGTGATGGCAAGCTGCCAGTTGAGCGTCAACAGAATGCCGATGGCGATGATGAGACGGATAACGGAGATGGCCGGCGAAACGATTGCCATCTGCAGCAGTCCCGTCGTCGTCTCGACGTCACCGGTGAGACGCGACAGGATGCCGCCGGTCTTCATGTCCCACAGGCGTGGTAACGGCAGGTGCAGCAGGCGCTCATACAGCGAACGCCGGAGCGATAGCATCACCCGTACGTTGAGAATGCGCTGGCGGTAGTCCTTGAACCCTCCACCGACGTGGGACAGGATGACGACCGCGAGGGCGAGGACAAAGACGACGCCCAGCTCATACCAATGGGGCCGGAGCCAGCGCAGGTAGTCCCGCACGTACGCGCGGCGTGCCCCCCCCCCGGCGGTGCGTGGCTGAGCGACCGGCTGGCCACCGTCCGCCTCGGCTACGTCATCGAGGCGGTGTTGTTTGTAATCCTGAACGAACTCCTGGTAGCGCTTCCGGGAAGAACGAGCGGGGCTCACGAGACAACGTGAACCCCGCTGATCCGCTTAGTCAACTGCGGTGGGCTATTTGCTCAAATCGGTTACCGTGCCGATGAGCAGCTGCATCTTGGCCTGATCGGTCGACGTTGTCGCGTCCGTCTTCAGTCGCGTCGCCAGCTGCGTCAACGCCGTGGAGCGCGCCGGGCCCGTCGCCTTCTCGGCTTGCGACAACGCATCACGGGCGTCGTTGATCTTGGCCTTCGGTAGACCGTTCGACCGGGCGAGCTGGTCGAGGTAGGCCCGCGCGACGACGAAGCTTGCGGGCCACACCAGCTTCTGCTGGTCCTGCGCATTCAGATAATCGAAGCGAACGAGCTTCGCCGCGTCGATCTCGTTTTGCGTGAGCAGCGTGTTCGGCGTCAGCTCGAAAATGTCGAGCCCGCGCGCGATCTCGGAGCTGATGATGTAGCCGTTGTACCAGTACGCCGACCACGACCCGGCGCCGACGAGTTTCGTGGAATCCATCGGGCCACGGTCGAAGAACGCGATTTCCTGGGGATGCGATGGATCGGTCCAATCGAAGACCGAGACACCGCCCTGGTACCAGCCCTGCACCATGACGTCGCGGCCGGGGACCGGAACGAGCGTGCCGTTGTGCGCCACGCAGTTTTCAAACTTCGTTTGCGGCACCGGCAGCTTGTAATAGGTCTTGAAGGCCAGGTTATTGCCGTCGCGCGTGAAGATCGCGTCGGCACCCCATTCCGGCTTGTCGGTCGAGCGGCAGCGCGGCTGCAGTCCCCCGCCCCATTCATCGGTGAAGAGGACCTTGCTGCCGTCGTTGTTGAACGTGGCCGAATGCCAGAAGGAGAAGTTCGAATCCGCCACGGCCGCCACCCGCTGCGGGTTGGCGGCGTCGCGAATATCCAGTAACAGCCCGTACCCAGCGCACGCGCCGCCGGCGAGCCCGATCGCGGGATAGACGGTGATGTCGTGGCACTGCGTCGGGCCGCTCTTTGGCCCGACTCCCTGGCGCCGGCGATTCCCCTCGACCCGCTGGCTAAAGATCGATTCCAAGTTGGTCCGCAGTGTCGCCGTATCGGCGGCGGTTGCCGCTCCGGTGTCGCCGCGTGCCTTCACGAGGCTGTCGAGCGCCCAGGTCGTAAACCCGCGGCCGAGAATGATGTCCTGGCCTTCAAACGTGACCACGAAGCCGCCCGCCGCGCGCGCCGAATCGGCCTCGCGCTTTTGCTCGGCGATGTCCTCGGGTGTCTCACCGTGACGCGCCGGCGCGACGAGGTCCTGAAAGATCCGCGGCGAGCTCACGATCTTCGCCTGCTCGGGATGCGCGAGGGGAACTTGAATGACCTCGATCCGGAACAGCGCGGTGGTTGGCGTCGTGTCAACCGCTCCGACCGCACAACCCGCCAGCTCGTTCGGTGAACGGACGGGCGCCGTGCCCGACACGTAGATGTACACGTTGTCCGTATCGGTCGGCGACGTGACGACCGTATGGGTATGCGAGCCTCGACACGTCTGGACGTCGACGAGGTGCTTCGGGTTGGCAAGGTCGGTACCATCGAAGATGCGAATGCCGCGCAGCCGGTCGTGGCTCACGGTATCGGTGACACCCTGCGAGCCGCAGTCGGTTCGGCCATTCAACGCCTCTCCCGATACGAAGAGCAGATTGCGGTACACCGAGACGTCGCTCTGCGACCCGGGGCACACGAAGGCTTTGAAGAGCTTCGGAAGTTTGGGATTGCTGATATCCCACACCTGCAGCCCGTTAAAGTTGCCCTGGATGACATAGTTGCCGCGGATCGTCAGGTCCGAATTGATGAAGCGAAAATCATTCGGGTCGTTGCGATTGATGAAGTCGGGCGTGGGCGGCGTGTTGGATACCAATCGCATGTTCCACGCGGCCTGGGCCGCATTGAACCATCCGGCCTTCAACCCGATGCGCGGATCGGGGCGCGCGGCTGCCGGTTTGGGAGTGGGAGCGGTCGAGGCCGACGGACTATAGCTCGACTGCGCGCGCAAGGTCGAGGATGCCGCCAGCGCGAGCGTAGCGAGCGAACCAATAGACAGGAATCGGAATTTCACTGAGAGCTCCGTTTGAGGTCTTCGAGCATGAGCGTCATGCGATTGATCTCGGTGGTCTGATCGACGTTGACATCCGACGCAAACCGGAAGATCGGGCCGTCCTGCGCCGCGCCGGGGACCGCGAGCAGCTGCTGCACCATCGTAATCGCGCCCTGATGATGCTGAATCATGTACGTGAGGAACAGGCGATCGAACGCGGGACCGCGCGCCGAGTCGAGCTGGGCCATCTGCGCAGGTGTGAGCATTCCCGGCATCAGCATCGGCTCCGCCATGCCTTGCATGATGTGACCGCGGGGGTCGGCAGGCGGCACGTACTCGCCATGCTCTCGCAGCCACCGCTGTGCCATGACGATCTCGTCATTCTGCGCCACCACAATGCGCTCGCACAGCACGCGCACCGAGGGATTGGCGCCGTGAGACGGGGCCCATCCCGCCATCTGAATGGCTTGCGCATGGTGGCCGATCATGCCCGCCATGAAGTGCACGTCCGCGTCGGTGTAGTTCTTCTTCGCCGCCGGGGGTGGGGGTTGTTGCGCGCTGGCTACCTGCACGGCGCACGCCGTGGCAATGACGACGGCGAGCGTCATATAGGGGAGGCGTCTGATCATCGGCCCTAAAACTAAGCGGAATGCGAAGCCTGACGAGGACCCCGCTCGCCTTCCGGGGGGTTGAGAAATGAAACGCCGGGCCCCCGAGGCCGATGCAGGGTCAGGAAGCCATCGGGCACCAGGCTGGTCGCAAGCATCACGGTGTTGATATCGCCATGCTCCTGCCAGGACTCTGCCTGCTGGCTCTCCGGCTGCAGCCAGAACCGCTCCAGGGCACTGCGGAGCGGCGTGAACCTTCCCAATTCGTCGATGAGGGGACGTAGCGGCGGCTCGACGACGGCCCCCATCCGCTCGACCGCCGCCAGGCCGATCGCCAGGCCAAGCTCGCGGAACGCGAGCCGCCGCCGGGCGTGCAGCGGCGTCTGCAGATTCCACCCCGCGTACTCGTCCAGGCCGGCCAGCGCTGCCTCCAGGCTCGCCTCGAGCAGCTGATCGTGCTGCCCGAGCTGCGCCATCCGGTAGGCATCAATCAGCAGGCCGCCGATACCGAGCGCGTCGTCAGTCTCCAGACGCTCGCGGTCGATCATCGAGCCAAAGTCCGCAATGACGCCATCGAGTGCTGGACCCGGACATGACTCCGGTGGCCGCGCCGTCTCCCGCAGCTGGATGCACGTGACGTAGCCGTCGAGCGGATCGTGCTGACCCATGGACGGGACCAGCGGCCGAGTCAGATCGATGCTCATCTTCCAATACATGCGCCGAGAGCCGTCCAGCAGTGCGTACACGAATGCGCGATGGGCCGTGTCAGCGAGCTCGAGTGCCCAACAGTTGTACCACAAGTCGCCCGTGACGCGCGTCGTCTGATCGAGCGCGTGCATCCACTTGGTCAGATAATGGAAATACTGCCCGTCCCGGTCCCATTCCGTTCGCTCGTTCGGTGCCTCCTGGGGAGGCCGCTCATTCAGCGGTTTGCCGATCCGCAGCCCGCCGGCGGTAGGATGCGTCGCGCCATCCGATTCTGAGCGCCCACTGATCCATCCGGCTCGTGCCGCATCAGGACGATGGCGCCCCAGTACGCCATGGACCTGCTCGATCAGCGCGCGGGCGATATCGATGAACTGTTGATCGCGCGTCGCCAGCGCCAGACCGAGGTAGGTCGTCACCGCAAAGGCATCGGTCCAGAGGTAGCGCTTCCCATCGCCCGTCCGCTCGGCAAAGCGCGTCATCAACTCGATGGCCTGCTGGATGCGATCGTCCGTCATTTTTCCCCGCTCACGTGGACAGTACGCGCTCCGTGCCGCTGCAGTACTTGGGAGGCACGCGTTCGTACAGGGGCGCCACCTGCGCGATCCTCATGGTTGGCTATAACCCCCATCGCGCCCTGGGGTCCGAGTGGTCTATGGACCTCTCGACGTTTCGTCGTCCTGGCGTCTTACTTATGTCATGTCACGTACTGCCCGCTTAGCTGTCAGCCCGCCCGTCGAACCCATGCTCGCCAAGTTGACTGATTTCGTTCCGGTCGATGGCAACTTCCTGTATGAGCCGAAATGGGACGGCTTTCGCGCCATCGTGTTTCGCGGCCCCGGCAAAGACGACGTCTACATTCAGAGCCGCGATCTGCGGCCACTCGATCGCTACTTCCCCGAGCTGCACGCAGTGTTTCTGGCGCAGCTGCCGGTCGGTGCCGTGGTAGACGGCGAGATCGTCATGCCCACCCCCCACGGCCTGGATTTCGGAGGCTTGCAGATGCGCCTGCATCCCGCGGCCTCGCGCGTCGCCATGCTGGCACAGAAGACGCCGGCGGCGTTCGTCGCATTCGATCTCCTCGCCGCCGGCGGCAAGAACCTGATGAGTGCACCGCAGGAAGAGCGTCGCAAGCAGCTCGAGCAGGTGTTCGCAAAGCTGCGCCGTCCCATGCATCTCACGCCCGTGACGCGCGATCACGACCTGGCGGTCGACTGGCTGCAGCGGTTCGAGGGCGCCGGGCTGGACGGCGTCGTCGCGAAGCCCGCGACAAGTACCTATCAGCCCGGCAAGCGCGCCATGTTCAAAATCAAACACTCGCGAACCGCCGACTGCGTCGTCGCCGGTTTCCGCTGGCACAAGAGCGGCAAGGATGCCGTCGGTTCCCTGTTGCTCGGCCTCTACGACGACGCCGGCATGTTACAGCACGTCGGCGTCACATCGTCATTCACTATGCAGATGCGCAAGCAGCTCGTCAAAGAGCTGGCACCGCTCCGCAAGAACGCGCTCCAGCATCATCCCTGGCGCGAGTGGGCCGCAGCTCAAGCGAAGTCGAGTCGCATGCCGGGCGGTCAGAGCCGCTGGAGTGCCGGCAAGGACTTGTCCTGGGAGCCGCTGCGGATCGAGCGCGTGTGTGAAGTGAAATACGATCACATGGAGGGCGATCGTTTCCGACATGCGACCGTGTTTCAGCGCTGGCGGCCCGACAAGGAGCCGAGGGACTGCCGCTACGATCAGCTCGAGATCACTCCGGCCTACGAGCTGGAAAAAGTGTTCGGAGCCGCGGGGCGGCGGGCCTGAGCTTCTCAGGAACGTGCTGCAGGTTGATCCGAATCCGATACCACGCCGATGAGCGCCCGCGCATTTGATCCACCAGCACATCCGCCGGCTCGAGGTGCTCCGCGATCTTGGGATTCGCCTTTTTCCATTTCGCCAGGCCCGCCAGCGCTTCCTTCTTATTCTTTCCTTTGCTGACCTCGATCAGCGGGTACTTCTCGGCCCGCAACCGTGATTTGGAGGGCTGAACCCGCGGGGGCTCGTCCGGCTGCTTGCGGTAATGCGGCGGCCACGGCGCGTCGCCCTGCCCTTCCCGCTCCTGCCGCGCCGAGAGCTCGAGCAGCTTCTCGAGTGAGCCGGCGTGCTCATCGATCTTTGCATGACGATCGCCGATCTTCGCAAAGCGTTTCGGCATGGTGCCGAGCGTGAAATCGGCGGGGTCAGCGCTGTCCACCTCGTCCCAATCGAGCGGCGCGGACACGGTCGCCTCTGGTCGGGGACGGACCGAATAGGCCGACGCGATGGTCCGGTCTTTGGCGTTCTGGTTGTAGTCCACGAACACGCCGTGGCGCTCTTCCTTCCACCACTTGCTGGTCGCGAGGTCGGGTGCTCGCCGCTCGACTTCGCGCGCGAGCGCCAGGGCCGAGCGCCGCCCTTCGTCAAAGCTCCAGCGGCGCTCGATGCGCACGTAGATATGCATCCCTCGCGAGCCCGAGGTCTTGGGCCAGCCCACGAGCCCCATATCCTGAAGCACGGCGCGCACGACGTGGGCCACCGCGCGCACCTGCGGCCACTTGATCCCTGGAACAGGATCGAGATCCACGCGCAACTCATCGGGATGGTCCAGATCCTCGGCTCGCACCGGGTGAGGGTGGAGCTCCAGACAGGCCAGGTTCGCCAGCCAGGCGAGCGATGCGGCATCGCGCGGCACGACTTCATCGGCCGTCCGGCCGGACGGAAACCGCAGCGTGACGACTTCGATCCATGGGGGCCGCGACTCCGGTGCGCGCTTCTGATAGAAGGACTCGGAGCCGATGCCGTTGGGGAAGCGCACCAGCATGTTGGGCCGGCCGCCGGCGCCTCGCAGCGCGCCATCGGCCACGGCGACGTAATACTCGACCAGGTCGAGCTTAGTGTACTTCGGCTTGGGAAACAGCACCTTGTCGGGATTCGAGATCGTGACCTCGTGCCCCGGTCCATGTACCCACCGGTGGCCATCTTGGCATAGTCACCGACGATCCAACCTTCCTGACCCGTCGCATTGCGTACGCGGACCCACCACACCGTCTTGGCTGGACGAACGAGCCCGAACGTATCGCGAGAAGCCGGCGGCTTGCGGGGATCCCAGAACATGTCGCCGCGCATCGTGCTGCCGCGGTACCGCCACACGACGGCTCCTTCGCCAAGGTAGTTGAGGACGAACAGCGTGTCCTCCGGCGAGAACGTGATATCGACAAGACCTGCCTCGTCGATCGGAATTGTCGCTGTAAAAGGGCGTCGAAACGCGACGATTCCCGGCTCGAGCACGTGGAGATCGGCCGTCAACGCCGTGAAGCGCTCTCCCGGGTGGATCGTGAAGACAGATGCCGCATCGAGTCGTTTGTCCGCTCGGGCCACAACCGTGCTACACGCCGCCCACGTACCAGTGATCGTGCAACCCTCACCTTCACAAGTCTCTTTGCGGATGAACGGCATCCGGGGCGGTGTGTTGTTGACCGGACCCCAATCCAGTCGCTTGTGCGGAACTGCGGCAACAGGTGGGGCCTCGGGCGTTGGAAGGTATTCGGACTGTCGCGCGGTGTCGTTCGCGATTGCGAACGAGTCTCCCGCCGTCCATTCGGCACAGACCGGC
>WNGO01010269.1_pt1 | contig 11579 bp, 10 predicted proteins | sample 5400511 | NCBI WGS metagenome assembly WNGO01 (sample SAMN13153380, study PRJNA577476) | soil metagenome | isolation source: 20 cm soil or saprolite under Garry oak tree replicate 2 | place: USA:California | collected 2016-06-15
TGCGGCGCCGCGCGCCAGTTGCTCATGACGCAACACACCAAGACAAAAAACATTTACGAGGGGATTGCCCTCGAAACTCTCATCAAAATAGATTTCACCGCCAATCGTAGGAATCCCAACACAATTTCCGTAGTGCGCAATCCCGGAGACGACGCCGGTGAACAACCGCCGATTGACGGCCAGCTGCGATTTTAAAGTTTTAGATTTCGAATTCGGCGTGATCGGTCCAAACCGCAGAGAATTCAGACAAAATTCCGGGCGTGCCCCCATGGTAAAGATATCGCGGATAATTCCTCCGACACCGGTGGCCGCCCCTTGGAACGGTTCGATCGCGCTCGGATGATTGTGGCTCTCCATCTTGAACGCGATGGCCCAACCATCGCCGATATCAACGACACCTGCATTTTCCTCGCCGGCTTTTACCAAAATGCCCGGCCCGGTAGTCGGAAATTTCTTCAGTTCTTTCTTCGAGTTTTTATAGGAGCAGTGTTCACTCCACATTACGGAGAAAATTCCCAGCTCAGTAAAATTGGGTTCGCGCCCGAGGATTTTCTTAATTCGCTCGAATTCCTCCGGGGCGAGGCCGTGTTGTTTGATGAGTTCCGGGGTGACTGCTGGCTCGGCAGTCGGCATCTGGCTGATCATCGGCAGATTCACGTTAGCGAATCTGCAAGTCCGCTCAATCACTCAATAAGAATTTTCATCAAATCTCGACACCTTGGAAGCGTCCGGCAGCTTATCGAACTACGAACCTTGGGTGTCAAAATGAGGGAGGGATTATGGTAAAAAAAGCAATTGTTGCTCTCGCTTGCGTGCTCATCGCGTCGCCGGCGTTTGCACAGACTACTACGAACCGCACGAGACATTATCGGACAACGACTGTAGTAACTAGCGTAGAGGGAGTAACGGTAACGGCACCACCGATCATAGCGTCCGAGGGAGGGAGCGTTGCCAGTTACCAGCCTGCTGGGACTCTGGTCGTTCGCACCGACAGTGCGAATCCGGAGCGGTTTGATCTACCAGGTCCCGGGCTTGTCTATGATAAGTTTGGGCGACCGGTAACGACCTCGATCAAACCAGGCACGCGCGTCCGTGTCTTTTATGCGGACTTGGGTCCTATTCGGACGATCGATCACGTGATTGTCGAATAGTAAAAGAATAGCTTTGCTTAACTCTCGCGAGGGCTGATCGCGAGAGAGGACAGGAAGCATGCTTCGCGAACCCCCGTTTTGTTCTCAAAGCACCAAATTTTTAAACGGAGACGATCAACAAGAAGGAGGAGATCATGAAAAAGAAAACACTAGTCGCTCTCGCCTGCGCATTAGTTGCGCCGCTGGCGTTCGCGCAGACGAGCACAACAACAACTGAACAAACAACAACGACACAACCGGAAACGACAACAGAGACAGCAACTACGACTTACGCGAGCGGCCCAGTAACTACGTATGAGCCCGGCAAGACCATTGTGGTCAGAGGCGAGCAGGGACCTGTTAGCTTCGCGCTAGGCACGGCCGCACGAATTGTTGATAGGGCTGGCAAAGTGGTGACAGCCCCGCTGCGAGCCGGTCAAAAGGTACGTGTTTATTACACGGGCCCAACTGAAAGTCGCACGGTTGAGCGTGTAGTTGTTGAAGACGAGGACTAATACCAAAGCGAAGTTCAAAAGCCGCGAGATCCCACGTGGATCCCGCGGCTTTTTGTTGGTTGCGTCACATGATGGAGTTCTGACGGCATAACTTGGAACGCTACTCATGGCGTTGCATTTGCGTTTCGAGTGCAAATCGCAGAACGTCACCACTGGATGGCTTTTGATCTGAAGGAAATTATCGCAGCCCGACTGGGTGAAAATTACCAGCTCCACGAGCGCCATGTAAATCCGACGCTGGTGCAGGCGCAGCGAGTGATTGGGTTCGACAAGGTCTATGCGCGAGCAGAAGGCGCGTACCTGTACGACATGGATAATCAGCCATACCTGGATTTTTTAAGCGGCTACAGCGTCTTCAACATCGGGCGGAATCATCCAATAGTGAAACAAGCGATTCGCGATGTTCTCGATCTCGATCTGCCAAACATGGTGCAGATGGATTGCTCGCTCTTGAGTGGGTTACTTGCCGAGGCGTTGACGAAACGAACCCCGTCGCATCTGAACGCTGTGTTCTTCTGCAATTCAGGAACTGAAGCGATGGAAGGCGCGTTGAAGTTTGCGCGCGCTGCCACGGGACGTACGCGAGCGGTTTCGCTTGCAAGCGCATTTCACGGACTGAGTCTTGGTTCGTTATCGTTAATGGGGTGCGAAAGTTTCACCGAAGGCTTCGGACCGCTGATGGAAGGATTCGATGCACGTGTGCCACTCGATGATATCGAAGCGTTGGACCGGCAGTTGCGTTCGCGCGACGTGGCGGCTTTCGTGATTGAGACTGTTCAGGGAAAAGGCTGTCAAACTTCCAAGACTGATTTCTTAATTCGCGCGCAGGAACTCTGCCGGAAATACGGCACGCTGCTGATCTCCGACGAAGTACAGACAGGGCTTGGCCGCACAGGAAAAATGTTTGGGTTTCAACATTGGAATCTGGAACCGGACATCATCACGCTGGCAAAAACGCTAAGCGGCGGTTACGTGCCCTGCGGCGCGATCGTGACCCGGCGCGATATTTACCAAAAAACTTTTTCGCGCATGGACCGTTGTGTCGTCCATTCGACGACATTCGGACGCAACAATCTGGCGATGGCGTGCGGATTGGCAGCACTGGAAATAATCGACAACGAAAAGCTAACTGAGAATTCCGCGAAAATGGGCACTTTGCTGATGGAAAAAGTGGACACGCTGCGTGCGAAACACTCGTTCATCAAAGAAGTGCGCGGAAAAGGGCTCATGATCGGAATCGAGTTTCATGAACCACAGGAGTTCAAACTGAAGATGGCGTGGAAGCTGTTGCACAAGATCGACAAGGTGCTTTTCGCGCAAATGATCGTGACACAAATGCTGAGCAAACACCGCATTCTCACCCAAGTCGCAGGCCACGCGATGGACGTGATGAAGATTTTACCGCCATTGATCATTGGCGAAAAAGAAGTCGATATGTTCGTTAATGCGCTCGACGACGTGCTCACCGAATGCCGCAAATTTCCGGGACCAATGTGGGAACTTGGGAATAATTTCGTCAGGGCCGCGCTTGGCTCAAGGCGCCCGGCTGAAGCGCGGTCCGCTGTTTCCGCGTAAAACATCGGACATGCGTTCTCACTTGCGCCAGCGAACCAAAAAAGGAGACGTACGACCCGAGACTTTATCATTTGTCGATCCTTGGTTCGGGCATAGGTTTTAAAAAGGGGAGGAAATATTATGAGCACAGCTGTTGCTGAACAAAAAAAAGCTGAAACGAAACCGAATCAGCTCGAGCAACTGAAGAAATTTACCAAAGTCGTAGCCGATACCGCCGACTTTGAATCGATCAAGGATTTTAAGCCGCAGGATGCGACGACGAATCCGAGTCTGGTTTACGCCGCCACGCAAAAGCCAGAGTACGCGCGTCTGCTCGAGGAGGTACTGGCTGAACGCAAGAAATCAGGCCTAAGCGGCCACGAGCAGATTGAAGACATATGTGATCATCTGCTTGTCCAGTTCGGCACGGACATTCTCGAAATTGTGCCTGGACGCGTGTCGACCGAGACCGACGCGCGATTGTCATACGATGTCGAGGGTTCGATCAATAAAGCGCGCCGGTTGATCAAGCTTTACGAGGAGCGAAAAATTCCGCGCGAGCGGGTGTTGATTAAAATCGCTTCGACCTGGGAAGGCTTGAAGGCCGCTGAGCAACTTCAGAAGGAAGGAATCAAGTGCAATCTGACACTGCTGTTTTCGTTGCCACAAGCGGTTCGCGCAGCGGAAGCGAAAGTGCAGCTCATCTCGCCGTTTGTCGGGCGAATTTACGATTGGTACAAAAAGGAGATGAAGCGTGATTATACTGGAGCAGAAGATCCAGGGGTGCAATCAGTTACAGAAATTTATACGTATTATAAGAAGTTTGATATCTCGACCGAAGTAATGGGTGCCAGTTTTCGGAACATTCGACAGATTCTGGAATTGGCGGGATGCGATTGCCTAACGATTAGTCCCGAATTGATGGAAGAGCTGTCGAAATCGAACGAGCCAGTCGAGCGGAAGCTCACTCCGGAGAAAGCGAAGTCAGCGAAGATCGAGAAATTGGAGCTCGACGAGACGAAGTTCCGCTGGATGCTGAACGACAACGCGATGGCCTACGAGAAAACGGGCGAAGGAATTCGGAAGTTTGCCGCAGATGTGGTGAAGCTGGAAAAATTCGTCGCGAGCAAATTGTAGCGTTATTTCTTCCTTTATCTGTTTCTCTCCTTCTATGGACTGAAGGTGAGATGAGCTCAAGACGCAGCGGAATAGGAAGAGTAGATGTTTAACGTCGTCCTGGTTCGGCCAGAGATACCGCCAAACACAGGCAACATCGGTCGGCTTTGTCTGGCCACAAAATCAACTCTGCATTTGATCAAGCCGCTTGGCTTTTCGCTGGGTCATCGGCAATTGAAACGTGCGGGGCTGGATTACTGGAGCGAAGTGAGCCTGAAGCTGTGGGATTCCTTCGACGCCCTGCAGCGGTCGCAGCCGCCGGATGCGAATTACTTTTTTCTGACAACAAAGAGTAAGCGCCTTTATTACGCGGCGAGATTTCAGCGCGATGATTTTCTCGTGTTTGGCCCTGAAACAAAAGGGCTTCCGGAGAATTTGCTCGTGGCCAACAAAGATCGCTGCATCAGCATCCCGATGCATGGAACTCGTAGCCTGAACCTGGCTACCGCGGTCGCAATTGTGCTGTTTGAAGCCGTGCGCCAGCAGCAACGCTGATCAAAAACATCGCAACGCAGCGGGTACAGGGGGAGTTAAATTAGCAAAAGGCAAAACAAGGGAAAGATCATGAAATCAGCCGACGTTACAATCACTCGGAATGGCATAACAAAGCTCTTATCGAGAAGCCGCCGCCGCCTTCTTTCGTCGGCAGCTTTTTTAGCATCTTGTTACAAAATCGAATTGAGAACAGTACTTGCCAAAACTGCAGTCGAATAAGTATACGAAGCTAAACGTCTAGTAATTCAGTAAGAAAAACCTATGAAAACATTCCTTATTTTAGTTTGCAGCGTTGCGCTCGCGTGTTCCGCAGGCGCTGCGCAAAATGACAATAAATCAAAGAAGCAAGCCCAGAAGAACAGGCCAACGCAATCGGTCCAGCGCACAGCGACTACGGGCGCACCCAAGAGAGCAACGCCCAAGCACTATCAGCCAGCCTCAACGGCAACATCATATCAGAAAGCAAAAGGCCGGCAGGGCGTCAATAACCAGGTTTATCAGTCGAGATCGAATGTGAAAACCGCGAAAAAGAGTTCTCAGCAAATCGCCGCACAGAATGCGCAAGCTCGGGCATATTCGACTAAGAAGACAAAACAAGCGCAACAAGGGGTTAACAGGCAGGCTTATCAGTCGGGCTCAAACGTGAAAAAAGCCGACAAGCGTTCCCAACAAATCGCCGCCCAGAATGCGCAGGCTGGACGCAACGCGACGTCTGCAAATTATTCCAAGAAGACGAAACAATGGAAAGGTAATAACGCGTCTGCCGCCGCATTCCAATCGAACGGTAAGAAATAAGCCAAAACTGGCAGGGTAAGAATTACTGGGCGTTCCGGAATTACAGATCTGCGTGGCACGACAGGTCTTGGTGGCGGAGTAATTACAACAACCGCGTAGTTTTCGTATATGGCGGATGGTATGCCTGGAATGCGGGATACTGGATCCCGGCTTGGGGCTACGCTCCGAATGAGTACTACGCCTACGACGGCCCTATCTACGGCTATAATAATTTGCCGCCCGATCAGGTGATCGCAAATGTCCAGACCGCACTGCAAGAACAAGGTTATAATCCGGGGGGAGTGGATGGTCTACTTGGGCCGCAGACGCGCGCCGCTATTGCGGATTACCAACGCGCCAACGGGCTGGCAGAAACAGCAGCAATCGATCAGCCGACGCTGCAATCCTTGGGAATGACCTAACAGACTTCTGTTAACTGAGAAGCTGCCGTAGATTATTTCGACGGCGGCTTTTTAGCGTACGAATACGACCGTCATCAGCGAGACTCTCTTGTGCTCGCATCGTGTTTGCGGCAGATAAGGGAAAAGCCTTCGTCGATGGACACGACAACTCCGCAACTAGTGGCGCGCGATCTTTTCCAATCATTTCGAATGGGACCTCGCCGGATTGAGGTCTTGCGTGGTATCTCGATGGAGGTCGGGCGCGACGAAGCAGTCTTTCTTTCCGGCGCTTCGGGAGCGGGTAAGACGACGCTTCTTTACACGCTCGCCGGTCTGGAGCGTCCTGAATCGGGGACGGTCGAATTCGAGGCACGAAATCTTTACAACGGTACGTCGGCGGCGCAGGCGCGATTTCGAAATCGCAAAATGGGTTTCATATTCCAGGGATATTTTCTCCTGCCGGAGCTGACGGCGCTGGAAAACGTCTCACTGCCAGGGATGATCCGCGGAAAATCAACAAGAGAACGGGCCGAGGAGAGCCTGGTGGCCGTTGGCTTGGCGGACCGGATGCAGCATCTGCCGGCGGAACTTTCTGGAGGAGAACAACAGCGGGTGGCGATCGCCCGGGCGCTGACGAACAATCCCGAAATCATTTTCGCCGACGAGCCCACGGGAAATCTCGATTCAAAAACCGGGGACTCAATTATGGATCTGTTGTTGGACCTGACGCGTTCGCGAAAAAAAACACTGCTTGTGGTGACACACGATGCGCGCCTCGCGGCACGCGGTGACCGTCAACTCCACATCAAAGACGGCGTGTTGCAGTGAAAAAATTGCAGCGTTAACGGATTTGTGTTTCACCACTTCAACTTTTAACCAGGTAACGCTTTTGATTTTGCAACTTGAATTGCCCGCTTAAGCGTCGGAGATTTTGTTGCGATTATGAAAACCACTGATGCGACGGTGTTAGACGAACCGAAAATTCACGATCCCGGTGCCGAGGCGGTAATCGAACCCGCAGTCGAAAGTCGGCCGCGCCGGACAACCGGCGTCAAGGAAGCGAAGATTTACATCGACGGAAAATTCTACTCGGAAGCGAACGCGAAGATTTCCGTGTTCGATCATGGTCTGCTTTATGGCGATGGAATCTTCGAAGGAATTCGCTTTTACAACGGGCGAGTCTTCCGACTCGAAGAACATCTTCACAGGCTGTGGGATTCAGCGCATTCGATCTGTCTCGAAATTCCAATGACGATGCGGAACATGACCGAGGCGGTGCTCGAGACAATTCGGCAAAATCATTTGCGTGATGGCTATATCCGCTTGCTGGTTACACGGGGGATTGGCAATTTGGGGCTGAATCCGACGCAATGTAAGTCCCCGAGCGTGATTATTATTGCGGCGACGATTGCCCTTTATCACGAGGACTTTTACAAGAAAGGATTAACCATTGTGACCTGCGCAACACGTCGCAGCAACCCGGCAGCGCTTAATCCGGCAGTCAAATCGTTGAATTATTTAAACAATGTGATGGCGCGGGTTGAGGCAAATTTAGCGGGTGCGGATGAAGCTCTTATGTTGAACGATGCAGGAAACGTTGCCGAATGCACCGCTGACAATGTTTTCATCGTGAAACACGGCCAAATTTTCACGCCGCCGGTCGCGTCCGGCGCGCTGCGAGGGATTACACGCTCGGTAGTATTTGAAATCGCCGCCGAACTTGGCGTCAAAGTTCGCGAAACCGATATTACGCGCCATGATGTTTTTGTTGCTGACGAATGCTTCCTCACGGGCACTGCCGCGGAGATTGTCCCGGTCGTAAAAGCAGATGGGCGATCGATCGGCAACGGAAAGCCAGGGCCCGTTACCGCGCGTATCATCGCGCGATTCCGTCAGGTGACACGCGAAACCGGTACACCAATTTCCGCCTAGAAATTGAGAAAGCCGCTTCTGACGTAGAAACGTCATGGAAATATTGGGGTTGAATGTTTCCAAACCAACAAGATGTAATTAAAAAGAGATGTTGTGTGACGTTTGCAAATGCAATGACGCGACGGTCTTCCTGACGCAAATTCTGGAAGGCAAAATGCAAAAGGTGAATCTCTGCGATGCATGCTCCAAAGAGAAGGGCGTGCAAGATCCAACCGGCTTCGCGCTCGCGGATTTGCTACTAGGCATCGGGGCAGCGGAAGAAATTGAAAAAGGAGCTCCGACCCAGAAGTGCCCCGTGTGCGGGTTTAGTCAGGCCGACTTTAAGAAAACGGGCCGCCTCGGCTGCAGCGAGTGCTACGTTACCTTCGCGGAGGGCCTGGGTTCACTCTTAAAAGCGATGCACAAGGGCACCGAACACGTCGGAAAATTTCCGGAGCGGGCGCAGCGGACGATGGCACTGAACCACCGTATGCGTGCCTTGAATGAACACCTGCAGAAGGCTGTGGCCGACGAGAATTACGAGACGGCCGCCTCGTTGCGCGATGAAATCAAGCAACTCGAAAACGAGCTCTCGAAATCGTCATGAAAGTCTCCAACATGTTGGCCACCGCCGGAGAATGGTTGCGCGGTGAGGGGCCCCATCACCAGATCGTGATCAGCAGTCGCGTACGGCTCGCGCGCAACTTGCGCAACCGTCCGTTTCCTGGTTGGGCGAAAAAGGCGGAGCGCAGTTCCATCCTGGAATTGATCAGGTCGCGCGTGGCAGCGCTTCCGGAAATGCAGGAGGCATTTGCGGAAAGCTTGCAAGATCTGTCGGCGCTAGACAGGCAGGTTCTGGTGGAACGCCATCTGATCAGTCGAGAGCACGCCGCCAAGGGCGCCGGCAGCGCAGTCGTCGTGAATCGGCGGCAGACTCTTAGCATCATGATCAACGAGGAAGATCATTTGCGGATGCAATCGATTCGTTCCGGCCTGCAATTGAAACAGGCATTCAAACTCGTCGATAAAATCGATAGCGCGCTCGAAAGCAAACTGGACTTCGCCTTCGATCCGCGGCTTGGATATCTGACCGCATGCCCTACGAACGTCGGTACTGGAATGCGCGCGTCCGCGATGTTGCATTTGCCGGGGCTTGTCCTGAGTGAGTTGATTAATCAAGTCATTCAAGCCGTGAGCAAAATCGGACTCGCAGTCCGCGGTCTGTACGGCGAGGGCACGGAGGCGATGGGCAACCTTTTCCAGATTTCAAATCAGACCACACTTGGCGAAAAGGAAGAAGAAATCATCAGTCGCCTGAGCAAGGTCATTGAAACAATTATCGAAAAGGAGCACAACGCGCGACAGGTGTTGCTCCAGAAAAAACCAAATACGCTTTTGGACCAGATCGGTCGCGCGTACGGCGTTTTGACTTATGCGCATGCCATGGCCTCCAAGGAAGCGCTCAACCTGCTCTCGGTCATCAAACTCGGGATGGATCTGGGCGCGTTTCCGGAAGATCAACGTCTGCAAATCGATGAATTGTTCATTGAGACGCAGCCGGCGCATTTGCAGAAAAGCTCTCAGCAAAAATTGAACGCGGAAGAACGCGACCACTTGCGCGCTCAAATTATTCGTGAGCGTTTGAAACTCTTTCCTAAACCTGATATTAGTAAGATGGCGAGGCAAACGGGCGGTGACTCGATTGTCGTGCCATCGAACGATGAATAATTTCACACCCCGGGCTCAACAGGTTCTGGCGCTTGCTCGCAAGGAAGCCGATCGGTTTAACCACAACTATGTCGGCACCGAGCATCTGCTCCTTGGGCTGATCAAGCTGGGGCAGGGAGTAGCTGTCAACGTCCTGCAGAAGATGGGTCTCGACCTTGAGACCGTACGCATGGAGGTGGAGAAACAGGTCGGCTCAGGACCGGAAACCAAGATGGTCGGCAACGTTCCTTATACTCCTCGCGTCAAAAAAGTACTGGCGCTTGCGGGCAAGGAAGCCAAGGCGCTCAATCATTCTTACGTCGGTACAGAACATATTTTGCTTGGACTTTTGCGAGAGGGCGAGGGAGTCGCTGCGAGAGTTTTGAAAAGTCTTGAACTCGACATCGAACGCACACGCAACGAGATCCTCAAAGAGCTCGATCCAAATTTCACGCCCTCTGAATCGGACCAGGAAGGCGGCGAGCCAACGAAGAAAGACGTCAAGACTCCGGCACTCCGCGCGTTTGGCCGTGACCTGACCGACTTGGCGAAGAAAGGCGAACTCGATCCGGTAATTGGCCGACGCAATGAAATCGAGCGGGTCATTCAAGTGCTTTGCCGACGAACAAAGAACAATCCAGTTCTGATTGGCGAAGCAGGTGTCGGCAAGACGGCGATTGCTGAGGGTCTGGCCCAGGAGATTGCGAACGGCAATGTGCCTGAGTTATTGCGAGACAGACGCGTGATCACACTGGACCTCGCGTTAATGGTCGCAGGCACAAAATACCGGGGCCAGTTCGAGGAGCGCATCAAGGCGGTGATGGACGAGATCCGCCGTTCCAAGAATGTGATCCTTTTCATCGACGAACTGCACACGATCGTTGGGGCTGGTTCTGCTGAAGGCGCGATGGACGCATCGAACATCATCAAGCCCGCATTGAGCCGCGGCGAATTGCAATGCGTGGGCGCCACTACGATGAACGAATATCGCAAGTACATCGAGAAAGATGCAGCGCTGGAACGGCGTTTCCAGACGATAAAAGTCGATGCGCCGACGGTCGATGAAGCCATTCTAATCCTAAAAGGTCTGCGTCCGAAGTACGAGGCGCATCATAAAGCGAAACTCACGGACGAAGCGCTCGAGACAGCCGTTAGATTTTCCGATCGTTATATCACCGGTCGATTTCTTCCCGACAAGGCGATCGATGTGATGGACGAAGCAGGCGCGCGTGCCCGCATCAATGCCATGACGCGGCCACCCGACGTGAAGGATATCGAGAAAGAGATCGAAGAGATTCGGGTCGAAAAGGAAGGGGCCATCAAAGCACAGGACTTTGAGAAAGCTGCCGCGCTTCGCGACAAGGAGAAGCAAACGAAAGAAAAGCTCGATGCCATTCTAACCAAATGGCGTGAGGAGCGAGAAGAGAAAGAGGTGGTGGTGACGGCGGATGACATGATGCACATCATCTCGAAAGTCACAGGCGTTCCTCTCCAGCGTATGGAACAGGCGGAAACACAAAAGCTCCTCATGATGGAGTCGGAGATGAAGCAGCGCGTCATCGGCCAGGAGGAAGCCGTTACCGCGATTAGCAAGGCTTTGCGTCGATCCCGCGCCGATTTGAAAGATCCAAAGCGACCGATCGGATCATTTGTCTTTCTGGGTCCTACTGGCGTTGGCAAGACGTATCTCGCCCGCACGCTTGCCGAATTCATGTTCGGCGATCCCGACGCACTGATTCAGATCGACATGTCGGAGTACATGGAAAAATTCACTGCGTCGCGTCTGATTGGTTCACCGCCAGGCTATGTCGGTTACGAGGAGGGCGGCCAGCTGTCCGAGGCCGTGCGTCGCCGGCCATATTCGGTGGTGCTTTTCGACGAAATCGAAAAAGCGCACCCCGATGTGATGCATTTGC
>WNGO01002556.1_pt1 | contig 11578 bp, 10 predicted proteins | sample 5400511 | NCBI WGS metagenome assembly WNGO01 (sample SAMN13153380, study PRJNA577476) | soil metagenome | isolation source: 20 cm soil or saprolite under Garry oak tree replicate 2 | place: USA:California | collected 2016-06-15
CCGCCGGTCGCTCCGCCCGTCCCCGCCGCCACACCACCCACCGTCATTCCCGTGAAGGGCCCCGCAGGCGACGTGCCCCACTGCAGATCGCTCGCGGGCTTGTTGGGGCGCGCCACGACTCCCGGTTGTGTGTTCGAAGCGGTCCAGATGGCCGAGGCGGAGGCGACGTGGAGCGTCCACGAGCGGTTCGATTTCACGGTCGCCGCGGGGCCGTTGTCCGCGACGAGACCGGCGTCGTAATCCGCCGTGGCGGGCGACGTGAGCGCGGTCGAGCTGGCCGTCAACGCCAGCTGGAGCACCGTGCCGACGGTCATGGTGGTGGTCGTGCTCGCCGTGCAGGTCCCCGCCGGCGTGGGCGCGTTGCAGGTCTGGGCACGCGCCGCGCGCGCGAGGGCCATCGTCGCGAGCACGGCGCAGACCGCGACGGCCGCCGCCCGGCGGCTCACGGCGTCACCGGTAGCGCGGCCGCGAACGACCCCGAGCTCGTCACCGCACCCGACGCCTGCTCCACCCACGCGCCGTGCACCGAGTCCCCCGCAATCGTCCCCAGGTGCTGCCGCCCGGCGAGGCCAATAAAGGCCGTGAATTCGAGCGCCGACGCGTCCAGCACCTGACCCGATACCACGGCGCTCACATGCGTGAGATTGCCCTGCCCGTCCGTCTGCGTGGCGTCCAGAGACCCTTGAAAGTCGCGTCCGTTCTGTTGACTGATCGTCAACGTGCCGGTGATCGTCGCGGGGACGGGGCTGGTTTGTGTCGCGGCGTAGCCCCATTCCCCCACGACCATCACGGGCGCCGCGCCGCCGCTGGTCGGGGACTGGCACGCCCCCGCCGCCATGCCCAGCGCGAGAAGCAGCCCGGACCGCGCGAGCCACCTCACGGGGTTGACCCGCCGGACGCGCCCGCGCCGCGCGAGCCGCGGCCGCCCGGCTCGAACATGCGAAGCGGCCGCGGGTAGACGGGCACCGTGATGAGCGGCACGGGCTGACCGGGTTCGACCGTGAATGCGGCGGGCCGTTCCCGCAACCGCACCGGCTCACGCAGCCCCGTCACGTCGACCTCCAGGCGGTAGCGGCCAGGCGGGAGCGCGGAGAAATGGGCGCGTCCGGCGTTGTCCGACCGCACCGACCAGGCGTTGCCGGCCGTGTCCACGGCCTGCACGGGGACGCCCTCCAGGCCCACCTGCGGCGTGCGACCGCTCGAATCCGCGGACCGGACGAGCTGCACGTCCACGTCCACCGTTGGGATGACGCCGATCTCGATCGCCTTGAGGGGCTGCCGCTCCGCCGGCGCGCCCGTGTTCGGGATCGTGCCGAAGGGAAGCGACGTTTCGTCGAGGCGCACGGGCGCCACGATCTTGTCGTAGAAGCGGAACCGCCCGGACCGATCGGTGACGATCGTTTCCGTGCCGCGGCGGACCACCGCTCCCGCGATCGCCTGCTCGCCCCGGTCCCGCACGCCGTTGGCGTTCCGGTCTTCGAATACTTCGCCCTTGGCCATTGGTTGGAGCGCGCCGAGCGACAGGTGCACCGCGCGCTCGACCTTCACCACCGGAATCCACCGCGCCCCGCCCGCGAGGCCGGACAAGAATGGATTGTGCTCGACGTCCACGGTGAGGGCGAGGCTGCCGGGAAGCGGGGCGGTGAGGCCGAGGCGGGCGACCGTCACCGGGGGACGATCCCCGAACCATCCGTAGCGCTGCACCTGGGCGCTCAGCACCGGGCCGCGGGCGCTGCCCGTGAGCGTGACGCGCGTGGCACGAAACCCCAGTACATAGGCGTCGGTCAGGAAGCCGATGCCGGCGCCGTTGTGCTCGAGGCTGCCGTTCAGCTCCAGGGTCCCGCGGTCGGTCGCGACGCCGCCGCCGACGCTGAACGACTGCCGCCCGGCCGAGGTGACGATCGTCGGCCCGCCGGGGATGCCGGCCGTCTGGCTGGCGCTGCCCAGCGTCGCCGCGCCCGAGAAGAATCCCGTCCCGTGCTGGGCCGTCACACCCACGCGCACGACCGTTTCCCCGTTGCCGAGCAGGCCCGCGGCGCTCGACGCCTCGAATGAATTGGACCGGGCCTCCACCGCGAGCGACGTGTGTCCGTCGAGGTCGTAGCGGGGAGCCAGGGACCAACCCAGCGTGTGCAGCCGGCTGAACGTCGGACTCGCGTCGTCGCTGGTCCAATAGCCGGCGCCCACCGACAGCCGGCTCCCGAACCCGCGGGAGGCAACGGCCGACAGCTCGTCACGCGCGTGCGCGAACGCCATGCTCCCGCCCGGGGCGTGCACCAGGCGCAGCTGCCCGAAGTCGGCGCGGGTCTGGCGCTTGATCTCGGTGAGCCAGCCCATGCCGCTGCCGCTCTCGTAGTGCCGGGCTGCGATCTCGCCCGAGACGGTGACGCCGGAGAACGGCGGCGAGACTGCGCCGAACCCGATCGCCTGCAGCTGCCGCGGCGCGAGCTGCGGGTCCTCGAGGTCCGTGAGCGTCGCGTGCACCTCCGCGCCCGGCCGCCACACCTGCTCGCCCATCCGCACGCCCAACAGGTGACCACGCGCTCCGCCCGCCGCGATGGTCGCGGGCTCGGCGGCGAGACCGCTCACCGACCAGCGGTCGCCGGTGTAGTTGAACGAGGCGCCGTGTCCGTAGGCGCTCACGCCGGTCACGTCGGAGAACGAGCGGCCGGTCGCGCCGCCAGTTGCCTGCCACTGGGGGGCTGCCAGCGTAAGGAACGGGGCGCCCGCGAAATAGCCGACGCGAGACAGCCCGCGGGGATCGGCAGTCCCCGGGTCTACCGCCTGCACCAACCGCCCGAACGCCTGCACGCCCTCCGTGACGGGGCCTTGCAGCTCGAACCCGATGACGGGAGAGGTCCGACCGCTGTCCCCGAGCACCGTGGCGACACCGGCCACCAGGGTCGGGCCGAGCGCCCGCGCGCCGGGAGACTCGAGCAGCTGGAGCACCGCGTCGGCAGTCGCCACCGGCAGCCCGCGGGACGACGCGGTCAGCGTCACCCGGTACACGCCCGAGACGGAGACCGGCGGCACCAGGACCGTCGCGTCACCGCTCACTGCCTCCCCTGAGCGGAGCACGTAGCGGCGGGGCGTCTCCGTGGACCGCCAGTCCGGTGGCACAACCGCCGCGACATCGAGCGTGTCGGGGCCGTTGCCTTCGTTGGTCAGGACATAGTGGATGACGATCCGCTCGCCCGGGCGGGCACCGAACAGCTGCTGCGGCAGGCGCAACGTAGCGCCCTGGATCTGGGCGACCTCCAGGTAGAGCGGGACCGGGAGGCGGAGGTTGCCCTGCATGAACTGCACCTCCGCGATGGTCCGCTCACCCGCGAGCGCCGCCGCGGGCACGCTCGTCGCTACCAGGACGGTGCGCGCGCCGGCCGCCGCCTCCGCCACGCCCTGCAAGGGGGGGATGATCGTCGCCCCGCCCGTCGGCGTCACGGTGTACGTCACCGGCTCTCCGGCACGAAACAGCACGGGCACCGCGACGACGAACACCTGGATGGTGCGGGGGAGTGCACGCGCCCGCGCCCCGAGGCGGCCGGCCACGCTGGTCACCAGCGGTGCCTCGAGCTGCTGGGCGGCCGCCCGAGAGGCGGCGGGCGCGAGCAGCAGCGTCCAGAGCAAGGCGGAGCGGCGCACGGGCGACACTATGGTGTCGTGACAGTGAGCGTGAACACGAGGCCGGTCGAGTACGTCGCCGGGGCATCGCTCGTCCACGACAGACGCATCCGCAGAAACAGCGTGTTGCTCCACGGATCGTTGAGCAGGTTGTTCTGCACGGTACGCGATTCGATCACGGCGTCCGTCGTGGTCATCGCGTTCCACGTCCCCAGGTCGGCGCGGCGCCATTCAAGGTCGCTGAGCGGCTTCCCGCCGCCGAGCGACGCGGACGACGCCCGGACGGAGACGGTCGTGGTGCAGGTTTTCCCCCCCTTACAGCCCTTGGCGTCGCTGCTCGAGAACACCACGCCGGTCGGGTTCGCGATCACGCCGGCGTTGTAGTCCGCAACAACGGGCGCGGGGAACACGTTCGGCGTCTGCGTCAGGGTGATGGAAACCTGCGCCCGGGCGCCGCACGGCGCCGCCGCGGCAGCCGCGAGAATCCAGAACGTCCTCGATGCGGCGCGCACGTCAGGGCACGTCCAGCGGAATTTGGCCGGCGGCGATCTCGGAGCCGCCGTAGTCGAGCAGCGCGAGCGCCAGGTACTTCCCGGGCGCGAGCTGACGTACGCGGACCGCGATGCGCCGCCGTGCGTCCGGAAGCACGGGGAATTCCGCAATGCTGTCGGTGGCGGCCACCGAGTTGTCGGCGCGACGGTACTCGAGGGTCCCATGCACCCACAGCGGCATCCCGCCCGTCGCATGAAACGTGATCGCGACCCGCCGACCGCTCGAGTCGCCCCGTTGTACGGCCATCTCCTCGACGTCGCCCTCCTTCGTCAGGCCGGGCGGCAGGAGATAGATCTTGACGCCGAGGCGGGTGACGTAGGTGATCTGGCGACCCGCGGCCGCCGAGGGTGCGTTGGTTTCGACGAAGGCGATGCTCCAGCACGCGCTCTTGAGCGAATCGGTCCCCGACTGCGCCAGCCGCACCGCCTGCCGGCCCCCCGGGGGGAGCCGCAACGACAGCGGGAACACCTGGAGATACTTCGCGCACGAATGCGGCAGCGTGCCGCGTGGCGGGAAGTTGTGCTCGCCGTCCTCGCGTCGCTCCCAGTCGCCGAGGTAGATGCTGACCTGCACGGGCGCGGCGCCTTCATTCGTCACATTGAAGGACGCGACGCGCGGCCCGCGCGCGCTCGGGTCCAGGAACACCTCGGCCTGATCCACGGACACCTGCGCGGCCACCGGCCACGGCGCCGCCAACAGCGCTCCAAGAGACAACGCGGCGAAGGGGAGCCCCCTCCGCCGCGTTGACCAAAGCGAGAGCCAGATCACGTCAGGGGGCCGAGAGGGTGTAGACCACGACGAGCGAGTAATCGCCCGGCGTGTCGGTCCCGTAGCTCCAGAGCGCCTTGTAGAACGCGCCCTGCGAGCTGCTCGCCCCAGCGCCGCCGGTCAGGAACGTCGCCGGCGCGGTCGAAACACCCGCGTACGGCCCGCCCACGTTCGTCGCCCACTGCAGGTCGGTCGAGGCCTTGCTGCCGTTAGCGCCGGCACCGACCGCCGTCCAGGTGGCCGCGTTGGAGCTGACCTTCACCGTCCAAGCCCGGTTGGCCTTGATCGACACCGTGGGCCCCCCATCCAGCTGGAACCCGGCGTCATAGGCGGCCTCGTCAGGCGAGGTCAGAGGGGTGGCCGCTTGGCTTAGCGTCAAGCGCAACACCGTATTCACGGTCACCTTCACCGTGTCATTGAGGCTGCACGGGTTGCTGGTACAGGTATTCTGGGCCTGCAACCGCGTGGCGCCCAGGGTCAGCAGCGCCAGCGCAACCAGTGCCATCTTGGCAGTGAGCTTCATTGTATCCCCTTCGTCTCGATGATCCGCGCCACAACGGGGGGCGGGTCCGGGAGCGCCATGGCTCCAGTATTCTGACGTTGCGTAGGGGCAACAGCCATGCCATCTGCGTTGATTCGAGACAGCGTCAGATTATTGTACAGTCCAATGTTGATTACGGCCGCGTCACTAGTCAGTAACATATTGTCAAATCATGCCTTCTCAGATCGGCCGGACTGGCTCCCTCGCTGTCGGCTTCTTGGTCGAGCAAGGTAGCAAACGCCTCCTCCTACCGCAAAACCCGCTGGGAATCGCAGCGTGCAGGTGCCTGTTGCCAGGCAGCCTAGCAACGTTTGGGTGGGAGAAGCGACGATGGAGTCGAAGTCTGATCCAGCAGAAGCTGCTTACTGTCGCGACACCGGCGCCATATGGGAAGCTAGACGACCGGGTACAAGTCCAGGCGCCGGCGGCGGTCGGAGACGAAACGTCGTGCCACGAAGCTACGACGCCAGCTGCGCCGCCGTTCCACGATCCGCCGACGCTCGCCCTGCGAGCGGCGTTCCGCCGGCACGGAGACCGTCTGGCAACGACGCTCGCCGGCCCGACGCTCGAGCCCCGCGCGGCGGTCCAACACGGTACGGCGGTCGGCCCGCTTGCGGCGGCCGGGCGGAGGGAGGGAGCCCACAGGCGGCCCAACCTATGGGCACCCTGCCACCTTCGCTAGTGCGCCCTAACGCGCGCGCAACCGGACGTCGATGTCAGTGACGACTTCGCGCGGCGGCTGATGTCGCACCCAGCCGCGGTGGCGGCCGTGGTCACGCACCTCCGCGACGCTCCGGACCGCCACCGTCCGGCCCTGGGGCGTCACGAAGACGCGGACGATCTCGCCATCCCCGCGCCGCGCCCAGATGACGCGCCTGGGACCGTCGCGATCCACGTGGTAGACCACGTAGCCGCGCGCCACCAGAACCTCCCGGGACACCACCACCACGCGATCCACCGGTACCTCGTATACGGCGACCGGCGGCTCGGCGTACACCACTCCAGCACTCATGTAGCCACCGCCCGCCAGGCAAGCCGTCGCGGCCACGAGCAGCGGCAGAGGAAGGAGCCGTTTCATGACAAGCCTCCTTTTCGAGCGTGAACCTGCTCTCAGGCTCCGATAAAGACCCCAGGAGCCTGTCGGAGGTTGCGTGGTTCCAGCCGTGGTTCCAGCCGATGACGTGGTCGCCCCGTGATGGGGATCACATTCCCTGCCCGCGGCGAGGCTGGCGAGACTCGGGCGGGGAGGCTAGCCGAGGAAGAGGCGCAGATGATCGGCGCGCGTGCGGCGGTCCGGCCGGCTGCGGCGCTCGGTAAGCGTCCGACGGGTCACGAGGCCCCGACGGTTCACGAGCACGGTGCGTTCGTCCTGCCGCCGCTCGCCGATGCGGCGCTCGAATCCGCGTCGTCGATCGGTGAGCAGGCGCCGCTCGACGAGGTGGCGCCGCCGCGACTGACGGGAGTCCACACCACCAATCTGCGCCGCCCAGCGCCTCAGCGCCAGCGGAAGATTCCAAGGGCGACGGCGAAGCTCGACACGCCCCAGAGCGCGACGACCGCGAGCGGCCGGCCGAGGGCGGTGAGTGCCGCGCCGTCGATCATCACCGCGCGGAGTGCGTCGTTCAGGGCGGTGAGAGGCAGCGCGCGCACGAACGGCTGCATCGCGTCCGGAAATCGCGCGTACGAGAAGAACGTCCCGGAGAGAATCCACATCGGGAGCATCACGAGGTTCATGAGACCGGAGACCGCCTCGACCGTGCGCGCGCGGCTCGCGACCAGGAGCCCCAACCCCGAGAACCCGACGGCGCCCAGCATCGTGATGACCGCGAGCGTCGCGACCGAGCCCCGCACCCCGACGCGGAACATCACCCACCCGAACCCGACGAGCGCGGCGATCTCGAGCACCAGGAACACCAGTCGCGACAGGATGAACGACAACAGGTAGTCGCTGCGCCGCATCGGCGTCGCCATCAGGCGCTTCAGGAGCTTCTTGGACCGCGCCTGCACGACGGCGAACCCGACACCCCACAGCCCGCTGCCCATCAGGTTCATGCCGAGCAAGCCGGGGATGAGGAAATCGATGTAACGCGAGCCCGGCTCGGCGACGCGCTCGTCCCGGACGGCCGTGGGATCGGTGCGCCCGCGGGCCTGCTGCAGCGCTTCGTTCACCTCGAGGCGCGCGAGCCGGCTCTCGGTGCGAGTCGAGTCGTAGCGGTATACGACCGGGTCGCCCGGCACGACGAGGAGGGCGACCCGGCCGGTGCGGAGGGCGGCGCGGGCTTCCCCCGAGTCGAGCACCTGGGCGATGAGGCCCGGCGACCGGTCGAGCAGCGCCGCCACGGCCGAGTCGCCGACCCCTCGGGCCACCCCCACGCGCAGCTCGCCCGGGCCGCGGCTCCGGAACGCGATTCCCAGAGCGAACGCCAGCACGATCGGGAACCCGAACACCCAGAAGATCGCCTCGGGCTCGCGGTAGAACTCGCGCAGGCGCGCGAGCGTCAGCTGCGTCAGGGGATGGTCACGCATCGCGCAGCTGCCGGCCCGTGAGGGAGACGAAGACGTCCTCCAGCGTAGCGTGGTGGGTCGTGAGCAGCGACAGCGCGGCGCCGCGCCGCTCGAGCAGCGCCAGCAGCGCCGGCAGCGTGCGGTGCACCTCGGCCACCGTGAGCGCCGTCCGCTCGGGACCCGCGCGGACGGCGCGCACTCCCGGCAGCCCGCCCAGCTCGTCCGCGAGCCCCGCCGCCGCGCCATCGGCCAGGGCGAACTCCACCACGTGTTCCGCACCCAGCGAGGCGATGAGGTTCTGCGGCGAGCCCACCGCGATCACCCGCCCCTGGTCCATGATGGCCACACGGTCGCACAGCCGCTCGGCCTCTTCCATGTAATGGGTGGTGAGGAGAACCGTGCCTCCCGATCGGCGGAACCTGTCGATCACGTCCCACAGCTGGCGCCGCGAGTGCGGGTCGAGGCCCGTCGTCGGCTCGTCGAGAAACAGCAGCTCCGGCCGGTTGACCAGCGCACACGCCACCGACAGCCGCTGCTTCTGCCCGCCCGACAGCTTGTTCACCCAGACCCGCCGCTTCTCCTCCAGCTCGACAAGCCGCAGCACCTCGTCCACGCTGTGCGCGCGGCGGTAGAAGCTGCGGAACAGCCGCAGCGTCTCCTCGACCGTGAGCTTGTCGGCCAGCTGGGTCTCCTGCAGCTGGATGCCGAGCCGCTCCTGGAGCGCGCGCCCGCCGGAGCCGTCGTGCCATGCCGTCCCCAGCACTTCCACCTCGCCCGCGTCGGGCGGCGTCAGCCCCTCGAGAATCTCGATCGTCGTCGTCTTCCCGGCGCCGTTCGGCCCGAGCAGGCCGAAGCACTCGCCCACCTCGACGGTGAGGTCGAGCCCGGCGACGGCGACCACGTCGCCGTAGCGCTTGACGAGGCTGGCGCAGCGGATGGCAGGCACGCTCAGGCGGGTGTCTCGCCCTTGGCCTTCGGCTCGGGGGTGGAGGCGGCTTTGAGCGCCACGTCGAGCTGCATCTTCAGGCTGTTCACGCCGTCCGCGAGGCCGCGGATTTTCATGCTGATCCCGCCGCCGCGCGCCGCCATTACCCCCATCGCGCCCGCGACGTCCGTGATCGTGCCGATGTTGGAGGTCAGCGCACGCTGCCGCAGCTGCGACATCTCGCGGGCGATCTTCTCGCAGACTGCCTGGAGGGTCTTGCTCGGAGCCGCGCGGTTGTCGTCCAGCTCGGTGACGAGGCGCTTCACGTGGTCGACGACCTTGATGTAGTCTTCGATCTCCGCGATGCGGCGGTATTGGTCGGGCGTGAGCTTTGCGGTGGCCATTGCCGGCCTCAGTTGCCCGGCCCGAGCGCCTCGGTGAGCGCGCGCCCGTCCAGGGGCTCAGTGGGAGTGAGATCGAGCAGCCGCGCGAGCGTGGGAGCGATGTCCACCGTGCGGACGCGCGCGCCGGAGACCTCGCGCCGAATACCCCTTCCCCAGAAGATCAGCGGCACGTGCGCGTCGAGGTCCGACGGCTGCCCGTGCATCGCGATCGCGACGCCAGCGTCCCAAATCGAATATGGCTTGAGCGTGATGACCAGCTCCACGCCGGCGTCTGGGGGGACCTGGTGCCACCAGCGCCGCGCCACGGGATCCGCCACGGTGTCCGCCCGTCCGAGTTCGGCGACGGTTTGCACTCGCGTCACGCCTGCGACCGCGCGGACCCGCGTGGCCACGGCGGCGACCGCGCTGTCCACATTCACGCCCGCCGCCGCCAGCCGGTCGCGAGCGGGGACGAGCAGCAGGCCCGTCTCGAAGAGCAGCCAATCGCCACCGCCCGCCCGCTGATCCAGCTCGCGGTTCACGTCGTGCACGAGGCTGTCGACGCTCACGCGACGCGCGTCCGGGTGGCCGTGCGCCCGGGCCCATTCCGGGTACGGCGTCATGCCGTGGTCGGACGTGAGCACAATGGTCACCCCCGCCCCGCCATAGCGCACGATCAGCTGTCCGAAGAACCAGCCGAGATAGCGATCAACGCGGAGCACCTGATCGTGAATCTCGCGGGAGTCGGGCCCGTACAGGTGGCCGATCGCGTCGGTGGTCGAGAGACTGACCGCGAGCAGGTCCGTGCTCCCGCGCCCTCCCAAGCCGAGCGCCCGTACCCCAGCCAGCGCGAAGGCCAGTGTCAGCGAATCCATCGTGGGGACGTTGATCAGCGTGTCCGCCGCCTTGGTGCTGTCGAGCGGCAGGCGGTGCGGGAAGGTGAAGGCTTGTCCCCCGTGCTCGTACGACTCGCTGTCGGGCTCGGGATAGTCCGCCGTGCGCAGCAGCGTGCTCCACGTCGCGCCTGCCTGCTTGAACGGCAGGCGCTGCGCGTTGAAGGCGCGCACCCAGCCCGGGAGCGAGTCGGCATAGTAGCGGCTCGTCGTAAAGCTGCCGGACTGATACCAGTATACCTGCTGCTTGGCGCGCCCCAGCGGGAGGATCGCGCCCCGGTCCTTGCGCGAGACCGAGAGCGCCCGGGCTCCCGGCTGCGCCGCTTTGAGCCAATCGAACAGCGCGCTGCCGTGGAATCGCGCCGGGGAGGCTCCCGGTCCCGCGACACCGAGCAGCGGCGCGGTCGAGTCCTGCACGCCCGCGAGATTGCGAATGATCCCCGTGTGGGCCGGCACGCGTCCCGACAGGATCGTGGCGTGCCCCGGCGCCGTCTCGGTGACGGCGTGGTCGTGGAAGGCCTGCGTGAAGACGGCGCCCTCGCGTAGCAGCAATCCCAGACCGCCGAGCAGCTGCGGCCGGTAGCGCTCCAGGTAGTCGGGGCGCAGCTGGTCAACAGTGATCACGACGAGGAGTCGCGGTCGCGCGCCCGGTGGCGGCGCGAGGCCGAGCCCGACAATGGCGAGCAGCACGGCAGTTGGCATGGGGGGAAAGCTAACCTCGCCCCAGCTCAGGACGCGGCGGCCGGCACGGGCTCGCCGCGCGGCACCCGCGTCGCGAGCAGCAGCGCGCACGCGATGACGCCCGCACAGGCGAAAAACGGAACGCGCGGTCCGAAACTCTGGTAGGCGAAGCCAGCCCAGATAGGGCCCAGTACGCTCGCGACGCCGCGCAGCGCCTGCTGCACGCCCATCATCAGGCCGAACTCGTGCCTGTCCGCCCGGTGGCTCACGAGCGCCGAGTTGGCGGGGAACAGGAGCGCCGTGCCCAGCGGCAGCAACGTCTGATACAGCAGGAATGCCGGCACCGAGGCGGCGAGCGGCACCAGAGCGTAACCCAGGCCGTACAGCACGGCGCCCCACCGCATGGTGCGCACTTCACCGAAGCGGTGGTTGATCGGCCCGACCACGAACGCTCGCATCAGGACTCCCACACCGCCGAACACGAGGAAGAAGTAGCCGATGTTGCGCTCGGTGATGCCGAACCGCCACGAGAGGTAGAGCGCGAAGACGGGGGGTGTGGAGTTGTACGCGAGCATCGCGACTGCGTAGATCCAGATGAGCTGCGCCACGGGGCGGCGGGGGTGGCGGATCACCTCCCACATTGCGTCGCGCACGGGCCGGGGCTCGGGGGGAGGCAGGTGCCGACCGCTGGCGGTCTGCACGTGCTGCG
>WNGO01018496.1_pt1 | contig 11571 bp, 9 predicted proteins | sample 5400511 | NCBI WGS metagenome assembly WNGO01 (sample SAMN13153380, study PRJNA577476) | soil metagenome | isolation source: 20 cm soil or saprolite under Garry oak tree replicate 2 | place: USA:California | collected 2016-06-15
CGCGCCATCGCGGAGGAACTTGGCCGTGCCGTCGCCATTCTCATGGATACACAAGGCCCGGCCATTCGCACCGGCGATCTCAAGACCGAGTTGCATTTGAAAGCCGGAGACATTCTCGAGTTCACCGTGCGCGGGGCCAAAAGCGAGGAAGCCTACTCGGTGGATGTGAACTACGATGGCTTGATCAACGACATCAACGAAGGCGACACCGTTCTGGTTGATAACGGCGTCATTCATCTCCTCGTGCTGGAGAAACGCGAGAACCGCATTCGTTGCAAAGTGATCACGCCCGGAACGCTGGGCTCGCGACGACACATTAATTTGCCGGGTGTGCGGGTGAACTTGCCGCCGCTTACCCAAAAAGATCTCGGAGATATCGCGCTGGGGGTGGAAATGAACGTGGACTTCATCGCCTTGAGCTTCGTGCGCCAGCGGAGCGATCTGGAGGAGTTGCGGGAATTATTGGCGCAAAAAGGAAGCAAAGCCCAGGTCATGGCGAAGATTGAAGACCAGTCCGCCGTCCGCTTGATCCACGAGATTATCGCTGCGGCCGACGCCATCATGGTGGCACGCGGCGATCTGGGGATCGAATGCCCTATTGAGGAGTTGCCAATTATTCAGCGCAAGATTGTGAAGCTTTGCGCGCGTCTCGGAAAACCTGTGGTGGTTGCGACGCATATGCTGGAATCGATGATCCACAATCCCCTCCCCACCCGCGCGGAAATTACCGATGTGGCCAACGCGGTTTTCGAGCAAGCCGATGCCATCATGCTGAGTGGAGAAACCAGCGTAGGAGCTTATCCGGTGGAATGCGTGCGCATTTTTCATCGAGTTGCAGTGCGCATTGAGCGCAGCGGCGGCGCCGGTTACGCCAAAGCAGCCGTGCTTGAAGATGCGCGACAAAAAACGGTGGCATCCGCAGTCGTCCTGGCGAACTCGCTGCCGCGGGCACGCATTATCGTCTTTACCCGGCACGGCACGATGGCACGCAATACCTCGAATCTGCGTCCAGAACACGCCACCATTTTCGCCTTCACCCCGAGCGAGGAAGTGCGACGCCAACTCGCGCTTTGTTGGGGAACGTATCCGGTGCGGATAAAATTTACCGATGATCCCAACGCTACCATCGAAGCAGCCGAGAGATATCTGCGCGATGCGGGATTGACTTTGCCGGGCGACAATTTGGTGATCATCAGCGATCTGCGTGCGGGCGAGACATTGGTGGACACTGTGCAATTACGAACGGCGCGATGAGACGCTGAGGAAGGAACACAGACCTGAGGTCTGTGCGCCACACAGGTCTGTGACCTGTGTTCCTATAACAAAAGACGCGCGGATTACTCCGCGCGTCTTTCCTAATATTGGTGGTAGCTTTTACGCCTCGACCGGCATCTCCAGGTCGATGTCGATCGGCCGCTCTTTTTTGGCCAGGGCGCGACGCAATTTCGACAGCGCGATGTTCTGCAACTGCCGAATGCGTTCCCGCGTCACGCCAAATTTCTTCCCGACTTCTTCGAGCGTCTTCGGCTTGCCGCCGTCGAGCCCGAAGCGCGAGAAAATAATTTTGCGTTCGCGATCGTCCAGCACTTCCAGCAAACCGCCCACTTCGTTGCGCAGATTTTTGTCGCGCAACAATTCGAACGGCGTCATCGCTTCCTCATCGCCTACGATTTCACCGAACTCGGTCGAATCATCATCGCTGATCGGCGCGTCCAACGACGCCGGGCGGATCGAGACTGTTTTCAATTGCGAAACTTTTCCAGCGGCAATTCCGATTTCTTCGCCGAGTTCGTCGTCGGTCGGTTCGCGGCCGAGCTCCTCGCTCATTTGCAAGGAGACGCGGCGCATTTTGGAAATTTTGTCCACCAGATGGACGGGGAGGCGAATTGTCTTCGATTGATTGGCGAGCGCGCGTTTGATCGATTGCTTGATCCACCACGCCGCGTAGGTCGAAAGTTTTCCACCTTTCGCCGGATCGAAGCGCTCGACCGCTTTCATCAGGCCGATGTTGCCCTCCGAAATCAAATCGAGCAGCGGCAATCCAAGATTCGCATAATCGTGCGCGATCTTCACGACCAGACGCAAATTCGAACGAATCATCAGGGCACGAGCTTCCTTGTCGCCGCGCTTAATTTTAGCGGCGAGCTCAATCTCCTGCTGTGGAGTGAGCAGAGGAATCTGCCCGATCTCGCGCAGGTAAATTTTTATTCCAGTATCGCTATCTTCAGCAGCCATAAAACTTCTCTTCATGAACGTAAAAGGGGGGTGCGGTATCCATTCTCCGACTATTCAGGTTTCGCCGGCATTCCTCAATCGCAGCATTTATCACGCGCGAAAGTCCTTAACAAGGTTAAATATTCGCAATTCTGACACTTGCTGGATGTATTTTGTTCAAATAAGGTTTTCTCGTTCGCTGTCAGGCATTTATCGGCTATGGAAATTTGAGAATTTGGCTGATTTTTGACCGTCGAAAAGGGGGACTCCAACTTTCTTCGATTTTTTCGAGCCAGGGCGCGCCAAAAATTCCCGCCTAGCCGCCTCGAATTTTTTACAGCTGCGTCAAAACCGCCGGGACCGGCCTTATTATATTATATAGTGCTAAATAACGCGACGTGGTCATCCCGAGACGCGAAGACGTCGAGGGACCCCACCAACGGGCGATTGGTCGCCAAACAACCTCGTGCGATCCACCATCCTGGGAGAGGTCCCTCGCGTGCGCTCGGGATGACAAGCATGCGGCGCGGCGTCTTGTCGCCCGAAGAGGCCTCTTTTCGCCCGCAGTTTCAATGAAAATGGATTTGTCCCTTTTCGCGCGAAAATTTCTCTGCCAACCTCGCGCAGATGTTCGCGAAAATTTATTCCGCCGCGGTTTTCGGCGTTGATGCCTACGAAGTCGAGATCGAGGTCAACTCGGCGGGCGGATTGCCTGCGATCGTCGTCGTTGGTTTGCCCGACGCCGCGGTCAAGGAAAGCAAAGACCGCGTCACCACCGCGATTTCCAATAGCGGGTACTATTGGCCGCGAGGACGCACGACGGTGAACCTCGCGCCGGCGGACATCAAAAAAGAAGGACCCAGTTTCGATCTGCCGATCGCGCTGGGTATGATCGCGTGCAGTCTGGAAACAGACACCGCGGAATTTTCTCATTACAGTTTTGTCGGCGAACTGGCGCTCGATGGCGCGGTGCGCGCAGTGAAAGGCGTGTTGCCGGTTGCGATTGAAGCGCGGAAACGCGGGAAAAAAGCGCTCTTTGTTCCGGCAGCAAATGCGCAGGAGGCCGCAATGGTGAAGGGAATCGCCGTTTATGGCGTGCGCAATTTGCGCGAAACATTTTCGTTCCTGTGCGGCGAATGCACTCTTCAGCCAACCCGCGGTGATCTCGAGAAATTTTTCGCGACCCATCAAAGCTACGAGGTCGATTTCGCGGACGTGAAAGGTCAGGCGCACGTGAAGCGCGCGATGGAAGTGGCCGTTGCCGGCGGACACAACATTCTCATGGTCGGACCGCCGGGCTCGGGCAAATCGATGTTGTCAAAACGCATTGCCACCGTCATTCCACCGATGTCGCTGGAGGAAGCGATTGAGACGACGAAGATCCACAGCATCGCGGGATTGCTTACGCCGGAACAATCATTCGTGCCGACGCGCCCGTTCCGCTCGCCCCATCATACTATTAGCGATATCGGTTTACTCGGGGGCGGCGCTATTCCAAATCCCGGTGAAGTCAGTCTGGCACACAACGGCGTGCTTTTTCTCGATGAGCTGCCGGAATTTCATCGTTCCACGTTGGAAGTGATGCGTCAGCCGCTGGAGGATGGACGGGTTACCGTTTCGCGAGCAGCCGGCAGCGTGACCTTCCCGAGCGAATTCATGTTGGTCGCGGCGATGAATCCTTGCCCGTGCGGTTACTTCGGCGATTTGAAACGCGAATGCCGCTGCGGTCCGAATCAGGTACAACGATATCGGCAGCGCATTTCCGGACCGTTGCTCGATCGGATCGACCTCCACATCGAAGTGCCCTCGATTGAGTATCGTGATATGGCGAGCGAACGGTCAGAGGAACCCTCCAGCGCAATTCGCGAACGGGTTTCCGCAGCGCGGAAGAGGCAGCAAGCGCGATTCGCTAACGATTCCAAGACAAACTGCAATGCGCGCATGGGAACGAAGCATCTGAAACAATGGTGCAAATTGGATTCCGATTCGCAAGAATTGATCCGGGTGGCGATGACGGAATTAAATCTCAGCGCCCGCGCCTACGATCGCATTCTCAAAGTTGCCCGCACCATCGCCGACCTCGCCTCCACCGAGGCCATCACCGTGGAACACGTGAGCGAGGCAATCCAGTACCGCACTTTCGATCGGACGCTTTGGGTTTGAGTGACGTGATGGCTGCCCGATTCCTCGTGATCTCATTTCAACGCAGCGGTTTGAACTGGCTACGTTACTGCACAGAATATTTCACCGGCGTGCGCACACCTGGGCGCAAACAAATAATCGCGGAAGGCTCCGTTTTTTTCGATCGCGCTCATGATGTGCAGCGAAAGCCGGGACGGAGCGATTATACAGGTTTGTATGACGCGAGCGGGGCCGAGATCTACGAACGCGTAGCGCTATTGCTGCGCAATCCATACGACTGCTTCACCTCGCACTACCTCGGGCGCGCACTTTACAATTTTTCCGAAATGATAGAAGCGTCCCGTGCTTGGTATCATGGCCATCACGGACTCTTCGTTGAGCGTGAACGTCCGGAGTTGAAAACGAAAGAACGTACTGCGATTGCGCGCATGTTGAAGCGGCAGCTCGGCCAGAAGGTCGAGCAGTATCTGGGCCGCTATTTGTTCGAAGATCCTTTCCCATCACCGCCGAATACGTGAGCAAAGCAATTCAGCTCCCCAGTTTCGATCGCACACTGTGGGTCTGAATTTTCCCGCGCCTCGGCTAAGAGGCATTTGCAAAGAAAGGGTGCGCTGGAATTGTGAAGGATGGTGACGGCAGCGGCCAGGGCCAAATATCCGAAACCGATCTGTTATTCGCCGTTTTTAAAATATGTGTTCATCCATATTCCCAAGTGTGCCGGAAGCAGTATTCACCGCGCCTTAGGCGTCCTGCACGCGCAGCGTTCATTGCCGGTCGGGAAACCCAAATATCATAAGCATGCCAAAGCGGCGACGGTGCGTGAAGTCCTCGGGCCGGCCTGGAATGAATGCTTTAAGTTCGCTTTCATTCGCAATCCCTGGGACCTGATGGTTTCCTCCTACCATTGGTGGTTAACCTATGCAGAAATATTTCCGGCGTTGCATAAAGACGTCGCTCAAATTCGAGAAATGGGCTCTTTTTCTGTCTTCATTCGCTCAGAATTCGGTGGTTCCATGCTCAACGAACACCACGGACGCGATTTGACGGAATGGATTTCAGACGGCAACGAGATCATCGTTGATTTTGTGGGTCGCTACGAAAACCTGGATGAGGATTGGAGCAAAGTATGCCGAGCGCTTCAGATCCGAGCTCTCTCCCTGGGCCGAGAAAACCAGGTTGCCCGTCAGGATTACCGAGTCTTTTATGATGACGAGTCGAGGGAGCTTGTGGCGAATCGCTTTGCCCGCACGATTGAGCTGTTCGGCTACCGGTTCGATGGCTAGAGGTGGGTACCGAAAACGGGATTCAGTTTCGAATAGTAGCCTGCCAAATTACAGCCAGGTGCTCCGAAAAGGAATGCGTTCGAGATAATGCTTCTACCGCCGGTCAGTCTCATCATCACATCCTATAACCAGCAGGGGTATCTCAGCGAAGCTATCGAAAGCGCCATTGATCAAACGGTCGCTGCTTTCGAAATCATTGTCGCCGACGATCATTCGACAATGGACGGTTCAATCGAAGCCATTCGTGAATATGAGGCACAGTATCCCGGATTAGTTCGCGGTCTTTTTCAGGAGAAAAATGTTGGTATTCCGAAAAACCGAAATAGCGCGTTGCAGATGGTTAAAGGGGATTATGTCGCAATCTTGGACGGCGACGACCGTCTCTTGCCGAGATTTATCGAGCAGCATGCCGCCGCTCTGACCGCGAGCCCGCAAGCGCACGTCAGTTACAGCAATCGTTACGACGTTAATCAACTTGGCGAGCGGCGCCCGCACGATCGCAATCCGCAACCCTCAGGCGATGTTCTCGCCTACATCGCGCGCGGTCGCAAAGGTATTCTGCGCTCAATGGTGGCAAAGTACGACTTGGTGAAAGCGGCCGGATTTCTCGATGAGAATCACTATCACTACGATGGTTTTATCCTGACTTTGCGTCTGGCGAAATTGACTCCGTTCATTTATCTGTCCGATCCGCTGATGGAAAAACGTGACCACGCCGGAGGCACTTCCAGAGGAATTTCTTTTTCGGAAAAAGAGCGGTGTTTTCAGGACGTGCTCGCGGAGGTCATGCGTGTCACCAAAGAGTTGCCGGAAAAAGAGAAGCGGGCCATCAGCAAGAACTGGCTGGCAAAAATTTCGCGACTCTACCTCGAATCGAAGGTAGCAGAGGGTGATTGGTCGGGGGCATGGATGGAAATAGCGCGTCGAGTAGTGAGCGATCCGCGTCGGATAAAGGAGAGTTTGAAAATGGTACGCGACATACTATCTCGGGCGGGACATACGTGATTCTGCATCATTCAATCTACTTCTTGGATGGTCTTCGCTCTTGAAAGTCCGTTTCCGTTTTCGGCAGCAAAAGGGATCGCGCAGGCATAACTAGAGATCTTTCCCTGCCTTCGCGTAGAGCTACGGCGCGATAGGCGACTTCGCTGCGCTCCGCTGAGGATGACAACAAAATTAAGTCGCGGGGCGGCCGATCCGCCCCGCACTTTCGACTAGTTCCAACCTTCGTCCGAACTCAGCCATGACTTCGGCACCGTCAGGAACGCTCGCCTCTCAGAGGTAGATGGGTTTGATACTCCTACCCGTAATCTCGCCGCGATCGTTCGTTCAGACTATTTCCCCGACTGTTTGTGCCGCCGAAGGAATTGAGGTCAGTTAGCTGATATTGCGTCCCCTAGGCGAAGACTAACGCCGCGCCGCCGAGCGCGACCAGGATGATGAGCAAGAGAATCCATCCTCTGTATCCGTTGTTTACGGCAGAGTGAGCCGAATACGGCCCACGGTCTCTGCCCACGGAAGGAGAATGGGTGTTAAGAACTTGTTTTGGTGTTGTCGTGATATTCCTCAGTTAATGAATTGTTTACTGAGTATCTTGTTAGTAGCTGGTTCTGGATTGTGAAAGAGCCACTTCGCGCGTGCGACCTAGACCACTGCTGCCGCCAAAGGCGGCAGGACGTTGAAAGGCTAAAACGTTAAATCGTTAAAACGTTGAAGAGTTGAATCGGTGAACCGTTGTATCGTCCTGCTCGATAACATTGACGACTTCTAAATTGTAGGGCAACCGCGCCGGTTGCCGTTTCTCAGTTTGTTAGGCGACGCGCCTGCCCTACAACCCGAAATAGATAGCTTTCACGAAAGGCAGACAACAAAACGGCCGCGGCTTCAGCTACTACCTTTTTTCTTTGGCAGTTTCGGTCGAGGAGCGAGAGGCCCTTAGTTTAAGTGTGGAGGCGAACTTAATCAGGCCTTCGCGAATTTGTGCGCGAGACCAGGCTGCGAAGCCGAAGGTAAGCGCGGGGTCCAGTTCCGCTTTCATGAAGCATGAGGATAGCGGCGACGGCCTGATACCGATTTCGGCGCAAACCCGCGTGATGAACGGTAGATCTGTTTTCCGCCGTAACCAGGCAACGAAATGCAAGCCAGCTTCCGGAACTTCCAGAATAAAGTAATCGCTCAGCAAGTTATTGAATTGTTCGATAAAGAAGTCTCTTCGATCGGAATAGAGTTTCCGCATTCGCTTGATGTGGCTCAGGAAATATCCCTCGGTTAGGAATCCTCTGGCGCCAAAATATAACCCAAGCGCAAGGATGGATAGAGGATCTTGCTCATTGTCCCGGCGTAAATGACGCGACCAGAGTTATCGAGTCCTTGCAAGCAGGGGAGCGGAGGACCGGTGAAGCGAAACTCCGAGTTATGATCGTCCTCAAAAATATAGGCGTCACGCTCACGCGCGAAATCGATCAACGCGGTCCGGCGTGCCAAACTCATGGTCATGCCGAGCGGGAATTGATGAGAAGGTGTGACGTAAATAATCTTTGGCGCTGCCTGTTTCGACGGCCGTGCGATCACGATTCCTTCTCGGTCCACTGGTCGCGGAACTACTGTCGCGCCGGCGAAACCAAAAGCGCGCCGGGCCTGATAGAATCCTGGATCTTCGATCCACGCGACCTCACCCCGATTTACCAGCGCCATCGCGCTGATCATCATCGCCTGCTGCGTTCCAGCAGTGATAATGATCTGGTCCGGATGACAGCGCGCGCCTCTGTAATCACACAAATAAGCTGCGATCGCTTTGCGCAGGTCAGGGTCACCGCGGCTCGATGCGTATTGGAGCAAATGAGCGCCCTTATTCGCGAGGACTTGTCCTCGGAGGCGCTCCCAAATTTCTATGGGAAATTCGTCGAGCGCCACCAACGCTGGAACAAAGGAAACTCCAGGCGGTCCGGCGATTCCAAAATCAAACTGTTTTCCAGCGCGTTTATCCGGGATGTTCCGTACCCGGTGGGAAAGGCGGGGTGGACGTTCGATCAGCAGTTGCGTTTTCGGCCGGCGCGGACTCAGGAAAGTTTCCGGCAGAGAATCGGCAACGAATGTGCCCGATCCGATTCTGGTTCGAAGGTAACCTTCCGCATGGAGCTTTTCGAAGGCGAGATTGACGGTGAGTCTCGAGATCCCTAAATCAGCGGCAAGTGCGCGAGAAGAGGGAAGACGGGAGGAGTTATTACTAAAACTGCCGGAGACTAATTCATCGCGAATTTGCCGATAAAGCTGCTGATGCAGCGGTTCAGCTGAATGCCGGACCAGCCGAATCATTTCGAAGGCAATGATTGAGCGCCGTCTCCGTTTTTTTGTGCGTGCTCTATTTACTACCGGTTTCAAGGTTTGTTAGTCGACGTTCGAATGATCTCTTTTTCCTGACAGCGGAGTGCAACTCCGCTGGGCGCACAGACTGGAAAGTCTGTGTTCCGCGCTCCATTTGTAGAAAAGAGAGTATCCGATCAACAACTTTATAAAGTGGTCTGGTCCTACGGGCGCAAGTGGACTGTTGACACTTTAGCACACCGCGAGAGGTTTTTGTGCAATGCAGGATCAAATTCCATGCACGGATTATCAGGAGACGAAAGGTCTCATCTATTTCGCCCGAATGCTGGACAAAATCAGGCTCAATGCTGCCGGTAAACTGGCACCGGGATATTTTTGCGGAGTGGAAGATCCGACTTTCTTCGATGCGCGCTGCACCAGATTGTTGGGGGTGAATTACGATGAGCTAGCCAGGCGAACGCTTGAGGGCGGCTCGGACGAGGAAATCCTGGAGTGGTGTTTTGCCAACGGCAGAAGGCCGGGCGAGGAAGAAATTGCCATCTGGAATGCCTTCCTCGCCAAGCGCGGATGGCGGGATGAAGGCAGCGCCGACTTAATGGAGGCGAAGAAGCGAGCGGGTTGGGAAAATCGCGACGAGATCCAGACCTGGGTGGACCTGCATGACGCCGAAGAAGGACGAAAGCCGAGAGAAGTGATGGTTGATGGATGATTGTTGATGGCGGTGGAAAGCAGGAAGCGAGATCAACGGACTGACATCGCCTGGTGCCAAGTGAAGTACGCTACGCGCGCTTTGGCGCTTGCAATTTGGATACTGATAACGATGCAACCGACCACCCAGGCGCGATCCGCGGCAGATGACGAGAAAGCGGTAGAGGCGCTCGATATCGAATATCAGGCTGCGGTGAAGCAGAACGATGTTGCGACGATGGATCGCATTTTGGCGGACGACTTTGTTTTGGTGACGGGTCTGGGAAAAACCCACACGAAAGCTGATTTGCTGGAGGAAGCGCGGAGCAAGCGCACGGTTTACGAACATCAAGAGGATAGCGTCCGGAAAGTGCGGGTCTGGGGCGACACCGCAGTTGTTACCGCGCTGTTGTGGGCAAAGGGAACCGAAGATGGCAAACCGTTCGACTATAGGCTTTGGTTTAGCGACACCTATGTTCGGACTCCGACTGGCTGGCGCTATGTTTTCGCCCAGGCCTCGACCCGTCTGCCGGCGACGCCTTGAGTTCGGTGCGCTATTGCTGCTTTCGCTAGCGCGTTCAGCTAGCGCAATTACTTCGCTCGACCCAGCCGCAGTAAGCGCGGCGGCTGAATATTCGGTTCGGCATCGCGGCGCTTCGTTTCTGGCAATTCAAGATGGGCGGACGCTATTAGAACAGAACGCGAAAACGCCGCACAAAATTTACAGTGGCACGAAAGCGTTTTGGGATCTGACGGCGCTGGCAGCGGCGGAAGATGGTTTACTCAATCTCGATGAACGCGTCGCCGAGACAATTACGAGTTGGCGAAATGATCCGCGAAAAGCGCAAATGACGATCCGGCAATTACTCGATTTTGATTCCGGACTCGAGCCGCAGTTTTTCCTGCATGAAACGCAATCAGGAGACCGTGATGCTGCCGCCATGCGCGCACGGGCGGTGGCGGAGCCGGGAAGGGCGTTTATTTATGGACCAGCCGCGCTCCAGGTTTTCCATCAAGTCTTGAAGGAAAAATTGCGCGGTGATTCGCCAACTCATTATCTGGAGCGTCGGGTTTTGCATCGTCTTGGTCTTCGCTCGCAACGCTACCTGGCCGATCGCGCCGGCAACCCTCTCCTTGCTACTGGTTGGATTCTGAGTCCAAGACAATGGGTGAAACTCGGTCAGCTTGTTTTGGCGAATGGCGCGCCGGTTATCTCACGGAATTCGCTCGCGCAATGCTGGCGCGGAACCACAGCGAATCGTGCCTTTTCGCTCGGCTGGTGGAACAATCGCGCTGCCCCCAATGGGCGCGAGTTCGATTTCGAGCAGATGCTGATTCCGAAATGGCAAAACCAGGATTGGCATGATGCCTGTCTCTGCCGCGACGCGCCGGGCGATCTGGTTGCCTGCATCGGCTCGGAGGGACAACGCCTTTACGTTATTCCTTCGCTCAAACTTATCGTCGTGCGACAAGCCAACGGCGGATCATTTTCGGACGCGCATTTTTTGCGGTTGCTCCTCGGCCGGGAGCGCCGGTAGAGCTTCGCGCGTAGCCAGCATGAGGAGACCATCCTCTTTTTGCCAATGATAGCCGAAGGCAAAACCGAGCGGTGCCTCGTTCTGGCCGACGAGAGCGGCGAGATCAGGCTGATAATATTTTTGGAACTCGTCTTTGTGCGGAATGTAACGACCGTAGCAGTTCACTTTCCAACCTTTCGGGAAGGCATGCAGCGGAATCCCGGAATCGTCCTGAATGATGACGCGACTGTTTTGGAGAAGGAAATTGCGCACACCGGAGAATCCATCACCGTGCATGAGGAAGGAAGCGGCTTTGAGCAAGCTGAGTCCGGGCCCGCGCGCGGCGCACCAGCGAAGAAACGCGCTGTTGCCACCAGCTAAATCGGTTTTGAAGTAGTACAAGG
>WNGO01005510.1_pt1 | contig 11566 bp, 7 predicted proteins | sample 5400511 | NCBI WGS metagenome assembly WNGO01 (sample SAMN13153380, study PRJNA577476) | soil metagenome | isolation source: 20 cm soil or saprolite under Garry oak tree replicate 2 | place: USA:California | collected 2016-06-15
AACCCTCTGATTTCACAAGACCAGGGGAGAGGGGAGGAGGCTTAATAAAGATGTCCGATTATCCAAATCGCTGTCAGCACCTGAAAACCAACGGCACGCAGTGCGGATCTCCCGCGCTGCGCCGCAACCGTTTCTGTTACTTCCACAAGCGCTACCAGGACGAGCGCATCCGGCTGAACGTCGATCGCCGCCGTCGCGGCACGGCCACCTTTTTCCTGCCGGTGCTCGAAGACGCCAACTCCATCCAGATGTCTCTCATGCAGATCATGCGCCTGCTCCTGACCGGCCAGATCGAGCACAAGACCGCCAGCCTCCTTCTTTATGCGTTGCAAACCGCCAGCACCAACCTGCGTCAGACCAACTTCAAACCGTGGATTCACGAGGTCATCCTCGACCCGCGCGACGCGGCCGAAAGCATCCTCAATCAAACCCACCTCTGGGACGACGAAGACTTTGAAGAAGAAGTGGAGGAGGAGGTCGACGAGGTCGAACAGGAGATCCGACAGAAAGAAGAAGAGGCCGCCAAGAAAGCCCGCTTCGTCGCCCGTTGGGAAGCGAAGAAGGACATCGAAGCCCGCGAGCGCGGCCGCAAACGCTACGAGGAGGAAGAGAAGCTGAAGGACTGGGTCCAGCAGAATCCCGGATACAGGCTGGTCCGCCACAACGGCCGCCTGTTCACCGAAAAAGTCGAAGAGCCTGACGACCAATCCGCTAAGCCAACACCGACCGCCGAGAAAAAGCCGCCCGCCCCCAGCAGCACGGACCAGGTCCGCGCCAAAATCAACGACATGATCCGCAAACAACTCCCCGCGCTCACCGCCGTCTACAATGGCGCCCAGCAAAAAGAAGCCGACAAGCAGGCTATGAAAAAACAACCCCAAAAGGAGGCGACATCCGGCGAAAACGAGACGAAATCCACCACTGGGCGATCCTGAACGAAAATTTCTTTCCGGGTACGGCGCATTGCCACTAAAATGGACGCACTGCAGGCGGAAACCCGCTTCTCTCACGGGTTTCGCTTCGGAGGTTCTGTGCACGTCCTGGTGACGGCCGACTCGTTGTCTGGCTCCTGGACCTATGCCCGCGAGCTGGTGACCGGGCTGGTCACGCGCGGCGTGCGCGTTACCCTGGTCAGCTTTGGCCAGATCCCTCTGCCCGATCAGACATCCTGGATGGATCACCTGCACGGACTCGATTACCGTCCGACAGCTTTTCGTCTGGAGTGGATGCAGGAAGCCGAAGAGGACTTGCCGGAGTCGTCGGCATTTCTGGTGACGCTGATTAAAGAGCTTCGGCCGGACATCCTGCATTTGAATCATTTCTGTTACGGAAACTTGCCTGTGGATGTGCCTCGCGTTGTCATGGCGCACGGCGACCTGGTCACATGGACGCATGCGGTGCACGATCGCGCGCCGCGTCCGGCACGCGCTTTCGACTGGTACCGGCGAACGGTGCTCAATGGATTGATGAGCGCGGATGCGGTTGTGGCTCCCTCGGCGTGGATGCTCGAGTGCATCTCGTCCAGTTACGCGCGGCCGCGACGGAGCGAAGTGATTTATCCGGGACGCAATCCAATCTTCTTTAATCCCTACGTCAGCAAGGATGATTGCGTGCTCGCGGTGGGCCGGCTCGTGGACGCGAGCAAGCAAGTGTTTCTGCTGACGCAGCAGCAGCACCCGCTGCCGGTCTGCATCGTGGGGGCGGAGCATACGGTGCCGCTGCCGCGGATTCCGATTCGCGCGGATGTGAGGGTCGCCATCGAGGAAACATCAGTGGCGATTCGGGGGCCGCAGACCGATGCGCAATTGCGCGCGCTCTACAGCCGAGCCGCGATCTACGCGGCAACTTCGCGTTATGAACCGCTGGGCATGCCCTTGCTCGAAGCCGCTTTCTCCCGCTGCGCGATTGTTGCCAATGACATTCCGAGCTACCGCGAGATCTGGGGCGATACGGCACTTTACTTCCGTACCAATGACGCCGCGAGTCTTGCGGAAAATATCCGGCTGCTCAATGCCGATCGTCCGATGCGGCGTGCGTATGCCGAATTAGCTTACACTCGCGCCCGCGAGCGCTTCACTACCAAGCGGATGATTGATGAGTGCCTGGCACTTTATCGCAGCCTGCGTTCGGCGCGGGTAAGAGCGGCGTAATCTGCTCGATTCCTGTGCTCACCTTTCCTGCCTCAGGACGTCCTTGAATTGCTGCACGAGACGTCGCCATGCACATCATGATGAACGAGTTCCGTTATGCCGCACGCCAGTTGTACAACTCGCCGTGGTTCACGGTGACGGTGGTTCTCACATTGGCGCTTGGAATCGGCGCGAACACGGCCGTATTCAGCGTGATGAACGCCGTGCTGCTGAAAGGCCTGCCCGTGCCGAACCCCCAGGAACTCGTGTATCTGCATGTGCCGAGCGGTCAGCCTGACGGCGCAGGGAACACGGGCAACTCGACGACTTCATTCTCCGACCCGGTGTTTGAGGATCTTCGCCAGGACCAGCACGCGTTCGCCGATCTGATCGCCTTTGTGCCGCTCGCCATCGGGAAAGTCGCCGCACGTTTCGGCGACACGCCCGAAGAAGTGGAAGGTGACATGGTGAGCGGCAATTTCTTTTCAGGGCTCGGCGTTTCCTTGGCGCGAGGACACAGTTTTACTCTCGAAGATGAGCGGAGTCATTCGCAGGTTGCCGTGCTGAGTTATTCCTACTGGACGCGGCGCTTCTCGCGGAGTCCTTCTATTCTCGGGCAGAACATCTACATTAAGGGAAATGCATTCACGATTATTGGAATTGGCCCGGAAGGGTTCTTCGGAGTCGAACCTGGGCTATCGACGGATATCTGGATTCCACTGCAGAGCCGAACTGACCTCAACGCCTGGGGAACACCCGCGGAATCCAACACGCTCTACGGCACACCCACCTGGTGGTGCTTGGAACTAATTGCGCGGCTGGCTCCAGGCGTATCGGCGTCACAGGCGCTTGCCGAGGTTACGCCGCGATATCAACGCGTGGCTTACACGGGTCTCAGCACGCCCGATCCGAAGAAACCGAAAGTGACGTTGGCCTTCCAGTCGGCGCGCGGCATCGACGGACTCGACACCGGGGGAAATTACGCGACTGGAGTGACGGTGCTGATGACGCTGGTCGGTCTTGTGCTTGTGATTGCCTGTTCGAACGTGGCCATGCTGCTGGTCGCGAAAAAGAGCGCGCGCCAGCGGGAGTTCAGCTTGCGACTGGCGCTCGGCGCCGGTCGCTGGCAAATCTTTCGCCAACTGCTGCTGGAAAGCATTCTGCTGGTGACCATAGGTGCAGCGCTCGGCTGGCTCTTCGCGTTGACGGCGACTCGGGCTCTGGCTGCCTGGTCGCGGATCGAGACCAGCTTGGTTCCTGATGGGACTGTGCTGCTGTTTACGTTGGTGATCTGCGCGGTTGCGGCGCTGGTGTTCGGTCTGGCTCCTTCGATTCCGGCATTGCGGGTTCCCGTCGCAGGTTCGTTGAAGACGTCCGCCTCAACCGCCTATCGGTCCCGCTCGGGGAAATGGAGTGGAAACGTTGTGATGGCGGCGCAAATGGCATTCTGTTTCGTCCTGCTGGTGGCCGCGGGCCTTCTTCTGCGTACACTGGAAAACTACCGGTCGACGAATCTGGGAATGCGCGCGGAAGGCGTGCTCGTCTTCGGAATTACCCCGCAGAAAACCTCCAGCACGACGCAGAACCTGCGGTTCTATCGCGCTTTGCTGGAACGCCTGAGGAGCCTCCCCGGAGTGGAGTCAGTTACGTTGGCGGAAAACCGTCCGGGCTCGGGATGGAGCAATAACAACTCGGCGACGATTGACGGGGTGTCGCATACCTATTCCGAGGCGCCGCTGCGCTCGAACGACGTCGGCCCTGACTTCTTCCACGTGATGGGCGTGCCGGTGATCAATGGCCGCGATTTTATCGACAGTGATACGGAAACGGCGCCGCGCGTGGCTGTGGTCAACGAAACATTTGCCAAGAAACTGATGCCAGGAATAAACCCGCTGGGTCATCAGATCGGCGACAAGTATCGGTTCACCATCGTTGGCGTGGTCAAAGACAGCAAATACACCCGCGTGGACGAGAGTCCGATTCCGATGGCTTATCTTCCGTACACGCAGGTTGCCGGGGTCATGCACATGGAAGTCGAAGTACACGTCGTCGGTGATTCCCGGGCGATTCTGTCGTCGATTGAAAGGGCTGTGCGCGCTATGGATCCAAACCTGCCTCTTGAGAATCCGATGACGCAGCAGGCAGTCTTCGAGGAATCGTATTCGCAGCAGCGGATGTTCTCTCGGCTCTCGGCATTCTTTGGAGTGCTGGCGGCGATGCTGGTCGCGATTGGGCTCTACGGAACGCTGGCGTACCGGTTGGCGCGACGAACCTCGGAGATTGGTGTCAGGATGGCTCTTGGAGCGCGTCCGGCGCAGGTCTTGCGAATGCTGGTGCAGGAGAATTTGCTCGTGACCGGGATTGGACTGGCTTGCGGTCTGCTGATTGCTTTGGTTTCTGCGGGAATGATGGAGTCGATGTTGTTCGGGCTGCACCCGCGCGATCCGGTTACGTTCGGCTTTGCGTTCTTCATGGTGACGCTAGTTTCGCTGGCGGCGAGTCTTCTGCCTGCGAGGCAGGCTGCTTCGATTGCGCCGATGCGGGCTTTGCGGACGGAATAAGTGCCAGCCAAAACAAATGCCGTCCGCTAAAGCGGACTCGGTTTGTTTCACGCGGCTACCCGGCACTGCCGTGCCGGGCTTTCACATTCCGCCGCTACGCGGCTGCATCCGAGATTCATTCCGCCGCGCGGTTCGACTCCGTAACAAACTAAATCAGACTCCGAGCTTTGTAACAAACCGGATCAGATTGGTCCTGTTTTGTCGCGCAGTGTGTGCGCTAGCCGGTTGAGTGGCGTTCCAGCGTGCAAGCCGACATGGCCTCCTCCGTGGTATCTTCTTAAGGCTTACTAGAAACTCGTAAGGTTGGAGGATTTTTTCATGGCGCAAGTTAAGATTACGGTCCGTCCGAATGGGCCGCTTCGCGTGGAAGCACCCGAGGGAGCCGTCGAGCTGGTGGATATCAATGGAAATCAGTTCGATCTCACGGGCAAAACAGCGTTCTCACTGTGCCGCTGCGGAGGATCGGTCAATAAACCCTTCTGCGATGGGACCCACAGCAAGATCGGCTTTCAGGGCGCGGAACTGGCTGTGAAGAAAGCTGAGGGACAAGTGTAACAGGCGAGTGTAGAAGCGTTGCTTGTGACCTCTCTGTCGACAGCCCGGAGAATCGATGGATCGGCGACGCCGTCGGCACAGACGTTGCAAGCAACGTCTCTACGAGGGAGTTGATCGTGCGGGATTCGCGGGACCGGGGACTGGGAATGCATCGCAGAATCACGCGCCGTGATTTTATCAACGGCGTGGCGGTGACAGCTGGGGCCGCTATGATGCCCTGGCATCTCTTTGGCGACGGCGCTGATCCGAAGAAGTCAGGTGCTTACTATCCTCCGGCGTTCACTGGGTTGCGCGGCAGCCATCCGGGATCGTTTGAGACCGCGCACAGCTTGCGCGATGGGACCTTCTGGGATTCGGCGGGCAAGCGTGAAGACACCGACGAGACCTACGATCTGGCGATCGTGGGAGGAGGCATCAGCGGGCTTGCGGCTGCCCACTACTATCGCAAGGCGGCGGGCGCTAATGCGCGCATTCTCATCCTCGACAACCACGACGACTTTGGCGGCCACGCCAAGCGCAACGAATTCCGTGTGGGGAACGCATTCCGGCTTGGTTTTGGCGGGACATTCTCCATCGAGAGTCCAGCGCCTTACAGTTCGGTAGCAAAGGGGCTGATCGAAGAGTTGGGGATCGATGTTGCCTCGTATTCGAAGTATTTTGACAAGGATCTTTATCGTTCGCGCGGCCTGCGTTCCAAGATTTTCTTCGACAAAGAGACTTTTGGCGTGGATAAGTTGCTGGCGAACTTCAGCCCGCGAGGCGGAGGTGAGAGCGAAGATGCGGCAGCGCAATCCCCAAAACTGCTGGAAGCTTTTTTGCGCGAAGCTCCCATCGCCGATCAGGCCAAGCGCGACCTGCAAGGCCTGTATGACGAACCGAAGGATTATTTTCCGGGGCTAACCTCGGACGAGAAGAAAGCAAAGCTGGCGCGAATCAGTTATGCCAACTATTTGAAAGACGTCGCCGGGGTTCACGGAGATATCGTCAAAATCTATCAGGCTCTGCCGCACGGCCTGTTTGGCGTAGGCATTGACGCGGTCTCGGCGCAGGACGCGTGGGGATTTGACCTGCCAGGTTTCAAAGGGCTGAAATTGGACCCGACACCGGGAAAGGGAATGAACCGCGATGCTATTCCCAACGCCGAAGCAGAGAAATACTTCTTCCATTTTCCAGACGGAAACGCCAGCATCGCTCGGCTGCTGGTTCGCCAACTGATTCCTGAGGCGGTGCCGGGGAACTCGGTCTCCGATGTAATTCTCGCCAAGGCGGATTACGCGAAGCTCGATCAATCTGGATCGCCGGTGCGCATCCGTTTGAACAGCACCGCCGTGCGCGTGAAGCATTTAGGGGATGCCGGCAGCGCGAAGGAAGTAGAGGTCACCTATGCGCGCGCCGACAAGACCTACACCGTGAAGGCGAAGAACGCGATCCTGGCGTGCTGGCACGTGGTGATTCCATATATCTGCGAGGAACTGCCGGACCCGCAAAAGGAGGCTCTGGCTTCCGCGCAGAAAGTGCCGCTGCTCTATACCAACGTTGCGCTCCGCAACTGGAAGTCGTTCGAGAAAGTCGGCGCGAACTCGATTTATGCGCCCGGCATGTATCACAGCTCAGTGAACCTTGATCTCCCGGTGAGCATTGGCGGATACGAGTGTGCCCGCAAACCCGAGGAGCCGATCGTGGTGCACATGATGAAGGCCGCGTGCCATCCCGGCCTGCCGGCGCGTCAACAGCACAGCTCCGGCCGCATGGAGTTGTACACGACGACGTTTGAGACGATGGAGCGCAATATCCGGGAGCAACTGGCGCGCGTGCTGGGTGCGGGAGGATTCGATCCGGCCCGGGATATCGCGGCCATCACCGTTAACCGCTGGCCGCACGGCTACGCCTACGAGTACAACTCGCTGTTTGATTCGTTCTGGCTGGAGGGTGGAGAGACTCCGTGCGAAGTGGCGCGCAAGCCGTTCGGGCGAATCGCTATCGCCAACGCGGACGCGGGAGCGTATGCGTATACGGATGAGGCGATCAATCAGGCCTATCGAGCGGTTGCGGAGATCACGAAAGCCTAGCAGGCTGCGGGAAACTCTTACCCGACGGACATCTCAACCTCAGCGGCTAAAAGGCGCCATTCAAAACGAATCGGGTATCGCAGCGCTGAAGCCCTGCGCCACCCAAAAGCTGAAGCGCTGCCTGCCAAACCTGAAGCGCTGCGCCACCCAAAATCGATAGCTTAATCGTCTTTTTCCGCAGCTTGCTAATGGGGCGCAGGTCCGCGTAGCTGCTGCGCCAGGTTTCTTGCTTCCTGGGAGTCTTTCAGCATTCCCTTTGCCTGATAGGCATCAGCTAGGGCGTTCTCGACGTCCGCACTGTCGCCGGACTTTTCTTTTTCCTTGAGATAAGCAGCAATGGCGTCGTCGTGGCGGTTGAGTTTTGCGTAGGAGTTTCCCATCTCGAAGTAGACGCCCGAGACGTGAGTGTCGGGCGCCGCTTTCTTGAATTCATCAATCGCTGCGGAATGGTTCTGTTGAGCGGCGAGGACGAGTCCCAAGCCGTAGTGACCTTCAGCGCTGTTCGGATCTTGGGCGAGGATTTGTGTAAATTCAGACTTCGAGTCTTCCAGTCGCTTCTCGGTCAGGTAAACCAGGCCTAGATCGAATCGGGCCTCGAGGTTTGCGGGCTGCAGTTCGATAACACGTTTGAATTCGGCTTCGGCTTCGAGATATTGGTCGCGAGCCAGATAGGCCTGTGCCAGCGCGAAGTGTGCAGGGACGAGGTTGGGCTGCTGCTTGATCACGGCTTGCAGTCGCGCCACCGGGTCACCTTTGGTTTCCTGAAAGGCGCGAGCGATGCGCATGGGTCCGCCGCGCCACTGGCGTACGCCGAATCCGGCCGCAAGCAGTCCCAGCACAACCACACCCACAACAGTCGCGCGCCGCAGCGGAGCATCCGTTTGCGGTGCCAGGCGGGCGATCAAGGCACCGAGAGCTAAGCCGCTGACGAGTCCCCCAAAGCCCAGATTGAATACAGCGAAAATGACCAGGCTTCGGAGGGTTCCGCTGATGGCGACGCGCGGTAGCGAAAACTCACCCAGATAGAATGAGGCGATCAGCGCACCGGCTAGTCCGAAGATTGCTCCCGACGCGCCGACACTGGGGATCATCGGGTCCCAACCTAATCTGGCCAATCCCCCACCGACACCTGTGATCAGGTATATGGCTGCGAAAGTCCAACGTCCGTAGAGCGATTCGCACAGTCTACCCAGATCCCAAAGACACCACATATTGAATGCGATGTGCATCAGGCCGGCGTGAACGAACATGTATGTCAGCAAGCGCCACCAATCGCCCGATAATGTGAGAGGGCCATAATTGGCGCCCCATGGTCTGAGATCCATCCGCGAAAAATCGACCACAGTTCCGCTCGCCAACGCCATGGCCAGAAAGACGGCTATGTTGGCGCCGAAGATCACCTGCGTCAGCGTGATGCTCGACTCGCTTCGCCGCACCCAGGGCCGGGTGATGACCGGTTGCGGGACGTTGCCCGACTCTTCGCCCCGTTGCGCGGCTTCGTGTTGCACGCACCACTGGCACATCTTCTTGAAGGTCAGAGGAGGCAGTTGCCGGCCGCATCGAATACAGTTCGCCATGTCTTATACAAAGGTATCAGCAGTTGAATGGGTTGTGGGTTCGACAGAGCACACCGCGGAGTTGATGAACGGTCCGAACTAGAACGGTTCACGGGGGCTGAAGCCCAGATAAAATGTGCGTCGGACGCGGCCCTAAAGGGCCGCTCTTCCACGGTGCGGGACAGGCTCGGGAGCGCGACGCGAATGTTGTGCCGAGGCAGCCTGCCCGGCAGGTTCCCATGCAGTCGCATGCGTCGCTTCGCTCCGCAGGGCGGACGAGGCGTCCGCCCCTACACAAGACTGGTCAGCAGTTGAATGGGTTGTGGGTTCGACGGAGCACAAGCGCGGAGTTGATGAACGGTCCGAACTTGAACGGTTCACGGGGGCTGAAGCCCAGATAGAATGTGCGTCGGACGCGGCCCTAAAGGGCCGCTCTTCCATGGTGCGGGACAGAGTCGGGAGTGATTCGGGAGTGCAGTGCAGGACGTCCGTGTCGACGCAAGCGCGTGAAGGCTCATGCGGTCGCATGCGTCGCTTCGCTCCGCAGGGCGGGCGAGGCGTCCGCCCCTACACAAGCACGGCGGACGGGTGCGCCCGCCCTTACACAAGACGGTCAGTGGATTGTCTTTGTTTTGCGCGACATATAATCCATCAGCAGATATTGGCCTAGGGTGTAGGGTGTGGTGAAGTAGGCTTTGCCGCGGCACATTTCCGTTACCTTTTGTACGAACTGTACTAAGCCATAATCCGACGCGAGCATGAAGGTGTTGATCAGCACGCCGGCGCGCTTGCACTTCGAGACTTCTTCCAGCGTTTGGCTTACGACCAGTGGATCGAGGCCGAATGCGTTTTTGTAGATGCGACCGTCTTCTAGCGTTAGCGCCGAGGGCTTGCCGTCGGTGATCATCACGATCTGCTTCATGTCTTTTTTCTGCCGCTGCAGGATTCTCTGGGCCATGCGCAAGCCTTCGCGAGTATTGGTGTAATACGGTCCAACCTTGACTCGCGCCAACTGCGAGAGCGGAATCTCTTCGGCGGAATCGTGGAAGAGAACCAGTGATAGCGAATCTCCCGGATATTGCGTGCGGATCAGATGCGAGAGAGCCATTGCAACTTTTTTTGCGGGGGTGAACCGATCTTCGCCGTACAGGATCATCGAGTGCGAGCAGTCGAGCATGAGTACCGTCGCGCAGGAAGACTGGTACTCGCACTGATGCACCTGCAAGTCGGAGTATTCGATGTTCAGCGGCAGAGTCAGGCCCTCGCGCTGGATGGCGTTCGAGAGAGTCGCGGTGATGTCGAGATTCAGAGTGTCGCCGAATTCGTAGGTCTTTGACGAACCGCTGGCCTCGATGCCGGTGGCCAAATCGCGCGTGTCGTGGCGCCCGAAACTCGATTTGCCGAGTGAACCGAGCAGGTTGCGCAGGGACTTGAAGCCAAGGAAGTCGAGACTCTTGTCTGTAATTTCGAAGCGAGCTTGCTGCGCTTCTCCCGTCTGACCTCCGACGCTCGATTGGCGCGCCGGGTCATGTGGCTCGTCGACCGAGATGTAATCTTCCTGCTGCATGCGCTCGATGAGCTTCTCGATGAGTTCCTCGAGTTGCCCGTCGGCCATCATCTGCTCGATCTGCTGGCGCAGGTTCTCGTCGAACATCTCGCCGTTGAGCAGTGCGTTCTCAATGGCGCGCTTGAGTTCATCGAGCGTTTGCTCGCCTTCGGGCAGTTCGTACCACATGGATTCCTGGAATCCGCTCTGGAGCAGGTAGTCCGAGAGGGCGCTGAGCAGGTCTTCCATGCTCATTTCGCCGGCGGGGTCGGGAACGTATTTAGAGTAGCGGATGCGTTTCATAAAAACAGCTGCGAGCTATGAGCTTCGAGCTATGAGCAAAAGCCAAAGTTCTTGCGTATAGCTCAAGGCTCGAAGCGCATAGCTCAGTTGAACTGCCTTCTCTGCCGGAGCGGCCTGTCCTCGGGATCGAAGGATTTCTCGCGAACAGGCTCGGGCTTCTTTTCTCCGGCTTTGAATACGCGCTCTTCGCTGCGGCCGATGCGTTTGTGCGCGTGCAGGCCTTCGAGGATGAACTCTGCCGCGGACACTTGCTGCTCGGCGCTCTCTTTTGGCGACACGCCTAGAGGTCCGAGTTTGTCGATCAGGCCCTGGATTCCGCGGAGTTTTTCGAGCGCTTCCGCGGCGGAAACCGAGTCGGCCATTTGAATCTCGCCGCCCAGGTCGAACCATTGGACGATCTGCTGCACGTTGGCGCCGGTGTAGTACTCGTCGTAGGTTTTGGCGATGGCGGTGCGAATCAGTTCGCGGCCCACGTGGTCGGCGCCCTTCATCTCACCTTCGTATTCGAGTTCGAGCTTTCCGGTGATTGCGGGGAGCGCGGCGTAGACGTCGCTGATGCGCGGGACGACAAGCTTTTCTTCATTGCGAATGGCGCGGCGCTCGGCATTCGAGATCACGTTTTCCATCGCCGAGATCGGAAGGCGCTGGCTCACGCCCGAGCGCTTGTCGATCTTCTTGTCTTCGCGCGCGGCAAAGGCTACGCGCTCGATTACTTCCTGCACGTAGTTCGGAAGATGCATTGTGTGACCATTGCGGCGCGTCCAGGCTTCCTGCGCGGTGATCGCGATTCCTTCTTCGACGGTCGCGGGATAGTGCGTGCGGATCTCCGATCCGATGCGGTCTTTCA
>WNGO01002559.1_pt1 | contig 11564 bp, 6 predicted proteins | sample 5400511 | NCBI WGS metagenome assembly WNGO01 (sample SAMN13153380, study PRJNA577476) | soil metagenome | isolation source: 20 cm soil or saprolite under Garry oak tree replicate 2 | place: USA:California | collected 2016-06-15
CGTTGCCCTGCTATTGATGCTTGTAATTCCGAACCGCGCCTCGGCGCAGGCGACAGCCACTCTAAACGGAGTTGTTCGAGACTCGAGCGGCGCCGTAATTTCGAAGGCGACCGTCACTCTGCACAATGAGGAGACTGGCACCCAGAGAGAGAGTTTAACGAACGAATCTGGGCTGTATGTTTTTATAAGTGTGCAGCCCGGTGAATACTCTTTAACGGTAAGAAAGGCTGGATTTACTACCGCGACGCAAGCGAGATTACATGTTCTTGTCAATCAGGCCGGCACTCAGGACTTCACATTAGCCATAGGATCACTGCAGCAATCGGTTACGGTTGAAGCCTCCGCTGTCACCCTTGAAACCGCCAACGCGACTCTCGGAACGGTCGTAGAGTCCAAAGCGGTGACTGACTTGCCGCTCAACGGGCGAAACTTCACCCAGCTCCTGGCCCTCACTCCGGGTGTGAGTCCGGTCAGCGTGGCGCAAAACTCGGGTGGCGCACAGGCTGCCCCGGTCGGCTCATTTGTTTTTCCCGCAGTCAGCGGGCAGTCAAATCGCAGCAACTACTTCCTGCTCGATGGGATCGACGATACCGACCAGGTCTTTACCACCTACGCGGTAGCGCCAATCCTTGACGATATTCAAGAGTTTAAAGTCCAATCCCACAGTGATGAGGCGCAGTTCGGCGGCGTATTGGGCGGGATCGTCAACGTGGTTAGCAAATCTGGCACAAACCAGTTTCACGGGACTGCCTGGGAGTTCTTCCGCAACACTGTTCTGGATGCTAAAAACCCGCTTGAAGGCGTTGCTTCGAAATTAGAACAGAACCAGTTCGGCGCGAATTTCGGCGGTCCGGTCATTCTCCCGTTTTACAACGGCCGTAATAAGACCTTCTTCTTTGGAAGCTATGAAGGGTTTCGCCGCGCGCAACCTTCAACCGGTTCAAGCGCGAGTATTGCAGGCCAGCCGTCCGGCGCGTTTTACAATGTGCCTACAGCGGCGGAACTTGCCGGCGACTTTAGCGCTCTGTTGCAAGGTCCTAACCCCATCCAGCTTTACAACCCGTTCACAACGCGGCCCGATCCTGCCAATCCCGGGTCATTCATCCGCGATCCCTTTCCGAACAATGACATTTCGAGCGGATTGAACACAGGCGCCGTGTCCCTTGCCCAGGCGATATTTCCCGCCCCGAAGCCAGTCGTAAACGGCTTCAATGGCTATGATATTCGTTCCAATCTGACTCCTCAGAACCAATACAGTTTCAGAATAGACGAAAACTTCAACCCCTCTAACTCTCTCTTTTTTCGGTACTCGAATTCGGACCAGTCAAGGATCGGAACCGGTGGGATCGAGGGGGAGACTGCTACGGGCGAAACCTTCGGAAAGCAATACGTGTTGTCCTACTACCACCAGTTCAACCCGTCAACAATCCTGGATGCACAGTTCGGACATGTGGACCTCACGAATAACGTTGGCAACTCCTATGACAAGCTAAACCCGACAGCAGTGGTCAATGCCGCCGGCCTAGCGCCTGGTTTCGCCTGTGGTTTCTCGGGAGCGGGCTCTTCTTGCTCGATCCCAGGGCTGAGCATTCCGGCGTACGCGAATAGTGGTGCCACGAACAAAGGCGGAACCAAGCTCACGGACATTTATCAGTGGAGAGCCAATTTGACGAAAGTTCTCCGCAAACACTCGTTTACCAGTGGTTTCGATTTTGAGAGAAACTCATTTTTTGTACATGGCGGCGGTCCGGCTGAAACTTTTGGTGCTGCGCAAACAGCGAATCCGGAAGCGCCGACCGGTACCGGCGATGCCATGGCAGCGTTTCTTATGGGAACCGCCGCCAGCGCCTCGCGTCGAGACACTGTGGCGCCCGTGACCGGGCAACGAAGTTGGGGCTTCTATTTCATGGATAAATGGAAAGTGACACACAGACTAACTGTGAATGTCGGGCTTCGGTATGACCTAATGCTTTGGCCGGGGTATGGGTCAGGTGCCAGCGATCCAACCAGCCAGGTTGGGAATATCGATTTCAACAATGGGACCTATGTCATTCAAACAAATTCACCGGACTGCGCGAGTGCCGGCCAAGCCCCCTGCGTGCCGGGAGGTTTGCCGCAACCTAACGTGGTTGTCTCCCGAAATGATCGCTTGTACTCCAATACTCATGACAATATCCAACCCCGAGTCGGCATGGCCTATAGTCTTAACGGCAAAACAGTGGTGCGTGCCTCGTTCGGCATGTTCAATGACCTCTGGGCAGGCGTTATGCAGACCGTACAGGGCATTGGTGGCGATTGGCCATCAGTAGCGCAAATACTCACTCCGGCACTGAATACGTCCAATGAAGTCGCCACAGTAAATTGGCAAGATCCGCTTGCAGGCTTAGGTTCGGCGGGATTACCCGCTCCAACCCCATTCGGCCAGGTTGAGTGGTACCGCGATCCGAAGGCCAAGGATCCATATTCGGAGCAATGGAATTTTGGAGTCGAGCGGCAGTTAGACTCGAACACTGTCATGACGGCGAATTATGTGGGATCCCAAAGCCACCGTCTTACAGTGGGTGGCTTGTACAACGTTGCGTTAACTCCGGGACCAGGAACGCCCGCAGAGGTTACAGCTCGACAGCCATATCCGTATATCAGTCCGACTTTTTATGACAGAAGCATCGGTAATAGCTCCTACAACGCTTTCCAATTTTCCACCAACCACCGCAGTTCGAGCGGGCTTACCTATCTGGTTGCCTACACTTGGTCAAAGTCCATGGACGTCGGTTGCTCTGGATTCTTCGGTATCGAGAGTTGCTCAGTTCAGAACCCTTACAACATCAAGGGTGACCGCAGCGTGTCCGGCTTTGATCTGACCCATGTTCTCAGTGCGAGCGCGACCGCCCCACTGCCGTTCGGTAAGGGCCGGCGCTTCGAAAATTCCAACGGTTTCGTTAACTATCTTATCGGAAACTGGCAGCTCAATGGCATCCTGACTCTCACTTCAGGGTTGCCATATAACGTGTTCATCTCGTCGGACATCCCCAATGTCGGGAATTTCGCCCCCTGGAGTGGCAACGTTCGGGCAAACCAAATTGGAGATCCTAACGCGATCAGTCGGAGCACGAAGGAATGGTTTAACACTGCCGCTTTTGGCCCGCCTGCGCCTTTTACGTTTGGCGATTCCGGCAGGAATTCCCTTCGAGCAGACTGGTTTAAGAATCTGGATCTGTCGCTGTTCCGTGATTTTCCCATCGGCGAGCGTAGACGTCTTCAGTTCAGGGCCGAAGCATTCAACACTACAAATACGCCAACCTGGGGAATTCCGGTCACCGATCTGAACAATCCCGCACAGCTCGGATCGATAACCAGTACGCGCAGCACGGAGCGGCAGTTGCAAGTGTCGTTAAAACTTTACTTCTAACGGGGTTGCGCTTGGACTTCGATGAACTGAGGCTAGCTGGCGGACGCCGGCCACTAGCCTTGGTTCAGTAATTCGGTGCGACGATCCGCTGTCGTCAGAAAGCGCGTACAGCATTTCTACGGTTGTGCTTTGATCCGTTCTCGCCCCGGGGGAAGTTGGTCCGCTTCATTGCGGCCTGAGGGTTGGCTGCACCAAACCAAGTGATCGTGGCAGCTATACCTGGACATTCGCACGATCTGTGTGAGGGGAGTAACACTTGAAAACGTCCTTTCAACCTCACATCCTCAGCAGAAAAGACTTCTTAAAGATTATGATGAGTGGCGCTGCCGGAGTCTTTTCAGCAAGGTGTGGTTCCCCACTGTCCCTTCGAGCTGCAGTTCCCCCGGCAACAAAACCTCTCATCTCTGGACTCACGCCATATTGCCGTCTTTACGGAGCGACAGCGACGGCGATCGAGGGCAACGCAAAACTGGATGCCCTGAAGATCTCTGTGAACTGTAAGGGTTCAAGCAGCGTTAAATGGAACGTTACCGCTCTGGAAGAGGGTGAGTACGACCTGTTCATTTCGTGTGCTGTTCCAGGCCCATCCTGTCACCTTGAAGTTGTCTCGGGCCCTACTTCGGTTAAATCAGATCTAAAGTTCACCGAGGGCGTGTATCGCTCAAGTGACGGCGGCTGGTCTGTCAATTTCGAAAAGAAGCGGCTCGATGGCAAATTGCATTTAACCCGCGGAATAAACCCAGTCACACTTCAAGTATCCGGAGCTGACACGGACGAAATGGTCCGCTTGCGGTGCCTTGAAGTTCTTCCTGCTTCGGCCGACGCTGAAATGACGGCCGCTAAAGAGAGTGCCCGCGCGCATCGAGCGAGCACGGACTGGTTTGTCAAGGCAGGGTATGGGGCCATGTTTCATTGGACAGATCTCACGCAACCGCGAGATGGCATGAAGAAGCCGTATCCAGAGGCTGTCGATGCCTTTGACGATGAGGCCTTTGCAAGCCTTATGGGAGAAATAGGAGCGGCTTACGTCATCTTCACTCTGAACCATGCCCATCCGCACTGCCCCGCTCCCATCCAGTCGTGGGAAGCCATCCATCCGGGATGGACAGCGAGACGCGATTTAATCGGCGACATCGCCGGTGCGTTGGAGAAACGCGGAATCAGATTGATTCTTTATATTAACTCTCCTGTATTGACAAACTTTGGAAAGACCGGGGAAACCGGGCTGTACGAACTGACCTTCAGTGAGGAGCAATTCACGGAGATTCACAAGAATGTTCTGAGCGAAATCGGATCTCGGTATGGCGAGAAACTGGCCGGCTATTGGTTCGATTCCTGGTATCAATCGCTGGCTGCCTACCCCGATGTGCCGATTGAGGAAATCTACCGTTATTGCAAAGTAGGAAACCCAGGCCGGATTACGGCCTTTAACTTCTGGATCTTTCCAGTCTTAACTCCCTGGCAGGATTACTGGGCAGGCGAGCTCTACGCTCTTCAAAATCCTTTTGAGTCTCGCTACATCCAGAGGGGGGCTGGCGCAGGATTTCAGGCCCACGGAATGGTATCCATGCTGCCGTCATGGGTGCACAGCGAAATGGGCCCGGTTCCACCGCCTCAATTCGGCGCGGAGGACTTGATCGCACACGTGAAGGCCAACATAGAACACCAAGCGGTCACGACGATCAATATCGGAATCTACCAGGACGGCACGATTGAGCAGAGTTCTCTTGAAATGATGCGCCAATTGCGGCGCGCAATCAGAGGGCCGTAAGGCAAATTCACGCCGATATCGAACAGAACTTGCCCCTGCTCTGCTTGGACTGCAAATGCGGTGCACTTCACCATGCTTCCTCAATCGAGATGAAACACCTCGTCCATGCTGGCCCACCATTCGCCGGAGGTGCGGGATTCAAACGGACGTTGCATCGGTTCCATTATTTTCCACCACTCTTGTGTCTGGGGATCAGCCGCCATCTTCGCCATGTCTGCCTGAAAATCCGTACCATGGTATTCCCAATAGCCGAACAGCAAGTGATCTTTGAGGAAGATGGAATAATTGCGAATATTGCAACGGCTGATCATGTCCAAAACCTCCGGCCAAACTGCCGAATGAAACTTCTTGTATTTCTCGATTGCCTCCGGCTTCACTCCAATTACTGCCCCGTAGCGTTTCATTGCAATTCCCCTCGATGATCAACTTGCCTGAACCCGCCGGCTGGGACCCTTATTCAGGCAATCGAAGTTGCGCCCAACCCAATCGCTTCAATATAGTCGAAATCTCATCTTGTCCGATAAAAGAATCTGATTCTGCGACTAGCTACTCATATGGACGACCGAATCATTACGCTGGAAACCAGGGATGTACGCTTCCCACTTCCCGAGGGTGCCGGCAGCGACGCCGTACACTCCGGGTCCGACTACGCGTTCGCGACGACACTGCTCATCACTGAAGCTAAGAAATTTGGCACAGGGATTGTGCTAACGCTCGGCAACGGAAATGAACTCGTGTGCCGAGCGATTAAAATGTTGGCGGGGGAAGTCATAGGACGCGACGTCGAAGAACTGATGTCCAGCTTCGGCGAGATTTCAAGGCGATTGGCAAACGACCCTCAACTGCGCTGGCTCGGACCGCACAAGGGCGTGGTACATCTGGCCCTGGCTTCGGTCACCAATGCTTGCTTTGACCTGTGGGCAAAGTTGCGTGGCGTTCCCTTATGGCGCCTCCTGCTGGATCTCAATCCTCAGCAACTGGTGAACCTTCTGGACTTCAGCTATCTCGAAGATGTTCTTACCTCTGCAGAGGCACGATGTCTTCTCGAGAACCAGATGTCCGGACGTTCGGCACGAGAGCGCATTCTCGAGGATGGCTATCCGGGCTACGATACATCCGTGGGCTGGTTCCAGTACGAAGATGACAAAGTAAAATCCTTAGCGCAACAAGCTCTTCAACGTGGCTTTCGCGCATTCAAGCTAAAAGTCGGCTCCGAAGATGGCTCTCGTGATTTGCGGCGCGCCTTTATGTTGCGTGAACTGGCAGGCTCCGACGCAATGATCATGCTGGATGCGAACCAGCAATGGACGCTTCCCACTGCTGTGAGAATTTGCCGCGAGCTCTCGGCGATGTCACCCTATTTCGTGGAGGAACCGACCCACCCGGACGATATCGCCGCGCACAAGAAACTGGCGGATGCGATTGCACCGACTCGAATTGCCCTGGGTGAGCATGTTCCCAACCGCGTCATGTTCAAGAACATGATGCAAGCCGGTGCGGTGCACTTCGTGCAAGTCGATTGCACTCGTGTTGCCGGAATTTCCGAATTCATCACCGTAAGCTTACTCGCGCGCAAATTCGGTTTGCCAGTGGTTCCCCACGTAGGAGACATGGGCCAGATTCATCAGCACCTAGTGCTCTTTAATCACGTCGCCCTCGGACACGATGCGTTGTTTCTCGAATGCATCCCACACCTGCAGGAACATTTCGTGGCTCCGGCCCAGGTACAGAATGGCGTCTATCTCACACCAAATCTTCCGGGTAGTTCGTCCGATCTTCTCGGTGTTAGGCCCTGACGTTAGTCCACAGGGTGCCGTTCTAGGAGGACTGGGCCAGGTCCGAGCCTGGCAACCAACTCCATCATGCAGTAGAAGCCTGTCTCCACTGCGACTTGAAGAAGGGTCTTTCCTGCAACCGGGAAATCCAGAGATTACCCGCCGCCATTCTTTTCAGTTTCTCGCTGTCATGGATTTCTGTTGCCTAGGGGTTGTTATGGGCTATGGGGAGAGGGAACAGATTGGCAGACCTCCCCGACCAGAGTCAGCGGAGAGTGAAGAGAATCTTGCCCAGCACTAACAAGTAGCCGACAATCGCGACGAAGCCGTGTGTGCGGATGGCTCGGTGACTGGCGGGCCACGGGAACATCAGCAGCCCGAAAACAGGCATAAGCTTGTCGGGCCACATGAGCCCGGCAACTCCAAAAATCAGGTTCAACTGCACAATGAGGTAGAAGATCAGATTTTCCATAAAAATGATTTTGAGGGGGAACCGCAATTCTATTACAGCGAGCCCAGCGGGATGAAGCGAAAGTTACGAAAGTAACTATGTTGTCTTAAGCCTTCAAGGACCTGCCGGATCCACCTCCTGTGCCCTTCTCGTTGGACACTTACCTCCGTAACGTTTGAGGGCTTACCGTTTCGGCATAACCTTGAGTTGCAAATCGGCATTTCGAGGAGCTTTTATCTCCGGCATGGACACATCGCAAGGAGCGCGAGCAGCGTCGGCGCGGGCGTTTGTTCACAGCCTGAACATCCTTATTAAGTACGCACGGATGTATGGCTACCATCACAAACGCACCGAGGGGCAATTTGAAACCACCTGGAGCGAGCTGCAGAGCGCGCTGCCAAGCGGCGGTTTCCTGCTGGGAGTTTCCGACAACAAGCTGCTGCTCGATGGCATTCCTCTCGAGTCAGGCCAGGCGGAGAAGAGCTTTGCCACGCTGCTGACTACGGCCGGTCTGGCCAGCCTGCATTTCTCCAAGGAAGTTACGGAAGAAGATTTCGTGCGCCTGGTCCGAGCCTTCATGGCTGCAGGATCGAAGGCAACCGACATTGCGAAACATATTAAAGAAGCGCTAGGCGGCAAGCAGGGATCGATCAAGATCAATGAAGTGAAGTTCATCGCGGCCGACCCGTTAACAGGAGATGTCAGCATTGCGGCCCAAATCGCGGCCCAGACTCTAGGGCCGGAGTTCAGGCAGTGGCTGAATGATCCTCAGAAGCTCTTGCAGTTGATCGCGGCTGCCGAAGGCTCCAACTCGGGTGGCGGAAAAGTCACCGATGGATCGCCAATGGTTCCACTGGGCAGCGTGCCCAACATTCCGCTCGGAAGTGGCTCAGGCGGTGGGGGCGGAACCGGAAGTGGCGGCGGAGGTGGAGTCGGCGGAATGGGTGGCGGCACTGGAACCGGTGGCGGTGGTGGGACTGGAACAGGCACCGGTGTAGCTCCTGCGTGGAAAGGCGGCATGGTTCCCCTGCAGGAGCAGGAAGTGATCCAGGCGATTCGGTTGCTGACCCGCTTTGGGCAGGTGCAGCATGATCCCAATGTCAAAGAAGAAGACCTGCACAAGGAGCTGACTGAGACCGATCCCAACACGCGATTGAATCTGCAACAGTTGCTAGGCAGCCTTGCGGCGCGCGCAACGCCCGCCGAAGAGGAACACACGCCGCTGTTGATGAAGGCCGCCGAGCACATGGCCATCCGCTTCGCGCTCGAGCGTTACCAGAAGGGCGAAGTCAAAGTAAATGCCGTCCATCAGATGATGGAACACATGAGCCGGCAGATGGATTCGCTGCGCCAGATTCTCAAAATCCAGGAAGACAAGATGGGCAAGGCCGGCATCCTGGTGGAGTCGCATGCCGACATCCTGGATCGCATGTTCTGGGCTGAAGTACCGGAAGCGGGCAAGAAGAGCGTGCTCCTATCGCACGAGGCGCCTTGCGTTCCACCCCGCAACCTTCGGCAGTTCGTGGAGAGTTTGCTGGAACGTGATGACAAGCAACTGGCCTCCGACATTCTGAACAATTACTCAAGCTGCTTGAGTGCAAAGGAAGTCGAACCGCGCCGACGCACCGCAATCGGATTGAGCCAGATCGCCGATCTTTACGCGCGCCTGGGTGGACAGCCCATGGCGCAAGCTGTCCGCAAGCTGAGCGAACAGATCATTGCCGAAAAAGATGCCGAGATGCAGAGCCTGCTCAGCGCGGCGTTCGTGCGCTTGAGCCAGGAATCGAGCGCGGCCAAAAACTATGCGGCGATCAACGAAGTCTGTGCCGGCATGGAACTGATCAGCGTTGAGCGCCCGGTATTGATGAGCGATCTTCGCCCGCGTGTTGGCGTCGAAAACCGTTTGCCAGAGTTCATCGAAGAAGCGATACGGCAGGAGCCGGTCCCGGCGGACTTGTTGGCCGTCTTGCGCCGCACGAGCCAGGCTGGAGCCGAGCATCTTGCCGACCGGTTCTTCCGTTGCATGCGGCGCGATGAGTGCAATCGCATGATCGAACTGGTGAAGGAGTTGGGATCGCCAGTACTGCTTCAGTTGCGGGAGATCTTACGCACGGGCCAGCCCCGGCAAGCTGCCGGCGGAGTGGGGCTGATCAGCCGGCTGGATGTGGGTACCTTGCTGGAACTGCTCCCGGTGCGCCTGCCTGAGTGGAACCGCTTCTATCACGACATTGTTGTTCGCCAGATCGCCTACGGAAATGCCGCCGACCGTGGGCGCACACTGCTGGAACTGGCGGAAGTGCTCGATGCTCTGGTGCTGCCCGAAGCGGTCGACGAAATCGGAATGAGCGGCGATCTGACCGCCGTGCCCCCGCTCATCGCCATGGCTCGTCCGGGTGATGCGGCTTCGCGTTCCCCATACATACAGTTGAAAGCCATTGAGTCGCTGGGACGGTTGAAGGATGCTGAAGCCGTAAACACGCTCAGGGAGATCCTGGAAGCCAAGAAGACTTTCGGATGGGTGTATCACCGCGAATTGCGAATCGCAGCCGCACAAGCTCTGTCGAAGACCGATCCCCGCTACAGTGCCCAAGTCATGCATGACAGCGGACTTGAATCGGCCGAACTGGCGATCGCACCGCTCGATCTGGCCCCGGCATGTCCCTGGGTGCGGCAACGCCGCTATGAGCGGATGGTTTTGTCTAAGACCGTGTCTGGAACGATTGGCAGCTCCTGGGGCAAGTCGAAGATCATGATCCGGGAATTAAGCCTCGGCGGTGGTATGGGGACGAAGGAAGATAATCTCCGCATTGGAAGTGAAGCCGATCTTGAGATTTCATTGGGCATGCGCTCGAAGATCCGGGCGCACGTGCTTCTGCGCCGCGCTCGCGTGAATGAAGTAGGATTCGAGATCGTGAACACCGATCTGGAGAGCCGCTACAAACTCCGCCGCCTGTTGGCGGAGGCACTGAATGCGGCCCCGCAGAACAAGGGCCACGAGTGGGGCGGCGAGAGGAAAGTGTAGCCGCTAGTACTGAGCCGTTAGCTTTTAGCTCGAACCTAAAATCAAAAGCCTCTGCTCTCGCAGAGGCTTTTTCAGTTCGGGCGAAACTGCTTTCTACTTCACCTTCAAGAAGATGATCGCCAGGGTGTAAAGCGCCAGCGATTCAATCAGCACCAGGCCCAGAATCAGAGAGAACTGGATTCCAGGACGGGCGGCAGGGTTACGGGCGAGTGATTCGGTCGCGGCTGCAACGGCCTTGCCTTGGGCCAGGCCGCAGACAGCAGACGCGATCGCCATGGAAAATCCGGCGGTGATGGCGATCCAGCTTGCTTCGCTAGTACCACCACCCTGCGCGAATGCAGGCATGGCAAAGCACAGCGCGGAAAGAATCATAAACAAACGGCTTAGTTGACGCATGGATGTTGCTCCTTTATGAATTGCCGCCAGGAGGTGGTTGACGCCATACCGTGCAGGCGCCCTCACGCTGGTAGCAGTGGCCAGTGGCCAGTTGTCAGAGGTCAGCGAATTGGCTGATCACTGGCGACTGATCGCTGGTTCCTCCTCAATCTCTCCTCGGAACTGATTTGCTGGCAACTGACCGCTGACCACCGTTCTAGTGCTCTTCCGCGACTGCGCCCGACACATAAATAATCGACAGCAGCATGAAGACGTACGCCTGCAACACCGCTACCACGATATGAAGTCCACTGAAGATGATGGGGACGCCGATCGGGATCATGGAAAAGAATACGAGCGTAATCAGGTCGCCGGCGAAAATGTTTGCCCAGAGACGCACCGTCAGTGAGAGCAAACGCGCAAAGTGGCTGACCAGTTCGATCGGGAGCATCAAGGCTGCGAGCAAAATCCGGGCAATCAGCGGCATGCCTTCCATTGGCGGTCCGAAGAAGTGCAGCAGATATTTTGGGCCGGAGTGTTTGAATCCCTGCGTGTGATAGTAGAGGAACGCGCAGATCGCGCAGCCGAGCGGAACAATCGGAACTCCCGTCGGCGACTCGAATCCGGGAATCAAGCCAATCAGGTTGCAGACCAGGATGAAGATGAAAATGATGGCGAAAAACGGGGTGTAGGGCTCGCTGTGATGGCCAATAATCTCGTGACTTTGGCCGAGCACAAAACCCTCGACTCCCTCGAAAGTA
>WNGO01003323.1_pt1 | contig 11560 bp, 5 predicted proteins | sample 5400511 | NCBI WGS metagenome assembly WNGO01 (sample SAMN13153380, study PRJNA577476) | soil metagenome | isolation source: 20 cm soil or saprolite under Garry oak tree replicate 2 | place: USA:California | collected 2016-06-15
TTCTTGACGCGGGGTGTGGGTCGGGAACGATTAGTCATTTCTTGTCTCTTCATGCCGGCCAGGTGATAGGCATGGATAGCAATCCATCGGCAATAAGCTACGCAAGCACTGCCTATGATGCCCTCAACCTTCAATTTCGCCTGGGTCAATTCGAAGACCTCCTTGGCGATAAACCATTCAACAGGATTTATTGTATTGAAGTCGTTGAACATCTTTATGAACACCAAGTGGCAGAGGTTCTCTCATTATTCCACAAAATGACGAATCCAGGTGGTCAGCTTTTTCTTACCACGCCGAACTATCAAAGCGCCTGGCCGCTTATTGAATGGCTTTTAGATAAATTCGCGTTAGCCGCCCAGATGGATGAGGTGCAGCATGTAACGCATTTCACCAAACGAAAACTGGCCGCGACGTGTGAACGTGCCGGATGGAGAGTGCATCGCATCGGAACGTTCAATGGACTGGCACCATTCCTCGCTCCAATTTCGCATCGATTCGCGCTGGGCATTGAGAAAGTCGAGTTCTTGCTCAATCGTGCGCTTCCGCAAAATCTCTTGTTCTGTTTATGCACAAGAGAAGTTTGACCTCCGGGATTGTCGACGACCTTTGGAAGCTCCTGGCCCGCAAAAGTATTTGGCAATGTTCAGCGAAACGATTTTTGTCGTTTGTCTACTACTTCGCCCTGTAAAGCTCATAGACCCCGCTTTTCTGGATAATCTCGCAGTTCTGGCAGTCTGAGTTTGAGCTTAGGACAATTGCGCCCGAAGGAGGTCGCGCTCCATCCGAGAGACGAACAAACTCGGATAGAGGCCTGCGTTCCACCGTGGCATACCAATACGCATCCATATAAGCGGGACCCCACTGGCCGTTCTCCAGATAGATTGGCCGCTGTGGCTGCGCCACCGCCCGGTCATAGAGTACTTTGTACAGAGCGTCGAACTCATACAAGCGCTTTGGTCCTTCCCGTGCGTACGTAACTTGGAAGTCGATCGCTTGCGCAACGGTCGCTGCCAGCAAAATTCCAAGGATGCCGAGTCGGACTGGGCGTGACATGCCGTGGCTGACAACTGCAGGACGATCTGGCTCGCCGCTATACGATTCCTCGCTTGTCCCGGATGCACTCTGCCTTGGTTCAGCGGGAGCAAGCAGCCATTCCAGCCCCGGAACTGTAAGCACCAGCAGGAAGACGGCGTAGCCCATTAGCCGCATCTGGTGAAAGGGCCAGTCCGTGATCGCGCCTGGCAGAATGGAAACTGCAAGTCCATAGAGCACAAAACGCCACCAAGGCTCACGCCAGCGACGGACAATGATCAGCCACAGACCAAGCATCGCCAGAATGAAAGTGGCAAAAAGTATCGCTCCGCCGGAACCTAGGAGATGCTGACGCGTCTGAGGATCTCCCGTCAGAAATGGGATTTCTTTCCACGGTGCGCCAGGGTTGACGTACGTAACTTCCCAGAGCCGTTTCGTCAGCACGCCAGGATGCGAGCGATTGAACAGAATGAGTGGTACCAACGTAACCGCGTAGGCGAGCCATATCTTGAGTACGCCAAGGAAACGGTGCTTCGTGGTAGCTAGAAGGAGTAACCCGACCGCGTATAAAGGCGCCAACGCACGTCCACTGAAGTAACCATAAGTCACTAGCGCGAGACCGCCGGCAACCAGTGCAATGTCTCGCCAGTTCCACGTTTCTTTGGATTGAATGCGGTAGGCGGCAAGCAGGAACACGGCAACTGTGAAAGCAGGCAAGTGCGCATCGAACACCAATCGGCCGTCTTCGAACAACCAAGGTGTCAGTAGCGCAGTGCCCGCAACGATTACACCGATCTGTCGCTGGCCCGAAATGCGCTTTGCCAACATGCCAAGCAGTAAACACGCCGCGAACATCCAGAAAGCAGCACACATCCGTGCGGCGAGAATGCTCGGCGGTACGAAGCGGAAGACGATTGCCATCAAATAGATCGCGAGCGGGTTCATATAAGTTGGGTTACTCACTGCATACTGTTGAAACAGTATCGGAAACCGCGGACCGAATTCACCAGCCCCAGTTCGAGACACGAGATAAGCGTTATAGGCGGTTGCTGACTCGTCGAGGAAGAAACCTGGTGGATTTCGCGAAATGCCCCACGTGTAAAGGGTGAACAGGAGAACGATAGCAGGGACGCACAGCAAAATTCGCAGGGTCTTTTGAACCACGCCGGGGGCTCCTAGTCTCAAGAGGATATTGTTCATCGCGGCTTCGCGTTACCTGTTCTGCAGAGGGATCAGAGACACTCGTGCGGAACCGGTGTTTAGGACAAACAGTTTGTCTTTTGCCAGCGCGAGTGCCGATGGAGCCTCCAGTTTCTCTGGCGGTGTCGGCGTTACGGCCCCGAGTCTGTTCCCCTGGAGATCAAAAACGAAAATGGTGCTCAGATGCGCGCTCGATGCGTACAGGCGGCCTTTGTCAGGATCGATGGCCAAGTCCTCAAAGCCCAGCGCCTCTCGCCATTCGGGCACCGACCATTTGCTCAGAAACTTCGCGTTTGAATCAAAGACCTCTATGCGGCTGTTTATCGGATCGGCAACGTACACCTTATTGGTCTTCGGATCGACCGCGACCGAAGTCAGGGCTCTGAACTGTCCATCGCCACTTCCCTCGCTGCCCCAAGTTGCAAGGACCTGACCATCGGGACTGAACTTGACGATTCGATTGCGACCCGAATCGACGACATAGATCGAATCATCAGGGCCAATGGCGATCTTTCGCGGCCCGTATAATCCAGGCGCCCACTCAGTGATGAATCTCCCGTCAGGTCCGAGTTTCTGAACGCGATGCTTGGAGCCTATCTCCGCGACGTAAATGTTGCCCGCGCGATCAACTCCAATCCCATTCGGGTCTGTAGTTGCTATGCTGGTAACGAAGGTTCCGTTTGGCGAGAATTTCTGGATGCGCCCATTACCGGTATCAGCGACTAAGATATTTCCCGCACTGTCGACGGCAATCCCGTGGGGGTTATCAAACTGACCTTTTCCGCTGCCATGCCCGCCTTCAGAAGCTGTGACCGGTACTTTTGGCGAACCCTCAGCTGCAACGCTCGGCCGGAAGAAATCCGGAATTTTGTAAATCACTGACCTCCGAAACACGAGTCCTTTCACTAACGGTTCGTTGTCATACTTAACCTCCACGCGGGAGCTACTGTAAACAGCCAAGAGATCCACCACTCCTGTGGCGAGAATGCAAGCTGTCAGTATACCGCCCAGGGCTTGGCCTAACATGGCGGGAGTCTTTAAGCTCGACAAACGCCAGCAGACGTAAGCTACAAATAAACAACACAGCCCCACGGCGGTGGCTATGAACACGGGAGCGTTCCAGAGCGGCAGCGCAGCTAATAGCAACCCTGAGAACACAAAACCTTTTGCAGATATCAGTGCAGGCAGGGCGCTCCTGATAAATGTTGAGGGTAAGCCTGCCTTGAGCCGATTTCCGTTAGTAGCATGCTTCGATTTCGGCAATGCTACATTGCCATCTGCGCTGGCCCGCGTCGCCGAACGCTTTCGGCGATACTGATCAACCAGAAAGATTGATACAAGAAGGAAGATCCCAGTGGCAAAGGGCACATGTCGCTGGTCAACAAAGGCAAGCTGCTTCCAAAAGCCCCAAGTCTGGTCGCGATGTGCGTGCCCGGTGGCGAGAAAATTAGTTAAACGCTGCAAGGAGCCGTGGAAAAAGAAAAGTGCGGCTCCCAGCCGTCCTACCACACGAGAGCTGAAGAGCAGTTCGCCCAGTGCCATCACTAGTGCGAGCGTGCTCGTAAGGCCGAGCATACTAAGAACATCCACACTCCAAGCCAGGTTTAGCCCAAGAAACTCCAGATTGCCCGCCTGAAAATAGAATAGAAACTGAGAATTAGTTCGCTGGGCTAGCGTTTGCGGGAGCTTTGTCGGGAAGTTCTGGCCAAGGGCGAAAGTTTGAGCAATGGACAACTGCGGAGCCAGATCGCCGCTCCTCTCGGAGACGCGCAGCTGGCCCTGCTTATTGACGTAAAGTGTCCCGACCAGCAGGACGCACGCTGCAGTGAACACTGCTGCTAGCACGATCCAGTCCCACGTCGACGATCCCGGCGCGCGCGGCGCAATCATGTCCATCTTTGGAGCTTTTCTGGACAGCCAGTAGATCGCGCCAGGCGCAATCAAGAAAAACAGGAGATCGGAAAACAGCAAAGGTTCACCTGTATGGGCAAAGGCCAGGCGAGCCAAATACGTGAACCATGTGCTAAGCAGGATACCAACAAGTATCGCTGCTGCCCAGCGGTGGGAAATAGATACGAACCGGTAAAAGTGTCGGCAAAGGAGGTCGCCCAAAGCAATCGCCATCCCCAAATAAATCAGAGCTAACATACCTATATATCGATCTCACTTACGCGATTCGCAGTCATGTTTAGCACATAAAGCTCCGCTTTAGTGAACCGATGTTTGTCGTTTGTCTTTAGTTGTCCCTGTAAAGCTGATACGCTCCGCTTTTCTGAATGTTCTCGCAGTTCTGGCAGTCTGAGTTTAAGCTAGGACGATTGCGGCTGATGCAGGATTCGCGCATAGGAAACACGAACAAACTCGCCCGACAAAGGATCGTTCCACGCGAATTACTCGCCACTCCTTTCAGCCGAGGGATACAGTTGACGATTAGCCGCAATTGGTGTTAAGCCACGACTATCAATCAGCTTACGGGGCGTATCGATAGACACCGTAGCGCACTGGAAATCTTTGTCGGTAGGAATCCAGGTACGTCATCTCATCGGTTCCGGTCCACCCGGCGGGTAAAAACTTTTTATGGGCGATCTCGCTATCTGTAATGATGACGAGCGGTTGCGATTGCTCCGGACGGGCGAACTGCGGGCTATCGGCCCTAACAATGCTCATTTGCCATAAAGGAAAAAAATATTCGCCATAACCCTGAATAGGATGAAGGGTCACTTGGTTGGTCTGGGAAATGAAAATGGCCGGCTGGTGGCGAATACCAGCGGATTCCGCTCGATTCAACAAAAATGAAATAAAAAGCTCTTTGCTTGACGGTTCATAACTTTTTCGCCGCTCGGAATAACGATGAATAGTAGCGGCAGCGGCAGCCAGGCATAAGATAACGGCAAGAATTGGCCCAATGTGTTTCCATTGTTTGAATTTCCTGAAAAAGGCGAGGTAACTGTCCCAACACGCAAGCATCATAACGGGAATCAGCAATATTGATCGGTACAACGTGTACACCGGGTCGTACTGCGCATATCCCGATGAGGTCACTGAAAAATAAACCACAGCCAGCAACCACCCGGCAGTAATCCACTTGATTAGTCCCAGGCACCCTGTTAGGGCTAACAAGAAAAAAATGGCGACGGGAATAGCAATCACAGGAGACATATACTCTGTCGAATGGCCCAGAAAGAACGTTTTCAGGCCGATCAGCACAGATTGTGCAGCGTGTCCCGGTTGTGGTGTCAAACGGATGTCAATGCGAGTAAGAAAGGAGCAAAGGCCGACTGTTAACGTATAAGCCCAAACCGAAACCCACAAAACGATTTGCGTTCGACGCCCGTGGCGTGCTGCCCGCAGAAGTAATAACAAAAAGAAAACTTGAAATAATCCCCAGGCGGCCAGAGCCGGGGTGTAAGATGTACCCAGCAGCCCACTAATCCAAGCTAGAATCAGGGCCCTGCCGGCGGTCAGCCTTTCGAAACTCAGCAGAAACCAGCCCAGGGCATGCATAACGAAGGCTATGGGCAGAATGGTCTGCTCCATAAGATACAGGTATCGGATCAAATAAGGAAAAGTGAAACAGGAAAGTACCGTAAAAAGAGCCCATAGCTCGCCATATTGTTTGATCGAAAAATAATGGCGGACCCCCAGAAAGAAAGTTAAAACCCCCGAGTAAAAAAGAATGGCGTAGCCGAACTGAAGCCAAAACACGTCATGTCCGAAAAGAAGGCTTGGAATAGCTACAATAATATACTGTCGAGCCGGGTATCCCACAAAAGCAGCCGCGGTGTATCCCCAATCCGGCTTATGAATATTGTCTTTTAAGAAGCTGACAAGTTGTTGAGCTGATTCATAGTTGACTTGTAAGTGATAAACATTACCCAGCCTGTAAAACACCATTATGCCCAGGCCGATAGCCAGCAATGCAAAAACAAATCTCCGCTTCCATAAGTCACTTAGCAGGGCGCCTATGATTAATATCGCTGTGGCTACAAAATAAGCGATGCCCATGAATGCCCATGCTCGGCTGGCAATAACAGGAATCGCGCCGTGGGTACGATAAGCCGCAATTTCAAGGAGGGACAGGATAACAAGCAGGCCCAGTATCATCCAATGCGATAAAGGATTTGCCGCGGAAAACAAACTGGCCGTTCGTCTTATCGGCAAACGGAACAGTTTAAGAAAAATGTTCATGTGTTCGTGCCATCAACTGTAACGATAATATTGTGCTTAGGTGTGCTTGCGCGTCACTCTGCGCTGGGCCTTGTAGCGCTCGCGAAGGAAATTGGCTCGTATTGTCGCCAGGCCGAGGAGCGCCCGAACGGTATCCTTCCAGAGGCGCACCTTCGTGCCCGGCTCGTCGTGCCAACTCACCGGCACCTCCTTGATAAGGTAACCGAGTCGCTGCGCGATAAAGAGTACTTCGGCGTCAAAGCTCCAGTCGTCAATGACCGAGAGGGAGAAGAGTGTTTGAGCGGCCTGGCGGCTGAAGCACTTGAACCCACAGGTCACGTCGGAGATGCCCGGTGCCGCGATGACGTTCGTCAGCCAGGTGAAGCCTTTGCCCAAGCTCTCGCGCCACAGCGGTTGATGGCGGCTGACGTTCGCGCCTGCCATCTTGCGCGAGCCGATTACCACTTCGTAGCCGCTGTCCAGCCAAGGCCAGAATTTCTCTAGATCCTCAGGTAGAGTAGAGAGGTCGGCGTCGCAGAAGAGCACGAACTGCCCCTTCGCCGCCAGCATGCCCACCCTGACCGCATGGCCCTTGCCCCGGTTGCGCGGCTCCTCCAACACGCGCGCGCGGGGTTCGCCACTCAGCAGTCGGCGCGCCATATCAGGCGTGCCGTCGGTGGAGCCATCGTCAACGATCAAAAGCTCGTGGGCGTAGTCGAGACCATGAAGGTAAGTCAGCAGCGCCGGAATCGTGCGGCCGATACGCGCGGTCTCGTTGTAGGCCGGAATAACGACCGACAAGCGCAGCGCGGCCTCTTCGCCGGTGGGAGTGGCGGCGGCAGGGGTAGATTGGCTGGCTTGCAGTTTCAAAGCTCTCCGGTCGATTAGAAGCGTGGGGCCGGCTCTGGGCAAGATAGAATGTAATTCCCTGGCATCCATCCTGTAAACTCAGAGAGATAGTCAACGATCTGCTTCTTGTTAGGGCGAAAGTAGTCTGGCCCGTAGCGATGAATGCGAACTCCTGAGAAATGCGTCGTATCAAAACAGTTGCCGGAATGATGATTTTTTCTTTCAATGACAAGGCACTTCCAGCCCAGCATTCTGGAAGCCCTTTCGGCAGCAAGGCTCCCAACCGGGGCTGCCCCCACGACAAGGAGATCTGGATTTTTCATTTCCCTATTGCAAGTCGACCACGCTTACACGATTGCCGCCCATGTTCAGCACATAAAGCTTCCGGTCAAACAAAGCTAGGGCCGATGGCCCTTCGAATTTATCCGGGGGCTTTGGCGTTACACTGTCAAGTCTGATTCCGTTCAAATCAAAAGCGAGCAAGGCGTTCAAGTGTGTGCTCGACGCGTAGAGCCGGCCTTTCTGTGAATCGATGGCTACGTCTTCCAAGCCTATCGGCTGGCCCCATTCAGGCACAGACCATTTGGTCAGGAACTTGCCATTTGAATCAAAGACCTGTATCCGACGATTGCGTGGATCTGCGACGTATACTTTGTTAGTGGTGGGATCAACTGCGACAGAAGTGGGATCGTTAAACTGCCCGTCTCCATTTCCGCCGCTGCCCCATGTCGTAAGCACCTGACCATCGGGGTTGAACTTGACGATGCGAGTCCGGCCCTGATCGACAACATAAATGGAATCGTCGGGACCAACGGCAATCTTTCGCGGCCCGTAGAATCCAGGCGACCACGCGGCGATGAAGGTCCCGTCAGGTCCGAGTTTCTGAACGCGGTGCTTGGAGCCTATCTCCGAGACGTAAATGTTGCCCGCGCTATCAATTGCGATTCCGCTCGGCGCTTGAAATTGTCCCATGCTCGTGACGAAAGTGCCGTTTGGCGGGAATTTTTCGATGCGCCCATTACCGGTATCGGCCACCAAAACGTTTCCGTTGCTATCAACGGCCATTCCAGTTGGTGAATCAAATTGCCCCTTTTCGGTTCCCTTGCCGCCTTCAAACATGGTAGTCGCACTTCCAGGCAGGGAGCTGAACTGGGGAGGCGCCGTATCTAGCGTAGCAGGCAATGTTTTCACGTGTTGCTGAAATTGATGGATGTTCTTGTTAGGGATGTTCAATACATAGAACGTTCTTAATCTTCCACCAAAGGAATACGAAATGGAATCCTCGGTTCCAAGATCGCGCAGCGATTGGAACATTCTGATAATCCTTTCTATCTTTGGATGTCTTTGCCAGATCAGCTTTAGGTCTTTCTTACTAGCATAGGCAAGAATAGCCCTTTTATTCCCGTTATATACATCTTGCTCGGTCATAACAATGCTAAAAGGGTAGTCGTTACAGAATGAGAGAATTCTGGCATCATCGTAATCATGTAAGAAGAGATGAATAATCGAATAAGCGTCCTCCTGGCAGATGAATGTGTCGTATGAAGCATCGGGAATTCCAGGGATGCGGTTGAACTCATCGCGCTCCAGGCGGGGAGGATTGGGATGCTCTTCCCCGGCTACGACATGCTTTAAGAAGCGCGAGACGGCGACCTCTTCTTGCGCATAATAGCGGATCCCAAACGGATTCTTCGTTTTGTTATAAATGTACCGAATTGATGGGATCAGGCCGTCGAGCAGGATTAATGCTGCGATAACACAGAATAGAATTTGCACGGACAGCCACGGCCGAAACTGTAAGATTCCGGCAAGCGTGAAGCTCATCAGGATTACCCAGAATGGGATCGGCATTAGCAGGCGGTTCTCAATGCATGTGGCGATAAAAGCGCCTACAACTGGAAGTATTGCTAGCAGTACAATTTCGAAGCGCTTTTGCCAGAGGGCGAGCGCGAAGCCCGGTACCAACAACCAGTAATATGGCAGCGGGATCGGCAACGTATCGGGAATAAAGAACCGGAAACCGGGGACACTGAAGAAGCAGCCCCGAAGCTGGTCGACAAAAGGCCGAATACCGCTCGGAAACGGGGCTGATTGCATTGCATGCCGGAAATTGTTAACAAAGCTGGATTCGTAATAAGTGTAGGCTTCCCGGTTGAACCAGATATAAAGGAGGATGGGCATGGCAGCCGCTGCAAAACCAAAGACGACCAGTGCAAGCGAGGTCCACGTGGCTCTTCGTGCCAAGCTCCTCCAATAAAACATAGCGTACAGAGGCGCAGCAATCACAAGCGCCAGCAGATATTGCTTACCGGATATGGAGCTAGCCAGGCAGAGACCCGCGGCGATGCCGCTTAGGGCAAGAAAAAGAGGCGAAGCGCGTTTAAACCCCAGGTGCAGGGAGTAGAGAGAAACCACGGCCAAGGCCGTTGCCATGGGATAGCGGTAGCCGGCGAAAGTGTAGATGAACGCGAATGGAAGAAAATTAAGAACGACCGCCGTGACAGAGGTAACAATGTAAGACTCAAAAAACAGATCAACTAAAAGAAGCGTGAATACGAAGGTCGTCAGCCAAATACAAAAGAGCGCTGCTTCGTAAGATAAAATGTTAAATCCGAAGAGCCGAAGAAAACCCCAAATGTAGTAATGGAACAGGGTTTCGCGCGAAAGAATACCGTGAAGCCAGGACGCCTGATAGGGATGACCGATGACGTAGCTCTTTAGATACCAAAGGTCCCAGCCGGACTCGTCGAATAGGGCGTCTCCGTTCCAAGGCGCCGTCCGGAAATTCCAGAGGTGCGAAACTACAAAGAAGAGGATCCAGAACAGAAAGAATGCTGTCTTCGGCTTTATTAAAGACTTGAAATCGGTCGCCAAGTGGCGTGGGTCCGGTAAGAAAGCGACCAGCAAGAAACCCATGCTAAGCAGCCAACCGATTGGCTGCCAGGGATCTCCCCAAGACGCTTTTCGGTAGTGCGCTGCTCCAGCCCACGCGCAGATCGCCAGACTGACAAATGACAATCCGAGTAGAAGAATCCTCAGTGTTGGAACTCCAGATTTTTTCTGAGCTACCTCCACAACCTTGCGTATCTGTTCTAGAGAGTCGCCGAGTAAACCATGATGGTTATAATGCGAGAACGTGCCGCCTGTTACAGATCGATCACGCTCACACGACTCCCGGCCATGTTTAGCACATAAAGCTTCCGGTTAACCAAAACCAGAGCTGATGGTCCGTCGAGCCGCTCGGGGGGCTTTGGCGTTACACTGGCAATCCTGGTGCCGTTCAAATCAAAAACGAGCACGGCGTCCATGTTGGCGCTTGATGCGTATAACCGACCCATTTTGGAATCTATGGCCAGGTCTTCGAAGCCATATGGCCGTCCCCATTCTGGAACTGACCATTTCGTCAAAAACTTCCCATTGGAATCAAATACCTGTATCCGACTGTTGCGTGGGTCTGCGACATACACTTTGTCAGTGGTGGGATCAACTGCGACTGAAGTATGGTCGTTAAGCTGTCCGTCGCCACTTCCGCTGCTGCCCCACGTCGTCAGCACCTGACCATTGGGGCTGAATTTGACGATGCGAGTACGACCCTGATCCACGACATAAATCGAGCCGTCGGGACCAATGGCGATCTTTCGCGGCCCATATAAGCCAGGTGACCACTCGGCGATCAGTGTTCCATCGGGGGCTAGTTTCTGGACACGTTGATTGGATGCGTCCGCTACGTATATGTTGCCAGCCCCATCGATGGCGATCCCATTGGGCTGTCCCAATTGTCCAGGGCCACTGCCTTTGGTTCCGATCGTGCTGAGAAACGCGCCAGTTGGATCGAATTTTTCGATTCGCCCGTTATCGGTGTCGGCCACCAGAATATTTCCGTTGCCATCGACACAAATTCCTTTTGGCAAATCAAATTCGCCCTTACCGCCTCCCCTTCCGCCTTCAAACATGTTAGTTACACCTTCAGGCAGGGAGCTAAGGTTGGGAGGCGGGGTGTCCGGCACCTTGTAAATTGTCAGCGAATTAATTCTGCTGTCCTCATACACCTTCGGAAAATAAGTGGCGTACAGCTGTTCATTTGGTCGCTTGATAAATGAAGCTTGCCGAACGGCACCATCAAAGGCCACGTACCTGATGCCGTTTTCTTTCAGGAGGTGGAACAGTTTCCAGGGGTCCCTGGTCTCGAACAGCTCTACGTAAACCCTGTCGCGCTTGGTTGCGTCGTAACCGGCCCCCCATGAATAGTAGGGCCAACCATAAAACACGCGGCGACCAGCCATCAGAATGGGATGATTGACGAACCGGTCTG
>WNGO01008227.1_pt1 | contig 11559 bp, 10 predicted proteins | sample 5400511 | NCBI WGS metagenome assembly WNGO01 (sample SAMN13153380, study PRJNA577476) | soil metagenome | isolation source: 20 cm soil or saprolite under Garry oak tree replicate 2 | place: USA:California | collected 2016-06-15
GGCCGAGACGGCGCGCGCGGCGGCGCGCCGCACGTTTCGCGCGCGACGCGACCACTTGCTCGGGCTGCTCAGGGGCCGGCTCGGTCTCCGGGCGGTCGAGCCCGACGGGGCCTTCTACACGATGGTCGGTGTCGCCCCGTACGGGCGGTCGCTCGACGTCGCGGAAACCCTGTTGCAGCGGGGCGTGATCACCGTCCCGGGCGGGACGTTCGGCTCCGAGGCCGACGACTTCCTGCGCGTCTCGTTCTGTGCCGAGGAGAGCGCGCTCACGGAAGGCGTGCGCCGCATCGGGGAGGCGCTGGCGCCATTGAAGCCACGCCAGGAGCAGCCGGTATGAGCCGGAAGATTCGCGTGGGGATCCTCGGCGCCACAGGGACCGTGGGCCAGCGTTTCGTGCACATGCTCGAAGCGCATCCCCAGTTCACCGTCACGGCGCTCGCCGCCTCGGACCGCTCGGTGGGGAAGCCCTATGCCGAGGCGTGCGTGTGGCGGCTACCGGGCGAGATGCCCGTGGGAGTGCGGGGGCTCATGGTCCAACCGCCGCGCCCGCCGCTCGACTGCGACGTGATCTTCTCGAGTCTGCCAGGGGACGTGGCGCGGGAGGCCGAGGGCTGCTTCGCGGCGGCGGGTTTCCCCGTGATCAGCAATTCGTCGTCGTACCGGATGGACGCTGGTGTGCCGCTGCTCGTGCCCGAGGTGAACGCCGACCATGTCACCATGCTCGACGGCCGCAAAGAGAAGGGGTTCATCGTCACGAACCCCAACTGCTCGGCGATCGGGATTGCGCTGGCGCTCGCGCCGCTGCACCGGGCGTTCGGCGTCGAGGCGTGCGTCGTGACGACGATGCAGGCGATCTCCGGGGCGGGTTATCCTGGGGTACCGGCGATGGACATCACCGACAACGTCTTCCCGTTCATCGCTAGCGAAGAAGAGAAGATCGAGCGCGAGACGCAGAAGATCCTGGGCAAGGTGCGCGGCGGCTCGATCGAGCCGGCGCCGTTCGCGCTCAGCGCGCAGTGCCACCGTGTGAACGTGCAGGATGGTCACCTCGCGGCGGTACGGGTAAAGCTCGGCCGCAAGGCTGACGTCAACGCGCTGCGGGTGGCATTCGGCGGCTTCACGGGTGTGCCGCAGCAGCTCAAGCTCCACACGGCTCCCGACCATCCGATCGTGATGCGCGACGAGCCCGACCGCCCGCAGCCGCGGCTCGACCGTGACGCGGGAGGCGGCATGAGCGTCACGGTGGGCCGGTTGTTCCCCGATCGCGTGCTCGATTACCGCTTCGTGGTGCTGAGCCACAACACGATTCGGGGTGCCGCAGGTGCGGCGATCCTCAACGCCGAGCTGCTCGTCGCGAAGGGATACGTGTTGACGCCCAGTTGATCGCTCGCGCACAGATTCGAGTTGCCATGCCCGCCGAGCCCGCCTACGTTCCGCCCATGTCGCCCGCCGCCCTGCTGACCGCGGAAGAGCTCTTGTACGTCCGGATCCCGGATAAGCGGGTGGAGCTCGTCCGGGGGAAGCTCGTCGTTCGCGAGCCCGCGGGCTACACGCACGGTAGGGTTGCGATGAACCTTGCCATTCGGCTCGGGGCTCACCTGGAGCGCACTGGCGGCGGTCAGCTGTTCGCCGCCGAGACGGGGTTCACCCTGGAGCGCGGGCCAGACACCGTCCGGGCCCCCGACATTGCGTTCATCCAGCGTGAACGCCTTCCCGATCCGGAGCCTGTTGGCTTCCCCGATCTCGCCCCGGACTTGGTCGTCGAAGTCTTGTCTCCAAGCGACCGGCCCGGCGAGGTGCTGGCGAAGGTTGCCGACTGGCTCACTGCCGGCGTCCGCCTCATCTTGGTGATCGATCCCGAGCGTCGCGTGGCCCGTGTCTACCGTCACGACGGCACCGAGCTGCTCGTGACCGCGGATCAGCCGCTTGATGGGGAGGACGTGGTGCCCGGCTTCTCCTGCCCGCTCGAGACGATTCTCTAGTAAACATCCCCTGACCACCGTTTCAGAGGGCGACGGGTAGCGCAAGTCCGCCCGCGTGCTCAACGTTCGCGCGCCGGTTCGCTCGTTCGCTGGAGATCACCCGGGATGCGTCACCTACACACGCTCCACACGTTGCTGTGGTGCACTCTCGTCGCCGCGAACGCGCAGGCGCAGATCGTTTGGACCGTGGATCCGAAATCCAGTCTCGCCTGGTGGCAGGTGAACCCCCACTTCAACCAGCTGTGGGCGACGACCTGCCCGCAAGACCGCTCGTGGCGGCCGGGCGAGGGGCGCAGCCCCGGGTGGAACATCAATCCCCGGCTTCATCCTCCGAAGACCGGGAACGCGGGCGTGAGTGACACGGTGCACGTGCCGCTGTACCCGCGCGACACGGTCCGGTCGGTGTGCAGCGAAGCAGTGGTCGGCCGAGTGCTTCTGCCCGACACGATGAGTTGGCGGGGGGTACACGGGGAGGTGACCGTGAGTGTGGACTCGCTGGTCACGGGCGAGCACATGCGCGACGCGTACGCCCGAAAGACGGTTCTCAAGACAGGGCAATACCCTTCCGTCCGGTTCACGATCGACAGCGTGGTGGATATGACCCGCCAGGGCGATACACTCAGCGGCACGGCGCTGGGCGTGGTGTCGGTCCACGGTGCCCAGAAGCCGGTCAGTGCCGCCGTCCGAGCCTGGCCCGAGGCCGGGGGCACCCGCGTGCTCGGCAGGTTGCGCATTCCCGCGGCGGCCTTGTGGCACGAGTTCGGCATGTCCACGATCGCCCTGTTCGGGGTCGGGACCTACCTCTGGAAGGACTTCTTCATGGGGGTGGATCTTCTGGTACGACCCGAGGCGGCGGGCGCGAACTAGCCAGAGAGACTCCTCACCACAAACCACACATTCGCCGGCCGCTCCGCCAGCCGCCGCATGTACCACGCAAACCACGCGCTCCCGTAGCTGATCAACACCCGGACCGCCGTCCCCGCGGCCGCCAGCGCGCGCTGCTCCCCCGGCCGAATCCCATACAGCATGTGAATCTCGTACGCCCCCTTGGCCAACCCACGCGCCTTGGCGCGGGACGCGATGTCCGCGATCAGTGAGCGGTCGTGCGTCCCGAACACCGGCGTCGCTTCCTCGAGCGCCGCACGCTCCACGAGCTCTGCCGCGAGCGCCAGGTAGCTCGCGTCCACGTCCTGCTTCTTCGGGTAGGCGATGGAGGCGGGCTCGTTGTACGCCCCTTTCACGAGGCGAATCGCGGGACGCAGCGGGAACAGGCTCTCGAGGTCGGCCGGTGTGCGACGCAGGTAGGCTTGCAGGCAGACGCCGACGTTGTCGTGTGCCGCGCAGGCACGCCGAAACAAGTCGAGCGTGATGTCCACATAGCGCGACTCCTCCATGTCGATCCACACGAAGCAGCCCGTTTCGTCGGCCCGCTGCGCGATGTCGAGCAGATTTTGCGCGCACGCCTCACGGTCCACCTCGAGGCCGAGGTGGGTGAGCTTGACGGAGATGTGAGTGGGAAGCGCGCGGTCGCGCAGCTGAGCGAGGGCGCCGCGGTAGTGATCCCGGACGGCGGCGGCCTCAGCGGCATTCCTTACCTGCTCGCCCAGCTGGGTGAGCACGCTGCCGAGTCCGAGCCGTGCGAACTCGGCCGCCGCGTCGAGTGCGGCGGCGAGGTCCTCACCCGGGAGAAACCGCCGCACCGCGCGGCGCAAGAACGCGCGATTACGGAGCTGCGCAGCGAGCCACGCGCTCCGCGATGCGCGGAGCAGCAGCCGGCGGGCGAGAGCCGTCGGCTACACCACCGCCTGCAGCTCGACGCCGACCCGGCGATCCAGCCCGCCGCGGCGCTCGATGGCAGGGCCGATGTCAGGGCCGATGTCGCCGGCCCCGAGACCACCGCGCCGATCGCCGAGGCGTCTCCGTTCGGCGATCCGTCCGCTGGTGGCCACCGCCTGCGCCACGACCTCGCCCGCGATCACTTCGGGCGGAAGCGGCCGGAACGAACCCCACTCACCCCGGAACCAATCACTCGCGAGCGCGACCGCCGCGTCTGCTCCGGCCGCGGTCTCGAACAGCCCCAGGGCGGCGAGGACACCGTCCTCCGCGGCTACCAGGTAGTAAGACATGAACCCGGGAATCTTGCGGACCAGCGGCAAGAACCACTTCTCGGCATGACGCGCCGCCTGCTCCATCGTTCCGAGCCGTACGCGGTAGCGCCGAATCACTGCATGCATGAGCCCCTCCCCGTCGTGAATCGTGTCGGTGTCCAGCTTCCGTACCCGGAAGCAAGCAAAGGTGCCTCGTGTCGCGCGCACGCCACGCGTCGATCTGTCAGGGCTCGGGACGAATCGCCGGGCGTTCGCGTCTTCTGGAACAATAACCCCAACCTGGGAGGGTCAGCTAGCGGCCACGACCCGGTTTTTCAGGACACCGACCTCCGGAATCTCGACCTCGACGATGTCGCCCGGTTGCAAACGTCCGACTCCGGCCGGCGTGCCGGTGGCGATCAAGTCACCGGGCTCGAGCGTCATGACCTGTGACACGTATGACACAAGCGACGTGATTCCGAACACCATGTCGCGCGCATGACCGTGCTGACGCTCCGTACCGTTCACGCGACAGCGCAGCTCGAGCTGCTGCAACAGATCCGGGTCGATCGGCACGAGCCGGGGCCCGATGGGGCAGAACGTGTCGAACCCCTTGGCACGAGTCCATTGCTCATCGCTCCGCTGTAAGTCCCGCGCCGTCACATCGTTGACGCACGTGATCCCAGCGATCGCGTCGCGCACCTCCGCCTCGCTGGCCCGATGCAGCCGACGCCCGATTACGACCCCGATCTCCCCCTCGTGCTCGACCTGTTTTGACTCCGGAGGCAGCACTATCGCGTCACCGTCACCGATCACCGATGATGGCGGCTTGAGGAACAGCAACGGCTGCTTGGGAACCGGATTCCCCAGCTCGGCCGCATGCTCGACGTAGTTGCGGCCGATCGCGACGATCTTCCCCGGTCGTGCGAGGGCGTTCACCCTAAGGCGCGCAGCACGCGCTCGATCTCAGCGACGCGCGGCTCGATCTCGATCGGGGGGTTCGCGTGCGGGGGCAAGGGCGTCGCGCCGTCGTGGTAGCGCGTGATGGCGTCGGGGTCCTTGAGGATGTGCCCGGTGAGCACCGCCACCAGCCGCTCATCGCGCCGGATCACGCCCTTCCGGACCAGCTGGCGGGCTCCAGCCACGCTCGCCGCGCTCGCGGGCTCGCATCCCACTCCCGACGCGTCTACCACAGCCTTGGCCTCAAGAATCTCGGCGTCGCTCACGGCAGTGACCACGCCGTTCGTCTCCCGGATCGCCGTGACCGCCCGGTCGTAGGAGGCGGGATTGCCGATGCTGATCGCGCTCGCCACGGTGTGGGCCTCGACCTTGTGCCGCCTGGCGAACCCCTCGGCGAAGCTACGCGCGAACGGCGCCGCGCCCTCCGCCTGGACAGCGGCGAGCCGCGGCAGCTTCCGGATCAACCCCCACTCGTGGGCCTCCCGTAGCGCCTTTCCGAATGCGGCCGTGTTGCCGAGGTTGCCCGCGGGGACGAGGATCCAGTCGGGCGGTTCCCAGTGCAGCTGCTGGAGCAGCTCCAGCACGATGGTCTTCTGTCCCTCGACCCGGAACGGATTGATGGAGTTGAGGAGATAGACACCCAGCTGCTCGCTCGCCTTGAGGGCGAGGTCGAGACAGGTATCGAAGTCCCCGGGGACGACGAGGGTGCGCGCGCCGTAGGCGAGGAGCTGCGTGAGCTTGCCGAGGGCGACTCGGCCCTTGGGGACGAGCACGAGGGCCGGGATCCCGGCGAGCGCTGCGTAGGCCGCGAGCGACGCGCCGGTGTTGCCGGTCGAGGCGCAGGCGACCGCCGTGGCGCGCACCCGCCGCGCGTGCGTCACGCCGACCGTCATGCCGCGATCCTTGAACGACCCTGTCGGGTTGTGCCCTTCGTGCTTGAGCAGCAGATCCGTCGCCCCCGCCCATGCAGCCACCGAGGGGCGCGCGAGCAGCGGCGTGTTGCCCTCGGGATAGCTCAGCACGTCGTCGCCAGCACCCGGCAGCACCAGCTCGCGAAACCGCCACACCCCCGAGACAAACGGGCCGGACCGGTTGCCACAGCGCGCGTCGAGCAGGGCTCGCAACGCGGCACCCGTCGACACGGGCGCAGGATGCCGGATCTCGAGCAAACCGCTGCACTGCGGGCAGCGCTGCCGCGGGTCGGTCTCTGCCAGCTCGTGGCCACAGGCAGGGCACCGCTGCACGGTCGCCCGAGGATCGATACCGATCATATGGCGGCGAGCTTGAGGACGTCGTTCAGGATGCCCCCCGCCGTGACCGCCGGCCCCGCGCCGGGACCGGTGATCACGAGGGGATTCGCCTTGTAGCGACGCGTCGTGAAGATGAACTGGTTGTCGGTGCCGTTGAGCGACGCGAGCGGGCTCGACGTGTCCACCACCACCAAGCCGACCCGGATGCGCCGCGGCGTGACGGTGCACCGATACCGCAGCACGCCGCCGTGCTCGCGCGCGTCCTGCACGCGTTTTTGCCACGGCGCGTCGTACTCCTCGAGCCGGCGCAGGAACTCTTCCAGCGCCAGCCGCTTTGCGGGCTCGGGGACGAGCGACTCGATCTCGATGTCCGCCATCTCGCCCGGAAAGCCAAGCAACCGGCCGAGGATGAGCGCCTTGCGGGCGACGTCGGTTCCCGAGAGATCGTCGCGCGGATCGGGCTCGGGGTAGCCCTTCGCGATGGCGCGCCGCAGCGCCTGGGAAAAGCGCCGCCCGCGGCCCAGCTCACCGAACAGGAAGCCGAGCGTGCCGGAAGGCCCACCGTCGTCTCGTGCAGCAAGCGCCGGTCGCGCTCGGCGGCGAGCGCGGTCAGCTCGTCGTACAGCTTGCGATGGGCGGTGAGCGGCCGCTTGTTGGCGAGCACGAGGTGCATCCCGGACGTGAGCGCCCGCTTGAGGGTGGCACTCGTGTCGTCGGCGGTCACGTCCACGAGCACGGGGTTCGAGAGGGCGTGCCGCGCCACGAAGTCCACCGCCTCGTCCGCCGTTCCGCGCCGCCCGCCGGCGGCCTTGGCGAGGGAGACCCCTTTGCCCTTGCCCGCGGCCAGGGCGGCGAGACGGCGGGGCGAGAGACCGGCGGCGTCGAACACGTACCCCGAGCGGTCTACCAAGCCCACGACTTTCAGCTCGACCGGCACCCGCTTGAGCTTCGCGATCATCGCCGCCAGCACCCGTCCGATCTGGCCGAAGCCGAGCAGCACCACGTCCGTGCGCTCCGCGTGGGTCACCGCGCCGCCCCCGAGCTTGTCGAGCTGGAACGCGGCGTGCACCAGGCGCTGGGCACGCACGACCTCCTTCGCCCCCACCACCACCGAGAGATTCAGCTCCGAGGATCCCTGCGCGATCGCGATCACATTGATCTCGCCGGACGCGAGCGCCGTGAAGATCTTCGCCGCGATCCCCGGCGTGCCCGCCATGCCGAGACCCACGACCGCGAACGTGGCGACGCCGCGCTGGATCTCGACGCCGTCGATCTCGCGGCGCTCGATCTCGTCCCGGAACGCTTGCAGCAGACCGGTGCGCGCCCGCTCCGCGCTCGCTTCGGGGACGCTGAAGCAGATCGAGTGCTCGGACGACGCCTGACTGATCAACGACACCGACACCCCCTGCTGGTGCACCGCGGCGAAAGTGCGGGCCGCGATCCCGGGGATACCGAGCATGCCGTTGCCGGTGACGGTGATGAGCGCCTGCCCGCTCACGGCGGACAGCGCTTTCACGGGATGGGTGCGCAGCGTGCGGCGGCGGGAGATCTCGGTCCCCCGGGCACCCGGGTCGGCGAACGGGCGGATGCGGATCGCGAGGCTGCGCCCTCCGATCGGAATCAGGGCGCGGGGGTGGAGCACCTTGGCGCCGTAATAGGCGAGCTCCGCGGCCTCCCGTTGGTGGAGCTGCGGGATGACGCGCGCGTCCGGGACCACGCGGGGATCGGCGGTGAGCATCCCCGGCACGTCTTTCCACAGGGATACTTCGCGCGCGCCGAGCGCGCGCCCGAGCAGGGTGGCGGTGAGGTCCGAGCCTCCGCGCCCGAGCGTGGCGAGCTGGCCGTCGGGTGTCGCGGCCATGAAGCCGGGCACGACCGCCACCACGCCGCGTGCGAGCAGAGGGCCCAACGTCTTCTTCGCGGCGCGATCGGTGAGCGTGAGGTTGGGCGACGCGTGGCCGAAGGTCGCGTCCGACTTGATCACCTCGAGCGCATCGAGCAGCGCGACGGGGCAGCCGGCTTCCTCGAGCCCGGCGGCCACGAGCTGCGCGCTCAAGCGCTCCCCGCGCCCCACCAGGTAATCGCTCGTCCGGGGGGTCAGCTCGCGCACGATCACGAGACCCGACGCGATCTGCTCCAGCTCCGCGAAGGCCTCGTCGATCAGGCGCAGTACCTCTTTGCTGCGCTGTGCTCCAGAGAGCAGCGCCCGCGCCGCCGCGGCGTGACGCTCGTGCAGCTGGGCCGCGCCTGCGCGCACCGCGTCTTCGTTCCCCCGCACCGCGTGTGCCGCGATGTCGAGCAGTGCGTCCGTGACGCCCGCGAGCGCCGACACGACCACCACGAGGCGCGCCGCGCGGGTCCGTCGGCGAGCGAAGCGCCGCCGAACTTATGGATCTGGGGAATCACGCGACCTCGTAGCCCGTCACGGGCTCGGTCACGCGAAACGTCTCCGTGGTGACGCCCATGCCCTGCCACGTCTGCGCCATCGCCGCTTGAACCGCCCCGGCCCGCTCCGTGGGCGCCACGGCGACGAGGGTTGACCCCGACCCCGAGAGCGTGGCGCCGAAGGCGCCGGCCCGCCGTGCGGCGGTCGTCACCTCGTCGTAGCCGCGCACGAGCGTGCGGCGGTGCGGCACGTGAAGCACGTCGTCGAGCCCGGCCGCGAGCAGGGCGGCGTCGCCGCGCGCGAGTCCCTGCACCAGCGCGGCGCTGCGCGCCGCGGCGACGACCGCGGTGCGGTGCGGCACGGTCGCGGGCAACACGGCACGCGCGCGCTCGGTCGAGAGGGTGAAATCCGGCACTGCGAAGACTAGCACGAGGGAGGGATGCAGCTCGAGGGGCGCGAATATCAACCCGGCTGCTCCCTGCAGCACCAGGATCGCCCCTCCCCACACCGAGGGGGCGACGTTGTCCGCGTGGCCTTCGATCCCAGCGCACAGGGCGGCGAGGGCGGGGTCGTCGAGCGGCAGGTCGCACAGGGCGCGCGCGCTGACGGCGCCTGCCACCACCGCCGCGGCGGAGGAGCCGAGTCCGCGCCCGATCGGGATGTCGGAGCTCGCCTCGAGGATGACTCCCCGCGGCACCTCGCGTCCCGCCGCGCGGCAGGCGCGCTCGAAGCCGCGGTACAAGAGGTCCTCTTCGGGGGGCCCGGTGAGGGCCGCGAGGGCGCCCCGGCGCTCGATCTGGACCCGCGTCCCCCCACCAGAGGCCTGGCGCCGGGTGATCACCGCCACCCACCGATCCACGGCGATCCCCACGCAATCGAACCCCGACCCGAGGTTGGCGGTGGACCCCGGGACTCGAACTGTGACGGTGGCGCTCATGAGGGGGCTACGCTGCCCGGGAAAGAGGGACCTCGTGTGGCGGCGTAAGTTACCGGGCCCGAGAATTGAGCGTCAAGCACGGCACCATGGGGAATTGCCACCCGTTCGGGGGGGGACCAGGCACCCCGGGTTGACACCCGCCCCCCGGAGGCGTAACCTCGTGTCCGTAGGTTGTAGCGAGCTTTGAGTTTGCCCATCCTGACGTGGGGCGAGAGGTTTCGCGCATGACGCAGTTTGTCGTCCTTAGCCTGCTGCTGCTGGTCCTGCTGCTGGGACTCATTTCCCAGGAGACGGTCTGCGGCGCGCGCGACGGAGCAAGATGAGTCGCTGAAGTCAGGAAGACAGCAACTTCCCAACGCCGCGGACCCGAACAGGCCGCGGCGTTTCTCTTGTGAGGAGACCCGTATGGAACGAGACGTCGTCATCTTCGACACGACCTTGCGCGACGGCGAGCAGGCGCCGGGCAACTCCATGACGCCCGAGGAGAAGCTGCGGCTCGCCCGCCAGCTGGACGTGCTCGGCGTGGACGTGATCGAGACGGGATTCCCGGCCGCCTCGGACGGCGACTTCCGCGGGGTGCGGGGTGTGGCGCAGGAAGTGCGGCGGCCGGTGATCGCCGCGCTCGCCCGTTGTCACGAGCGTGACATCGATCTCGCGGGCGAGGCCTTGCGACCCGCCGAGCGGCCCCGCGTCCACGTGGTCATCGCGACCTCGGACATCCACCTCCAGCACAAGCTGCGGATCAGCAAGGAGGAGTGCCTCGAGCGGGCGCGTGCGTCGGTCAAACGCGCTCGCCAGTTCACCAACGACGTCGAGTTCTCGGCCGAGGACGCGAGCCGCAGCGACCTCGATTTCCTGTGCCGCGTGGTCGAGGCGGCGATCGAGGAAGGGGCCACGACCATCAACCTCCCCGACACCGTCGGTTATGCAATGCCGGCGGAGTACGCCGGCATGTTCCGCACGGTGCGCGAGCGCGTGCCGACCAGCGATAAAGTCGTGTTCAGCGCCCACTGCCACGACGACCTGGGGCTCGCCGTCGCCAACTCGCTGGCCGCGATCGAGGCCGGGGCCGGGCAGGTCGAGTGCACTATCAACGGCATCGGCGAGCGCGCGGGCAACGCGGCGCTCGAGGAGATCGTCATGGCGGGGTACGTGCGGCCCCAGGCAGTGGCCTTCAAGTGCGGCATCAACACGCGTGAGATCTTCCGCACCAGCCAGCTGTTGTCGCACGTGACCGGTGCGTTCCCCCAGCCCAACAAGGCGGTGGTCGGACGCAACGCCTTTGCGCACGAGGCGGGGATCCACCAGCACGGCATCATGCAGAACGGCCTCACCTACGAGATCATCCGGCCCGAGACGGTAGGCGTCCCGCGCTCCACGCTCGTGCTGGGGAAGCATTCGGGGCGGCACGCCCTCGAGCAGCGTTACCGCGAGCTGGGCTACGAGCTGGACGAGCCGACGCTCGAGTGGCTGTACCGCGAGTTCACGTCGCTCGCGGACCGAAAGAAGGAGATCTTGGACGAGGACCTGCTCACGCTGCTGCACGAGAGCTTTCACGATGCGCCGGAGGCGTATCAGCTCACCTACCTGAAGGCGACCTGCGGGACCGTCTCCGCTGGCGCCGACGTCACGCTCACCGGACCCTGGATGCGCGAGCGGAGCCTCTCCGGCACCGGGAACGGGCCCATCGCCGCCGCCTTCGCCGCGATCTCGTCGATCGTGGAGCGGCAGATCGAGGTGCTGAACCTGTCGCTCCAGTCGGTCACGCCGGGACGCGACAGCGTGGGCCACGTGTTCATCCAGGCGCGCATCGACGGTAAGACGCTGACGGGACACGGCGCCTCGACCGACGTCGTCGAGGCGAGCGCGCGCGCGCTGGTGCACGCGCTCAACAAGGCCAGCTTCGCCGATCGACTCGAGGACAACTCCCTCAACAACATGTACCTGTGGGGGGTGT
>WNGO01009879.1_pt1 | contig 11559 bp, 5 predicted proteins | sample 5400511 | NCBI WGS metagenome assembly WNGO01 (sample SAMN13153380, study PRJNA577476) | soil metagenome | isolation source: 20 cm soil or saprolite under Garry oak tree replicate 2 | place: USA:California | collected 2016-06-15
CTCGATGACGTCGCGGTCCGAGACAGCGATCAGGAAGCGGGGGTTGTAGGACCCGGCGGGCTCACGGCGGAGCGCCGGCAGGGTCACGAAGTCCACCCCGGGGGGCATGGGAAGGGCGCCCGCCTGCCACGCCGCCGCCATCATGACGATCGCGGGCTGGAGCGCGGACGCGCGCAGGGCCTGGGCGATCGACGCGTTGCGGCGAATGTGACCGAATCCCACCATGCCCTGCGAGTACATGGCGACGCGGGGTGGAGCGGCCTCGCGGGGGATCCGAGGCCGGCGCCGGTCGTGTCGCGCCTCGGCGCGGATCCTGATTTCGTCCACAAGCCGCTGGATCCGATCGAGCTCCTGTCCCGTGGCCGGCGTCGTGGACAGCGCATGGAGCACCAGATCGAGCGTCGACCCCCGAAACGCCTGGTGCCCCGCGACCGAGCGTGTGGCCAGCGAGTCGGCCGCCACGATCGGCTCCCCCCGCATCGCCCGGTCGGCCGCCGTGGCGATGTACGCCGCCAGGCGCTCGCACGCGTCCGGAACGCCCTTGAAGGCGGGGAAGCTCGACATGTCGACAACGTAGGTGGAGCCGCCGCTCTCGACGATGGTCACGCTGAAGAGGTCGATGCCGAACGCCGCGCCGCAGCACCGCGCCAGGCTCTCCAGCGCGGCAGAGAGGGGGAACGGGGCCGTGTCCCTGTCGTCGTACGGTCGGGCGGGCCGAACCCGGAGCACGCCGAACCGCTCGCTCCCGATCGAATAGATCTTCTGGTCGACGGGCCGGTCCGGCTGGTGATACCGTTGCGCGAGCAGCGGTTCCGCCATGGGGCCCAGCGCCGCGAGCTCAGCGGCGTTGGTGACGATATGCTTCGAGCGCTTGCCCGTGCGACGCGGCGCCTTGAGGATGAGCGGACCGCCGTCGAGCGCCGGCAGCAGCTGGCTGGCGTCGGAGGCGACGAAGGTGTCCGGGACGAGGACGCCGGCGGCGCGCAGCATCCGGAGCGTCACGATCCGGTCGCGCAGCAACGCGGAGATCGGATAGGGATTGAGGAGCGCGGCACCGGCCTCGTGAAGGTCCGCCGCCACACTCATGGCAAGGTCGGTACGGTTCCGCAGGACATACAGATCGTAATCGAGACGTACGCGGGCGACGTCGAGGAGGTCATCGCCGAGCCGCAGTGCTTTCGCGGTAACGCCGCGCTGCTCGAGCAGCCGCGCAAGCTGCGGCATGGTACGCTCATCGGTGAACGATCGACCCATCAGGAGTCCAATCCGCACAGCCCCCCCCCCGTGTTGGAGCGCCTCAGAACCGAAACAGGTAGCTCAGCTTGACGAACACCTGCCGCCCGACCGACACGGTCGGCGCTCCGGTGCGGTACAGCGTCGGCGGGTTGCCCTGCATGGCGAGGTTCTCGTAGCCGTCGCGATACCCCACGTACGCGGCCGTGCCCGGGTTCACGAGGCAGGTGAGCAGCAGGTCCACGGCCCAATGGCGCTCGGGGTCGACGCGCGACAGCGTCGAGTCTCGATCCACGGTCGCGTAGTCGACGATGACGCGCAGGGACAACGCACGACTGAACTGGTAGTTGACCTTTTCCCGTACGATCCCTTCGGTGAACACGCGCGCCCCCGTGAGCGCCGTGAGCCGACTGTAGAGGTAGGTGTGATCCCACCGCAGCCGCGCGGAAGGCCGGAAGGTCAGTAGGAGCTCCGCTTCGCCCGCGTTCGCTCGGAACGGGTCGGCGCCGGACGGTGGTTTGTGGTTCACATCCGTCCCCTGCTTCCACGTGGCCGCCCAGGCGAGCCACTTCAGCCATTGGCTCTCGAAGGCGAGCTTGGTCGCGTAGATGTCGAAGGGGATGTCCTTGAACAGCTCGAACGCGCTTTCGTAGGCTAGCTGGAGCTTGGTTTCGCCCACGAGTTTCACCTCCCACGACGCCTTCAGCGACCGATCGAGCAGCGCACCGCCGCGGTCCCACGTAAACGCCGTCGTGAACGTGGGACCGATCTTCACGACCGGGCCGTCCGGCCGCTTGACGATCTCCAGCTGCTGCTTCACCTCCCGCACGCCGATCCGCGGCACGTAGCCGAGTGGGGCGTCGAAGGTGGAGCCCACGTCGGTGTACGTCGCCGAGTAATCCAGGTTGCGCCCGTCGCGCAGCAGCTCGGCGAACAGACCCGCCCCCGACGCCGCGACATCACCCGAGTCCCTCGAGTGCGTGCTGATCAGCTGGCTGGTGAAGATCCACGTCTTGCTGAGGGCGAGACGGGCGTCCGCTGACGCCACCCGATTCGCTGCCCCGCCGAGCTGCCGGTCGCTCACGAACAAGCCGATTGCGGACTCCCGCCCGATGCCCCGCTCGACCCGTACGACGCCGACCCCGGCGCGCGGCTCCCGCGCGAGGCCCGAGCCCACGAACTCCTCCGGCGCGCGGTCGTTGATGCCGATCGCCCCGACCGCCCAGCGGCCCACCTTGCTCGTCAGCCGCAGCCCGGCGCCGGGATCGCTCACGCGGCGTGAGAAGAACAGGTTCACCGGCGTCTGGAAATAGCCCGCGTTCTCAATGAAAAAGGGGCGCTTCTCGGGGTAGAAGACTTCGAACCGCTCGTTGATCGTCACTTGCGGCTCGTCCGATTCCACCTGGCTGAAGTCCGGGTTGACGGTGCCGTCCAGTGTGAGCGCATCCTTGACGACGGCCTTGACGTCGATCCCGACGCGGCGGTCGCTCGCCTGTCGGAACGCCGGCTGTTCGGTGTCGAGGAAGCGGGCACCAGTGTACGCGCCGTAGGGGATCGCCTGCAGGTTGCGCCCCGGAGAGATCTCGCGCAGCCCCTCGAGGGTGCCAAACTGCGGGACGAAGCCCGCGAGGCGCTTGGTCACGAGCGGCCAGGAGGCCTCCTCGTTGGTGCGGCGGATGTAGCGAACGAGCGCGATACCCCAGGTCTGAGTCGGTGTGCTCGGGAACCGCAGGCTGCGGAACGGAATCGCGATCCGCACGACGTAGCCGTTCGGGGTCAGCCGGCCGTCCGAGTCCCATACGGCGTCGAAGCTGTAGTCGTCATCCTGTCCTTCGGTCACGATCCCGTCGAGCTGGACGCCGTTGGGATTCGCTTGAAACAGGTATGCGCGCTTGCGGTCGTGGAACGTGTCGAGGTACAGGGCGACGCCGTCGTCCACGGTGATCTCTTCCCGCCGCGTCAGGCCGGCGCGGATTTTCGCCGGGTCGTCCTGACAGACGAAGACCACGTAGAGGTTGGCGTCGTCGTAGCTGAGATACGCCGTGGTGGGAGCGCTCACCGGCACCCCGTCACCCGGCTCGCGCTGCCGAAAGTCGGACGTCACCGCGGCGCCGGGGGCCGGACGCTCCCCGAGGAAATCGTCGAGCCGCGGCGGCTCCGGGACACGCTGCACGATGATGCTCGTGGCAGCGGGCGTGGCGGCCGCGGGCGTGGCGGCCGCGGGCGTGCCCGATGCGCGGTTCCCGCCCGGCGCCTGCGCGCTGAGCGGCGTCAGGCCGAGCAGCAGGGCGCTCGGCCCGACGATGCCAATGATCGTCGGCCGTGACACGTCCCCCCCCCTCCTTGGTGACGACTCGGCGGTCACTCGCCAGAGCGTGCCCACAGGCGGCAAGTGCCGTGCCACCTGTGCAGCGTGTGCACCGTCACTGCGCGACCGGTCACGGCGCGACCCGTGATCACGGACGTCACGGGACGGCGCGCGTGTCGCATGACCAGCGGTGGCAGCGATGCAACGCACGCCCGGTGACGTGTTGCGGTCTCTCACCGTAGCAACCGGCGATACCGGCGCTGCAGCGGCGCGCCAGCCACGCTCACGTGGTACTATTGAGGAATCCCAATGCGGCTTTCCCTCCGGTTCATCATCCCGCTGCTCCTGGCGGTGGGCGCGATCGCGTACGCCGTCGTGCCGCTCGTGGACGAGCTCACCCTGCGGTGGTTCATGCGCGACCTGGACATCCGCGCGACCCTGATCGCGAACACCGTGCAGGATCCGCTCCAGGACCTGGTGCGCACGCGAAATCGGGCGCGGATCCTCCAGCTCTTTTCGCGCATCACGCGGGACGAGCGCCTGTTCGCAATCGCCTTCTGCCCGGCGAGCGCGGAGCCCCCGATCGCGAGGCCGACGCTGCCGCCCGAGGTCGCGTGCACCAACCTGGAGCGGTTCTCGGGCTCATCGGTGGAGAGCCACCTGCTCAACAGTGCGCAGGGGCCGGTGCTCGTCTCGGTCCGCCCGCTGGACGTCGAGGGCACGGCGCTCGGGGACCTCGTGCTGGTGCACGACATGAGCTTCGTGGCGCGCCGCAGCGAGGAGACGCGGAAGTACCTCTTCTTCTTCTTTGTCGGCCTGGGCGCGACGATCGCGCTCATCACCGTCGCGATCGCGCAGCTGAGCTGGCGGGGCTGGGTCCAGGGCCTGCAGGCCTTGCTGCGGGGCGAGGGACTGTGGCGTCCCTCGGACCGGCCGGACGCGCCGGAGCTGCGACCGATCGCCGGCGACTTGCGCGCCCTGATCCGCGATCTCGAGGCCGAGCACCGGTCGCGGGACGAGGACCAGCTGAACTGGACGCCCGAGACATTGCGCGGCATCCTGCGCGCCGACTTGCCCGGACACGAAGTGATGGTCGTGTCGAATCGCGAGCCCTACATCCATATCCGCCGGAACGAGGTGATCGCGCTGTGGCGGCCGGCGAGCGGCCTCGTGACGGCCATGGAGCCGATCATGCGCGCGTGCTCCGGCACGTGGATCGCGCACGGCGGCGGCTCCGCGGACCGGGAGGTGGTCGACGAACACGACCGCCTGGGCGTGCCCCCGGAGCGCCCCGCCTATCAGCTGCGGCGCGTCTGGCTCAGCCCGGAGGAAGAAGCGGGGTACTATTACGGCTTCTCGAACGAGGGGATTTGGCCGCTCTGCCACATCGCGCACGTGCGCCCGATCTTCCGCTCGTCCGACTGGGAGCAGTACGTCGCGGTGAACCGAACATTCGCGTCCGCCGTGGTCGAAGAGGCCAAGTCGCCCGACCCGATCGTGCTGGTCCAGGACTACCACTTCGCGCTGTTGCCGAGAATGATCCAGGAAGCGCTGCCCACCGCGACGATCGTCGCGTTCTGGCACATTCCCTGGCCCAACCCGGAGGCGTTCGGGATCTGCCCCTGGCGGGAGGAGCTGCTCGACGGGCTCCTCGGCTCGACCATTCTCGGCTTCCACACGCGGTTTCATTGCAACAACTTCGTCGACACGGTCGATCGCCTGCTCGAAGCCCGGGTGGACCGGGAGATGTTCACGGTCTCCTATCGGGGCAAGCTCACGGCGGTCAAGCGCTACCCGATCTCGATCGAGTGGCCGCCGTCGCCCAGTCTGGTCGAGAAGCCGGTCGAGCAGTGCCGGACGGCCGTACGGAACCGCCACGGTCTTCCGGCGGACCATGCGGTCGGCGTCGGCGTCGATCGCCTCGACTACACGAAAGGCATCGAGGAACGCCTCCGCGCCGTGGAGCGTCTCCTGGAACGGCAGCCGGAATGGGTGGGCCGGTTCACGTTCATTCAGATCGCGGCGCCAACGCGGGCCCGCATCGAGCAATATCAGGAGTACGAATCGCGGGTGCGCGCGATGGCCGCGCGAATCAACGATCGCTATGCGGGTGCACCCCAGCCGCCGATCGTGCTCCTCGTGGAACACCACCAACCGCTCGACATCTACGAGTACTACCGGGCCGCCGAGGTGTGCATGGTCACCAGCCTGCACGACGGGATGAACCTCGTGGCCAAGGAGTTCGTCTCGTCGCGCGACGACGAGCGCGGCGTCCTGATCCTCAGCCAGTTCACGGGGGCGGCGCGCGAGCTGCCCGAGGCGGTCATCGTCAACCCGTACGACACGGATCAGACCGCGGCGGCGCTCCACATGGCCCTGTGCATGCCGGCGGGCGAACAGCGCGCGCGGCTGCGGCTGATGCGCGGGCTGATTCAGGAGTTCAACGTGTACCGGTGGGCGGGGCGCATGCTGATCGATGCGGCGAGCATGCGGCGTCGCGGTCGCCTGCTGGACCGCGCGGCGACGCCGGAGCGCCTGTCACGTCGCCCCTCTTCCGGGGCCCGCGAGGGAGCCCGCGGCAAATGATGCGGGCATCGCTTCCGCCGCCACAGCCGGACTGGGCCTACTTCTTCGACATCGACGGGACGCTCGTCGATCTCGCCGATCTGCCGACGGGCACGCGCCCCGATTCCGTGTTCCAGCGACTCATCGAGGCTTCGTATCGCTCCGCGGGCGGGGCGGTGGCTCTGCAGGTGTCGCGTCACGCGTTCCCGTCCCACGAGCTCGACGGCGTGCGCCGGCGCCTCGCCGATGCGGTCGCCCGCCACCCCGGGCTGTTCCTCGAGGACAAAGGCCTCTCCCTGGCCGTCCACTATCGCCGGGCGCCGCGCCTGGCGGCATACGTCCACCGCCTGGTCCACAAGCTGGTGACGCCCCTGGGGACGCGGTATTGCGTCCTTCCGGGCAAGCGCATCCTCGAGGTGAAGCCCGCAGGGAAGGACAAGGGCGTGGCCGTGCAGGAGTTCATGCAGGAGACCCCGTTCCGCGGGCGTACGCCCGTTTTCGTCGGCGACGACGTCACCGACGAATTCGGCTTCAAGACGGTCAATCGCCTGGACGGTCATTCGATCAAGGTGGGACCGGGTCGCACGGTGGCCCGCTGGCGCCTCGGCGACGTCGAGGCGGTGCGCGCCTGGTTGGAGCAGGGTTTCGCGGCGGTCGCGGGATGACCACCCTCGATCTCGGCCTGGTCGGGAACGGCACGATTGGCGCCCTGATCAATCCCGGCGGCGAAATCGTGTGGGCCTGCTTCCCCCGCTTCGACGGCGATCCCGCGTTCTGTTCCCTGCTCCGAGAACGCACCCGCGACGAGGATTTCGGCTTTCTGTCGGTCGAGCTGATCGATTACGTCCGCGACGAGCAGGAGTACCTCGTCAATACGTCGATCCTGGTAACCCGCCTGTACGACCGGAGCGGCGGCTGCGTCGCCATCACGGACTTCGCGCCACGGTTCCGCCATCACGGACGGATGTTCTGTCCCATGATGCTGGTGCGACAGATCAGACGCGTCGCCGGGAATCCGCGCGTCCGGATCCGTGTACGCCCGGCTCACGACTACGGCCGCCGGCGCGCCACTATCACCTGGGGCTCGAACCACATTCGATACGCCGGTGGGGAGGTCGTCTTACGCCTGACGACGGACGCCGCAGTCACGGCGATCACGGAGGAGAACCCGTTCTTCCTCGAGGATATGGTGACCCTGATCCTCGGACCGGACGAGACGGTCGAAGGCGCGGTCGGCGATTTGGGGAGCCGCTTCCTCGAAGACACCGCCGGCTACTGGCGGGACTGGGTGCGCTCGCTCGGCATCCCGTTCGAGTGGCAGGATGCGGTGATCCGAGCGGCCATCACACTCGAGCTCAACGTGTTCGAGGATAGCGGCGCGGTGGTCGCGGCCATGACGACCTCGATCCCCGAGGCTCCGGCCAGCACGCGCAACTGGGACTATCGCTACTGCTGGCTGCGCGATGCGTACTTCGTCGTGAACGCCCTCAACCGGCTCGGCGCCACCCGGACGATGGAGCGCTACCTGAGCTACGTCGTGAACATCGCGGCCGCCGCCCCCGACGGCGGGCGCCTGCAGCCGGTGTATGGATTGACCGGGCGGGCCGTGGCGGAGGAACGAGCGGTCGATTCGTTACCCGGCTATCGCGGCATCGGCCCGGTGCGGGTCGGCAATCAGGCTTACAGCCAGGTCCAGCACGACGTGTACGGAGCCGCCATTCTGACGGCCACCCACGTGTTCTTCGACCGGCGCCTGGTGCGGCGGGGAGATGGGGGTGACGAGGTGCTGTTCCGTCGCCTGGAGGCATTGGGGGAGCAGGCGGCGAAGCTATACGACCAGCCGGACGCAGGACTCTGGGAGCTCCGCGGCAAGCCGCGCGTGCACACGTTCTCGAGCGTGATGTGCTGGGCGGGCTGCGACCGGTTGGCCCGGATCGCGGCGCACCTCGGCCTCGTCCAGCGCGCGGAGTACTGGACCGCGCACGCCAGGCGCATCCACCAATTCGTTTCGGAGCGCTGCTGGAATCCGGCGAAAAACAGCTTCGTGGCGACCGCCCACGGCGACGCGCTCGATGCGAGCCTGCTGCGGCTGGGCGAGCTGGGGTTCCTGTCCGAGGACGATCCGCGGTTCGCCGGAACCGTCGCCGCGATCGAACGGGAGCTGCGGCGGGGCGATTTCGTGTTCCGGTACGTGGAAGCCGACGATTTCGGGCCCCCCGAGAACGCCTTTCTGGTCTGCACCTTCTGGTACATCAACGCGCTCGCGGCCCTGGGCCGGCGCGACGAGGCTCGCGCCCTGTTCGAGAACGTGCTCGCGTGTCGCAATCGCCACGGCCTGCTCGCCGAGCACATCGATCCCCGGACGCGGGAGCAGTGGGGCAACTTCGTCCAGACCTACAGCATGGTCGGACTCATCGCCTCGGCGGTTCGGCTGTCAGTCCGGTGGGATCAGGCGTTCTAGCGCCAGCACCACCCCGTTGGTCCACCCGAAACCGTCCTGCGTGGGATATTCGCCACCGCCCGCCCGACGGTTCACGTCTACCACGTCGTACTTCTCCATCATCCGACCCGTCTCGCGATAGGTGCGCCGGTTCAGGGCGAGCCAGCGATCGCGCGCGGCATTGGCCAGGTCCGCCCGGTTGTAGCGCCGCACGCCCTCGATCGTGAGCCATTCCAGGGGCGGCCAGCCGTTGGGAGCGTCCCATTGCTGCCCCGAGGCGATGAGCGTCGTGACGAACCCGCCGGGCTTCAGGAAGTCGCGCTCGAGCCGGGCGGCGACGGCGCGACCCTGCTCAGGGGTGGCGAGCCCGAAGTAGAGCGGCGCCGCGGCGGCGAGCGTGGGACGATCGGTCACACGCTCGCCGCTGCGCCACCGCACGTCGTAGAAGAATCCGCTGGCGGGATCATACGCGGCCGCGAGCAAGGCGCGTCGCCGGTCCTCCGCCGCCTGCGCGAACTGTCTGGCCACGTCCGCGTCTCCCGCCCGCCCGCGGAATGCCCGGAGCGCGGCGATCGTCCGCTCGGCGTGATACAGGAGACTGTTCAGATCCACCGGGATGAGCTCGGTCGTCTCCAGCGTGCGCAAGTCCTTCGAGTCGCGCATCCAGCGGCTCGAGAAATCCCAGCCGCTCTCGGCTGTGGCCTTGACGTTTCGATAAAACGACTCGCGACGGGCCTCGGGAAGCCTCCGAGCGATCTCGTAGTCCGGACGGTAGGCCTCGGGTCTGGGCTCGGTCAGGTCGTCCCAGTAGCGGTTGAGTAACGGGCCGCCGTCCGAGAGCCGCACGACGCGACGGTATGCCTGGCCCCCGCCCCGTGCCAGACGGTCTGCTCCATCCATCCAGAAGGAGTGCTCGGCCTCTAGCGCATCGAGGTACGGAAGGGCCTGCGCGGTATCCGTCGCCCGCGCGTACAGCCCGACCATGGCGGCGAAGAACGGCGGCTGGCTGCGGCTGAGGTAGTACGTCCGGTTGCCGTTCGGGATGTGCCCGACCGTCCGGATCAGGTAAGCGAAGTTGTCGAGCATGCTCTTCACGAGATCGGTCCGCCCGCTCGCGATGAGCCCGAGCATCGTGAAGTACGAGTCCCAGTAGTAGACCTCGCGGAAGCGGCCGCCGGGGACGACGTAGGGATTCGGGAGTGGGATGAGCGTCGAACGTACGTCGGGCGTGTCGGGCGGGCGCGTCAACACGGGCCAGAGCGCCCGAATGTGCTCCTCCATGGTCTGCGTGGTGTCCGTCCGGAAGCCTTCTCCCACCGGCCGAGGTACCTCGAAGTGCTGCGCCACGAAACCCCGCAGCTTGAACTGCGGCGAGCTTCGCGCAGCGGCGTAGCCGGCGACGATCTCGGACGGAGCGCGGAGCGGCCGCGCGTCGGCGAACGTCTTCGAGTCCTCGAAGATCCCCGAGAGCTGCACGTCATGAAACAGCGCTCCGAGGTCGTGAGCCGGCTCGTACCGAGCCGGAGGTTGGGGGAGGTTGGTGGAGGTTCTGGAGGATGTGCAGGTCGTCGCGGCGCAGGCAGCCGCGAGCGAGAGGAGCAGCCTCCCCCAACCTCCCCAACCTTCTCCAACCTCCACCACCCTCCGCGCCGCGCTCATCTAAACACGATCCACAACACGCCGATCGTCGCCACCAGGACAACTGAGAGGACGATGTTCAAGCTCCGCGGGCCGGCAGGCACCGGGATCGCCGTGATCTCCGGTGTACCGTAGGTCAGCCCGGCCGTCCGGGCCGACACGGGCGGGGCGGTCATCAGGCTGACCGCAATGAGAATCCCCGAGCACAGCGCGAACAGCAAGGCCGCAAAGTGGAGGAAGTTGATAGTGGCGAACCAGGTCCATACGGTGCCGCTCGCCAGGCTGCCCCGCGCGAGCTCGAGCACCAGTCGCGCCGTCCCGATCACGAGCCCGGTCCAGAGCGCGGCCAACGCACCGGTTCCGTTCAGGCGCGGGAACAAGACGCCTAGCAGGAAGCACGCCGCGATCGGCGGTGCGATGTACGCCTGCACACTCTGCAGATAGATGTAGATCTGCGGCGAGATGTACTTCATGAACGGGATCCACAAGAGCCCCAACCCGACCAGCAGCACGGTGGTGATGCGCCCCACTGCCACCAACCGCTGCTCGCTCGCGTCGGGGCGGAGCTTGCGGTACACATCCCACGTGAGCAGTGTCGAGCAGGAGTTGAACGCGGAGGCGAGCGAGCTCATCAGCGCGGCCAACATCCCCGCCAGCACCAGGCCCTTGAACCCGGCCGGCAAGAGTCGCGTCACGAGCGCCGGGTACGCCGCATCGGCCGATCCGCCCCGGATGTCCGAGTACAACGCCGCGGCGATGATCCCCGGCAACACGAAGATGAACACCGGCAGGATCTTCAGGAATCCAGCGAAGATGGTGCCAGTGCGGGCCGCGCTCACGTTCCGGGCCGCGAGCACCCGCTGCACGATGTGCTGGTCGGTGCACCAGTACCACACGCCCAGGATCGGTGCGCCGAACACGATGCCGGTCCAGGGGAAATTGGGGTGGTTCATGGGCTTCCACATGGAGAAGAAGTCCGCGGGCACGCGCGCCTCGAGGCCGCTCCACCCTCCCACGGCTTGCAAGCCCAGCACGGTCATGGTCGCCGATCCGATGATCAGCACGACCGCCTGCATCACCTCCGTGTAGATCACGGCGCGCAGGCCCCCCAAGACCGTGTAGATGCCGGTGACGACGATCAGGATGACGGCACTGGTCCACACGCTGTACCCCGTCACCTCGCGCATCACGATGCCGCCGGCGAACAAGGTGACGCTGATTTTGGTCAGGACGTAGCCGATGATCGACACCCAGGTGAAGTAGCTGCGCGCGGCCGGATTGAAGCGGCGCTCGAGGAACTCCGGCATCGTGTACACGCCGCTCCGCAGATAGAACGGCACGAACAGCCAGCCGAGCAGCAGCAGCATGAAGCAGG
>WNGO01002561.1_pt1 | contig 11558 bp, 9 predicted proteins | sample 5400511 | NCBI WGS metagenome assembly WNGO01 (sample SAMN13153380, study PRJNA577476) | soil metagenome | isolation source: 20 cm soil or saprolite under Garry oak tree replicate 2 | place: USA:California | collected 2016-06-15
ATCAGCGTGGAGGCCTAGTCCTCCCTCCTGGTCTCGCTGTCTGGAATTTCATGTACAGGAGGACTGCCGATGAATGTCGCACAACGTGGCATCTTCGCGGCTCGTGACGGGCCGCACCCTTGCCGACCTCATTCGCGGCACCTTTGTCCTCCTCGTCGTATTGGCGGTTGGTCTGCTGATCGGAAGAGCCGTCTTAGTGATACTCACTGCGAAGCATACTTTACTCTCCTAACAGGACCAGAGGGAGGTGTTACATGCCTGTAGAAGAACACATGCCAGGAATGGAGCGCATGAAAGACGAACAGTCGCTCCCGGAGCTGTCTTCACAGCTGGTCACGATACTTACAACGGAACATTACAATTTGCAGACGGGACGATCGATGACCGTGGCAGACGCCAATGGCCGCTGCACGCTCTTTATCGGGGCCGTCTCAGGCGCCTTGATTGCCATCGCTTTTACCGGGCAAGTCTCCCGCATGGGCACGGCCTTCTTCGTGTTTAGCCTGGTGCTGCTTCCCTCGCTCTTCTTGATGGGTCTGATCACCTTTGAGCGCGTGCTGCAATCGGGCATCGAAGACCTCACGTACGCCCACGGGATCACGCGCATCCGGCGCCTCTACCTGGAATCTGCTCCCCAACTGCAACCGTACTTCCTCCTTGCAGCTGATGATAAGAGCAGACGGCCCATGCTCAAAGTGGGGATCCACCCATCGTGGTGGCAGGTCTTCCTCACGACGGCGGGGATGATCGCCGCCATCAACAGTGTGTTGGTGGGGGTCTTTGTGGGCCTGCTGCTGTCTGCCCTGTTCACCTTCCCCTTGCTGGCCTGTACGAGCGCTGGAGTCCTCACCTTCCTGGTGAGCTTTGGCATCCATCAACGCTATCAATGGGGGCAATGGAGCCGCCTGGAGCAGGACCTGGCGGCCCTCATTGAAGCCAGGAGAACGTAGTAGAACGAGCTGAGCCGTGACGCAGAGGACTGATACGTGCCCTTGTTTTCACACCACTAGCATTGGTAGTCTCAGTTGGCCAATGGGAATGAAGAGAACAAAAAGGAAGGAGGTGAACACCAGGCAAGCATCCCAGGGCGGTGCTCGGTGGATGGAGAGCGCCGGGCATCAGGCAGTGTTGTTTGAGTAGTGTTTCGAGAAGTGCTGGTTGAACGCACTTCCCAGTATCAAGCAAGGGAGAACCAATCATGTCGATGATATGGCGAGACCCATCCGGCACATTCCTAAAGCTGAGGGCGCCCAACCCAAGCAGATCCCTGTCAAGGTGAAGGAAGTGTCGGGCACACGCTAAGGAAGGCGTGGCGGAGGACACTGGTCGCCTCCGCACGTTCGCGACTTCTAACGCCAGGACGAAGCCTTCGATCGGGTCCCTTTCGATCGACGGCGGCCGTTGCCATCGACAGAGGGAGATGCCCCTCCTTGCGAAGAAGGAGCTTTACTTATGATCACGGGCTATACAAGACCGCTCTATCTCCTCCCGTTCGACCACCGGGCGTCCTACATCTCGGGGCTCTTTGGCTGGAATGAACCGCTGAATGTGGAGCAGATGGTCACCGTTGCAAACAGCAAGCACGTCATCTATGCAGGCTTCCAGCAGGCTATTGCGGACCACGTGCCGCGGGATCACGTTGGTCTTCTGGTTGACGAGGAATTTGGTTCTGCCATCCTGCGTGATGCGGTGAGCAAGGACTATATTACGGCGATGTCCGTTGAGAAGAGCGGCCAGGAGGAGTTCGAGTTCGCTTATGGGGAGGACTTTGCGCAGCATATTGAGGCCTTTCATCCCACCTTCGCCAAAGTGCTCGTGCGCTATAATCCTGAAGGAGATGCGGCTCTCAACCAGCGCCAGGCCAGTCGCCTCAGACGCTTATCGGACTATCTGCACCAGACACAAAGGCTGTTCATGTTTGAACTGCTCGTCCCACCTGAGTCGATGCAACTGGAACAGGTTGAGGGGGACAAGAACGCCTATGACCTGCAGCTACGCCCACGCTTGATGATGCAAGCCATCCAGGCGCTGCAGGATGCCGGGGTAGAGCCGGATGTCTGGAAGATCGAAGGGCTTGATCGCCAGGAAGATTGCGTCAAGGTGGTGGAGGTGGCTCGGCGTGATGGACGGGACACCATGGGTCTCATTGTGCTAGGACGAGGTGCAGCGCGAGACCGGGTCGTACATTGGCTCAAGACAGCGGCGAGCGTTCCCGGCTTCATCGGTTTTGCGGTAGGACGAACGAGTTTCTGGCAGCCCCTGGTCGATATTGAGGCCAAACGTATCTCTCAAGAGGAGGCAGCCGCACAGATTGCACACAATTTTGAAGCATGGATCCATATCTTTGAGGAAGCCCGAGGCACATAAGCGCCTGCGCTGAAAAAAGGAGAACATTAGGATGGCACAAGCCACAAACTATGATGCGATTGTGATCGGTAGCAGTCGGGGCGGCAGACTCCTCCCAATCGCATTAGCGAAGGCAGGCCGGAAAGTGGCGCTCATTGAGCGCGGCCACGTAGGCGGTACCTGTATCAACGTGGGCTGTACCCCCACCAAAACGATGGTCGCCAGCGCACGTCTCGCCTATCTGGCAAGGCGTGGCGCTGACTACGGCGTCCACACTGGCCCCATTTCGGTCGATCTGCAGGCCATACGCCAACGCAAACAAGGCATCATCGAGGGCGCTCGCAGCGACCTCGAGAGCCGTATCAAAGCGACGCAAGAGCTGGATCTGCTCAGGGGCCTCGCCCATTTTATCGCCCCAAAAACGCTTGAGGTCTATGTCAAGGGTGGCGAGATGCGAGAGATCACCGCGCCACTGATTTTTATCGATACCGGCGACCGACCAGAGCAACTCGCGATCAAAGGCGTCGAGAGCGTCTCCGTGCTCAACTCAACCACGATCATGGAGCTGGACACGCTCCCCGAACACCTGTTCATCATCGGCGGCGGCTACATCGCGCTGGAGTTCGGACAGATGTTTCGTCGCTTTGGTAGCCAGGTCACGCTCATTCAGCACAGTCCACGCTTGCTGATGAGCGAGGATGAAGACGTGAGTGACGCAATAGCGAAGATTTTTCGCGAGGATGGGATCACGGTCCTGACCGCAACGACGCCGCAACAGGTTGAGCAGCAAAGCTCCGGGCGCATTCAGTTGAGGGTGCGCACGCCTCAGGGTGAACAGCAGTTCACTGGCTCGCATCTGCTGGCGGCAGTCGGTCGCGTCCCCAACACCGAAGATCTCACACCCGAAGCCGCTGGCATACAACTGGACCAGGAGGGGTACATCCAGGTCAATGGGCAACTGGAAACGAACGTTCCTGGCATCTACGCACTGGGTGATGTGAAAGGGAGACCGGCTTTCACTCACGTTGCTTACGATGACTTCCGCATTTTGCGCACCAACCTGCTTGAGCATGGCAACGCCAGCACTCAGGATCGCATCGTCCCCTATACCGTCTTCATCGATCCCCAGCTTGGGCGGGTTGGCATGAGCGAAAACGAGGCCAGAAAACAGGGGCGCAACATCCGTGTGGCGAAATTGTCCATGAATGCCGTGGCCCGTGCCCTGGAAATCGGCGAGACGCGCGGCTTCATGAAGGCCATCGTCGATTCCGAGACCCAACACATCTTGGGCTGCGCCATCCTGTGCCCTGAGGGTGGCGAGATTATGACCATCATCCAGGTGGCGATGATGGGCAAGCTGCCCTACACCGCCTTAAAAGAAGGCATCTTCACCCATCCAACCCTGGCTGAAGGGCTCAATGATCTGTTTATGACGCTCGATTCTTAAAGGAGCGATGATGACTGAAGAGCAGAGCAGACCTGATCCACATCAAGGACAACCTATTCTGGTTGCTGGAGAGCAACTTGAGGGAGATCCTCTCGAGCAGACACATGTTGCCATGATCCTGCTGCACGGGCGTGGGATTGACCGCGTGTTTGCCGAGGTCATGCCCGCCGACAAGGCCAACTACGTGAAACAGCTTCAGGGCGAGGGGTTGTTCACCGCGATGGTGGGCGACGGTGTCAATGACGCACCGGCGCTGGCCCAGGCAGACCTGGGCATCGCCATCGGCGCTGGCACGGGCGTGGCGATTGAGACGGCAGAGGTGGTGTTGATGCGCAGCGACCCGCTGAATGTAGTGGCCGCCATCCGGCTCTCAAAGGCCACCGTCACCAAGATGAAGCAGAACCTGTTCTGGGCGGCCATCTACAACCTGATCGCTATCCCCGTCGCGGCCGGGGTGCTCTCTCCCTTTGGCATCCTGCTCGCTCCGGAAGTAGGTGCCCTGGCCATGAGCGCCAGTTCCCTGACGGTGGCGACCAATGCGGTGCTGCTCAAGAGCGTGGAAAAGAAGCTGAGGGAGTGAACAGGAGGAGAGGGAAGTTTGGAAATCGACGTTGAACACGTGGCTAAGCTTGCGAACCTGCCGCTGGATGAAAAGCGCCTGGAAATACTCGGGAAACAACTTACCGAAACACTTTTGTACATCGATAGGCTGAATGAAATACCTACGGAAAAAGTTGAACCTACGAGCCAGGTAACCGGTCTTACCAATATTACGCGAGATGATACCGTATCAGCTCCACTTTCCCAGGAGGCTGCTGTGGGGAACGCGCCTGAAACGCACAACGGATATATCGTGGTAGACGCAATTCTTGAGGAATAACAATGGAACTTTATGAACTTACCGTCGCGGAAGCCAGCAAGGGTCTCCAAGAAAAGAGGTTCTCCTCAAGCGAACTGACAAGCGCATGTCTTGAGAGAATCAAAGCAGTTGAGCCAGAGCTTCACGCATTTGTTACCCTAACCGAGGAACAGGCTTTGGAACAGGCCCGAAAAGCCGACTTCCTGTTAGGCAGCGGCGAGGTTCGGCCTTTACTAGGGATCCCCATTTCGATCAAAGACAACTTCTGCACAAGCGGGATAAGAACTACTGCCTCTAGCAACGTCTTAAGAAATTTTGTGCCCCCGTACGATGCCACTGTTGTCCGCCTGATCACTGAAGCGGGAGCAGTCAGCCTGGGGAAGACCAATATGGATGCATTTGCGCATGGGTCCTCAACCGAGACATCCGATTTTGGTGCCAGCCGCAACCCCTGGAACATCGAGAGATTACCAGGAGGCTCATCCGGTGGAGCGGCGGTAAGTGTGGCAGCCGATGAGGCCATATCCGCCGTCGGTTCTGAAACCGCCGGATCAATTCGACAACCCGCCGGATGGTGCGGTGTCGTGGGGTTGAAACCAACATATGGAAGAGTGAGCCGCTATGGTCTCATCGCCATGGCCTCATCCCTGGATAGTCCTGGCCCGATCACGAAATCAGTCGAAGACGCCGCGCTCATGCTGGAGGTTTTAGCCGGACATGACCCGATGGATGCTACATCATCGCCTCTTCCAACAAAGCCATACCGGGAACTTCTCAAAGAAAAACGTGAGAACGTAACCATCGGCATTTCGGACGACTACTTCGAAGGGGTCGACCCAGAGATTGTCACTGCAGTTCAAAAGGCGTTGCGTGAATTCGAGCGCCTTGGGCACAGAGTCAAGAGAATCAAGCTGTTTGACCCGCAATACGCCATTGCCGTTTACACGATTATACAGCGTTCCGAGGTCTCTTCGAATTTAGCGCGTTACGATGGGATTCGCTATGGATTCGGACGCGACGCATTCGGCGAAGAGGCGCAGAGAAGAATTATGCTTGGAACGTATAGTTTATCGGCAGGCTACTATGATGCTTACTACGCAAAAGCTGAGAAAGTAAGAACGCTCATCGTCGAGGATTTCGCAAGAGCATTCGAGGAAGTTGACGTGGTCATCGGACCAACAAGCCCTTCCACGGCATTGCCTGTTGGATCGAGTAAAAACCATCCGATGTTCGGCGAGGTTTCCGATGCGCTGCTGGAACCTTCGAGCATCGCTGGGCTGCCAGGTATCAGTATCTGCTGTGGTTTTTCTAAAGAGCTTCTACCTATAAGTATGCAGGTCATTGGGCCTCACTTTATGGAAGACCTCATCCTGAATGTTGCCAATCAATATGAACAAGTCACCGAGTGGAGTAGCAGGAAGCCAAATCTATGAGTAACGATACACTAACGGCAACGTATGAACCCGTAATTGGTCTGGAAGTTCACGTGGAGCTGAGCACCGCGTCCAAAATGTTCTGCCGGTGCGGCAGCGATTACTTTGGCCAGGAGCCAAACACACATACCTGCCCCATTTGCTTAGGGCTTCCCGGGGCACTGCCAGTGCCAAATGCGAAGGCCATCGAGGGTTGTATTTTGATCGGCCTCGCCCTCAATTGCGAAATAGCCGCGTTCTCGCAGTTCGATAGAAAGCACTACTTTTATCCTGATTTGCCAAAGGGCTATCAAATCAGCCAATACCAGCATCCCTTTGCCCAAAGGGGCTCTATTATGCTCAGTAACGACAAGAAGATTCGCATCCGCAGGGTACACATGGAGGAGGATACCGGAAAGCTGCTGCATCAAGACCTCGATTCTCGGGCTATCAGTCTCATAGATTTCAACCGCTCAGGTGTTCCGCTTGTTGAAATTGTCACCGAACCAGATTTTGAGAACGCGGATCGGGTCAAAGAATATCTACAAAAACTTCAACAGATTATCCGCAGCCTGAACGTGGCTACAGCTAACCCGGACAAAGGTGAAATGCGGTTCGAGCCAAACATTTCTCTACGCAGAGCAGGTGAGACGAATCTTCCGCATTACAAAGTAGAGGTCAAAAATATTAACTCATTTTCATTCGTGGAGAGGGCCATCAACTACGAACTGAAAAGACAAAGCAGTATTCTGGGACGAGGAGAGACACCTGTCCAGGAGACAAGGGGTTGGGACGAAAAAAGACATATTACCCTCGGACAACGCTCAAAAGAGGAAGCCATGGACTACAGGTACTTTCCTGAACCCGATATTCCACCTTTCCGCTGGCAACCGGGTGAGATCGATGAATTGCGGAGGGCGCTGCCAGAATTGCCCGATGAGAAAAAAGCGCGTTTTATTCAAAGCTACCACATCACTGCGTACGATGCGGAACGACTGACTCGTGAAAGACGCCTCGCCGACTTCTTTGAGGGGGCCGTAAAAGTTTGCCAGGAGCATGGCATAGATCCGAAAACCATCGCCAACGTTGTGATGGATAAAAAGATAGACATTGATACGACGGTTCCCGCCGAGTTGATCAAGGACATCGTAGCTTCCCGGAGCATCGATGGCATCGACGAGACTGAGCTACAGTCGATCATTCAAGAAGTCATCGCGAGCAATCCGAAAGCGGTCGAAGATTATAAAAAGGGAAAAACGAACGCGGTGATGTTCCTGGTCGGAGCGAGTATGAGAAAGCTCAGGGGCAGAGCTTCGGCTAAGCATGTGAAAGAGCTGATTGTAGCGTATCTCGATGCGATGTAACAGCTCTTCGATTTTACCAAATGACCGCCGAAAGGGAAAAAGAGGTATAATACTCTCTCGTATGAACTGTGCGACGAAAGGATACAAAGAGATGGCAATTGACCTGACTGTCATGAGAAAGCGACTTGAAGAGAAGCAGGCTGAAATTCAGCAGCATATCGCTACATTGACTGGAAGTCCCGCGCCCCCCGAAGATGCAATCCAGGCCAGCGACGGCGTTGTAGAGCCGGAAGAAGAGGCGGTGGATCTCCAGGAAACAGACGTGGATCAAGCTATTCTGGACAATGAGAAAGCGTTGCTCGCCGAAGTACAACAGGCACTGGCACGCATCGAGAATGGGACATATGGTATCTGTACCAATTGCGGGCAGCCCATCCCAGAAAAACGGCTGGAGGCTATTCCCTGGGCCTCCTTGTGCGTGACCTGCGAGCCGGAGCCGGGGTCTGAGGGATGAGAACACGGTCTACTCAACAGCTACCGGATGGGACACAATACAAAACAGATTTTTCCATCCTTGCGCAAAGACGTGGAGCGCAGAGGGTCTGATGATCCCCGTTGCTTGATGGGTGACCTTGAGCGGCATTGTCAATGTAGCTCTCGTTGAAGCGTGAAGATTCCTGAATGTACCATGAAAGTGGGGTGTACGCCCAGAATTTCTCGAAAGAAAGGCTTTCTAACATCCAGAAATAAGAGGTCAGTGGGAAAACTCATCAAGAGAATTTTTCACGTTGACAATGCCTTTGTCACGGTGCGATCAATTGACCATCCGGATCTATATTCAATTGCGGTGCTTTGACATGCTTGAAGATGCACCGATAGCGCGGAGCGTGGAACAACTTGGCGGTCAGCACATCGTTTATGCCCACCAGGCTCAGCGATCGAAAGAGGAAGACAGCAAGCAGCGCCCCGATGGGAGAAGCAAGATAATACATCCACTGGTCGCGCCAGAACCAGGAGACCAGTGCGGGGCCAAAGCTGCGGGCTGGATTCAGGCTGGAGCCAGAGATGGGCGCAGCTTGCCAGTAGATGAGCGCCACCAAGAATGCTTCTGCATGCCTCTCTCCCTAGCATTACAATCCTTGTCCTTGGGTTACTGGTGGCCGTAATGGCCCTTGCCATCATGGCTCTTCAGCTGCGCATTCCGTGTTCTATCTGACCTTCGGTGTCATTCTCGCTATCCTCGTTGTCCAGGGACTGAGTCTCCCAACCGGGGGGAGATCAATGATGAGGCTGGCAAATCTCAAGCCCAAACGCCTATAATCTGCCCAGTATCACCTCAAGGGTGTAGTTCTCTAACTTCTTGAGCTCCCGCGGTGAGATTTTCTCGCGGTATACTTCATCAGGTAGAGATGGCGCCGGTTGATCTACAACAATAGACAGGGTATCAGCCAGCGTCTCTGACTGCAGCGTCTTTTTATGGCGACGAAGTATCGAGGCCAGGTCTTCACCTGTGTACAGCGAAAGCTGGATGTGGTCTTCGATATTGAATCCAGCCCTCTTACGCATGGCCTGCACATAGTGGGTCAGGTCGCGTACCAGGGCTTCCTCGCGCAATTCAGGTGTAATCGTCGTTTCCAGGGCGACGACATAGCCGCGATCCTCAGCAGCCACGAAGCCAGGACGAGCGGTTGCTACCACCTCTATTTCGTCGGGTGTAAGCTCGATTTGGTGACCATCGATAGCGAAATTTAGCTTGCCCGTCTCGTGCAGCGCCCTCGCTGCTTCTTGTGCTCCATAAGCATCCATGGCTTTGAATGCCGCCAGGATTTTCTGCACCAATGGGCCATATTTGGGGCCGAGCACCTTCACTTGTGGCTTCAGCGTGTAGGCCAGCATATTACTGTCATCACTCATGAGGTGTAGTTGCTTGATATTCAACTCTTCAAGTACCTGCCAGGAGAGACGAAGCAGGGCCTCTTCCTCATCTTGATCCGCAACACGCACAAACATTGCGCCGAGTGGCTGACGTACTTTGATCTGCGCCTTCTCGCGGGCTGCACGACCAAGACCAACAATGCGCATCACAAGATGCGTCTCGTTGGTCAACTTTTCGTCGAGCAGTTCCTCATTCACCTTTGGCCAATCGCCCAGGTGAACGCTGAAAGCCGCTTCGCCGTTGACGCTGTGCACCAGGTTCTGATACATCTCTTCCATCGTAAATGGCATGAAGGGGGCGAGCAGCATGACTAAGGTGGTCAAGCATTCATACAATGTAAGATATGCTGCCACTTTGTCGTTGTCCATACCGGTCTTCCAGAAACGTTCGCGGCTGCGGCGCAGGTACCAGTTTGATACGTCCTCCAAGAATTCCTGGAGTGCTGCTGCTGGCTTCGAGGTATCGTATCGCTCCAGACCGTTGGTAACTTCCCGGATTGTTTGCTGCAACTCGGAGAGAATCCAGCGATCCAGCTTGCTACGCCTTGATACAGGCAACTGGTGGTGCGTGGGATCGAATGCATCGATGTTCGCATAGGTCACAAAGAAACCGTATACGTTCCAGAGCTTGTCCAGTGCCCTGCGCACCAGCATCCATTTTTCGCTTAATCGTACGGGAAGGCCCGTCTCCACAGACCTCTCAATATCCTCGTCCGTAGCGATGCGGGGGAAGTTGAGGTTCTGCTCGGGGACGTGGGTGGCGAAGAGCCAGCGCATCGTATCCGAACCGACCCGTTCAGCCGCCTCGTCAAAGATGACAAGGTTGCCCTTTGACTTGTGCATCGGCGTGCCATCTTCACCCAGAAGTGTGCCGTAGCCAAAGAGCGTTTTAAATGGGGTCGTCCCCTCTAAGACCGTGCTCATCACCAGCAGTGAGTAGAACCAGTTTTTAAACTGGCCTGGGAACGACTCGGTTACGAAGTCGGCGGGGAACCACTGTTCCCAGTATTTACGATCTGTGCGATAGTGAAGCGTCGAAAACGGGACAATGCCTGCATCCAGCCACGGGTTGCCGACGTCTTTGATGCGTGCAATCTCGTTGCCGCACTGTCGACACCTGATTTTTACCGCGTCCACCCAGGGGCGGTGAGGCGAGTGGCCCTCGAACTCCTCCCAACCTTCTACGGATCGTTCCTTCAACTCCTGCCTGCTACCGATGACCTCGAATGTGCCGCACTGAGGACATTCGTAGATGGGCAAGGCCAGTCCCCAGTAGCGTTTCTTGGAGATCATCCAGTCGTCCATATTGCGCAACCAATCCAGTTCGCGCTCCAGGCCAAAGGCGGGAATCCAGGTGGCTTCGCGCGCAACATCCATGATTTCATGGCGCAACTGACCCATAGAGATATACCACTCATCGACCAGGCGGAAGATCAGTTCGGTCTTGCAACGCCAGCAGATCGGATAGCGGTGCATGTAGGTCTGCGTGCGGTAGAGCAGCCTTTTTTGGGCGAGGTTCTCTGCGATTTGCCGCCCTACGTCAGCGGCCGTTTGCCCGGTTAGCCAACCGAAGCCCTCCAGGTAGACACCAAATTCGTCTAGAGGTGCAATGACCGGCAGATTAAATTCCTTCGAGAGGGCGAAGTCTTCGCGACCGCTGCCAGGAGCGATATGCACGATGCCCGTACCCTCAGTGGCGCTCACTTCTTTCCATGGAATGATCGTATGAACGATACCCTGTTGTGCGGGAAGTTCGTCGAATGGGCCGCGATACTTCCAGCCCACCATGTCGCTCCCCTTTAACGTTTCCACCACATAGTAGTCTCCCTTGTCGCGCCCCTTCAGTGCTCTCAATAGAGGTAAGAGCGCCTCAGCAAGGTAGAAGTACTCCCCGTCCTGGGCCGCTTTCACATACGGCAAATCTGGATGCACCGCGGCAGCAACATTGGCCGCCAGAGTCCATGGAGTAGTAGTCCAGACGAGCAGGTATTCTCCTGGCCGATCTTCTAAAGGAAAGCGCACGTACAGGCTAAGATGGCTGGTTTCTTGGTAATCTTCCGATAATGTTTCCATATTAGAGATGCCGGTAGCACAGCGCGGGCACCAGGTCATCACGTCATGCCCTTTGTAGATCAGGCCTCTTTCAAAGCACTCCTTGAGGAATGACCAGATGGTATAATTATTCTCGTCCGAGAGTGTGTAGTAGTCATTACCCCAATCCATCCAGTAACCCAGGCGGATCGATTGTTCGATCA
>WNGO01002562.1_pt1 | contig 11556 bp, 13 predicted proteins | sample 5400511 | NCBI WGS metagenome assembly WNGO01 (sample SAMN13153380, study PRJNA577476) | soil metagenome | isolation source: 20 cm soil or saprolite under Garry oak tree replicate 2 | place: USA:California | collected 2016-06-15
GCGGCGACCAACGCGTTGCTCTGCCCGTACTGCATCGCGAACAACACCTCGAGGTACAGGAGGCCGATGGCGAGCGTGGCCTGGCGCTGCGGCAGCAGGCGCTCGAGCGCGTACCACAGCAGCAGCGCGTTGAGCAGGGTCCAGCAGAGGAACGCCAGGGCGAACGGCAGATAGGCGAGCGGCGCGAACAGCAGCGCGAACGTCGGACTGTACTTGTAGAAGTCGAAGTGTTGCTCGGGGTGTGCCGCGTAGAGATCGCGTCGGGCCAGGAGATTGATGGCCGCCGAGCGGAACACGCGAAAGTTGTTCGACTGGTGGAGCACGCCTTGCTGCAGCGTGACCGCCAGGGCGCTCGCCACGTACAGGCCGAGCAACCAGCGACGCGGGCGTGCGATTCTGGGGAGCGCCGGAAGCACGGCGACTACTTGCGGGTCGAGACGGGCCCCTTCAGGTATTGATCGAGCCAGCCGAGCCAGCGCCGGTACACGTCCGTCGTGCGCACCGGATCGCCCGGAAAGTGGCCGTCGACCGGGTATGCGACGAACTTCACCGGGACGCCGTTGTCCCGAAGCGCGTGATACAGCTCATAGGACTGCGTGACCGTGACCCGCGGGTCGCGCACGTCGGACAGGATCAGCGTGGGTGTCTTCATCGCCGCGACGTAGGAGATGGGAGACTGGTCCCGGTATGCCTGGAGCGACTTCCCCGTCCACGGGGAGCCGAAGCTCGCGAAGCTATAGCGCTCCAGCACGTTGAAGTCGGCCATGTTGTACTGGTCCACGAGGTTCGTCACCGCGGCCCCGGCGACGGCCGCCTTCCACACGTGATAGTGTCCGGTGAGCCAGGTCGTCATGTAGCCGCCGTACGACCATCCCGAGACGGCGATCCGCGTGGTGTCCACCACGCCAAGCCGCACCAGCGCCGCGATCCCGGCCATGACGTCCCGCCCCGGGCCGTCGCCCGCGTCGTTGAAAATGGCGCGTTGGTAAGCGTTGCCGAGGTTGTCCGAGCCACGGTAGTTGGGCGAGAACACGATGTAGTCGTGCGCGGCCACGACCTGACTGAACAGGTTGAAGGCGCGCACCGACGCCGCGGTGGGCCCCCCGTGGACGATCAACACCAACGGATACCGCTTGCCCTTGTCGAAGCCGGGTGGGTAGGTCACGACACCATCGTCCCGGAAGCCGTCCGGTCCGGGCCACTCCAGCCGCTCCATGGTGCCGAGCTGGCGCGACGCGACTTGGGCGTTCAGATCCGTCAGACGGCGCGGCGGGGTCGTGGGCGACGCAAGATAGTACAGCTCCGTCGGCCGGTCGGGCGTACTGCCGGCGAACGCGATCGCACCGTCCCGCCCGAGGGAAACATCGATCCAGAACCCCCAGGACGGGCTGACGTCGCCCAGGTCGAGGCGCTTGGCCGCGCCGCCCAGCGGCAGGAGCCAGAGTGCGGTACGCGTCCCGTCGTGACCGCCCACTAGCAGGGCCTTGCCGTCGGGCATCCACACGGCACGCACCAGGTTGCGGTCCACGGCGCGCGTCTCGTCCGTCCCGTCACCGCCGGTCACAGCGGTGACGCGAATGTCGTTGACGTTGTTGGGATCGCCGTCGCGGGGGTACCAGTAGGAGACGCGCGAGCCATCGGGCGAGAACGTGGCGTAGCCTTCGAACGCTTGGTGCGTGGTGAGCTTGCGACTCTCACCCGTGGCGACGTCGAGTACCATCACTACCGACTGATCGGCGTTGCCGAAATGCGGCGTGGCCTGTTGCGTGAACAGGAGCGATTTGCCGTCGGGAGACCAGGCGAGCGGCGAGGACGGTGGGCCGGGGGGCTCGCTCTTGGCGAGGCTCCACGCGCCGCGGGTCAGGCGCCGCGCCGTGCCACCTGCGGCCGGCACGATCCAGAGGTGCGACGGCGTGGGGGCCGCCGTCGTGAGATAGCCGTCGTCGCCCACCTCGAAGGCATCGTTGTGCGCATCGATTTCCTTCTTGTTCTCGGCGTCGTCCGGCGTGACGTATGCGATGTCGGCTCCGTCGGGCCTCCAGGCGTACTGTTCCACGCCGTTCGTCGCCTCTGTGATCTGACGGGCCTCGCCGCCGCGCATGTCGAGCACGAACACCTGCGGCAGGGCCTTGTCCCCCGAGCCCGCGGTCGCGAGGAACGCGAGGCGATCGCCGTTGGGGGACCAGCGCGGTGCGGCGATGCCCTTCCGATCGTACGTGAGCGTGCGCTGCGTGCCGCTGGCGATGTCGACCAGCACGAGATTCGCGTCGAACCGGTCGTCGGTCCAGTTCACACGCGACACGACACACGCGATCGATTTCCCGTCGGGAGCGATCTGCGGATCGGAGAGGTTGACGAGCTTCTGCACGTCGGAGAGGTCGATGCGCTTGGCCTGGGCCGTCGCGGTACCGGCGCAGCAAACACACAGACCCAGCGGGAACAGCAGGCGTGGCCTCATGGAGCCAAATCTCGGGACTCCATCGCCGGTCGGCTAGAGTCCCCCGCCGACCGGAAGCTACAGGTGCTACAGGGGAGGCCAGCCCGCCGTCACCGCGGCGACGTTGAGTCGGGTGAGGTGGGTGAGCCAGCCGGACACGGTCCCGTGGGTGCAGAGGAATCGGGCCGCGTTCCGCCATGCCTGCTCGAACGTACCGGACACCACGGCCTCGGCCTCCTCGGGATCGACCAGCACGGCGTAGGCGGTGGCGTAAACGGTGCTGCGGTAGCGGGCTAGCAGCTCGCGCACGGCGGCCTGATCCCCACGCGCCATGCGCTCGACGACGGCCCGATCGGTGATGTCGCGAGCCGGCCCGGGGGCTCGCCAAGGAAGGAGTCGCATATCTTAAAGAGCGCGCCCGAGCGCGCGCGTAACTGTGATGCACCGCACGCTGCGAGCGCCCGGTTGACAACTCCCTGCACCTGTTAGTAAGGTCACACTCGATATGGTCACCTGCCCGTCCACCACCTGTTGTCCGCACTGTCGGCGGATGTGTGCGCTTCCCTGGGGAAGCGGACCGAGTGGCGATGCGCGGTGGTGCCAGACCGGACGAACGTGAGCTAGCTCCGAGACGACGCGCGACGCAATGCGGGCCCGCTTCCCGATTGGGAGCGGGCCCGTCGTTTTTTCGGGTTTTCTTGGTCTTTGTGATCGATCGAGGGAGGAGCGAGGATGGCCGACAAGCAAGCGGAAGTGAGCGCCGTCGAACGGATCAAGCAGGCGAGCCGTGGGCTGCGCGGCTCGCTCGCCCCGGAGCTCGCCGCCGCCACCAGCCATTTCGAGGACGAGGCGGCGCAGCTGCTCAAGTTCCACGGCGTCTATCAGCAGGACGACCGCGACGCGCGCCGCCAACGCAGCGACGCCGGCCTCGAGCCCCAATACGCCTTCATGGTCCGCTGCAAGATTCCGGGCGGGGTCCTCGCCGCCAGGCAGTACCTCGCGCTCGACGAGCTGGCGGGTCAGTACGGCAACGGCACGCTGCGGGTCACGACGCGACAGGACAACCAGTTTCACGGCGTGGTGAAGGGCGACCTGAAGGCCACCATTCGCGCCCTGAACGACGCGCTCGTCACGACGCTCGGCGCCTGCGGCGACGTGGAGCGCAACGTGATGTGCTGCCCCGCGCCGCTCGCCGGGGCAGGGCGCGATCAGGTGCTCCAGGTGGCGCGCCGCATCTCCGACCACCTGCTGCCGCGTAGCCGTGCGTACCACGAGATCTGGCTCAATGGCGAGCGGGTGGAGTCCGGAGTGCCGGATGCCCAACCCGATCCGATCTACGGAGAGCGCTATCTCCCGCGCAAGTTCAAGACGGCGATCGCGTTCCCGGACGACAACTGCACCGACGTCTACAGCAACGATCTCGGCTTCCTGGCGATTCCCGACGGGGACCGCATCGCGGGATTCAACGTGCTGGTGGGCGGAGGTCTGGGGATGACCCACGGCAAAAAGCTCACCTACCCGCGGCTCGCCGATCCGCTGGGGTTCGCCGCACCGGAGGACGTGGTGCAGGTCGCCGAAGCGGTGCTCGCGGTGCAACGCGACTTCGGCGACCGCCGCGACCGCCGGCACGCGCGCCTCAAATATCTCCTGGACGATCGCGGGCTCGACTGGTTCCGCGCGCAGGTGGAGCAGCGGCTCGGCCGCGCGCTTCCGGCGCCGGCGGCGGTGCGGGTGAGCGACGTGCACGATCACCTGGGGTGGCACGACCAGGGGGACGGCCGTTGGTTTTACGGGCTGTTCGTCGAGAACGGGCGCATCCTCGACACGGAAGACGTCCAGCTCCGGACCGCGCTGCGCCGCATCGTGCAGCTGTTCGGCGCGGGCGTCCACTTCACGCCGCAGCAGAACGTCTTGTTGACGGGCATCCCCGACGGGCGGCGGGCCGCGCTCGAGGGGGTGCTGGCGCATCACGGTGTCCGGTTAACGGGTGCGATTTCGACGGTGCGCCGCTGGTCGATGGCATGTCCGGCGCTCCCGACGTGCGGCCTGGCGCTCGCCGAATCGGAGCGCGTGCTCCCCGGCGTGATCGATGAGCTCGAGGGCGAGCTGGCGCGCCTGGGGCTCGCGGACCTGCGGCTCACCGTGCGGATGACGGGTTGCCCCAACGGCTGCGCGCGTCCCTACACGGCGGACCTCGCGTTCGTAGGCCGATCGGCGGACAAGTACACCATCTTCGTGGGCGGCAGTGTGCTCGGCACCAGGCTCGCAACAACGTACGCCGACCTCGTGCCGCGCCACCGCCTCGTCGCTCGGGTGCGGCCGCTGCTGGAGCGCTACCGCGCGGAGCGTCTGACGGACGAGGGCCTGGGCGATTTCTGCTGCCGGATCGGGATCGACGAGCTGCGCGACAGTGCAGTGGCGGAGGCCGCGCCGTGACGCACTTCTATCCGGCGTTCCTCGACCTGCGCGGGCGCTGCGCCGTGGTGGTCGGCGGTGGCGCCATCGCCGAGCAGAAGGTGGCGGGGCTGCTCGAAGCCGGCGCGCGCGTGAGCGTCATCAGCCCGAGCGTGTCGCGGCGGCTCGAGGATCTCGAGGTCGGCGGGAGGATCACGATCGAGCGGCGTCCGTACCGTCCGGGCGACCTGGCAGGCGCATTTCTCGCGATCGCGGCGACCGACGATCGTGCCGCCAACTGTGCGGTGTGGGATGAGGCCCAAGCCCGCGGTGTATTGCTCAACGCGGTGGACGATCTGCCGCACTGCAGCTTCATCGCGCCCGCGATTCACCGCCAGGGGGACGTCGCCATCGCCGTCTCGACCGCCGGGAAGAGTCCCGCGCTCGCCGTCCGCTTGCGCGAGCGAATCGGGAAACTGGTCGGACCGGAATACGCGACCCTGCTCGAGCTGTTGGGCGAGCTGCGGGCCGAGCTGGCGCGGTGGGTCCCCGACACGACTATCCGCACACGGCTGTGGTATCGCATCGTCGATTCCGACGCGATCGCGTTGGTGCGGCGGGGCGACGTGGGGGGCGCCCGGCGCCGCATCGAAGAGCTAGTGCAGGCAGCCGTGGGGGGTGGCAACGGGCGGGCCGCACACGCGACTGCGGGCGCGGGGATTGTCTACATCGTCGGTGCGGGCCCGGGGGATCCGGGATTGATCACGCGGCGCGGCCTGGAGCGGCTGCGGGCGGCCGAGGTCGTCGTGTACGATCGACTGGTGCATCCCGACCTGCTCGAGGAGGCGCCGCCCTGGGCCGAGCGGATCTTCGTGGGCAAGCGGCCCGGGAGTGAGGGACATTCACTGCCGCAGGAGCAGATCAACGCCCTGTTGATCGCGACGGCCCGGAGTGGCCGTGTCGTCGTCCGACTGAAGGGTGGGGATCCGTTCGTGTTCGGCCGGGGTGCGGAGGAATGCGAGGCGTTGCGCGCGGCGGGTGTGGCGTACGAGGTGGTCCCCGGTGTGACGTCGGCCATCGCCGCGCCGGGTGCCGCGGGCATCCCCGTGACCCACCGGCGCCACGCCTCGGCGTTCGCGGTCGTGGCGGGTCACGAATGTGACGCCGCGTCGGATCTCGACTGGGACGCGTTGGCGCGGCTGCCGGCGCTCGTCTTCTTGATGGGACTGCGCGCGCTGCCCCAGCTCACGGCGCGGCTGATCGCGCACGGCATGCCGGAGCAGACGCCGGCGGCGGTGATCGCGAGCGCGACGCTACCCGAGCAGCGCAGCGTGATCGGCACGCTCGGGACGCTGGCCGAGCGCGTCGAGGCGGCGGGGCTCGAGCCGCCGGCGACGCTCGTGGTTGGGGAGGTCGTGGCGTCGGCACCGCTCGCGGAGCGCGACTGGCCGGGCTCGGCCGCTTGTTTAAGCCCGGGTGCTATGTGAAGTTTGGGCGGTGTCCGACCCGGTAGCTCAGTTGGTAGAGCAACGGACTTTTAATCCGTAGGCCGCGGGTTCGATCCCCGCCCGGGTCATCCACTCCGCTGCAAGTGGATCACCACGAGCACGATCGCCGCCGGCAGAAACGCCAACACATCGAACACCCCGTTCCAGGGCCCGCCGTTCGCCTGTAGAAAGTCGCCGTCGCCGATCTCGTGGGCGATCCCCATCGCGAGCACCGCGGCGAGCACCGCCACCGGAGGCGCCCCGAGCCACGCCAGCACGGCCGTAACGCCGGTCCCGATTACGGCGTGCAGCAGCCAGCCACCCCACGGTGACTTGCTCGTCTGGCTCTCGTTCATCGTGCACCAAAGATGCGACGCGCCTCAGCCAGGGCAAGACATCCGTTACTTGAAGCGCCGTGCGGCGTCTTTATAGAGTGACCCACCGTCTCATGCCAGACAACCAACTGGTTCAGCTGATGGTCGAGGGCGACCGCGAGGCCTGCGCCGAGCTGCGCGACCGTCACGGCCTGTCCGTGTACGCGCAGCTGTACGTCGCGTTGGGCAGGGCGGACGCGGCTGAGCGGCTCACAACCGAGACGTTCGATGAGGCGTGGCGCACCGCCGGGGAGTTCAATCCCCGCGGCGGCAGCGTGCTCGTGTGGCTGTCATCGCTGGCGCGCTCGCTCGCCGCCAAGCGCGGCGCCGTCCCGGCCGGGCGATGACGCACCGGCGGATGACCCGCGTCGCCGCCGTGGCCCTCGGGTCGAGCTTGGTCGTGGTGGGATGGCTGGCGCTGTTCACGTGGCACCCGACCCCGGCCTGGGTCCGCTGGACCCTGGGAACCGGAGCCGCCCTCGTTGTCCTCGCCGGCGTCCTCCGCCAGCCCGGCGCCTGACGCCTCAGAGCAGTCGCTTCAGCCCCGGTACGTGCTTCAGGCCCGCCACGAGCAGTTCCGTCGCGACCGCGCCCGCTATGTCATAACCCAGATCGACGAAGCCGAACCCGGCGTCCTCCCGCCCGCAGGTGTGCGCCTGCCGGCATTGCACGTAGTCGGCCATTTCGAGCCCGACGCCGCCGATCGCGACCGTGGCGATCCGGCCCGCGGGCGTCTCCCAACTTTTCTTCACGAACGGCATGACGTGCAACGCGGCGTCCACGGTGGCGCCGCCGATGAAATGTGAATTGTGACTGTTGCAGTGCCAGCAGAACACTTTGGTATCGGGATCGAGGAACTGGGCGGGACTGGCGCGCGGGACGAAGGTGCTGGTGACGAGCAACGCGAGCACCCCAAGGCAGGTCCTATGGGACATGTGCGGCATGATGTGATTCCCCGGGTCGAGGTGATAGTCCTGTGGACCACTACCTGGCGTCGCGCGGGTAGTTCCGCGAACTTTCCCGATCGGCCCGAGGCGCCGCCGCGACAACAACGATTGTGTGACGCAGCGCACACATAGCCGACTTCTCTTTCCCGGCGGTATATTCCGCCCCGCAACCATGGCACCCACGATTTGGATCGACGGCCAATACTACGACAAGGCGAACGCCAAGGTCTCGGTGTTCGATCACGGTCTCCTGTACGGCGACGGCGTGTTCGAGGGAATCCGCGTGTACGACCGGCGGGTGTTCCGGTTGGACAAGCACCTCGACCGCCTGTACCACTCGGCCAAGGGAGCGTGGCTCGAGATCCCGATGACGAAGGCCGAGCTGCGCCGGCTGGTGGAGGAGGCGGTCGCGAAGAGCGGGCTCGCCGACGCCTACATCCGGTTGCTGGTGACGCGAGGGGTCGGGGACCTGGGGCTCGACCCGCGCAAATGCGTGCGACCGTCCGTCATCCTGATCGTGGACGCGATCGCGCTGTGGCCCGCCGACCGCTACGAGAAAGGGCTGACCTGCCTCACCGCGGCGACGCCCATCAACCACCGGGAGAGTCTCTCACCTCGCATCAAATCGCTGAATTATCTGTCGCACATCCTCGCCAAGGTCGAGGGGATCGCCGCCGGCGTGGACGAGGTCATCATGCTGGACAACTCGGGCTACGTCGCCGAGGCGAGCGGCATGAACGTCTTCGCGGTGACGAACGGTACGCTCAAGACCCCCCCCGCCTACGCCGGCATCCTGCGCGGCGTCACCCGCGACGCCGTGATCGAGCTGGCACGCGAGGCGACGTACGGGATCGAGGAGGTGCCCCTCAACCGCTACGACCTCTACACGGCGGACGAAGTGTTCTTCACCGGCACGGCGGCCGAAATCGTGGGCGTCTCGAAGCTCGACGCCCGGGTGATCGGCGCCGGCGTGCCGGGTCCCGTCACGAAGCAGCTCTCCAAGCGCTTCAAGGCGCTCGCCACCCGGGGGGACTGACCCCTCCCGGGAGCCTCAACTATTGACCGGGCTTGGGGTTAGGCCCATATTGTCGGGCCCTTGTTAGCGGAAGGTGATCCATGCCCTGGAGAGTGATCGCTCTGGGCGATCAAGTTTGGCACGTGGACGCACTGGCGGAGCGCCCGGCCAACGCGGAGGCATGGCAGCTGGTGCTGTCGTTCCGTGCGGCCTCTGAGCGCCCCGGTCGGTCGTTCTGGACGTTGTACCCGCTCGAGGCCACCTCGAAATCGTCGCTCTTCATCCAGGCGGAGCGCATCCCCGACACGGCCCTGTCGCAGCTGTTGGCCGAGCGGCTGGCGTGACCGCGCTGGGCGTGCAGGCCCTGCGCCGCATCGTGGGCGCGGTCGCGCGGCTGCGGGGCGAGCTGGTGCACGACGTCACGGTGCGGTCGGACGTGCGCCAGCTCAAGGTCGAGCTCGAGAGCGGGCTCATCCTGGTGGTGACGGCGGAGCGGGACGAGCAGGGGCGGCCCCAGCTGGAGGTGGACGTGGTGGACTTGCCGCGGGATGCGTCGAGCAAGCAGCAGATCGAAGTGCGGTTTGACTGAGGCCGCCCCGTGACCGAGCCGATGAGCAGGGCACCGGGCGACGAGCGGCTGCGCTTCAAGGGCTTCGAGTTTGAGCGCCTGGCGAGCGGGCGCTGTCGCGCGACGGTGGTGCTGGCCTCGCCGGATGGGCGTGCGTTCACCGGAGAATCGGAAGGGATCATCTCACAGGCCGGCGAGCTGCGCTGTGGCGCGGTGGCCACGGTGCGCGCGCTCGAGCGGGTGGTCCAGCCGAAGCTGGCGTTCGAGCTGCTGGGGGTGAAGGCCGTGCGGGCGTTCGATGCGACGGTGGTGATCGTGTCGCTGTCGGCCCGGCAGGAGACGCGGGCTTCCCGGCTCGTGGGGGTATACCTCACCGAGACCGATGCGCCACGGGGCGCGGCTCTTGCGGTCTTGAACGCGACGAACCGCATTCTCGGGAATTTTTTCGCGACGCGATGAACGCCATGACGTGGAGGGCGACGCTCGCCGTTCTGGTAATCTGGGTCGCGGCGTGCGGCGGCGGCGCCGGCGCGCGCGCGGGTGACGTCGCGCCCGTCCGGGACACGGCGGCGGCGCGCACCGTGGACTCAATGGGTGCGGCGATCGCCCGTGTGGAGCAGGATTCCGCCGCCGACCAGCAGGTGCTGGACAGCCTGCACCAAACGCTGCCGCGCGCCGACAGTACGCGGCCCCGCCGCGACTCCGCGACCGCGCCCCCGGTGAAAGGGGAGGAGGTCGAGCGCGAGGCCGTGCGGCTGTTCGGTGCGGAGGGCAAGGCCGTGATCGGGGCGGCGCCCCCTCCCGAGCCTACCTTCGACATCGACGTCTCGAGCTTCGCCATGAACCACCGCGTCCTCCAGTACCTCGAGTTCTTCCGGTTGGACTCGCGCGACCGCTTCGAGATCTGGTTGGCACGGCTGGGGCGTTACGAGGGCATGATCCGCGACCGGCTGCGCGCGAAGCACCTGCCTGAGGATCTCGTCTACTTGTCCCTGATCGAGAGCGGATTCTCGAACACCGCCGTGAGCCGCGCCAAAGCGGTGGGGATGTGGCAGTTCATGGCGAGCACCGCCCGGCTGTACGGCCTGACGGTGGACCCCTGGGTGGACGAGCGGCGCGACCCCTACAAGGCGACCGAGGCGGCGGTGAACTATCTCGCCGACCTGCAAGAGCGGCTGGGGAGCGTCTACCTGGCGGCCGCCGCCTATAACGCGGGCGTGGGCCGGATCGAGCGCGGCATCGCCCGCCTGCCGGGAGGGGGCCGCGGCGGGAGCGGCGGCGACCCCGATTCGGTGAGCGATCTCACGTTCTTCCAGCTGGCGGACCGCCGCTACCTGCGCCGCGAGACGCGCGACTACGTGCCGAAGCTGATCGCCGCGTCGCTGATCGCCAAGCAGCCGAGGCGCTATGGGTTCGACGACGTGCAGCCGCTGCCGCCGCTCGTGTTCGACGAGATCACGGTCACGGACGCCACCGGGCTGGATGTGATCGCCCGACTCGCCGACACGAGCGTCGCGGCGATCCTGGAGCTGAACTCGCAGTTCGTCCGGGGCATCACGCCTCCCGGCCGGACGGTCGTGGTGCGCGTGCCCCGCGGGCGCGGCACGCGGGTGGCCGAGCGCTACGACAGCCTGCCGGCGACCGACCGGATCACGTTCGTGGATCACTACGTCTCGCGCGGGCAGACGTTGTCGGACATCGCCAAGCGGTACCGGGTGACGCTCGCCATGCTCGAGGGCGCGAACCCGCGCATCCGGGCGCACGCGCTGCGCGTCGGCCAGCGCATCATCGTCCCCATGAGCGGCCGGATCGTGCCGGCCGGGGCGTGGTCTACGCCCCCCGAGCCCCGCTACCGGCGCGTCAGCCGCACGGAGGCGAGCCAGGGGAGCCACCGCGTCCGATCGGGCGAAACCGTGAGCGAGATCGCGCGCCGCTACGGCGTGTCGCTCATGGCGCTGCTGAATTACAATGGCTTGACGATCGCGTCAGTCATTCACGCGGGCGACATCATTAAAATCCCGCAAAAATAAAAGACGTAGCACAAAGGCGTCACGCGACAACGTTACACAGAGGCGTAACACGAAAGGCGTAGGGCCACTCGACCCTACGCCTTTGTGTTACGTCTTTGTGCTACGCTTCTGCGCGACGTCTTTGTGCTACGTTTTCAGCTTTTCCGCCTATACCCTTTCATGATATGCGTCGCGTATCCATTCTGCGGATCCCGCCCCGCGTCGAGCAGCTCCTGCACCTTGCTCGGGCCGCGGTTGTAGGCGAGCAGCGCCAGGCGCAGCTTCGCTTCCGGGGTGCCCTCGTACCGCTCCAGCAGGTCCCGCA
>WNGO01002563.1_pt1 | contig 11555 bp, 9 predicted proteins | sample 5400511 | NCBI WGS metagenome assembly WNGO01 (sample SAMN13153380, study PRJNA577476) | soil metagenome | isolation source: 20 cm soil or saprolite under Garry oak tree replicate 2 | place: USA:California | collected 2016-06-15
CGCCCTCGAAATATCGACCGTCTTCGAGGGCTAGGAGCGTGCGCACGTCACTGCGCACTATCAATCCCGTCAAAGGATTTTCAAATCGCGATTCTTCGATCACGCGAAAAAACCCGGATCGAAATTTCGATCCGGGTTTCTAAAGATTACCCCGCCGATGCCGTTTAGGCGGATCTCCCGTTCCCTTTTCGTAACGGGTGGATGACCGTCGCCGCAGCGTCTGACTTCCAATCAAGGCCTGCCATGTTCTCCGAGCGACTCAGCCTCCTGAGGTTCGTCAATTATCGGTTCGGGAATCTCACCTGTAATCTCGAACATCACAGGGTAAAAATTGGCGTCGCACAACCTGTCGCGATGAATGAGAGCCGTCAATTGAGAGTTGAGCGAAAAGCACTGGTTTTCTTCCCAACCCTCAACAAACGACTCTCACAGTTTCAAAGAACTACTCCCGAAGTGTGACGCCCAACTCGTGTTTCAGTTTTTCGCGAATCCTGGCGTGCACTTCGTTTACTTCCTCGTTTGTGAGTGTGCGACTTCGATCTCGATATGTCAATCTATATGCGAGCGACTTTCGAGCGGCTCCGATTTGTTCGGTGAATAAGTCGAACAGATCCACGCGTTCCAAAAGTGGCTCGCGCGGTTCTTCAATGGTGCGCAAAATTTTCTCGTGCGAAATTTCGTCAGGCACAATCATCGCGATATCGCGCGTTATCGCAGGAAATTTCTCGATCTCGCGAAAAGTTTTCCGCAATTCGGCACCGCGCAGCACAAGATCGACATCCAACTCGGCAACAAATACTGCTCCGGCCGCGTCAATTCTTCCTTCGCGAAGTTGGCCCCCAAAACCAATCGCTCGCTCGTTTGAAGAAATTTCGGTGGCAAGCGAAAGATCGGGATGATCGCCTCGGCGAAATGAAATCGCCGGAAGTGCGAGCGATTCGATTGCACCTTTGAGGTCGAAAAAATCGAGCCGGTAGTTTCCCTGTAGTCGCCAATGTGGCGCGCTCGTGGCATTGCCCCAGAGCAAAATTCCAAGATGTCGATGTTCCTTAGCTTGGGGTGGTAAAAACGTCCGGCCAATTTCGAAGATCGCGACTCTTTCCGCGCCGGCTCGCACATTCCGATCGAGCACGGCGAGCAATCCCGAAATCAAATTCGGTCGTAGTGCGACGTGGTCCTCAGTGAGCGGATTGCGCAATTCGATCGCTGAGCTTGCAGCAGCCGCAGATCGCGGAATTAATTTCGACGTTCGCACTTCCCACAAACCTTGCGCGCTCAATCGTTCCCGAAGCGCTGATTCGAGATTGTGTGAATCATCCGCCGCGCTCGAAGGGGTAGAGCGGCTTCGATCACTCCCCGGAACCTTGTCGACTCCAAATGCGCGAACGACTTCCTCTATAAGATCGACATCGCGCTGCAAATCGCGTCGATAACTTGGAATTCTCCATTTCGTCGTTTTAGCAGCACTAGTCTTTTGTAAACCAAACCCTGTCAGAATGTCGTCGATAGCTTTCGGTTTGATCGAGATTCCAATGACTCGATCGCATTTGTCGTAGCTGAGCGAAACATCCGCGGGATTCGGCGGCAGCTTGCCGGCAAGGTTGATTTCCTTTGCGGGAGTTCCGCCGGCAATCTCTTGAATCAATTCGGTCGCGCGCTGCGACGCACGCAAAATCATTTCGGGATCGACACCGCGCTCGAAGCGGTAACTCGCGTCAGTCGGCAAATTTAAATCGCGCGCCGTTCGGCGAATGCTCGCCGGCAAAAAGTAAGCGGCTTCGAGCAGAATATTTTTGGTCGAATCGGTGACAGCCGTTTCTTCGCCACCCATCACGCCGCCGATCCCAATGGCACGCTCCTGATCGGCAACGACGAGATTGTCCGGTTTGAGCGAGTAAGTCTTTCCATCGAGCCCGAGAAACTTTTCGCCATCGCGTGCCAGCCGCACGTTGATGTCGCCTTTTAGTTTATCGGCGTCGAAAGCGTGCGTCGGTTGGCCGAGCTCGAGCATCACGAAGTTGGAAACATCGACGATGTTGTTGATCGAACGAATGCCGACGCTCTCGATCTTTGCGCGCAACCATTGCGGACTCGGACCCACTTTCACATTGTCGATCTTGCGCGCCGAGAAAAATGGACATTCTCGCGATGCAGAAATTTTCACTTCCGATGCTGTAGTGTCCGCTGTCCTCAGCGGAGGTGGCTCGCGCAATTTCTTTCCAGTCAGCGCCGCGATTTCGCGTGCCAGACCGAAATGACTCAGCAAATCGCCACGGTTTGGTGTGATCTCGACATCGAGAATCGTGTCCGCGGGGAAAAGATCACCGATCGGCATGCCGATTTTTGCATCTGGCGACAATATCAACAGGCCAGAAGCATCGTCGCCGAGACCGAGCTCGATTGGGCTGCAAAGCATTCCTTCCGATTCGACACCGCGCAGTTTGCTTTTCCTAATCTCAGTTCCGTTCGGCAACTTTGTCCCCGGCAACGCGAGTGGAACTTTGTCGCCGACTTTGTAATTGGTCGCGCCGCAAACGATCTGGCGTTTCGTGCCGCTGCCCTCATGCACTTCGCAAACTGTGAGCCGATCGGCATTCGGATGGCGCGACGATGCGGTGATTTGCGAAACGATCACTTTGTCGATCTTCGCGCCGCGCGTCTCGATGTTTTCGGTCTCAACTCCAGCGCGAGTCAGCAACTCGGCGATCTCTTCCGGATTTTCTGGAAGATCGACAAATTCGCGCAGCCAATTAACGGAGAATTTCATTTCGTCTCGCGCTCTACCGGAACATAGGCATTCTGCCTGTGTGCCCAGCGGAGATGTTCTTCGCTGCCTGCGTGACAGCCGAGTGCAACTCCGCTGGGCACACAGACCACAGGTCTATGTTCCACTGAAACATTCATGCAAATTGTTTCAAAAATCGGAGATCGTTCTGCGCAAAGAGCCGGATGTCGGGAATGTCGAACAGAATCATCGCCAGCCGATCCATTCCGAGACCGAATGCATAGCCGCTCCATTTCTCCGGATCGTAAGCCTTGTCGCCGCGCGCCTTATTTATCGCTTCGAAGACCGCCGGATGTACCACGCCCGAGCCCGCAACTTCAATCCATCGCTCCCCGCCCTTAAGCGCTTTTGATCGCACATACACTTCAAGGCTCGGCTCGGTGAATGGAAAATAGTGCGGGCGAAATTGGACTCCGGTTCCGGGACCGAAAAGTTCGCGCATGAAAAATTCGAGCGCGCCTTTTAGATCCGCGATGCTGACGTTCTCATCGACGTAAAGTCCTTCGATCTGGTGAAATTGCGGGCTGTGCGTGGCGTCGAGTTCATCGCGCCGGTAAGCCGCGCCGGGCGCGATCACGCGAACCGGCGGCGGCGCGGCTTGCATCGTGCGGATTTGCACCGTCGACGTGTGCGTGCGCAGCAAGCGGCCGTCCGGCAAATAAAATGTGTCTTGTTCATTCCGCGCCGGATGTTCCGGCGGCGTATTCAACGCGTCGAAGCAATGCCACTCGTCTTCAACGTCCGGCCCATCTGCGAGCGCGAAACCCATTCGCCGGAAAATTTGAATGGATCGTTCGAGGACTTGCGTGAGTGGGTGCAATGAGCCGCGTTCAAGCGGTAAGTAACCAGAGTAACCAGAATAACCAGTCAGCGGAGTGGAGTGTCCGCTGTAACCAGAATATCCAGTTGGTCCAGTTGGTCCAGTGGCTCCTGGGAGCGAGATGTCGATCCTCGCGAGTGCGCCCGATTCTTTTTGCGCGCGGAATTCTTGCGCGCGCGATTCGATTGCGACGGTGACGGCTGTTCTAACATCGTTGAGCAGTTTGCCGACGACTGGCTTCTCTTCCTTCGGGAGCGTTTTCATTTGCTCGCTCCAGGCGGAAATGCTGCCGCTGCGTCCGAGATATTTCACTCGTGCGGCCTCGAGCGCTTGCTCGTCGTTGGCGGCGTTTATTTCAGCCAGTGCGGTCGTTCGAAGATCTTCAAGTGGATGCGGCATGAATAAGCAAACGTTGAACGCTCAACGCCCAACGCTCAACGTCCAATTCAGAGAATTGTAGAGCAGGCGCATCGCCTGCTGATCCTATAAAGTGGCAAGCGGAGCGCTTGCCCTACAAACCAATCAGACCTTCTCTACGAATTTTTTCCCTTTGAGGGCTTCCTTTGCCTGTTCGACGATCGATTTAAATGCGGCTTCGTCGGTGACAGCCAAGTCGGCGAGAATTTTGCGGTCCAGGCCAATGCCAACAGCTTTAAGCCCTTCGGCAAAACGGCTGTAAGTCATACCATTAGCGCGGGCAGCGGCATTTAATCGTTGAATCCAGAGATAACGAAATGTGCGTTTGCGTGTTTTGCGGTCGCGATAGGCCCAATACTGGCCTTTCATGATCGCGTCCTTCGCGTAGCGGAAAAGTTTTGAACGGCGTCCGCGGTAGCCTTTGGCTTTTCTTAAGACTCGTTTGCGGCGCGCCCGGCTTGCCGGGGCATTTGTGGCTCTTGGCATGATTGTTTTGCCCCAAAATCGCTTCAGGGCTCCTCGTTCAGCGAGTTGTTTTTAATTACTGATCTTCGCGACCTCACTCGCCGATTCGATCCCAGGATACGGAACCAGGTGCGCAGATCGAAGGCGAGGAAGTTAGGCAAATTGGGACAAAAAACAAATGGAAACCCGAGAAATTACGAATAAAGGAGGAAGCCTGAAGTAAACCACCGATACAGAAGCGAAAGATTCTTTCATTGTTCGGATTTCGTCATTCCTTGGTCATTCGACCTTCGTCATTGGGCTTCTCTTTTCTCCAAAGTAACCAGGCGACAATGCCCACAGCCGCGCCGCCCAAATGCGCAGCCGATGAGACGGAACTGATGCCGGCCTTCTGTTCCAAAGCACCGATAAGCTGAAACAAAATCCACAAGACGAAGACCGACCACGCCGGCAAGCGGATCCATCGGAACCAGACAAATCCCCATCGCATCAGGAACCCGAGCCGGACGCGCGGAAAATTGAGCGCGTAAAACGTAATCACGCCAGCAATGCCGCCGCTCGCGCCGATGCATGGCGTTTGTGAGCGAGGATCGAGAGCGATATGCGCGAGATCACCAACGAACGCCGCCAGCGCGATGAGCAGGAGATAACGAAGCGGTCGGAGAAAATTTTCGACGTCGTCGCCAAAGACAAAGAGAAAATACATATTGCCGACGAGGTGAATGATTCCGGCGTGCAGAAAAAATGAAGTGACAAACGTGAGGCCGTGCAGGCGCGTGGCTTCCGCGGGAATTAGTCCGAATTCCGTCACCATTTCGTGGAGCCGCGTGAAGGCGAATAGGCTAGCGGCGATGATCACCGTTCCGAGCAACCATGTGGCCCACGGACGCCGAGTGTGCGGCGCGGTATCGAATTCAACCGGCACTCCGAGAAAGGCTGCGATCTGTTTCCACGATTCATCAGGTGGTACGCTGTCGAGGTCCGAGCCTTCGGCTTCTTTGGCTAACCGCTCGACTTCTGCAATCGCGAGCATCTCGCGCGCTTTCTGCGGCAGTTCGGGAGCAAGAGTTTGCGGCCGTCGTGGAACCAGCGTGTCAACTTCATGCGTGTCGAACCACACGAAGTGGCAGCGCCGGCAAACGTCGACGTTGATTTCGGCCCGGTCGGACAAGGCGACGTCGATCATCGGATGTCGGCACGATGGACAAGGAACGCCGCTGCGCCCCTCACCTCGCATGGCGTGCAGCCACAATGGATTGATCGATTCTGGCGTGAAGCGATTGCGCAACAGCTCGATCGTAGCTGCACGACCGCCGCAGTTGTCGCACGCCCAGAAAACGCCGCCCGAAGTACGTACTTCTTTCAATGGCAGTTCGCAGCGCGGCAAATGAGCGCCGTGTCAGTAGTCATCGGGTACGGTTTGCACTCACAATGACAAATGACGATTGCAGAACGAATGACGAAATCCGAACAAAAAACGATGCTCGCGTCCCAGTTCGCCATAGGCATACTTGGAGCTCTCATTCGTCATTCCTGATTCGTGCTTCGGGATTGTTCTGATATACTCGGCCCGTGCATTGGTTTGGTCGCGCCCGGCTATTGATCTTGACGTTAATTTGTCTTTTTTGGACAGGGCTGATTGTTCTCGGGCATTTTCTTCCAGGTGCGCCGTTTCTCTCGGCGCCGTGGCGCGGCGAACAAAGCTTCGAGGATTTGCTTCGACGCGAGGGTCGCAAGACAGCGGCGCCTCGCGATTTTGTTTTTCTCGGAATTGATCAAAGCACATTGCAGTTGCCGCCGCTGACTGCTGAAGAAGTCGCGGGAAGCCGCGCGTTTCAACTCATGACTGAGCTGCCGTTCCCATGGTCACGCGAAGTCTGGGCACTTTTACTCGATCGACTGTTTGGGGCCGGTGCGCGACTCGTCGTATTTGATTTGCTTTTTAATCCTCCTAACGATGGCGACCCAGCATTTCACGCCGCGCTGGATCGTTATCACGACAAGGTCGTCGTCGGCGCAAACTTCGACATGGAAAATGGCGCGCAGGCCACTACGCCAAACGATGCGCTAATCCCCCCGCCGCAACTGCTCGACGATCGAGTCGGATTTGTGAATTTCTGGCCGGACGCGATCGACGGAAAAACGCGCGCTGTGACTTATCAGGTGACCAATCGCCAACTCGCGGGTTTGCCGCCGCACCCGAGCGAAGAAGTTTATGAATCTCTTTCCGCGCGCGCGTTGGCCAAAATCGGCCACGGAAATGATGTGCCGCGCGATTTTCGCGGCCATATGATTCGTTTCACCGCGCCGGACGCGTTCGAACCGCGACCGCTCTACGAGGTGTTCGATCCCAAACTCTGGCATGCGGACTATGCCGACGGGGCGTTTTTCAAGGACAAGATTGTAATGATGGGGCCGTCTGCGCAGGTCTTGCACGACTTCGTCGACACACCACTGAGCCCAACCACGCCGGGACCCAGGCTACATATGCAGGCGATGGCTGCGGCGCTGGGCCATGAGTTTTTGCGGCCTACGCCTCCGAACGTCGCCCTGGCACTCGTAGCCGGAGCGGGGCTTATTGCGTGGTCGCTTGTTGCATTCCTGCGCAGGCCGTTGCTTTGCGTTGGAGCGCTCATTGCAATCACCGTCGCATATCTCGTAACGGCGCGATTGTTTTACGACAAGACTGGACTGCTGCTGCTTACTGTTCCGGTTCTCTCTGCTCTGTTGCTTAGCGGATTATTTTCGCTCGGCTTTGAATACGCAGTTGAACGGCTGGAGAAATTGAGGACGCGCCGGACCCTCGAGCGATACGTCTCGAAAAATTTGGTTAGAGAGATTCTGGAAAACCCAGACAGCTACTACAGCTCGCTCAAAGGCGTCCGCGTGCCGGTGACCATCCTGTTCTCGGATTTAATTGGTTTCACCACGTTGTCCGAAAAAGCAGATCCCGAAGCACTGGTCGCGCAGCTCAATGAGCATCTCACCGGGATGACTTCTGTCATTTTCGGCAATGGCGGCACACTCGATAAATTCATTGGGGACGCGATCATGGCCGTGTGGGGCAACGTGCGCAGCCTTGGGATGGCGGAGGACGCGAAAAATTGCGCACGCGCGGCATTGGGGATGCGCCGAGAGCTCGCACGGCTCAATCAAAAATGGCGCGACGAAGGGCGCATGGGACTCGGCATGGGCATTGGTATCAACCAGGGCGAGGTGATCGTTGGCAATGTCGGCTCGCAGGAGCGCATGGATCCGACCGTTATTGGCGACGCGGTCAATCTGGCGTCGCGGCTGGAAGGCCTTACCCGAACTTATGGCGTCGATATTCTAGTTGGTGCGGCAGCGGCCGAGCTGGTGCGAGAGGACGTTTATCTGCGCTCGGTGGCCCGCGTTCAGGTGAAAGGCAAAATGAAGCCCGCGGACGTTTTTACCTTCGTCGGTGCACGAGACGAAAAGGTCGATCCGGAATTTCTGAAATGGCTGGAAACTTACGAAGAGGGACTGGAAAAATTTCGCGCCCGTGATTTTGATGAGGCGAAGATCCTGTTTTCACGCTTCCTGGAATTTTACCCGGACGATCTTCTGGCCAAAATGTATCTGGAGCGCGCGCTCGGATATGAACAAGCGCCGCCCGATGAAGCGTGGGAGGCTGTGGAGGTGTTCGAAAAAAAGTGACGATCACGAGGCGATCGTCATGCTGAGCGGAACGAAGCGAAGCCGAGGCATCCGGCGGAGAAGGCGAAAACTTTAGGCATCGACTTCGTTCAGAATGACAGATGATGGCTAGCCAAAGCGGCTGACGGGTCGTAGAACATCCGCGTGAAAGAAGCGCCGAAAAACTTCCATTTCCTCGGAATTTGCGGGACCGCGATGGCGTCTGTAGCGGCCGCAATGCAAGAGCGCGGCTTTAAGGTCACTGGTTCGGACGAAAATGTTTATCCGCCAATGTCGAGCTTCCTCCAGGAGAAGGGCATCGCACTCAAGCAGGGCTATCGCGCAGAGAACATCCCTGGCGATGCGGATGTAGTGGTCATCGGCAACGTGATGAAGCGGGGCAACGCCGAAGTGGAAACGGTCCTGAATAGAAAATTGTTTTACCTCTCCTTGCCGGAAGTTTTGAAAAATTATTTTTTGCGGGGCCGTCACAACCTCGTAGTCACGGGAACGCACGGCAAAACAACCACTACGGCGTTGCTTGCCTGGATTATGGAGAAAGCCGGACGCAATCCCGGTTATCTCATTGGCGGACTGCCGAAAAATTTCGGGCAGGGCGCGCGCCTGAACGATTCCAAGTACTTCATTATTGAAGGTGACGAGTACGACACTGCGTTTTTCGATAAGCGCTCAAAATTCGTTCATTATCTGCCGGAACTGGTGATCGTAAACAATATCGAGTTCGATCATGCGGACATCTTCAAAAATCTCGATGAGATCAAACTCAGCTTCCGGCGTTTACTTAACATCGTTCCGCAGAATGGAATGGTGCTGTTGAATGGCGACGATCCGAATTGCGTAGAAGTCGCCAAAGATTGCCTGGCGCAGATGATCGAGATCGGGTTCTCCAAAAATTGCGCGCAACGAATCCGCGACGTCGCTTACTCTTCCGATGGGTCGAGGTTTAAGCTCGGGGAGCAAACTTTCGAAATTCCGCTCGTTGGGGAATTCAACGTTCGCAATGCTGCGATGGCTGCGATGGCGGCGCGTTTTTATGACGTGCCGGAGAAGAAAATCGAGAGCGCATTCAAGAGTTTTGCCGGTATTGCGCGGCGGCAGGAGCTGCGCGGTGAAGGGCGCGGCGTGAAGGTGGTTGACGATTTTGGCCACCATCCCACGGCAGTCGCGCACACGTTACAGGCGCTTCGTCATCAATATCGCGGGCACCGGCTCTGGGCTGTCTTCGAACCGCGCTCGAATACCACCCGCCGCGCGGTGTTTCAACAGCAACTTCCTGACGCGCTAAAATTGGCCGATGGAGTTTTCATCTCTCAGGTAGCCAGGCTCGAACAGATCCCCGAAGATGAGCGATTAAATCCAGAGAGAGTTGTGGCTGCGGTTGCTAAGACCGGCCGGCCCGCGTTTTACGAAAGTAACGCCGATGCCATTGTGAACCGAATTGTGTCCATGGTGCAGCCAAAAGACGTGATAGTTGTTTTTAGTAACGGCGGATTCGATAACATCCACGAGAAGCTTCTCATGAGGCTGCGCGAATTGTAGAACATTTCTGTGAAAGGCCAGCGTCTGACACAGACGCTCTACAAATCACTTCGGCTTCGCAGCCGCCGACGTATGATCGTGCACAATTCGCCAGCCTTCCGGCAGTCGTTTGAAGATGAGGGTGAAGCGCCCGTGCGGATGATCTTTTGCCCGCTGCAAACTCCAGCGGCCGAGCACGACAGCAGCATCAGAGGCAAGCAGCGTAACCTCGGCATCAGAAAAGATCAGCGTGCCCATCTTCGCGCGATCCGCGTATTTTTCGCGATAGCGCTCGCGCACATTTTCCCAACCACGTTTGACCGAATCTTCCGACACGAAAACAGTGGATGCTGAGCGCGCGTATCCATTCATAAATCCATCGATGTCGCCTCGGTTCCAAGCTTCCTGTTGTGACTGAAGGACGGACCTGATATCACCAACTGCGTTTGGCTCTTGCGCCGGCAAAGCGGAGACGTTCGCCGCCATTAGTAGGCAACAAGTGGTTGCGATCGCGCGCGGGAGCCGGCGTATACGGCCGGCCCGCGTTCTGTCGGGATTTGAAGGGCGAATCAGTTGCAGCATCGGCAATCGGCAGTAAGCTACGAGGCTTTGCCGCATCCAGCCTAAGCAGTGAAGGATCGTTTCAACTGAGGGAAATACGTTGACGGGTTTCATAAATCTAATAGCGTCGCCCATCGACCCAGACAGCACTGTGCACCGGCTTCTTTGCATTGCGATACTCGCGCTTGCCAGCGCGACGTCAGTTTCAGCTCAGGGCGCACCGCAGCGTCCCGAGCCATTGCGACCTGTCGAGGTAGCGAATCCGCCACCGAAAGATGCGCCTGCTCCTAAAGTAGCGAATACGCCACCGGCGGACGCGCCTGCTCCTCCGAGCGCGCCAACAACCTCCCCGGTTCGGCTCCAATTTCCAAACAGCGACGTAGTCGATGTGTTGCATCTGTACGAACAACTCACCGGTAAGAAACTGGTGATGGATAATTTTGTGCAAGGCAAGGTGAACATTTTCATCGCCAAGGATGTGTCGCGCGATGAGGCAATCAAGATCATCGAAATGAGCATGGCTCTCAATGGCATTTCGCTCGTTCCGGCTGCTCGCGATATCGTCGACGTTGTCGGGGCCGGTCAGAATCCTCGCAAGGCGCCGGTGCCAATCGTTTCTGATCTAGCGGACATTCCGCCAGGCAATCCCGTCGTGAGCTTCCTATTCAAGTTGCAGTACGCCGATCCGCAGGAACTTCAGCAAGTGCTGATGGCATATTTTCAGGGGAGCTCAGGCACCATCAATATTCTCGCCCTGCCGAAATCATCCAGTCTTTTGGTGACGCAGAACGCCGACATCATTCGGCAGCTTGCCGGTGTGATTGAACAAGTGGACGTCGCTCCGGCAGAAGTAGTCAGTGAATTCATCAAGCTCGAGCGGGCCGACGCCAGCAAAGTAGTCGACATGTTGAAGGAGATTTTCGAAAAGAGCACTGAAACGCCCGGTCAGCCAGGCGTTCGCTCAGTGAGGGTGCCGGGAGCCGTGCCGCAACCTGTGCCGGTGGAAGCCGGCGGTGCCGGTGTGCTGTCCGAAGAAGCAGTAATCGTGGGCAAAATTAAAGTTACTCCCGACGTGCGCACCAACCGCATTCACATCGTGACGCGGCCGATCAACATGCCTTTCATCCGGCAACTCATCCACGAATTTGACGCCAACGTTGAATTTGGAAAACCGGTCACTCGGTATTTGCGATACATTTCCGCCGGCGACGTTCTGCCGGTGCTGGTGCAGGCATTGACCGAGCCGGGAATGGAAGGAGCCGGCGCGGCTCCAAGTGGCGGCGGGCCGCTGCCTGGTGCGAGCCCTGGCCC
>WNGO01005064.1_pt1 | contig 11555 bp, 13 predicted proteins | sample 5400511 | NCBI WGS metagenome assembly WNGO01 (sample SAMN13153380, study PRJNA577476) | soil metagenome | isolation source: 20 cm soil or saprolite under Garry oak tree replicate 2 | place: USA:California | collected 2016-06-15
GCCGTCTCGCGGCTACCGAGCACCAGCGTGGGGAGCAGCGCGTCGAACGCCGGGGACGTGAGGATGGCCTCGGGTGCGCGGCCCGTCACGCGGACGAGGGCGCGCGAGTACTTGAAGAAATGGACGACCCGCTCGTAGTAGAAATGCCGCGCGAGAAACCGCGCGTAGCGCTCCACGCGGTCGGGATCGGCGAGCTCCCGCCGCCGCCAATCGGCGGACGCACGGTAGGGGGCATCGGCGAGCGCCCGGATCACGTCGTCCTGCAGGGCGCGATCGCTCGGCCTGCGGCTCACGGTGCGTCCGGGGGGTCGCAGGCGCGTAACCGTACTACAGCGGTGCGACCGTCGGAGACGACTTTTTGACCGGAGACATTGCGCCCCTCGGTGACCGCGCCGGGAAGACGCATGTAGGCGACGAGATCGCCGCACCCGCTCGCCTCGACGTCGTGCACCACCCGGTCTCGCTCCCAATCGATGTGCGACTCGATGCGATGCGTGGCCTGCGGCTCCCACGGTTTGAAAATCACGCCGACATCCTTGTTGGCGGCGCCGACCCAGACGCGCGAGAGGCTGTCGAGCAGCCAGATCCGGATGTGGTGACGAATCCGGACATTGGGACCCGCCAGCTCGTACGCCAGGTCCTGCGCCCGTCCTGCGAAGTACTGCGTGCTCACGGGCGCGGTCAAGGCGGGCCGGCTCGCGATCGCAGCGGTTACCTCCCGCGTGACGCTGAGGACGGACCGCTTCTGCGCGGGAAGCCAACCGGCCGCCCGAAACGAGCTGTCGATCTCGCCGGCCGTACCCAACAACAGCACGTTGAACGCGTCGCCCAGCACGGTGCCCGAGCGGTTCTCGGAGCGGGGGACGAACTTGGGCAGCGCCGGCATCTCGGTCAGCTCGCGATGGGCCGTCACGGGATCGCACCGGTCCCGAGTCGGGAGCACGAGGGGATCGGTGAGCCGGATGCCGCCGATCTCACCCGCGAAGATGCGCACCGGAGGTCCCCGGCGTATGAGCGAGAAGCCGCCGAGCACCGCCACGGGCACGGCGTCGAGGTCGGCCGCGGCCGCGACGCCGGCCGGCACGAGCTTCCTGCCAACGCCGCCGACGGACGTCCTGCCGCTGGACACGAGCCCGGAGTCGGTGAGCGCGCCCGGCTTGGCGTACTCGAGCGTGTCGAGCACACCGGAAATCGCGACCCAGTGGCCTGAGCGCACTTCGAGGGAGTCGAACCGCAGCCCCAGCCGGCCGTGCCGACCGAACCGGCCACCGCCTCTGGAGACCACAATCCGCCCCTTCGCCCGGACATAGGGCGGGACCAAGACGCAGGAATCCTGCACCAGGGCCCCCATCGTCTGCACCAGCACACCCGTCCCGACGGTGTCCCTGCCGCTCGTGATCCGTTGCACGAAGCGAATGGGGATGCGCGTGCCCGCGGGAATCACCAGGTCGGCCGAGAGCAGCGTGAGCAGCGCGAGCGAGAGCGACTTCACAGCGCCGCCCGAATCCGTTCCACGCTTCGGAACAGGACCTCAGTTGTCAGGGAAGGCGAAAACGCGTCAAAGGTGACGGCCTTAGCCCGGGGACAGCGGCTCACCGCGTGAGCAGCGAACGCGAGCATTGCCTCCGAGGGCTCGGCGGGCGCGATCCACGGGCCCTCGAGATCGTCGTCGTGCTCGACCCCAGCGACGTGCAGCTCCACCACGTGCTCGAGCGGGAACTCCGCGAGCCAGCGCTCCGGCTTCACCTCGCGGTAGTGCGCCTGGAGCCAGACGTGCGGCAGGTCGAGCAGGAAGCCCGTGCGCGTCGCCTCGAAGAAGCGGCGTAGCCACGCCGGCTCCGGCATCTGGCTCGCCTTGACGTCGAAGAAGCCGGGGATGTTCTCCATGACGAGCGGCTGGTCGAGGCGCGCCTTGAGCGCGCAGGCGTTGCGGACGAAGCGCTCGAGGAACTCTTCCGTGTAGAGCGGCGGAAACACGTAGTTCAGATTGTAGCTGCCGTCCTCGGTGTGAAGACACTGGAAGTGCTCCGCGACCCAGGGTGAGCGGTACAGCTCGGCGAGCGCGCGGGCGCGCTGGATGGAGCGCTCGTCGAGCGGCTCGGAGAGCTGCCCCAGGTAATCGTGCAACAGCAGGGTGTAGCGTCCGCGGATCGCCGGCCACCACGGGTCGCTCGCCGCGGGGGGATCGGCCATGGCGAGATGATCGATGCCGGTCGCCCCCGCGAGCTCGCGCCCGAGGTGGGGATTGTAGAAGGCGCCGACCATCAATTGCGTCATCCGTTGTCCGTTATGCGTGATCCGCTACTATTAACCCCTGCTCGGCGAGTTGGTCACAAAACACCTTGACCTGCGCCGCGACCATCGGAGTTGGGTGGCCGTCCGTCCAGAGAGCGCCGATCGTCTCCGCGCTCGTCTGGCCGTCCAGCCGCTCGACGATGAAGCGCTCGCGCTCGCCCCAGGTGGCGGCCTGCCGCTTGAGCTCGTCCGCGGCGCGGACCGGCGGGAATGCGTCCGCGACGATCCGATCGACCTCCGCCGAGATGCCGGGCGTCAGGGGTCGCGTAGCGGCGAGATTCTGCTCCACCTGCGCGCTGGTCCGCGCTCCTGCCAGGACGATGGTCACGCCCGGCTGCGCGAGGACCCACGCGAGGGCGAGCGCCGGCAGCGGCATGTCGAGCCGCTGGGCGATCGAGCCGAGCCGCGCCACCACCGTCCGGCGGCGCTCGAACTCCCTGCCCTTGAACCAGTAGATCTTGCCTCGGTGGTCCGTTGCAGGGAACTCCGGGGGCGTGGCGAACTTCCCGCTCAGAAGTCCCGCGGCCAGGGGCCGGTAGGCCAGAAACGCAATCTGACGCGCTCGGCACAGCGGGAGCTCCCGCTGCTCAACGTCTCGATCGAACAGGTTGTACGGCCCCTGGTAGGCGACCACAGGGGCGATCTCCAACGCCCGCGCGAGCTGGTGGTGCGTGGCATTGCAGAGCCCCACCCCCAGCGCTTTCCCCTCTTCCTGCAGGGTGTGGAGCTGCTCGAGCCGCCGCTCCCAGCCTTCGAGCGCTTCGTGCAGCTGAACCAGATCCACGTAGTCCGTCGCGAGACGCCGCAGGGACGCCTCGAGCGAGCGACGGGGGTCGTCGCGGGGGCCGACTTTGGTCGCGATGGCGACGCCGTCGCGGTCGGCTTTGAGCGCGCGGCCCAGCAGGCTTTCGGATCGCGTTCGGCCGAGGCCGCGCCCCATCCCATGCCCCCCAGCGCCCAGGCCCCGAACCCCAGACGGGGTCCGGGGGTCAAGCAACGCAGCGGGGGCCCGACGTCAGTCCGGGCCCCCGGGCGCATCTGAACCGCTCCCTTAAGAGTGACAGGTCGGCACCAGCTCCGCCGTCTCGACGATCTCGGGACGATGACAGCTGGGCACGAGCTCCTGCATCTCGACGATCTGCATACATCCTCCTTCGCAACGAGAGAATCAGGGAATACGGCCGTTCGGAGAATCCTACGGGTTGCCGTCACACCCGTCAACCGGTAATTCTCAACCCTCCATGATCTCGATTCATACACTGCTGACAGAGAACGCTCTCGCGGACGAATTCGTTTCCTCGTTTCAGGCGAGGCGGCTGCCGGAGAAGTTCTTCTATTGGTTCCCCTTGTCAGTGCGCGCCTGGCTGGCCCTGTGCTCGGACGGCGCGTATCGCAACTTCGTGCGCTCGCGCTCGTTGATCGCGCGTTCCGGCGCGGAGCTCGCGCGCCTGTTTCCGATCGCCTCGCTCGAGGTCGTGAGCCTGGGCGCGGGCCAGGGCGACAAGGACCTGTTGTTGCTGGAGTCGCTACGCGCGCGTGGCGTGCGTGTGTCCTACGTCCCGGTGGATACCAGCCAGGCTCTGCTCGAGATGGCATGCGCGGGCGCGCTGTCCGCGGGCTTTCCGGCGCTGGGGCTCAAGGCGGACTTCACGAACCCGACCCATCTGAAGGCGCTCGTCGCCGAGCCCGAGACCCCGCCCCGGCTCGTGCTGCTCATCGGGAACACGCTGGGTGCCTTCGATCCCATCGCCGAGGCGCGCGACCTGGCCCGGTTGCTGCGGCCGGGAGACACGCTCCTCGTGGACGGCGAGGTCTACGCCGGCGACGCGACGGTGGCGGGCTATGACAATCCCCTGAACCGTCGCTTCGCCTGGGCGCCGCTCAACGCCGTCGGCATCCGCGACTCGGACGGCGAGCTGGTGTTCGAAGCGGCCGACGATCCGCGCCTCCCGGGCCTGCACCTGATCTCCAAGCATTTTCGGGCGGGCCGCGAGGTGGAGGCCCTGCTCGGCGGCGAGGCTCTGCGCCTGGCGCGCGAAGAGCGGCTCGCCATGAACCATTCGTATAAGTACGCCGCGGACACGTTCCTCCAGATTCTCTCCGAGGCCGGGCTCGCCGCCCGCTGGCAGGGACGGAGCGACGACCAGCGATTTCTCATGGCGCTCGCATCGCCCAAATGACGAAGCCGCTCGAGGTCGAAGGGCTCGGCTATCGACTGCCGGGAAAGGGGAAAGGGAAAACGGGAAACGGACGCCCCCTTGTGCACGATGTCTCCTTCACCGTCGGCGCGGGCGAGACGCTAGTGTTGCTCGGGCGCAGTGGCTCCGGCAAGACCACCACGCTCAAGCTCATCAATCGCCTGCTCGAGCCGACCGCCGGCGAGGTGCGGGTCGCGGGGGAGCGCGCGGCCGACCTGCCGGTGACGCGTCTGCGGCGCCGCATCGGCTACGTGATTCAGGAGGTGGGGTTGTTCCCCCACTTCACCGTGGAGCGGAACGTGGGGCTCGTCCCGCAGCTCGAAGCGTGGCCGGCAGCGCGCATCGTTGCGCGAGTGCGCGAGCTGCTGACGCTCGTGGGACTCGACCCCGACGCCTTCGGAAGGCGTTATCCGCACGAGCTGTCCGGTGGACAGCGCCAGCGCGTGGGGGTGGCGCGCGCCCTGGCCGCCGATCCCCCGCTCCTCCTCCTGGATGAGCCGTTCGGCGCGCTCGATCCGATCACCCGGGTGGAGTTGCAGCGTGAGTTCGCGGCGCTCAAGGGACGGCTCGGCAAGGGCATGGTCTTCGTCACGCACGACGTGCGCGAGGGTTTGCTGCTCGGCACCCGCATCGGGCTCATGTTGCAGGGCCGGCTCGCGTTTCTCGGTACCCCGGACGAGTTCCGGGGGTCGGACAACCCCGAGTGCCGAGCATTCATGGCGGCCGCATGAGTCTGTGGGACTTCTACGCCCGCAATTCGCAGGAAGTCCTGGGACTCGTGGGCCAGCACCTGTACCTGGTCGCGATCTCGACCGGCGCGGCGATCGCCATCGGGCTCCCTCTGGGCATCCTGCTCACGCGGCGACCGGCATGGCGGGGTCCGGTGCTCGGTGTCGCGAACGTGTTCCAGACGGTGCCGAGCCTCGCGTTATTCGGATTCCTCATTCCGCTGCCGTTGGTCGGCGGCATCGGCGCGACGACGGCTATCGTGGCGCTGGTCCTGTATGCGCTGCTGCCCATCGTTCGCAACACCTACGAGGGGGTAGCCGGTGTGGACCCCGCGGTGCGGGAGGCGGGACGGGGGATGGGCATGACCGACCGGCAGCTGCTCACGCAGGTCGAGCTGCCGCTCGGCTTCGGCGTGATCCTGGCGGGGGTGCGCGTCGCGACCGTGGTGAGCGTGGGCACGGCGACCATCGCGGCGGCCATCGGTGCCGGGGGACTGGGTGTGTACATCTTCCGGGGCGTGGCCGTCGTGGATGACACATTGATCCTCGCGGGCGCCCTGCCCGCGGCTCTCATGGCGCTCGCGGCGGACGCGCTGCTGGGCGTTGCGGAGCGGCGGTTCGCCTGGCGGGGGAAATGACGGGCGGACCGGCGGACGGTCGGACGGTGGGACGGTGGCTCCTCTCGGTCGCTGTGCTCACGGGATGCGCCCAGCGCGACCGGATCGTGGTGGGCTCCAAGAACTTCACCGAGTCCGACCTGCTCGGCGAGATCGTGGCGCAGCAGATCGAGCGACGCACGGGGCTATCGGTTGAGCGCCGCTTCCATCTGGGCGGCACATTTGTGTGCCACCACGCCATCACGTCGGGGCAGATCGATCTCTACGTCGAGTACACGGGAACCGCGTACACCGCGGTCTTGAAGCACGCGCCCGTCGCCGATCGCGACAGCGTCTATCACACCGTTGCTCGCGACTACGCACAACGGTTCGGGCTCGCGTGGGTCAAGCCGTTCGGCTTCAACAACACGTTCGCGATCACGGTGCGACACCGCGACGCCACGCGCTACGGTCTGAGCCGCATCTCCGACCTGGCGCCTCTGGCGCCGCGCTGGCGGGCGGGATTCGGCTACGAGTTCCTGGAGCGTGCGGACGGCTTCCGGGGGCTCGCGAACGTGTACGGTCTTCGGTTCGCGTCCCCACCCACCGCCATGGATCTGGGACTGACCTATCGCGCGTTGGCGGAGGGCAAAGTGGACGTGATCGCCGGAAACTCGACGGACGGCCAGATCCAGGCGCTGGACCTCCTGGTGCTGGAAGACGACCGCCACTACTTCCCGCCCTATGAAGCCGCGCCGGTGATCCGGCTGACAACGGTCACACGACACCCGCAGGTCGCCGCGGCGCTCGCTCAGCTCGCCGGCCGCATCTCGGATGTCGAGATGCGGCGGCTCAACGCGCTGGCGGACGTCGAGCACCGGGATATCGCGAGCATCGCGCGGGACTGGCTGCGAGCGACCGTGCCGTGAGAGGCGGGGCGCGCCTGCAGCTCGTCCTCGCCGCCACGTGCTTCTCGACCGCGGGGGCGGCCATCAAATGGTGCGGCTTCGGCGCGTGGCAGATCGCGGCGATCCGGGCCCTCGTGGCGATGCTCGCGATCCTCGCGCTGATCCCCGAAGCGCGACACCGGTGGAGCTGGCACGTGGGGCTCGTGGGCCTGGCCTACGCGGCCGCGGGGCTGCTGTTCGTGTTCGCGAACAAGCTGACCACCGCCGCGAATACCGTATTCCTCCAGGCGACGAACCCGCTGTTCGTAGTCGTGCTGGCGCCGTGGCTCCTGCGCGAGCGCGTGCGGGCGGCGGACCTGGCGTTCATGGGCGTGTTGGCCGCCGGCCTGGCGCTGCTGTTCGTCGGCGGGCAGCGACATTTCACGACAGCGCCGGACCCCTTTCTCGGCAACGTGCTCGCGGCGGGGAGCGCGGTGGCGTGGGCGTTCACCGTCACGGGCTACCGCTGGCTGGCGCGTCTGGGAGGGAGCGGCGCGGATCACGGCTCGATCGCGGCCGCCGCCGCGTGCGGCAACCTCATCGTGTTCCTGGTGTGCCTGCCGGGGGCGCTCCCCTTCGCGGCCGGCCGTGCCACCGACTGGCTGATCGTGATCTACCTCGGCGTGTTTCAGCTGGGGCTCGCCTATGTGTTCCTATCGCGCGCGATCACGCGGGTGCCGGCCCTCGAGGCCTCGCTGTTTCTCCTGGTCGAGCCGGTGCTGAGCCCCGTGTGGGCGTGGCTCGCGCACGGCGAGACGCCAGGCTCGCTGGCGGTGATCGGTGGCGCCGTGATCCTGACCGCAACGGTGCTCAAGGCATGGACCGATACCCAGGTGGTGGCCGCATGAGGGGAGGCCCGCAGACGATCATCCGGACCTACTACGCCATTACGGGCCTCTTCAACCTCGCGATGTCGCTCATCTGGGGCATCGATACTCTCTTCAAGATGGGCGCCGGGCTCGACATCCAGCAGGTGCTCCTCACGAACGCGGCGTTCACGCTCGGGTCCATGGTGTTCGAGGTTCCCACCGGAGTCGTGGCAGACACCGTGGGTCGGCGCGTATCGCTGCTGCTCTGCCTCGTCACGCTGTTCGTGACGACTCTGCTCTACGTCGCCATCGCGTGGCGCGGCTGGGGCTTCTGGGCGTTCGCGTGGGTCTCGGTGTTCCTCGGATTGGGGTACACGTTCTATACGGGCGCCGTGGACGCTTGGCTGGTGGACGCCCTCAAGGCCAGCGGCTACAACGAACCGCTCGAGCGCGTGTTCTCACGGGGGCAAATGCTGTTCGGGGCCGCCATGCTCGTCGGGACGATCGGCGGCGGCCTGTTGGGCCAGATTCGCCTCGACATCCCGTACCTGGTGCGGGCCGGCCTCGTCGTGCCGTTGTTCCTGCTGGCGTGGCTCCGCATGCCGGAGCTCGGGTTCAGCCCACGGGCGCTGCAGCTGCGGCGGGTGCCGGCGGAGCTGCGGCGCGTATTCGTCGAGGGGCTCAGCTACGGACTGAGCAATCCGGTCGTCCGACCCGTGATGGTCGCGTCGCTCGTCTCCATGAGCTTCATGATCTTCGGGTTCTACAGCTGGCAGCGCTACTTCCTCGATCTCCTGGGTCGGGACCTCGTATGGGTAGACGGGGTGATCAGCGCCCTGGTCGGCTTGAGTCTCATCGTGGGCAACGCTCTCGTCGCGCCGCTCTCCCGCGTGGTGCGGACGCGCACCGGACTGCTGATGGTGTCGGCCGGGGCCCAGGCGGTGCTGGCCGTGGCGTGCGGCCTCCTGACGAACTTCTTTGTGGTCGTGTCGTTGTACTTCTTGTACGGCGTCGCCATCGGGATCGCCATGCCCGTAAAGCAGGCGTATCTCAACGCGCACATCCCCTCGGCCCAGCGAGCGACGATCATCTCGCTCGACTCCATGTTCGCGAGCAGCGGCGGCGTACTCGGGCAGACGGTGTGGGGCTGGGTCGCGCGGACGCGCTCCCTCGGCACGGCGTGGGCGTGGAGCGGGGTGACACTACTGCTGGGCATCCCGCTTTACTGGATCGCCCGGCGGAGGGACAGGCATTTGGACAGAATAGACTAGACGCGACAGGCTAGACGCACAGACGCGCAGACGCACAGACGCACAGGGGTGAACAGCTAGAGTGAATAGGTAGTCTACTCACTCCCACTATTCTCCCCTGTGCGTCTGCTGCGTCTGTGCGTCTAGCCTGTCGCGTCTGTGCGTCTAGTAGTGCTTGTCCTCGTTACGGCGTGCTGTCTTTCTTTTGGTCCTCATGGGCGTCTTTACGATCTTGCCGCAGATCCCTGCGGTCCCGGCGTGCGTCGCGCACGTCGTGGCGCCGGTCGCGGCGATCGCGCCGCAGGTCGCGCGCGTCGCGCCGCGCGTCCGTGGTGTCGCCTGCTTTCAGGTCCTGCCGCACGTCCCGGCGGTCTTGGCGGATGTCTCTGGTGTCGTGGCGGACCTCTCTGCGATCGCCGCGCACCTCGCGGCGGTCGTGGCGGACTTCTTTGCGGTCCTGCTGCACGTCACTCGAGTCCTGGGCCGACAGCACTCGAGGCGCACTCACGGCGAGCGCCAGTACGGCGAAGATGGCGATAAGACGTCGCATATGTGGTCCCGGTTGAGGTTCGCGGATATGACCCTAGTACGGGCAAGGTGTTAACGGCGTGATGCGGATCACCCGCCCGGCTGCCGGCGTCGTTTGTGCGACTCGCAGCCGTAGCGCTCGTGTTCAAGTCGTTTCGCTACGGTGCACGATGTAACTGCCCGTCTCCCCGGGCACAATCGGAAGTGCTGCCGCGTTACCGGTAATGCAAGTGTTCATGATCCAGTTGGTGCAGTTGTTCGTGTTGAAGATGAAGGGAGATCATCATGTTGGTGTCACTGCTGTTGCTTCACTCCCTGGGCGCGGTTGCCGCGCCCTCGGCGAGCCGCGCCGCGGCGCCGGATCCCCCGGTGCGCGTGTGGTTCAATTCTGACGGTGCCTATCAGTTCGGCGACAAAGCGAAGGTCTACGCTCAGACCGCACAGGACGGCCATCTGGTCGTACTGCGCGCCGACGCCAGCGGGCAAGTGCGCGTCTTATTCCCGGTCGATCCCGACGGAGATCACCCGGTCCGGGGCGGCAAGAAATACGAACTGAAGGGGCGCGGTGGCCGAGAGGCCTTCGTCGTGGGCGACACGACCGGCCGCGGAACCGTGCTCGCCGCGTTCGCCGAGACGCCCTTCCAGTTCGACGAGTTCGAGAAGAACGGGCACTGGGATTACAACGCGCTCGGCAACCAGCGAGACGATCCCGAAGGCGGCCTCATGGGCATCGTCCAGCGGATGCAGGGGACAGGGAATCACTTCGAGTACGACGTGGCGACGTACACGGCCTCACCGCAGCCGCGTTACATCGGGTGGGTCTCGCCGTACGGGTGGCCAGGCTGGTATGACCCGTGGTATGGGCCGAGGGTCGGTTTCGGCTTCGCCTTCGGATGGCCGCACTACGGTCGGGTGTTTGTTGGCCCGGGGCGCTGGCACCACTAGCAGCGTGGCCGCGGGTCGGAAAGGAGAGAGGGCCGGTGGCCCTCTCTTGTTTTGTGGCTCAGGGGCGGCTCTTGAACTTCGGCAGCTCGCTCCTGTGCCGCTTCAGAAACTCTTCGTAAATGTGGCTGTCCGTGTAATCCCGAATCTCGCCGATCCGATCTCCCCGAAACCGGAGGATGCAGCAGGTCCGCTGGTCCATCACGTCTTTCGGGTCGGACTTCAACCACGAGCGCTCGCGGACCTCCACGATCACCCGCTCCTCCGCCTCGTACCAATCGCGCCAGACGTCCTCGTATCCCCAGTCGGCGGCGCCCAGGCCGGGCTCGCGGTTCCAGAGCGCATCGAGCACCGCCTCGCGGCCTCGCCATTCGCCGCCGATCCGTGGAGCGCCCGCCACCCAGTACACGACGTCATCAGTGAAGTAGCTCCCTGTTTCCGCTCGGTTCCCTGCGAACAGCGCCTTCTCGTACGCCTTGGCCACATCCAGACGACGGCTCATACGGTCATCTCCTCGATCTCCTCCGGCTCGGGAAGGGTGCTCGCCTTGCGTCCGGCGCGTTCCATCGGCTTGTCCATCTCGGCCTTGTGCCGGTCGATGATGGTCCAGAAATCGACCGCACGGTCGAGTAGCTCGTAGGCGGCTTCCTTGAGCGTGTCGCTCGTCCGCACCTGCCGCACGTTGTTCTGCATGTCCTCCGCATCCCAGCCGCGGGAGTGGGCGATGAAGGGGAACGGTGGGAACACGAAGCCAAGCTCGGCCCAAAAGGTGAACATGGCGCCCGCGACCGCCTGGATGTTGTCCTGGCCGCCCGTGATGATGAACGCCGCCACCTTGTTCCTGATCAGCACCCTGTCCTGGATCGTGACCTGGTTCTGCACGCAGTTCAGGCGCTCGATCATCTTGTAGTAGAGCGAGGAGGCGTTCCCCCACCGGATGGGCGTGCCGATCACGACTACGTCGGCCCAATGCACCAGTCCCTCGTAGACCGCGGTGAGCTGATCGTCGGGGTCACGCTCCGTGATGGCGCAGGGCCACGTGCAGGCGCGCGCGGCCTTGGAGTAGTTGCCCTCGCAATGACGGAACTTGAGGTCGCGCAGCTTGATGTACTGCGTATCGGCGCCGCGGCGCTTCGCCTGATCCAGGGCGTGCTCGAGCAGCGCGTCCGACGTGGAGAAGCGCGGGTTCACGTCATCCATCGCCGTGGTGGAGATGACCAGCACCCGCGGCGGCGCGCCGGCGGGCTTGGCGTGGACCTCGA
>WNGO01029042.1_pt1 | contig 11545 bp, 9 predicted proteins | sample 5400511 | NCBI WGS metagenome assembly WNGO01 (sample SAMN13153380, study PRJNA577476) | soil metagenome | isolation source: 20 cm soil or saprolite under Garry oak tree replicate 2 | place: USA:California | collected 2016-06-15
CCGACGAATTTGTCCACGAGGTCTATAGCGCGCTCAAGGGACAGTAGGCTATTTTCCAAAACGACTAACTGACGCTGCGATTACACTCAGGAACGATCGATGAGCTCTATCGAATGAGCCTGCTGGCTGCCTAAAGGAATGAGCGACCCGACACATAGGTAACAGATCGTACCGGACACATGGGTTACACTTTTTTCCTTTTTCGGGGAGGAAGGGATCTGGTGCGCCCGGAGAGATTCGAACTCCCGACCTGTTGCTCCGGAGGCAACCGCTCTATCCAGCTGAGCTACGGGCGCAGTGGTCTCATTATACAAGGTGCGTGCGCGCATGGCGCCTCTCGGTCAGCGCTTGTTCGCGTTGCTGGACCTGAAAGACGATGGCGATCAGGAATGGTCTCCAGCGCATTTTCTAAAGCGGGACCATGACGGCAGTTGTCCCGAATCAGATGGCTGAGGATGTGATTCTTTGCTAATAGCGATCACGACGGCCACCACCGCCGCCGCGTCCGCCCCGGTCTCCGCGGTCGCGGCCGCCACCACCGCCTCCGCCGAAGCCTCCGCCTCCGGCTCCGCGCTCGGCCTTGGGTCGGGCTTCGTTCACGTTGATGGTGCGTCCGCCGATCTGCGATCCGTTCAACGCGGTGATCGCCTTCTCGCCGTCTTCGTTGCTCGCCATTTCGACGAAGCCGAAGCCACGGGAGCGTCCCGTGTCGCGGTCCGTCAAGATGCTCACTCGGTCGACCTGACCGTAGCCCTCGAAGATCTGCCGCAGTTCATCCTCATTTGTGTTGAAGCTGAGGTTCCCCACAAAAATGTTCTTCACGCGTCGTCCCCTGCATTGAGCTGTCGGAAGTGCGAGCTCAGTTCCGCGAACTGGCAGGTCTGGGAGGCCTTCCTGAAAATCGAGACCGGAGCTGGCAACAGTCAAATGCGGGGGGCAGTATAGCAGGTTTTCCCCAAGCGGCTTGTCAATTTGAATTCAATTTACAGATGGCTTGAAATGGCGTTTTTGGCGGTGCGGCCGGCGTCTAGCATTCGTCGACTTTCCAGTAGCCTTCGGAGTGAAATCCCATCTGGAGCAAACGATTCTTGGGATCGTGGTGCTTGCCGCAGCCTGGGCAGATCAGATAGCGGCTCCAGGCGGTTCCGTGGCGGTCGTAGTTTTCGGCAACCGCGAATGTTGTCCCGCAGCTGCAGGGGACCAGGAACATGCGGAACGGTTGAGGAGCGTTGCCGGGAGTAGCGATTGGGAGTGAGTTAGAAGTTCGAGGGCGAGACGCCCTCGCCACAGCCGGCGAGACCCTTCGACTGCGCTCAGGGCAGGCGTCGGCGCTACGCTGCGAGTTGCGGCCGCGAGTTTTCACGACTCTTCCACGGTCGCGAATGAGCTCTTCTTGCGCTTGTTTGCTTGCAGAGTCTTTTTGCGCAGGCGCAGGTACTTGGGAGTGACTTCTACGAATTCGTCGTCGGCGATGAATTCGATGGCCTGCTCCAGATTCAGAGGCCTGAAGGGAACCAGGCGGATGGCTTCGTCGGCGGTGGAAGCGCGCATGTTCGTCAGCTTTTTTTCGCGGACAGCGTTCACGTCGAGGTCGGTATCTTTCGCGTTCTCGCCGATGATCATGCCTTCGTAGAGATCGATACCGGGTCCGACGAAAAGTTCTCCGCGTTCTTGCAGGCCCCAGAGCGCGTAGGCGGTAGAGGTTCCCGGGCGGTCCGCGATCAGGGCGCCGGTGAGACGGTGCGGGATCTCACCCTGCCACTCGGTGTATCCGTCGAACAGCGAGTTCATCACGATGGTGCCGCGGGTGTCGGTGAGAAGCTGGCTGCGGAGCCCGATGAGTCCACGGCTGGGAACGCGGAATTCGATGCGGACGCGTCCGTAACCGTGATTGTGCATGTTGGTGACTTCGCCTTTGCGCGAGCCGAGTTGCTCCATGACGACGCCGACGAAGTCCTCAGGGACGTCGATGGTGAGGTGCTCGACTGGCTCCATCAGCTTGCCGTCGATGCGCTTGGTGACGATCTCGGGCTTGCCGACCATGAGTTCGTAGCCTTCACGCCGCATCATCTCTATAAGGATGGAAAGCTGGAGTTCGCCGCGGCCGAGGACTTTGAAGGAATCCGTGCTGCCGGTATCTTCCACGCGGAGAGAAACATTGGTCAGCAATTCCTTTTCGAGGCGCTCGCGAAGATTGCGGCTGGTGACGTACTGGCCGTCTTTTCCCGCGAACGGCGAGGTGTTCACCGTGAACAGCATGGCGATCGTGGGCTCGTCAATCGCAATGTGGGGGAGGGGCGCGGGATTCTCTACATCGGTGATCGTCTCACCGATGGTGATCCCTTCGACGCCTGCGACCGCGACGATATCTCCTAGTTCGGTTTCGGTGATGTCCGTTCGCTTGAGGCCGGAGAATGAGAACAGCTTGGTGATTTTGGTCTTTTGCAGCGAGTGGTCGAGTTTGGCGATGGCGACTTCTTCGCCGGTGAACATCTTGCCGTTGAAGACGCGGGCGATTGCCAGGCGTCCAAGGTAGTCGCTGTAGTCGAGGTTCGCGACAAGGATCTGAAGTGGGCCTGCGAGATCACCTTGCGGCGGCGGGATGGTTTTTAGAATCGCATCGAAGAGCGGGCGCAGATCGGTGCCGCCACCTTGTATGTCAGTTGTCGCGGTGCCGGTCTTCGCGTTGGTGTAGAGAACGGGGAAGTCGAGCTGTTCTTCTTTGGCGTCGAGATCGATGAACAGGTCGTAGATTTCGTTCAGCACTTCCTGCGGGCGGGCGTCGGAGCGGTCAATCTTGTTGATGACTACAATCGGCGGGAGCTTGGCTTCGAGAGCCTTGCCCAGCACGTAGCGCGTCTGGGGCAGCGGGCCTTCGCTGGCATCGACCAGGAGCATGACGCCGTCGACCATTTTCAGGGCGCGCTCGACCTCGCCGCCGAAGTCGCTGTGGCCGGGCGTGTCGACGATGTTGATTTTGACATCGTGATAGAAGATGGCGGTATTCTTCGCCAGGATAGTGATGCCGCGCTCGCGTTCCAGTTCGTTGGAATCCATCACGCGCTCGACGTGGTGCTCGTGGGAACGAAAGGTGCCGCTCTGTTGCAGCATGGCGTCGACCAGCGTGGTCTTGCCGTGGTCGACGTGCGCGATGATGGCGATGTTGCGAATGCCTGAACTCAAAAGGAATCCTTCCTGATTTGTGTGTACTACCACTTTACTATGCTGGGAATGAAAATCGCATTTGATTCGCGGTTTCAGTCGTGCCTGCGGCACGAAGGGTCAATTTTGAGGCGACTACACCCGCCGGTGGAACTGGCGGGCTAGAATCGGTCGCCCCTCCGGGGCGTTCTGCCAGGTGGGTCCTATCTTCGCTACAATCAGTAGCTCGAAAAAAGGAATCTTGAGATGAAGACTGCAAAGAAGGGGATAACGATACTTTTGAAAACCGGAATTCTTGTCGCCGCTGCTCTTCCACAGGTGCAATCGAATGCCGCTGTGCCGCCTGGCGCGCAGTTTGGATCGGGGAATCCGTTTTATGCGCCCAGCACGCTGCCCCTGCAAGCTCCACCGTTTGACAAGATTAAGGACGGCGACTACCAGCCTGCGATTGAAGCCGGCATGGCGCAGCAGCGCGAGGAAGTGCGCGGCATTGCGGAGAATCCTGATCCGCCAACTTTTGAGAACACGCTGGTCGCGCTGGAAAAAACGGGGCAGCTTTTCAGTCCGGAACTGGAGAAGCTGCAGGAGATCGAGGCTCCTAAGCTCGCGGCGCACAAGGACGCCATTTTTCTGGATTCCAAGCTCTTTCAGCGGATCGAGACTATCTACAAGCAGCGTGAATCGTGGAAGCTGGATGCCGAGTCGCTGCGGTTGGTCGAGTACTACTACGAGGAGTTTATTCACGCGGGGGCGAACCTTTCGGAGGTGGATAAAGCTGAGCTCAAGAAATTGAATGAAGAGGAATCAACGCTGTCGGCTGCTTTCAGCAATAAGCTGCTGGCCGCGACCAAGGCTGCAGCTTATGTCACAAAGGACAAGAGCGCGCTGGCTGGCTTGAGCGAAACGCGCTTGAAAGGGGCGGCGCAGGCGGCGAAGGACCGCAAGGTCGAAGGCTATGTCATCCCGCTGCAGAACACGACGCAGCAACCCGATCTTGCGTCGCTGAGTCAGCGTGGGACGCGGCAGGCAATTTTCGAGAATTCGTGGAATCGTGCAGAGCGAGGAGGCGCGAACGATACGCGAGACACGATCGCGCGCATGGCACAGCTGCGGGCACAAAAGGCGAAGTTGCTGGGGTTCGCGAGCTACGGCGCCTGGAAGTTGCAGGACCAGATGGCCAAGACACCGGAAGCCGCGGTGAAATTCATGGACGCACTGGTGCCGGGGGCCACGGCAAAGGCGGTTGCGGAAGGCAAAGATATTCAGGCGCTCATTGATGCGCAAAAGGGCGGCTTTCAGTTGCAACCGTGGGATTGGGACTTCTACGCGCAGCAGGTTCGAAAGGCGAAGTACGATCTGGATGAGGACCAGATCAAGCCTTATTTTGAACTCAACAACGTGCTGGAAAACGGCGTGTTTTATGCCGCCAATCAACTTTACGGAATTTCATTCAAAGAGCGGCACGACATTCCCGCCTACCATCCGGACGTTCGCGTTTTTGATGTGTTCGACGCGGATGGCAAGCAGATCGCTCTGTGGTACTGCGATTATTTCAAGCGCGACAACAAAAACGGCGGAGCGTGGATGGACGTTTTCGTAAATCAATCCAAGCTGCTGAGCACATTGCCGGTCGTTTACAACGTGGCCAACTTCACCAAACCTGCACCCGGGCAGCCTGCCTTGATTGGCTTTCGCGATGTGACCACAATGTTCCACGAGTTCGGGCACGGGCTTCACGGCATGTTTGCCAATACCATGTATCCGGCGCTGTCGGGGTCGCAGGTGGCGCGCGATTTCGTCGAATTCCCATCGCAATTCAATGAGAACTGGGCCACCTATCCTTCGGTGTTCAGTCACTACGCGAAGCATTACCAGACTGGCGCGGCGATGCCTGCGGAGTTGGTGGCGAAAGTGAAGAAAGCGTCGAAGTTCAACGGGGGCTATGCGCTGACGGAAGTGGTGGCGGCGGCTGAACTCGATATGCAATGGCATACGCTGCCCGCGGACGCTCCGCTGGAGAAGGTCGACGATTTTGAAGTGCAGGCATTGAAGAGCAAGAATCTTTTTCTGAGCACGGTGCCTCCGCGTTATCGCTCCAGCTACTTTGCGCACATATGGCAAGACGAGTATGCGGCGGGCTACTACGCCTACCTGTGGAGTGAGATGCTTGATCACGCTGCGTTCCAGTGGTTCGAGGAGCACGGCGGGTTGACGCGTGCCAACGGTGACCGTTTTCGACAGATGATCCTTTCGCACGGCAATACCGAGGAACTCGGGAAGACGTACTCGGGATGGATGGGAGGAGAACCGAGTATCGAACCGATGCTGAAGTTCCGCGGGTTGGTGCCGGAGGAGCACGGGAAGTAAGAGATCAGCGAGACTTTGGGGAGGCTAGCGGTGCGGCGTCTGCAACGATCCGATATAGCTTGAAGTTGGCATTCTGATACGCCAGTTCGAGATTCGGGGAATGTGTTTCCGCATAGCGAGCCAGGAAACCGTGATCCTCGTCGAAGGCGTTGGTGGTGATCAGGTAGGTGGCGTGAACGTTGTGCGTGTACTGCCACAACTCTTCATCGGTTCCCTGATAGTTGTATGCCGAAGCGGCACGGGACGTGTAGAGCGCAAGGGCCCGGGCGCGAAAATAGATCAAGACGTCCTGCGACGTGGTCCGTTCCCGCACCGCCTGGCAGAGTTGGTTGAACTCAGGAAGGCCCGTGCTCTCGCGGATTAAGCCGAAATTCGTGTGGCGATAGGCTGTGACGAAGGGAACGGATATCAGCAGCAAGAGGGCGCAGACGGCTGTTGAAACATGGCGCGGGGCGAAGTTCTCAGTCAGACCGCGGAGACCGGTTAAGGCGAGGAACACGATCCAGGGGATGACGGGAAATAGAAGGCGGATGCCGGGGGAAAAAGGCCACAGAATCGCTATTGCCGCATAGGGCACGAGGAATGCTTCGACGATCGTGAATCCTCGTTTGTATTGATAAAAGAGTCCCACCAGGGTAAGAAGTGAAACGACCCCGAGCAGGAAGAATGAGAATGCCGTCTGGCTCGAAGCGACCCAGAAACCGGCCAGTGTTCGCGGATAAGAGATGAGATGCGCTCCGACCGTGCCCAGGGTAACGTGGAAGGTCCCGTTATAACTGCCGAACTCAGAGCCAATGCAATGGCTTTGCAGCAACAACAGGGCCGCGCACGTGGGGAGCGCGACAACCGTGATTCGGGTAATCGTGCGGTACTTCAGCAAATCGTACAGAACCAGTCCGGCCAGCAGTGCGATACCGGCAGTGCGCGTGCCGATCGCTAGATAGAGCGCGATGCCGATCAGAATTGCCCCTGGCCACTGCGTGCGACCATCCCGCGGCGCGTGTTGGACGAGAAGGGCGGCTACGTAGAAGAAGAGTAAGAAGGGCAAGTCTGAGAGCACATTGTCTTTGGCTGCCCAGAAGTGTGGACTGAAGCCGAGTATGGCCGCAAGCGCGATGGTGTATTTCCGTCCGAGATCACGTTGCCAGTAGAGGCAGATAACCGACAAGGCCATCACGAAAAAGATTACCTGCTCGAATTTCATTACGATCAGATTCATGCCGAAGAATCGGAAGACCGGGGCGAGGAGCAATGGAAAAACCGGCGGATACATGCGAGGGCCGACGGGAGCGATTGGAGTGAAGAGATATCCCGTCTGGGCATAGGGGCGGCCCTCGACGATGTTTTTCGCATGGTGGATGTACATCGCGAAATCGTCGGCCCAGATGTGACCCTGGCGGAGTGTGGCGGAGTGGAAGACGGCAATGAAGATTTCTCAGTTCGACTGTGCGCCTCATCAACGGGAATTTCCAGCGGGCAGCGCATGTTTTTCGATGTTGCGTGCCGTTTCGGGAAAGGAAAGTCTGATAAATCGGGCTGAGGGGCTAGTCGCTTCCTGGCGACAGAGCGTGCGTGAGATCGTGACATCCCTACGGGACTCGCGCCTTGTGTGCAATCTCTCCCGGCACTTCCGTGCCGGGCTTTCATATCCCGTCGCTACGCGGCTGGATTATGGGCGCCTCCAACTCCTTCGCTTAGGTTGACTTTCCGTTCAAGGGTTCGAGCAACTCCATGCCGACGTCTGGGCTTCCTTGGCTGCGCAGGCGCAGGCGGTACCAGAAGACGATTGTCAGCAGCGAGAATAAAAAGATGATGGTGGAGACGGCGTTGATTTCAGGTGTGATGCCACGGCGGAGGCGTCCCCAGATTTCGAGGGGGAGCGTGTTGTCGCGGCCGATCAGGAAAAAGCTGACGGCGATCTCGTCCATCGAGAGGGTGAAGATCAAGAGCGCGGCACCGATAATTGGCAGTTTCAGATTCGGCACCGTTATCCGCCAGAATGTCTGCCAGTAGTTCGCGCCTAGATCAAGTGAGGCTTCTTCCTGGGCGCGGTCCAACTTCTGCAAACCGGCGAAGACTTCTGTTGTTGCTACTGAGATCAGGGCGGTACCGTGGCCCAAGACAAGTGTCAGCAAACCCAAGCGAACGTCCGCAAGTTTGAACAGCATTGAGAGAGAAAGGCCCGTGATAATACCAGGCAAAATGAGCGGCAGTAGCACGAGCCGTCGAAAAACGGTTTTACCGGGAAAGTTGGCTCGGTCAAGCGCCAGTGCTGCCGGTATGCCGAATCCAAGCGCGATAACAATCGCAGCCAAGGCGAGTTTCAGGCTGTAGAGCACCGCGTCCCAGATGGCTGCGTCAGCGAAGAGAATGCGGTACCAGTCGAGCGTCAGGCGATGCGGAGGAAATCCGCCGACGCCTTGGCCGTTGAACGAATACAGGATGAGGACTGCGATCGGCAGATACAAGAACGCGAAGACGGCAGATGCATGCAGGAGGAGCCAGGTTGCGCGCGGAGCAGTACGGCGTTGTTTCTGCCGCTCATTAGAAGCTCCATTTCTTTTCCAGTCGCTCAGACATGAATAGCAGACTGACCACAATCACGAGCATGAACAAGGAAATCGCGGCGCCTAGCGGCCAGTTATAAGCCGCGCCAAACAGGCTGACCACAATGTTCGAGATCATGATGCCGCCCGGGCCGCCTAACAACAGGGGCGCCAGGAAATCGCCGAGGCTTAACACGAAGGCGAATGTTGCTCCGGCCACAACGCCGGGAATGGAAAGAGGGAAGATCACTTTCCAGAATGTCTGCGCAAGCGTGGCTCCCAGATCATGCGAGGCTTCGACGAGATTGCGGGGAATGTGCTCGAGAGAAGCATAGATCGGCAGGATCGTGAAGGGAGTGTAGATGTGCGTGAGAGTCAGAACCACGGCGAACGGGCTGTAAAGCAGGAAATCCAGCGGATGGCTGGTCAGATGGACATACTGCAGCAGGGTATTGAGCACGCCGTCTGAGCCGAGAATTGTCTTCCAGGCGTAGGCTCGCACCAGATAGCTGACCCATAGAGGAATGATGACCATTTGATAGAGGAGGTCTTTGCGCTTGCCGGCGTAAAAAGAAAGGAAGTAGGCGAGCGGATATCCCAGGAGCAGAGAGAAGAGCATCACGCGGGCGGCGATCCACATGGAGCGCAACAGTGTCTGCCAATACACAGGCTTCTGAAACAGCTCTTTATAGTTGTCGAGACTCCAGGAATGCAGGATTGTCTGCGCTGGCGTGACCGACCAGAAGCTGTAACAGAACATCAGCGCATAGGGGAAAAGCAGGAAGACTGCAACCCAGGCCAGCGGTGGCACCGTCACAGCGGTCTTGTACGCGCGCGAGAACATTTAGCTCCTCTCCGGAGATTCGCGCACGGGAATGGCGTCGGCGGGGGAGAACTCGAGTTCAACTTCCTGCGCAGTTAGTGCGCCGCTAGAGGTCCGCATTACGAGGACCAATCCATCGGCGCACTCGACGCGAACCAGTGAGGTCGCTCCGTGGAAGGCTTGTTGCAGAACTTTTCCCTTGACTCGAACTGTGCCGTTCGAGGCTACACTGCTTGGTCGAAGGTGCTCGGGACGCAGCGAAAACAGGGTTGGACCGTCGGGCGTCGAAGTTCGCCAGGATAGGGCCCCGCAACGTGCCACGCCGTCGCGGACGTCGGCGCGAAGCAGGTTGGTGTGTCCGATGAACTGGGCTACGTAGGCTGTTTCAGGGCGGCTGTAGATTTCGCGAGGGGTCGCCACTTGCTCAAGTTCTCCCGATCGGAGCAACGCAATCCGGTCTGACATGACCATCGCTTCTTCCTGATCGTGAGTGACGAAGACGAAAGCGATGCCGACCTCGCGCTGCAGAGACTTCAACTCCACCTGCATCTGGCGGCGCAGGTTCGCGTCGAGCGCGGAAAGTGGTTCATCGAGCAGAAGCAAGTTCGGACGATTCACGAGCGCACGCGCCAATGCGACCCGCTGCTGCTGTCCGCCGCTGATTTTCGAAGGCTTCTTCTTGGCGTGCGCAGTCATCTTTACTTTCCCGAGCGCCTCGGCGACTCGCTGCTCAATTTCCGCGTCCGGCCGCCTGGCCACTCGCAAGCCGTAGGCGACGTTCTGTTCAACAGTCAGATGAGGGAAGAGCGCGTAATTCTGAAAGACTGTATTCACGCGCCGCCGGAAGGGAGGTTGCTGGTCGAGTCGCTCTGCGCCCATCCATACTTCGCCGGAGGTGGCCGTTTCAAATCCGGCGATGATGCGGAGCAGCGTCGTTTTTCCCGAGCCGCTTTCTCCCAGGATGGTGAGGAATTCACCTTCAGCGATCTCCAGCGACACGTCGCGCAGCACAACATTGCGGCCAAATTGCTTGGCAATATTGCGGATGCTTAGCAGGGTTGGCTTTTGGGCTGGAGTCGCGCTCACGGTTGTTTATTGCGCTGCTTTCACATCGTTCCAAATTTCGGTGTACTTGGCGCGACGCGGCACATTTTGCCAGAAGTAAATGCGTTTCTGGTAGCTGTTGACATCATCGAGATGTAATGTCTTCGCCTCATCCGCCGTCATGAACTGCGCCGCTTGCGGATTCGCGGGAACGTAGTACGTCTTGTCGGTGACCAGTTTCTGCGTCTTAGCCTCGATCATGTATTCCAGGAACTGCTGCGCCAGTTCTTTGTTATCGCTTCCCGCGGTGATCATCAGGTGATCGATCCAACCCGTTGTATTTTCCTTAGGAATGGTTTCTCCGACCGGGAAGCCTGCTTTCTTCAAATCTGCCGTATTCAGCGGCCAGCCCATTGCGACCAACACTTCGTGACTTTGGAATAGATTGGTTAACTCTCCGCCGGTGGCCCACATCTTGCGGACGTTTGGCTTCAACTCCAGCAGCTTTTTCTTCACAGCCTCCAGTTGCTCGTCAGTCAGGTTGTAGAGATGGGACGGATCCGGCTTGTCGTATCCGAGCACCTGAGCGGCCATGTAGACGGTCGAGAGATCGTCCCATACCGAAACTTTTCCCTTGTATTTGGGATCCCAAAAGACATTCCAGGAATCCGGAGGCTGCTGAAAGGCAGTCGTGTCATAAATGATGGGATCGGGACCCCACATGAAGGGCACGCCATAGACTTGCCCATTGGCTCGCACCAGGGGCAGGGAAGTGAGTTGCGCCGAGAGTTGCCCGTAGCTAGGAATCTTTGTGAGGTCGAGAGGAGCGGCCAGTCCGGAGGTGGCAATCGAGGTGGCCACATCGCTGGACGGCGAAATCACGTCGTAAGTACCAGCGCTGCCTCCGCGCAGTTTGGCCATCAATTCGTCGCTCGATCCCATGTAGGAGGCTGAGATTTTGCAGTGATTCTCGTCTTCAAATGCTTTCACGAACGAGGGATCGGCGTAGCCTTCCCACACCAGCAGATTCAAGGTGGGCGTCTTCTTTGTGCAGGACCCGAGCAACAATACAGCCGCTAACAGGGGCAACAGACTTGCCATGCGTTGCCTGGACATGTTTCCTCCAACTCTCAATTGCATCTCGCGCAAATTGTGCACGAAATGCGCGCTCAGAAATCTAGAATGTGGGAGGTGTGTTGACCCACAGCAATAACGTCTCTTTTCGCCCGGAGTTTTTCCAGCGGTGCGGCGTCGCGCTTTCGAAATAGAAACTGTCTCCTGACTTCAACCGGTATTCTTCACCGTCGACGGAGATTTGCAATTCGCCACGCAGCACATAAATGAACTCTTCACCCTCATGCGCATAGGACTCGCCGCTGCCTGCTTCCGGTGCGATGCGGAATAGGTGAGGTTCCATGACGGTATTGCCCCAGGCCAGGAGTTCCATGCGAACACCGGTGCCATCCTCGAGCACCTTGCGCTGCGAAGGACGAACCTGGCGACTGCTGGCGCCGTTTGCGTCAAAGAAATCGAGAATGTTTGTCTTGTAGAAGCGCGCGAGCTTGCGGAGTGTGCCCACGGATCCGCTCATCTGAGAGCGCTC